>Ga0315280_10005384_pt1 | contig 18279 bp, 6 predicted proteins | sample YL17G06_40_MG_FD_203697 | JGI IMG/M metagenome (GOLD analysis project Ga0315280, IMG submission 203697) | Sediment microbial communities from Yellowstone Lake, YNP, Wyoming, USA - YL17G06_40 | ecosystem: Environmental > Aquatic > Freshwater > Lake > Sediment | place: USA: Wyoming | collected... | reverse complement strand
ACGCCGTCGGCGGACGAGGAGAAGACGATCCGCGTGCCGTCGGGGCTGAACTGCGGCGAGGAGGCCATGCTGACGCCGGCCGCCTTCGAGACGCCCGTCCCATTGGGGAGCATCACGTACAGCTCGCCGTCGCGGGTGAAGGTAATCCAGGTCGAGGACGCGTTGAGGGCCGGATCGAGGTCGTCCGCCGCGTTGAAGGTCAACTGGTTCACCGCGCCGGTGGCCAGGTTCAGCTCGTAGATCTCGGAATCCCCTTCGGGATTCGTGAGAGTGACCCGCCGCGAGGCGAAGACCATCCGCGTGCCGTCCGAGGCGTAGGACGGCGAGGCGTCCTGGAGGAACACGCGGCTGAGGTTGGTCTGCTCGCTCCCGTCTGCACGCATCGCGTAGATCTGGTCATGTCCGTCGCGGGCCGTGGAGTAGACGATTTGGCTCCCGTCCGGGCTGAACACCGGCTCCACGTCGCTGAACAACGGCATGCTGAGGTTGGTCGCCGCGCCGCCAGCGGCGGCCATCTCGAAAACTGCCCAGTTGCCGTCGCGATTCGAGCTGAAGATGATCCGGCTGTCGTCCGGGCTGAACTTCGGCCCGAGGTCGCTCGGGCCGCTGCTGAGCGCGCCGCTGACCCCGCTGCCGTCGGTGTTCATCGTGCGGATTCTCCAGCCGCCGCTGCGGTCGGAGATGAACGCGATGGTGGTGGCAGTCGCGTTGAAGGTCGGGGCACGGTCGTTGTAGATGTTGTTGGTCAACCGCTCGGGCACGTCCGGAGCCGCGGGGTCCACCGTGTAAACCTGGTAGCTCAGCCCCTCGTAGTTCGACGAGTAGACCACCAGGCCATTGGTGCCCGGCGTGCCGTTGGTGCCCCAGAAGGGCTCCACGTCCTCGCCGCCGTTGAACGTAAGCTGGCGGAGGCCGGTGCCGTCGGCGTCGATCGCATAGAGGTCGGAATCGCCGTCGCGGTCGGAGACGAAGACGATCTGCGTGCCGTCGGGGCTGAACATCGGCGCGCCGTCGCTCCCCGGATCGCTGGTGAGGCGGCGAACGTGCGTGCCGTCGATGTTCATCTCGTAGACTTCGTAGTTCCCGTCGCGGTTGGACGAGAAGACGATCCGGTTGCCGTCGGGGCTGAACTTGGGCGCGACGTCGTCGGCGGAGTTGTAGGTGAGCCGCGTCTGGGCGGTCCCGTCCACGTTCATCACGTAGATCTCGTGGTCCTCCGCGAGCTGGCCCGCCCCGCGCAGCGTCGAGAACACGACCTTGGTCCCGTCCGGGCTGTAGGAGGGCTCAGTGTCCTTGAGCAACTGCTTGCTGAGGTCGGTCTGGCTGGCGCCGCCGGCGCTCATCACGTAGATTTCGCTGGGGATAAAAAGCGGAGGCTCCGCGAGCGCAGCCCGCAATACCGTGTCGGTGTTGCCGCTGCTGACGTACAGGTCCCCGGCCGCTCCAAGAGTCAAGCCCTGGGGGCGATCCAGGTTTCCGGCGCCCGCCAGAACGTACACGTCGATGAACGCCCCCGTCGTTCCGTTGTAGCGCAGCACCTGGTCGCTGGCGGAGCTGGAGACGTAGAGGTTGCCGTCGGGGCTGAAAAGCATGCCCTGCGGCTGGTTCAATCCGCCGCTGCCGGCCGCGACGAACACATTCACAAACGCACCCGTCTGCCCGTTGTACCGCAGCACCTGGTGCGTAGCGTAGCTGGTGACGTAAAGGTTGCCGTCCGGCCCGAAAGCCAGGTCCGCGGGCCCATCGAGGCCGCCGCTGCCGGCCGCGACGAAGGCGTCGACAAAGGCCCCGGTCTGGCCGTCATAGCGCAACACCTCGTCCGTATTCCTGCTGGCGACGTAGAGATTGCCATCCGGTCCGAAGGCGGCATAGCCGGGAGAATCCAGGCCGCCGTCACCCGGGGCCACGAATTCGTCGATGAAGGCGCCGGTCGTGCCGTCGTACCGCAGCACGCTGCTGCCCAGCGAGTCGGGCACGTAGAGGTTGCCGTCGGGCCCAAACAGCGGGGTTACGGGCGCTTGCAGCCCGCCGCTGCCGGCGGGGACAAACTCGTCGATGAAGGCCCCGGTCGCGCCGTCATAGCGCAGGACATTGCCGGAAGCCTGCCCAGCGACGTAGAGGTTCCCGTCCGGTCCGAAACGCAGGCCGGACGGGTTCGCGATTCCGCCGCTGCCGGCCGAGACGAACGTCGTCACCGCCGACGGCGAAATCACGGGCCCCCGTGCGAAGGCCACCCGGCCCGTGCCGGGAGCGTTCCCCTCAAGGGTCACGGTCGGCTGCAAGTAGCTGCCGTCGGGCCGCTGGGCGCCGCGCTGGAAGACGTTCGTGGCCCCAGGGAGGAAAATCCGCTCCGGATGGGTCGCGTCGATGACCGGCGTCAGCGAGCTGCCGAAGGCGGTCGCGATGGCGGTCAGCACTTTCTGAGCCACCTGCTCGGCGGTGTCGGTGTCGAGGACGGCGATTTTGACGTTGGTCGTGGGCAGGGCGACGCCGCCCTTGTCGAACTCGAACGTGACGCTGCGGCTCTGGCTGTCGGTGATGGTGAAGCTCTCGCCGGCCAACATCCCCGGGATCGAGGGGAGGGCCGTCCCGGCGACGTTGGGAATCACCAGGGCGTAACCCATGTCGAACTCGAAGTTCCGGTTGGAGTCGACGACGAAGTTGTTGCCGTCCATCAGCTCGTTACCGGAAACGGCGTGCAGGTAGGCTCCCGCATAGAGGTTGGCGCCGATCTGCATGTCGGCGGCGGTGCTGAAGTCGAACCGCAGACGGAGGTTGTCCATGCCCGCGAACGCGCCCAGGTCGATGCGGGCTTGCCGCCACGAGCCGCTGTTGTCGACGATGCTCCCCGTGTTGGTGGCCAGCAAGGTCCAGTTCGCGCCGTCATTAGAAATGTAGACTTTCGCGCCGTCGTAGGTGCTGTCCTCGGTAGCGAGGAAGTAGTTGAAGTAGAGGACGGGTTCATCGGTCGGGTCATAGCCCGCCAGGCTGAAGGTCTGCGAGGTCAGGCTGCCGTGGGCGCCGCCGGGCAGGTCGTAGGTCTGGAACACGCTCGAGCTGCGGTCGACAAAGTTGCTCGCGCCGGGCTGGGGGCCGTAGGCCGTGCCCGCCCGGGGGTCCTCAAAGCCGAAATAGAAGCTCGTGTCGCCCCGCTGGCGCGGCGGGAGCCGGCTGGAATCCCAGATCGGCTCGATGCCGTGGCCCAGGTCGTCCCGGCGGCGGCTGGTGGCGTGCCAAAGGTTGTAGTCGATGGGGGAGAAGGCCAGGCCCCGCGCACCGTTGAGTCCCGAGCTGGCTTCCGTCGCGCCGTTAAGGAACACCGGCTGCAATTGGCCCTGGGTGTTCAGCGCGTAGATCCGCCCCGACTCGTCCGTGGCAAACAGCGTGTTCGCGTACCTGCCGTTTTCCACGTTCGCCGGCCCGGCCGTCAAGCCGCTGAAGCGGATCGGGCTTCCCAGCCGCGTGATCGTGGTTACGAGTTGGAGTTGCGGGCCGCGCGTGGGAGCGTCTCCAGGTTGCCCCCCCACGGGCACAATGTCCTTTGGCGCCGCTGGCGTCCCGGTCGGGTCCCTGCCGGTGAAACCCCAATCCCAGCCGCCGGGGTCGTTGCCCACGTAGCCAAGGTTGTTCACCCGGAACAAGTGTCCGTTCTCGCTTACCGCGTACATCTGGTTGTTGATGTGGGCCACCCCCGTAATCCTGCCCACAAAGCTGAAGTCGTACGGATAAAGGAGTTGGCCCAAGGGGATAATGTCGCTTGTTAAGCGCGGTCCGGCGGTGGTGCCAGGCTTCTGGATGGCCGCGCCGTTGGCATCCAGGACGTAAACCAGGTTCTGGTGGTAGATTACGTTGAACCCCGGCCCGGTGGCGTTGGCCACGATGATCGTGCGGCGATCGTCATAGGGGCTGTCCGAGTTGTAGTCGGTGGCCATCGCCTGAACTTCGAGGCCCAGCCCGTAGTTCCTCGCCGCGGAGAACGCAGGGTTTGCTCCTGGGTCAGCCTCGCCAGTGGTAATGCCCATCGCTTGCGTGCTGAGGAAGCTCTGCGCGTTGCCGGTGTCCAGGCGAGCGTAAATGCCGTTGCGGGCCGGGCAGGTATACAGCCGGCCGTCATTGTCCATCACAATGTCGCTGTAGGACGACGGCAGGTTGGGCAGTCTCCCCGTGTCGGTCACGTCGGTCTCCTGGGCCCCGGTGAACGGGTCGACGGTGAACAGGTCGCTCGTCGTGTTCACATAGAGGAGCACGTCGCCCAGGCTGAAATCCTCGGCATACACGTTGAGTGAGGTCCCCGAGCCGTCAAACAGCGTGTACTGGGCGTCCGCCGCGATGTTCGAGCCGTTTTGCGAGCCGATGTGGTCCTCGGCGATCCGCTGCAGCGAGTTGTTGGGCTCCAGCCGCAAGAGCGGCTGGTCCCGAAGCGCCGTGGGATACTGGCCCAGGTTGGCGACGGCCACGTTGTAGATCATGCCGTTGCCTTCCGGGAGGTAGATCGAACCCATGTACGGATCGAGCTTGCCGACGGAGCCGCGGGTCAGGTCGGAGGTGTTGGCGCCCTGGCCGGCGGCAGGCTGGTCGTCGGTCACGTTCGAATTGTCGGCCACGTAGATCAGCCGCCCGGTGGAGTCGTAGAGGTACAACTGGGTGTCCGCCCGGCCCATCCCATCGGCGTAGTCCACGTCGATCGCCACCGGCCAGCGGGTCCCCGCATCGTTGACGCCGGGGATCGACTGGATCGCGTCCACGTCCACGCCGAAGCGGTACCAATCGACGTCGAAGCGGTCGTTGAGGTATCCGCCCACCGCCAGCGCTTCCCGGTCGGACGTAAGGAGGTTGCCGATGGACTGGGCGGAGCCGGAGGAGTTGTTGTTATTGTCGGGCGTTTCGCTGGCCTCGCCCAGCAGGGGCGAATGGCCGGGCTGTCCGCGGATCTCGATCCCGTTGGTGGCATAGCTGATGGCGGCGTAGCGGATCACCGAGCCCGCCACCTCCTCCAATTCCTGCAAGCGGAGCTGGAGCGTGTACGCGCCGCTGGGATTGGCCCGCTTCAGGGCGGTCGTGCCGGCGTCGAAGCGGATCACCGCGCCCTGGAGGACCACCGAGGCGTCTTCGATCTGGGCGGTGACGGCCAGCGGATCGACGGGCCGCTGGCTGGCCTGGTTGATCGCGGCCGCAATCGCCTGGGCGACCGTCGCCGCCGAGTCGTCCTTGCTGAACTCGATCTTCTCGTGCCCGGGCGCCACCCCATTGCCCAGCCTCTTGTCTTCAAACTCGAAGGTGACGCTCGTGGTGCCGTCCTCCAGCGCGAAGAGCTGCCCGTCCTGGAGGAGCGAGCCGGGGACGGCATCGATCGTCCGCGTCGCCGCCCGGACCCGGACGTAGTACGTCCGCACCTCGCCTTCCGGCCCGGGCAGGACCAGCCGCATCCCCGCGTCGCGCGGGTTCTGCGTGAGGTAGTCCTTGACGGCCCAATCGCTTTCTCCCATCGGGCGGGCCAACCCTTGACCGGCGATCGTCTCTGACGCCGGCGCCGTTTCCGAAAGCGAGTTGTCCGACCAGGCGAGAATGTTGCCGTTGGCGTCCACGAGCTCGACGATCGTGTCCAGGGCGAAGGTCGTGCGGTCGATGTCCAGCCAGACTTCCGTGCCCGCCACGGCGTCGAAGCTGTACACGTCGACGTCGTCGGGGGCATCGTAGCGGATGGTGCCCTGGACCTGGAAGCCCAGGCGGAGCACGTCGTCACCTCCCTGGAGGGTCGTGGCCAGCGAGCCGAGCGCCTGGGCCGTGCCGGGCTTGCCGTTCAGGTCCTCGGTGGTCCCGAACGCCCGCTCCCGCTCGTTCACCACCACCACGTTGCGGTCGTTCGAGTAGCGGTCGATGAGGATGCTCCGCCAATCGCCGGGCTGCCCCGATCCCGCCGCGTTGTCGGTGTTGTTTTGCGGCTGGTCCCAGGGGTCGAACCCCGCCCCCACGGTGTCGTCGGCCAGCGAGGTGAGGACCACCGGGTGGCCGCCGACGCCGACGATCTGGAGCGTCCCGCCGATGCGGTCCTCGATCTCCAGCGGCCGGCCGGTGGTCGTGAAGCCCGCGTTGGCGCCTTGCAGCTTCACCACCAGGCTCTCCTCGGCGCTGCTCTGCAGGCGCAGGCCGCCGTAGGTGTGGAAGTTGGGGACCGTGATCTCGTCGTAGACCACGTGCACGATGTCGGTGTCGTCCCAGATCACCTCCGTGGTCAGGCCGCCGCCGCGGACCACCATCCCGTTGACGTCGTTCCCGGTAAAGCGGTTTTTGCGCACGAGCGGGCCGTGGTTGTCGTCATATTGGGCGAAGGCATCGAGCGTGCCGGTGCTCCGTCCCCAATCGTTCACCACCGGCGCGCTGAGGGCGTTGACGTCGATGCTCATCACGGCGCCGCGGTTGTTGCGGAAAACGTTGTTGACCACCACGGGCTGCGCCCCGCGGACGTGGATCGTGGCGGGGCGGCTGATCGGGCCGCGGCCGTTGCGGTCGTTGGCGTAGCCGGCGTCGTTGTCCTCGAACAGGGTGTTGGCCACGCGGACGGTGGCCTGGCGGATCTCGACCGGGTTGAAGTTGGCGAATCCGCCTTCGATCGTCGAGTTGCCGCCGGCGTAGAAGACGCGGGCGAAATCGATGCTGCCGCTGGAGGCGGGGCCGAAGTAGAGGCTCGCCCAGTCGCCGCGGCTGGGCGGGGTGGGGTTGGTGAGGTTGTCGTTGCTCGTGTCGAACGTTCCCCCCGCCCCGTACCGGTCGTCGAAAATCGAGGTGAAAATGATCGGGTAACTGACGTTCCCCTCGGCGATCACTTGCGCGCCGATCCCGGTCTCGATCCGCGAGCCGTCCAGCTTGACGATCGTCCCCGAATCGACGGCCAGTCGGCCGTGCAGCCGCGCGTCGCGCTGGTTTCTCGTCGCCGCCCCGTCGCGCACGCCCAGCCCGTCCACCAGCACCGTCGCCCCGCGGAGGACGATCTGCCCCCCCATCGCGGTCGCCGTCACGTTCAAGCCGTATTTCGTCCGCGCCGCGTTGATGGCGTTGGCCACCGAGGTGGCGATCCGGCTGGGCGAGTCGGGGAAGTTGAACGCGATCGCCTCCCGCCTGGCGGTCCACCGGCCGTCGTTGTCGAACTCGAAAGTGACCGTGGTCACCCCGTCGCTCACCGAGAAGTAATCCTTGTCGTCGATCTCCCGGCCGCCCTGATTCGACGTGAGCGTCATCGTGACCCGCTTGGTGACCGGGTCCACGCCCTGGGCGGTGATGATGATCGGGCAGGTGGGGTCGAGCTGGAGGGGGCCGCCCGGCGTGCCGCTCACCACCAGGTTCTCCGAAACCACGTGGACAATGTCCAAGTCGTCGAACCGCCCCGGCACCTCCAGCTTATCCAGCGGGTTCCCGGCCAGCGTGCGGATCCGCACGAACATCCCGTTGATGCTGTTGTCCACCACGTAGTTCCCGTCCACGTCCGGACCCACGCGGTCGTAGTCGGCCGTATAGACGTTGCTCTGGAACTTCGACTCGAGGAAGCTGTTGGGGTCGGCGGAGATCGCCGCGTCGGCGCTGAGGGTGATCCTGTTGAAGGAGATCGTGGGCCGCGCCTCCGCCATGTGCACCGGGGCGTACGCGCTGGACACCCCGTTGACCACCACCTCGCCGCCCCCGTAGCGGATGTCCGCGTGGTTGACGTAGTTGACGAAGATGCCGGCGGTTTCCAGGACGCGGCGGGTGGGGTCGGACTTCGCCTCGTCGTAGTCGAAGTTGTTGCGGAAAACCAGCCCGCCCCAGTCCCCCTTGTCCGGCGTCGTGGCAAGCGTTTCGGTGTCCTTGCCGATCGATTCGTCGAAGTACGACGTGAAGATCACGCTCTGCTTCGGCGTCCCCAGGACCTGGAGCGCGCCCTGGCTGCGGTCGATGTTCTGGGTCGAACTCCCCACGTCGATGTTCGCCCCGCGGAGCTTGAACACCGCGCCGGCGTCGATCATCACTGTGACCCCCTTGGGGATCTCCATCTTCGTGCCGTCGGCCAGCTCGTTGTTGAGCTTGCCGCGGCCAATCTCGAAGGCCAGGTTGTCGCCGAGCGTGGCCAGGTCGCGGTCCGCGCCGCCGTTGCCGACGATCCGCACAATATCGCCGAACTGTGCCGCCGCCAGGGCCAGGTCGATCTCGGCATAGGGGTTGGCCAGCGAGCCCTTGGGCTGTGTGACGTCTTTGGGCGGCGCCTTGTCCACCACCAGCACGCGGGCGGCCGACTGCACGTTGAACCAGAAGTTGTAGTCGCCCCCCGGCACCCCGTCGTTGTTGCCGTCCAAAAGCGTCGGCGCCAGGTCGGCGTCCTCCAACCCCACGGTGCGGTCCGGCAGGATATTCAGACGCAGGTCGTACTTGCCCTGGGTCGTCCCCCCGACCCCGCTGTTCTCGACCTCCGGATTGAAGTCGGTGTTGCCGGTGGCGGTCACGGCGACGTAGTACGTGCCCGGCTCCAGGTGCAGCTCGAGGTAGGAGTCCCGGCTGAAGTAATCGTCGTTCCGGGCCACGACCTCGTGTTTGGCATCGTACAGGGTGATCACGCTATTGAGCAAGCTCGAGTCGTGCAGCCGCTGGGCCGTGGTCTCGGCGCTGAACGTCCCCGGCGTGTCGAGGGTGAAGCGATAAAGGTCGATGTCGTTGCTGTCGGGGCGCGAGATGTATTGCGCATGGACGATGTCGTTGTCGCCGGGAAAGACCGGCTCCGCCCCGCCCGTCGGGTCGTTCTGCCCCTCGCTGCTTCCCATGATCGTGCCCGGCGGCAAGTCGTAGCTGTGCCCCAGCCCGAGCAGATGGCCGATCTCGTGCATGGCGGTCGTGAACCATCCGCCGCCGAACTCGCTGTTGCCCCAGTTCAGGGCGCTGTTCATGATCGCCAGGCCGCCGCCGGCCACCCCGCCCACTCCGGTCGGGCCGCCCGGCGCGCCCAGCGCCCGCGGATCGCCCGTGGCAATCGTCAACCCCGAGGCCGGCGTCTCCACGAACTGGAAGCCTGCATAGCGCGAGTACAACTCGAAGACCTCGCGGGCCCGCTGCTTCTGCGCCTCCGTGATCAGATTGTGGAGGAGGTTGCCACTCGGGTCCGCGCCGTAAACGTCCTGGAAGTTGTACAGGTACGTGGGGACGCCGCCTGTGGTGTCCCCGCCGTCAACGTGATCTTCCACCTGCAAAGGCGGATTGTTCGGCAGGTCGCGGTGGCCCGGCTCGTCGATGGCCCCCGGCCACTCCAGGTAGAACGGCTGGGGATCGATGATCACCTGGCTTTGCGCTTGCCCGCCCGTCCCCAACCCGCCCAAGCTGTAGGCGCTGACAAAACTCGACCCGGGGTCCTGGCCGGGGGTGATCGAGCCGGTCGTGATCGGCCGGTACTCGTTCCCGATCCGCAGCCGGTAGGCCCCCGTGCCGAACGAAGCGAGGTCCTGGGAAAACACCAGGACCGCCCTGTCTGCCGTCGCGTCGTAGTTGACCTGCGCGGGGTGAATCTCCAGGTCGTCCGCCGGCTCCGCCTCGTTGTTCAAGGCGAACAGCGTGTAAAACGCCGTGTTGGCCGCCGACTGGGCGGTCAGGTCGTCGGCGTTGAAGTACACTTCGATCTCGTTGCGGGCCTGGGTGAGAAATCCCTGGGCGTCGCGGCGGATCGGCTGCGGCACCACCGCGATGATCTGCGGACCAAGGTCCAGCTCGAACGTGAGCGTCAAGTCCTCGCCGCCGTGGAAGGGCGTCCCCTGGATGTTCTTGAGCGGCGTCTCCCCGCTGCCGATGATCTTGATCTGGTAGACGTCGTCGGGAAGCGACTCGGCGAAGCGAACGATCACCTCGTTGGGCTTCTCGCCGATCCCAATCCAGCCGATCGGGACGACCACGTCCGCGGCGGTGCCGCCGGTGCCGAAAACGCCGTCGCCGCCGCTCCGCGTGATTTGGATGGCGCCCAGCGTCGTCGGGTCGATCGATTGCCCCTCGTTGAACCGCAGGGTCAGCTCCCGCGGCGCGATGTCCAAGACGGTTCCGTCCTCGATGATCTTCCCCTTGTTGGGAATGACCGAGATCAGCTCGGGGGCCGCCGCCTGCCCCTGCTGGCCGTAAATGTTCATCGACCAGGTGTTCCACCGGCCCGTGGTGCCGCTGACACGGTCGCGGATCGTAAGCGTCCAGTCCCCTGCCGACGGTTCGCCCCAATCCCGCGTCGTTGTGAAGACCCAGTTGTTGTACCCGGGCACGAACGGGTTGTTCATTGTCGACTGGGCGTGCTCGCTGGCGAGCACGGAGGTCGTCCCTTGCGGGGAGGTGAGCACGATTTCCAGGTCGGGAGCGATCAAACTGTTCGCCTGCTCGGGAGTCAGATTAAGCACCACCTCGACGTGCTCGATACTCCCGATCGCCGTGCCCATCGTGACGGTCGACGAGACCCCGCCGGGATTGTTGTCGGGGACCGTGGCGTTCACCGTGACCGTGCCGGAGGCGAGGACTTCTTCCGGTCCCACGTTCTGCCACGTCCGCGCCGCGGCGACGGCGGCCGCCGCGTCGATCGCCCCGAAGCCGTAAAGGTAGTTGACGTGGTAGCCGGCCGCGTTGTTGGTCCAGCCCAGCTCTGTAGGATCGTTCTTCTCGGCCGTCTCGACGAGGATGTGCTGGACGTCGCGCCAAGTGAGACTGGGATTGGCCTCCAACACTAGCGCGACGACGCCGGAAACGAGAGGCGCAGCCGAGGACGTGCCGCCGAACATCGAGGTGTAATCGATGTCGGGAAGGGAATCGGGACCCAGCAAGTCGTTCGCCGTGCCGGTCTTGTTGTACCCGTCTTCGCCGACGCGGTCGGTCGTCGTGATTCCGATGGCCTGGTTGCTGGAGTAGGCGGAGACCAAGAGCGCCGCGCCCGGCGTCGAATAAAACGAGTGCTTTCCGTCGCTCCCGATCGCCGCCACGGGGATCACGAACCGCGAGCTGTTGAGCTGGCTGTAGTTGATGTCCGCCTGCTCCAGAAAATCGTTACCGGCAGCGAACACGTAGACGTCGCCCAATCCGCCGCGTCCAACCGTCACGCCGCTTTGGAGAGCGGCCAAGGAGAGCGGCGACGTGAGCAGGAAACGGGTGGGGCCCCAACTGTTGTTGTAAACGTCGATGTCTTGCGGCATCCAGGTGAGCGCCTGGGAGATCATGCTGTCGTTGGGCGGGATAGCTCCGTATGAGGAGAGGAACCGCACGCCGGCGATCTCCGCCCCCGGCGCAACGCCCGAAATGCCCAGCGCGTTGTTGCCCGTTCCCGCCGCCACCCCGGCAACTGCCGTGCCGTGGTTGTCGTCCACCTCGCCGCCGGCGACTGGTTGCGGGTCCGGATCGTTGTTGTTGAAATCCCAGCTCAGGTTCGAGCGATAGCGTGCCGTCAAATCCGGATGGGACCATTGCAGACCGTCGTCAACAATCCCGATCTGCACCCCCGTCCCCAAACCAGTTCCCTGGGAAAAGTTCCAAACCGGCGTCACGTTAGCGTCGGCCCCGGCCACGCCGTTGGGCCCGCTATTCGCGCCCGTGTTCAGCAGGTGCCATTGATTGACGAAAAGCGGATCGTTAGGTATCGCATAGCGCTGCAACTCTGCGTTGACCAGCGGATAGAAGTACTCCACTCCTTCGGCTGCCTGCAGCCGGCTGGCCACCTGCTGCCACGTCGTGCTGGTGCTGAACTGCCAGATGAAAGTCTGGTCCAGCAGAGGCGTCTCTGCCAACGAATCGGCGCCGACGGAAGCCGCTAACTGCGACGGCGACGCTGCACCGGCAAGCCCGACCACCCACTGCCGCGCGGCGCCCAGCGACTCCGGGCTGTACTGGGTGAGGTCCGCGGCCCGGTCAATCGCCTGCTGGAGCGTGTGGGTCCAGACCGGGTCGTCCTTCACGTCCGTAGGGCCGATGTTCAACAGCACGCGGTCTTCGCACTGCTCCATGTGGAGTCCGCGGTGCTTGCACAGCGGTCCGTTGCGCCGCCGCCGCTTTTCCCCTGCCCGACGCCGCGAGTAGCCTTGCCTCTCCGCAATTCGACGGAACGAATTCCAGACCCCCATGGATCAATCTCCTTGAAGCTTCACCAGCCGGTCGGCCTAGGCATCAACGTGCGTGATTATGGTGACTTCATCCGCGCAAAATGGCCGATCCGTCAAAACAGTCACGGACGGTCCAATCGGTTCGATTAAAACTCAAGAAGGCAGAAAAATCAATCCCCATACTCTCTAAAACGCACATTTTCCACCCATATCCCATCCTACCGATCCTCGCTAGACTGCCTGTACTGACTGCACTTACACAGGGCCAATCGAAGCTCGCCCCCCCCTTTCCTTAGCCGGGAACAGCGACCCAAAAGAAACGACTTGCGGGTCGCCCGGCCGGGGCCGCCTGCATCCGTGACCTGAACAGGCAGCCCAGGACAGACCCCACCTTCGTTGGGGTATCCGCTGGGGGCGAGAGATATCGCTCAAGTGACACGCCCTCCGAGACTTACGCTCACGGTCCCGCAGGAAAACTCGTGGACGGCCTGTCGCTGGGCCGTCGGCGCGCGTACTATGTCGGTGCCTTTAGAAGCGCAAGGGGGCGGAAGAGTTCCCTTAGCACGTGGAATTGGCAGATTCCCGAGATAGCCGTTTCCCGCCCTGCCCGCACCCAGGCAACCAAAGGGTCGGATGGCCATGGTGCCCCCGCTGTTTCAAGCCGGCATGGGTCTTTCGGACACAGCCTCAGCCATTGGCTCTGGCGGGCTTGACCCCGCCCACCTGGTAGAGGAGTGCTTGCAACGCATCGCTGACTGGGAAGGCCAGGTGCATGCCTGGGTGCTGGTCGATCCGGACCGGGCCTTGGAGGACGCCCGGCGCAAGAGGCAGGCGGTCGTGCGGGGAGAGCCGGTCGGTCCGCTGCACGGGATTCCTTTGGGCGTCAAAGACATCGTCGACGTGGCCGGGTTCCCCACGCGAGCCGGCTCACCGCTTCGTCCTGACGACCCTGCCCCGTCCGATGCTCCGCTGGTCGCCCGGCTCCGCCAAGCCGGGGCGATCGTGCTGGGCAAGACCGTGACGACGGAGTTTGCCTACATCGATCCGCCGCCGACGCGGAACCCGTGGGACCGCCACTTGCGCCGCACGCCCGGCGGCTCCAGCAGCGGATCGGCGGTGAGCGTGGCCCTGGGAATGTGCCTGGGCGCGATCGGCAGCCAAACGGGCGGGTCGCTGATCCGGCCGGCAAGCTACTGCGGCGTGGCCGCCTGCAAACCGAGCTTCGGCCGCCTCCCGCTGGAAGGCGTTGTCCCCCTCGCCGCTCATCTCGATCACGCGGGGGTAATCGCTCGATCCGCCGCCGACTGCGAGTACCTGGTGCGGTCGCTTGTCGACCTCGGCGACGCACCCGCCGCCCCCGACCTGCCGCCACCGCGGCTGGGGTTCGTCGAGCCGTTCTTCCTCGACGAGGCGGACGAGCTGATCCGCCGGGCAACGCGGGACGCGGTGGAGCGGCTTGCGGCCGGCGGGGCCCAGATCGAGGTCGTCGGGCTCCCGCCGGGCTTCGACGAGGTGGGGCGGATGCACCGGCGGATCATGGCCGTGGAGGCGGCCGGCGTGCACCGCGAGTCGTTCCTCGCGCGGCGGGAGGCCTTCGGGCCGAAGCTGACTGCGCTAATCGACGAGGGCCTCGCCACTGCCGAGGCGGACTACGCCGCGGCGCTTGTGCACCAGCGGGCGTTTCGCCGGGGGATCGGCGACTGGCTTGCGCGGGCCGGCGCGATGGTGATGCCGGCGACCGACACGACTGCGCCGCCCAGCCTGGATACCACCGGGGACGCAAGATTTCAATTGCCTTGGAGTTACGCTGGCGTGCCCGCCGTGTGCATCCCCTGCGGTCTGGCCGCGGATGAGATGCCGGCCGGACTCCAATTCATTTGCCCCCAAGGCGCCGAAGCGTCGCTCTTGCGGATCGCCCGCTGGTGCGAGCGACGCCTGGACTTCCGGGCGCTTCCGCCGCTTCTCGGCGAGGGGCCTCACGAAGCTGAGAGCTGATGGCCGAGAGCTGACGGCCCTCTCCAGACCCAGACTCAGCAGCCAGCGCCCGACCGCCAGGTCTCGGTCCAGCCGCATCCCGCCCAGGAGAGCCCGACGCCGAAACCGATCATCAGGGTCCGCTTGCCGGGCCTCAAGCGGCCCGACGCCCGCAGATCGCGCATCAGAATCGGGATCGTGGATGAGATCGTGTTGCCGCACTCTTCCAGGTCAAGGGGAAGCCTCTCGGCATCCAGATTGAGCTTTACGCGAAGGTGCTCGAGCATGAAGGCGGTGGCCTGATGCATGAGATAAATGTCGACGTCGTCCCGGGACCAGCCGGTCTTGACCAGAAGCTCGTTGACCATCGGTGGAACGACGTCGAGACTGAACTTGAGCAGCTCGGGGCCGTCCATGTACAGGCTGCTGGGCCATCGCTTGCGTTTGCGGGGCTTCATGGCAAACTCGGGGCCGCGGATCGCGCCCTGGGTGACCATCAGCGTGTCGCCGCCCCGGCCGTCGGTGCCGAAGACGAAAGGCCCCACGGAAGGCCGGTCCGCGGCCTCGACCAGCGTGGCCGCCGCCCCGTCGCTGAAAATCGTCCGCAGCGAACGGTCGGTCGGGTGGATATACTTGGAATAGGTCTCCGAGGTGATGAAGAGGATCCGCCGGGCAGCCCCGGTGCGGATCAACCCGTCGGCCAGGGCCAGCCCATACACGTATCCCGAGCATCCCAGGTTGAAATCGAGCGCGCCGACCGAGGTGGGCAGGCCGAGCCGCTCCTGGACGAGGCAGGCGGTGGTCGGGAGGGGATAATCGGGCGTCTGCGTGCAGAACAGGAGGAAATCGATCGAGCGGGGGTCGACACAATACTCGCGAAACAGCTTTTCCGCCGCCGCCACCGCAAGGTCAGACACAAACTCCCCCGCCCGCGCCACCCGGCGCACGCGGATGCCGGTCTTCCGGTAAATCAGGTCCATGTCCCAGTTCGGGAATTGCTTGGCCAACAGATCGTTGTCCTCAGCCGTCTCGGCCAAGTGGACCGCGATCGGGCCAACCGAGGCATATTTCATGGCGGGGTCCTTGTCCGCCCGACGAACCGGACAGGCAATGTGCGCCTTTCGCAGAAAGCCAAGCAAACTAACACGGCAAACCGCTTGAGGTCAAGCGGAAATCCCAACAAGGCGTGCGGCCCGAGGCACGCAGCGTGGATTGCCGATTTCTCCTCTATTTGCGGGCGATGGCCGGCCGAAACGAGATACGGGTCATCGCCGCCAAGCCCTCAGGACCGGCCGGTACCTGCCAAGGAGAGGACGACATTGTCAGTCACGCGCCCCATCCGCCTTTTCTATCTTCTCTATATTTCTAAGCCGCAAACAGACCGCTTAATTTACCGGGCAATCGACCGCTCCAGGATAGCAAGTATTGTAGAGCTTGGCGTCGGCAAGGCACAACGGGCCTTGCGAATGATCGAGGTGGCCAGTCGCCACGTACCACCCGGTCAGGTGTCCTACGTCGGCGTGGACCTGTTTGAGGATCGGTCCCTCGGGGACGCTGCTGGAACAGGCATCTCCCTCAAGGCGGCCTATCGGCTTCTCCGTTCCAGGGGGGCTCGCGCGCGGCTTCTGCCGGGAGACCCCGATTCGGCCCTGGCTCGCGCCGCCAATCACCTCGCCAAGGCCGACCTGCTGGTCGTCTCTTCAGGGCTCCCCGTGGCATCGCTGGCCCGAGCCTGGTACTACCTCCCGCGGATACTGCACGCGAAATCCCACGTGTTTGTCGAGAAAACGGCCGGGCCGAGCGGCCAGACGACGATCTACCGACTCTCACTGGATCAGGTCCACCTGTTGGCGACCAAAGCCGCGCGACTCCGCCGCGCCGCCTAAGCGGAACCGCATGCGAAGGACTTGTCGGGGACCGGAAGTTGCCGGGGACTGTCCCCCTCGCACGCAAAACGGTCCCTCGCGCAAATCCGCACCGCCGGGTCCGAACTTTTCTCCCTCCCGCCGCTCTTTGACGCTGGCGGTCTGCGACGACGCCATAGGCTCCTCGTCGATTGAGGGAGAATAGCCTATAATTGAGGGTTTGGGCTCGCCGCGTTTGGGGCGGACGGAGAGCACGTTTGCCAGCGGTCGCGACGACCGGCAAAACCATATCTCGGCCTGCTATGAGCACTGCCAATCACGCTCGAACGATGTTCGAGAAGATCTGGGACGCCCACGTCGTCCACGGCGAAGAGGGAAGGCAAACGCTCGTCTACGTCGACCTCCATCTCGTCCACGAAGTCACCAGCGCTCAGGCCTTCGCGGGGTTGCGGCTGGCGGGCCGGAAGGTGCGGCGGCCCGAGCGGACCGTGGCCACCGTCGACCACAACGTCCCCACGACCGACCGGCGGCTCCCGATCGCCGATCCGGTTTCCAAGCGGCAGATCGACACACTGCGGGAAAACTGCCGGGAGTTCGGCCTCCGCTTCTACGACCTGGAGGACCGCAACCAGGGGATCGTCCACGTGATCGGGCCCGAGTTGGGGTTGACCCAGCCGGGAATGACCATCGTCTGCGGCGACAGCCACACCGCGACCCACGGGGCCTTCGGGGCGCTGGCCTTCGGGATCGGCACGAGTGAAGTCGAGCACGTGCTGGCGACGCAAACCTTGCTTCAGCACAAGCCGAAAACGCTGGAAATCCGCGTCGCGGGGCGATTGCCGTCCGGCGTGACCGCGAAGGATCTGATCCTTTATCTCATCGGCCGGATCTCGACCCAGGGCGGGACCGGCTACTGCATCGAGTATACCGGCGAGGCCGTCCGTGCCCTGGGCATGGAAGAGCGGATGACGGTCTGCAACATGTCGATCGAGGCGGGTGCCCGGGCGGGGCTGATCGCCCCGGACGAGAAAACGTGTGAGTACCTCCGCGGCCGCCCCTTCGCCCCGGCCGATTTCGACGCCGCCGTCGCCCAGTGGAAAAAACTGCCCAGCGATCCCGGCGCAAGCTACGACCGCGTTGAGGTCTTCCAGGCGGCCGAGATCGAGCCGCAGGTCACCTGGGGGACCAATCCCGGCCAGGTGACCGCCGTGGGCGGGAGGGTGCCCGATCCGGCCGAGTTTTCCGACGACACCGACCGCAAGGCAGCCGCCAAGGCCCTGGAGTACATGGGCCTGACGCCCGGAACGGCCATCACCTCGATCCCGATCGACCGCGTCTTCGTCGGCTCGTGTACCAATGGCCGCATCGAGGACCTCCGCGCGGCGGCCGCCGTGCTCCGCGGCCACCGCATCGCCGACCGCGTCTCGGCGATGGTCGTTCCCGGCAGCGGCGCGGTCAAACGCCAAGCCGAGGCCGAAGGGCTGGACCGGATCTTCACCGCCGCCGGCCTCGAGTGGCGCGAGGCCGGCTGCAGCATGTGCTTGGCAATGAACCCCGACCGGCTCGAGCCGGGCCAGCGGTGCGCATCGACCAGCAACCGCAACTTCGAGGGGCGCCAGGGGAAAGGCGGACGCACCCACCTGGTCTCCTCGGCAATGGCAGCGGCCGCGGCCATCGCCGGCCGTTTTGTCGACGTCCGCCAGTGGAACTACCGATAAGGGGAAACCCGCGCAGCCGCTTGCGGCTTAGCCGCCATCCTAGAGGATCGCGCGACCATGCAACCCTTCACGCGACACACCGGCCTGGTGCTCCCGCTGGACCGATCCAACGTGGACACCGACCAGATCATCCCCAAGCAGTTTCTCAAGCGGATCGAGCGGACCGGCTTCGGCCGGTTCCTCTTTTTCGACTGGCGGTTCCTCGACGACGGCTCGAACCGCCCCGAATTCGAGCTCAATCGGCCCGAATTCGCCGGAGCCAGCATCCTCTTGACACGACGGAACTTCGGCTGCGGATCGAGCCGGGAACATGCCCCCTGGGCCTTGCAGGACTACGGTTTCCGGGTACTCATCGCGCCCAGCTTCGCCGACATCTTCTATAACAACTGCTTTAAGAACGGGCTCTTGCCGATTCGCCTTGGCGAGGCGGCAGTCGAGGACCTCTTCGTCCGGACCCAAACACAGCCGGGCTACACGCTTACCGTCGACCTCCAGGAGTGCACGATCCGCGACGAGCAGGGCCTCCTGCTCCCCTTCGAGGTAGACGGTTTTCGCCGGCACTGCCTGCTCAACGGGCTGGACGACATCAGCCTGACGCTCCAGCAGGAAGACAAGATCCTCGCTTACGAGAAGGCCCACGGGATCGCCTGA
>Ga0315280_10005383_pt1 | contig 18280 bp, 17 predicted proteins | sample YL17G06_40_MG_FD_203697 | JGI IMG/M metagenome (GOLD analysis project Ga0315280, IMG submission 203697) | Sediment microbial communities from Yellowstone Lake, YNP, Wyoming, USA - YL17G06_40 | ecosystem: Environmental > Aquatic > Freshwater > Lake > Sediment | place: USA: Wyoming | collected... | reverse complement strand
GTCTCGCACACCTCGCCCAGCCGGGCCAATACACCAGGTTTCACCGCCCGGGAGACGTACACCTTGGGTTTCGACATCCATACCTCCGTTTCAATTCCCACCGTGCCCAGTGAGCGGGCCCCTCTCTGCCATGGATCGCACTCAATGGTCCTTCAACGATTATCCTAACGAATCCGTGCCCCTCACGCCAAGCGGTAGTTGACAGTTGTCCTCTTCACCAACTGATACACCATGCCCTCCTCTCCCCCACCAGCGACGCCGAGGGGACAAACGCGACCAACCTTGAGTTGCCTCAGGCGAAAACCTGGTGCGCGCGGGGCGGGAGCACTTTTCGGGCCGAGGTGTTCATCTCGTTCGTCCCCCCGCTGGGCACGCCCGTCGCCTTGGCGCGGCCGCTGTCAACAGCGTGGATGCGGAGTTTGCTCGTCCAGATCCGGACCCCGCGATGGGGGGCCAGGGCTAGCCGCCCTGGCGCTCCCGCGATGTCTTCTCGGGGGCGCTGTGCGGACGGGATAGGGGCGGGGCCGCCGGGCGGGTCGCGGGCTGTGGCGGCTTGGTCTCAGCCCGACTTGGCGAGAGGCGATTGGCGGGCTCGCCCGGTAGCGGATATGTCCGCACCTCGGCACGACGAGCAGGAGGCGGGGGCACGACCGACGACGGGCCAGTCACCTGCGGCTCGCGCCGTGGCGGCGGGGCCGCCGGGCGGGGCGCGGGCGGCGTGGCGTTGGCGCCCTGCTGAGGGGGTGGCGTGAGTTGACGCATTGGCGGCGAGGGCGGGTGAGCGCGATCTGGCCTGGGGCGCTCAACCGTGCTCTGCCCGAAGGGCGGGCGAGGCAGGACCGGAGCGGTCTCGCGCTGCTGAGGCACCGAGACGATGCGCGGCGCCGGCGTGGGGGCCCCCGCCGGCCCCACGTTCCGCTCCCCCCCGGAGGGCGGCGACCCGAGGTGCGGCGCGCGAGTGGCGACCACCGATCGCCTCAGAATCTCCTCGGAAGGCCGGACGCCGCGCCTCGCCGTGGGCACGAAGCTCCCGGGCGTCGCGGCGACCTGGGGGGCGGTGTGGATCGGCTGAAGGCTCCTCACATCCAGCGTCGTAACGCGCGCCCTGCCGATGCGGCCGTGGCCGAAGCGATTTTCGTTGACCACCACCACGGCGTTCCGGACATTGGTGTTGTGGTAGACGGTGATATTCTGCACGTCTACCAGGGTCGTGTTTGTGACGACCACGTTGTTCACGACGCGCGGGCCGCCCCAGCCACCCCACCACGGCCTATGGATGAAACCCTCCCTCCCCCACCAGGGAACGAGCGGCTCACCCCACCCGAGGGCCACCCAGCCTACCATAGGGCCGCCGACGCCGACGCGCACACCGGGTCCGCCGAAGAATGCGACGAGGGCCGGCGCATAAACCGGCCTCGCCACCACGGGCCCTGGCGCCCAGGCCCAGAAGCCGTCCACATAAACCCAGCGGCCGTGATGATAGGGCGCCCAGCCCCACGGCGCGGTGTCCACCCAGGTCCAGCCGTAAAATGGATCGAGCATCCAGGCGCCCGTGCTGTACGGTGCCCATCCGGACGGCATCGCATTCGGTACCCACACAGAGCCGTACGCAGGCACGACCCGCCAAGTCCCATAGACGTCGAGATCATCCACACCGTAGGTTCCGGGGGCGACATAGCGGGCGCTCACCGAGTCCAGCAGCGCATCGGTGCGGGCGTAGTTCCATTTGTCCCAGTCATCGAGCTGTGGCGCCACGTACGAGGTGACTTGCGGGCTCGCCGTGCCATTGATGATCACCTCCTCGCTCGGCGTAACAGCGACGGCTTGCCCGCTGGCAGGGGTGAGGGTGGCCTGGCCGGCTCGACGGGTGATGAACGAGGTGCGCTCGCCGGTGACGTCTACGCGGTAGTAGCCCGGACGCTCGATAGTGAAAGCCGCATTCGGCGTGTCCACCTCCACCGTAAGCCCGGGCTCGAGCGCGCGCAGGTCAAAGGAGGCGTGCCCCGCGGTCACCTTGAATTGAAGAAAATCCGGTTCCTGGTTCTCCAGGCCGATCTGGGTGTTGGCCCACCCGCGCACGAAGGCGCGCGCGCCGATCTGAAGTTCCAGATTGCCCGGGGACCCGGTAGAGAGTTCGTCACCCGGGGCGAGAGGAGTATTGACCTGCGCCTGCGCCCAGTCCGGGGCGCCCGGGCGCCAGAACGATACCTGGCCTTCCACCATGCTCAGCCGCGGCGGCGTCCGGCCGATCGCGGCCTGCTGCGGGTCTGGCGCGTCAGCCCCCCGCGCGGCCGCCGGCACGCCTGTCAGCGCGGCGAGCGCCAGTATGAGCCTGATGATCCTTCTGGCACGCATCCCCGGATCCTCCTCTGCCTGTTAGACCGAGGGCCCCATAGCGCAGCGTGGCGCCGGCCGAAGCCAGAACCAGTACCGGCAAGGTGTCACGAGCGCCGCCAACCGAAACCCCCACCCCGCCGCCACGCACCGCGCCCCGTGCCCTTGTGCAGTTCCCCCCATTGTGCGAGCTGATCCGGCGTGAGCTTGGATCGGATGGCGAGCTGGGTCTGGAGGCGCTGGTCGAGCATCTTGTCCTGAAGCTGCTTCACTTGGCCCGCCGCCGACTGAATGGCAGCTGGGTCAGAGTTCGGCTGCTGCAGGAGGTTGCGAAGCTCCCTGCGGGCCGCGAAGAGCGTCTGGATGTCCGCTCGTGCCGCATCCCGCCGAGCTTGGAGGATACCCCGGATGTCCGACACCTGCTGATCTGTGAGGCGCAGCCGCTCCTGCATCCGGTGCCAGTAAATCTGCGCTATGGCCGCACGATCCTCGGGGGTGAGGAGGTGCTGCCGTTGGGGGGGTCGCGCGGGTGTGCCCGGCGCTTGCTGGCCCAGAGCTGTTCCGGCGCCGCCTGCCGCCAGCGCGAGCAAAAGCGCCCCCGCCATGAACCACCCTTGGTGTCTGGTCAGATGTGTTCGAGACATGTGTTGCTCCTTTCTTGGTGAATCCGCGGGATTCCCCGTCGCTACACGGTGCACTAGCCAGGCGAACTCCGGCTTCCCTCCCTTCCGAGGGTTATGGAGCCGGAGGCGGGGGCGGCGGTGCCGAGGTGTATGGCGGCGGCCCAGGGGGTGCCGGTGAGTAGCCCGGCGGAGGCGGCGGTGGGGGTGGTGGCAGGGCAGGTCGCCGGGTCCCTCGCACCGCGCCGGGGATCTGGTTTCCCTTCGCATACATGCACTGCTGGAACGCCATATCGTACCGGCGCTGCGCGTGCCAGCCGGCCGCCTGATCGGCGTTGGCGCCGGCCGCCGCCCCAGTGAGGAGGCCGGTCCCGGCGCCGATGGCCGCCCCCGTGCCCGCGTGGCCGGCCAAGGCACCGAGCCCTGCCCCAAGCCCCGCGCCAATCGCGGTGCCCACGGCCGCGCCAACCGCCGTATTCTGGGTCGCCGGCGTTCCCGGCGGCCCCACCTGCTGGGCCGCCCACTGGCGGCAGATGGCGTCCTCAGCCTGGAATTGCTCAAAGGACTTCCCCGGGGCGGGGAGCACCATCACGCTCGGGCCGGTCGGCAGCGTGGCACAGCCGCCCAGCGCCACCGCCGCGCTCCCGAGGAGGAGGATCCATCGTCTCCGCATCGCGCCATCTCCTTTCCTATCTCGGCGGGGTGGTCGGCGGGACCACCTGCATCCAGCCGGCCGGACACTGTTGGATGTACGGGTAGTACCCCTGCGGGTTCGGACAGTAGTACCAGTAGGCCGGCGCCGGGGGCGCCGGCTGCTCATAGACGGGCGGCTGGCGGACGATCACGGGTGGGGCCGGATAGTAATAGGGCGGCCCCCACCACGGGCTCGGCCCCCAGTAGCCGGGTCCCACCCAGAGGGGGACATCGAACCGGAAAAAGACATGCCCGCGCGCCTCGCTGGGGACGGGACTGGCCAGCAGGAGGACGAGGACAACCAGGACGCCACAGCCGATGACTTTCCTCATCTCAGCACCCTCCTGAACCTCCCGAATTTGGGCCTCTCGTGACCGGGCTTTGTCCGTGGAAAACGAGTGGTTACGACGCACCACGCCTGGCTGAAATCTTGCTCCCCCACGACTCCCATCAGGTAAAGACGAGCCCCCTTCCCTTGGCTGCTAGGCCGCTTTCATCACGATATACCGAATAGCAAGCCATTTCGTTTCTGCAAAAAGAAAAAAAGCGGACTTGAATACTGACGATACCTCTTGCCCACCAAACATCTACTCACGAAACACGGCGACCCTCTTGATGGGGGAGATTCTTGCCAGCGCCTGCTTACTCCTCGTCATAGGCGAAGGGGATGATGAGCCGGCGTGGCTGTAGCCGGGCGTGGCGGGATGTGAGATGGAGGACACCTGGCGAATTGGAAAGCTGCGGGGCTTTCGTGCTTGGAAAGAGGATCGCTTGAGAGCCAGACGGACCTGCCGGAATGTGATCCTTGGTTCCTTGCGGACTACGTGGACGGAACGCTCGACTTGGAGAGCGCGCGATCGTTAGAGGAACATCTGCGCGCCTGCGGGGCCTGCATGACCTACCTCCTCAGAGCATGATGCGGCGCAACGTCTCCCCCATCACTCCCATGATCCGCGGCACGAGCGAACTTACCACCCTGCCCGCCAGAGCTCCTGTGCTCGGCGCACCACGTCTCGCGGCGGACACGGTCCCCCCGCCGCCTTGGCGATCCCGTCCACCTGCTCGGGCCGGTTGAGGCCAACGACAAGACTGGCTACCAGCGGGTCCGCCAGGGCGAAGCGGATGGCAAACGCCGTCATGGATTCGCCGATTTCGTTACGGAAGGCCTCCGCGATCTTGCGTCGCTTGGCAATGGCAGGCGCATATTGCGGGTCGGCAAAGCGGTCGCCTTTCCGCGGCGCGGCGCGTTCGTCAGTCAGGATTCCCTCGTACAGCGGACGAATCGCGATGAATCCCATGTTTCGCCGTTCCAGTTCCCCGAAGAGGTCCGCCATCTCCATGCAGGGCTCGATCGCCGGCGCTGGACTTCTCGTCGTTGCCCGGCTCCGTCGCTGCCGCCCTCATCGGTCCAAGGCAGATCACCGACACGTCCAGGTCCGTCCCGCCGAGCCTGCGATAGTTCATAGTTGCTCTCCCTGAGAAGTTGAGAGGATAATTGCTGGCCGGCCGCGCGGGGGCTCGTGCCGACCCGGCGCGCGATTTCAAGACGGCGCTCGGCCCGATCCTCCAGCCTGACCGCTGCCGGGGACTCCCGAGTCCGGCTGCGGAGTATCCGGCGGGCCGGATGGCGATGTCAAGCCGAAACGTTTACGGACTCAGGAATGACTCGCGCGGAACGCGCCCCGCGCGCGGCGAGCAGGGGTTAGGCGGCAGTGGATTCCACGTCTGGCGGACGAGAGGTGGCAATTTCATCGGTCAGCAACCCCGTTATGGGGTGGGCATTCAGGTACGGCTGGGCGAACTCCTTGAAATCCTTCTCGCCGAGAAATCCCTGGTGAACTTTTTCCGGGCCGGCCTTCATCTCCGTCAGGAAATCGGTGGTTCCCATCAGGAACGAGGCCACATTCAACGGGCCGCGGGACACGGCAAAGCGAAGCGCGTGTCCCGCGGCTTCGATGCGCGGCCGAGGGAAACTCGTTCTCGTAGAACAGGCTCTTGGCCCCGAAGGCGGAGGGCTCGGTGCACATGCCGAACTCCGACCAGAACCCTGGGAGGAAGATGCATTCGGGAAACTCCCGGATCGCCTTGAAGTTCGTCTCCAGCCAGCGCTCCTCGCTCGCGTAATATTCGAGGATGGTCATCCCGGCCCAGTTCGGTAGCCACGGACTATCGATGATGAAAGCCACGGGAAGGGGGGCGATCGTCTCGCCGCCAATGATCGCCAGCAATGTCGCCCACTGCTTGTCGGTCATGGGGATTTTCTCCTGCGAGCTGTCGCGGGGATCGTCAAACGAGGCATGGCTGGTCCGGTGGCCGTTCCGTGACAGTCCAGCCAGAGATCGGGCGAGGCTCCGCTATCGCGCCTCAGGCGGAGGGCAGGAGCTCCCTGGCTTTGGTCACGGCCCCGGTGGCGTTCGCCGCGTAGAAGTCGGCGCCGATCTCCTCACAGAAGCGCTGGGTCACCGGCGCGCCACCCACCGCCACTCGGACCGACTGCCGGAGCCCGGCCTTCTGCAAGGCGTCCACGGTCTCCTTCATCGAGAGCATCGTGGTCGTGAGGAGCGCGCTCATCATGACGAAGTCCGGTTGGTTCTTCTGGACCGCCTCCACGAACCGCTCGGGCTTCACGTCGTTCCCCAGGTCGACCACCTCAAAGCCGCCCCCCTGCAACATGAGGCCCACGAGGTTCTTGCCGATGTCGTGGAGGTCGCCCTTCACCGTGCCCAGCACCACCTTGCCGCGGGGCTTCCCGCCCGCCTCGGCCAGGAGGGGACGAATCAATGCGATGCCGGCCTGCATGGCACGGGCGGCGATCAGCATCTCCGGGACGTAGTACTCGCAGCGGGAGAATTTCTGGCCCACCACGTCCATGGCCGGGATGAGGCCCTCGTCCAGAATGGCTTGCGCCCTGTCGCCACGACCCAGGGCGGCCTGGATGAGCTCCTTCGCCTGCGCCACCTTCCCGGTGATCACGGCTTGCTTCAGCCCTTCGTAGTCGGCCATGCCTCCTCCTCGTGGTGGGTGTCCTTGCGTGGCGCCGACCCATGTCACTGCGCGGGAGTATCCTGCTCCGTCCCGCGTCCCTCGCCATGCCTCCGGATGGGCCGGGGCCCGTCGCAGCGGCAGCCGAGGAAGGCGGCCACCTTCTTGCGGATCGTCTCTCCGCTCCCCGACACGTGGAGGATATCACATTCGCTGCCCAAGATGAAAGGGTGGCCGGCCCGGCCCATGCGGTACAGCAGGTCGCAGGCCTGCGCCTCCACCTGCTCGGTCGTGATCACGGCGTCCGAATAGAAGTGCTTGGAAGGCAAATTTCCATAGAGGACGATGTGCTTGGGCACGACGGCCGCGTCCTCCCACAGCCTCCGCGAGCTGCCCAGGCTCAGGACGACCGGATCCAGCGTCGTGAACTGGCGCAGCATGTACTCGTTCAGCTCCCCGCAGCAGTGGAAGATCAGGTCCACGCCGTGCCGGTCCAGGAGGGCTTTCACCTGCCGGTCCGCAGCGATCACATACCGCTCGAAGATGTCCGATCCCGCCTGGATCTGATTGGGCGAGATGTAAACCACACTGGCCGCCGGCTCGGCCATGAAGACCGCCCCGGCTCCCGCCCGGATCTGCGCGGCAACCGAGTAGAGGATCACCCTGAGGCCGAGCTCCAGGGCGCGCTCCACCAGCGCTACGTCCGCGTCGTCTTCGGCCGTGATCCCCGAACCCGCCATGTAGAGCGGCGTGATCGGGTCCTTGAGTAGCTTGGTCATGAGCGAGAACGGGCCGATGGTCATCCCGATGGGTACCAGATCCGTATGCGCGGCGATATACCCCACGGCATCAATCTGGGCCTGGAGGGCAAGATTGACCGGCGGGAGGCCGGCCGCCAGCCGGGCCACGGCCGCGGCCCCCGGATCGGTCGGGAAGTGGTAGAGCGCGGCCTCGGCCGCCGGGACCCCGAGGATCACCAGAAGGACCGTCTTTTCGATCTGGAGGTCCATGCGGGCGATGGCCAGGGGTGTCCGGTAGCGCCGGGCGGTCTCGGCGACCACCTGTCCGAGGGCCTGTCCATCCCGCACGATGGCCTCCGGGTTGGGCTGTTCGTGCAGCACGAGATCGAGGCCGATGGGCATGCGATGGCCCGCGCGGGCCAGATCCAGATAGAACTGTCGGCCCATAGATCCCCACCCCGGCAGAGACGGTCAACCTGTTTTTGCGGTCCGGGAGATCCCCCGGTTTCGCGTGCTGTTCCGGATATGCCTGAGAAGCCGCCGGGCGCTTCTGGCGGGAGTACAGCACAAGCGCATGGCGCCGTATAGATACCTATGGTCGGGATATTGAACGATATTGCTACCGCGAGCATTTTGTGGTAAGCAGCCTCCCGGAAACGGAGATGGGGTTATGGTCGCCAGATCAGTGTTGCCGCGGGAAAAGGTCGGGCGGATTCGTCACGAATATCGTCAGCGATACGGGCTGGGCGCTGATTTGGTCACATTCGACGGGACCGTAATCGGCTTGCCTCCCGGGGCCATCCGTAACTTGCGGCTGCTGAAAAGAACACGCGAACACGCCCTCCAGGAAAGCGTGCGCTGGGGCGAACCCTATTCCTTTCTCCTGGCGCCAGGGATTGTCTCGTGGATTGTCCCGCTCGTGAATGGCGACACCGTCCGGGGTGGACTCTGCGGCGGCGAGGTCCGGCCTCACGACGATCCGCAAGACCGAAATGAGACTGTCAGTTACCTGGTGGCTTCGGGTGCGAAGCGCGCGACGGCGGAAAAATACGTGGGGCGGTTGCCGATCTGGTCCCTCTCCCGGACGCCGGAGACGGCCGAGTGGCTTTTCACACGCATCTACGAGCTAACGCTCTGGGATCCCGTTCTGCTCCAGCGCAATCATGAGAACGCGCTCCAGCAGCAGCAAATCGCCGAGGAGATTCACCGACGCAAGACCTCCGATCACCGCGCCTACTCGCTCGATCATGAGCGGGCGTTGTTGGCGCTGACCCGAGTAGGTGATCGAGGTGGAGCGCGGCGGGAGATGAATAAGCTCCTGGCGGACGTATTCCTGTATTCGCCTCGCCTGCCCGTCCTGCAGGGTCGGGCAATCGAGATCCTGGGATATCTGGTCCGGGCGGCCGTGGAAGAGAATCCCGAGCTGGGTTCCCTGCTGGAGCTCCACATCCAATGGATTGAGCGGATGGTCGCAACCAAAGACTTTGAAACTGCATGCGCTGCCCTGCGCGAGGCGCTGGATGATTTCATGAGCCATATTGATCTGCAGAGATTCAATCGGCATAACATTCACGTCCGCCGGGTACTGAAATTCCTGGCGGGGAATTACATGCGAACGATCAGTTTAGGGGACGCCGCCGGTGTCGCCGGGTTAAGCCGATTCCGAGTGGCACACCTTGTCAAGGAATGCACCGGCAAGACCATTCTGCAGCACGTGAAGCTCCTGCGGATTCAGAAAGCGCGCATGTGGCTGGAAGAGACCAACAAGGATTTCGCCGAAATCGCGAATGACCTGGGATTCGCGGATCAGAGCCACTTCATCCGTCACTTTCGTGAACTGACGGGTGTTACCCCCGCCCGCTACCGACGGAATCTCGGCCGCCCGCCGAAGGGGTAGCGACAAACCGGCCACAAGCGAGAAGGGTGTCACATCGGCCGCCTCCCCGCCCGGTATGGGTAAAAGTGCGGGTCCCACTGGGCCTTCTTGATGAGCGTGGCGAGCTTCTCGTCGTCGAGGAGCCGGCCCAGGCCGGCGTCCCTGGCCTCCCTGGCCGCCGCGAGAGCCACCTCGAAGGAGACCCTCCGGATGTCCCTCATCTCCGGCAGCAGGTAACCCCTCTCCGCCTGGTCGAGCGTGACGAGGCCGCTCAATGCCTTGCTGACGGCGATGAACATCTGGTCCGTGACCTTGTTGGCCTTGGCCACCAGCGCGCCGAGCCCCATGCCGGGGAAGATAAACAGGTTGTTGCACTGGGCGACGCCGATCTCCCGCCCGTCCATCTTCAGCGGCGGGAACGGACTGCCCGTGGCGATGAGGCCGCGCCCGCTCGACGCCCGCATGAACTCCTCGGGGGTGCACTCGGACTTGGTCGTGGGATTGGAGAGGGCCAACACGATGGGCCGGTCCGTGTTCTGCGCCACCTGCCTCAGCATCCTCTCGTCGAACAGGCCGCGCTTCGCCGTCACGCCGATGAGGACGGTGGCCACGGCGTTGCGGATCACATCGCGGAGCTGAATGCGCATGGCATCCTCCAGCTTCCAGTCCGCCACGGCGGCGCGGGGCTGGGCGTACCGGCGCTGCTGCTCCTCCAGGGCGGGGTCGTCCTCCACGAGGAGACCCTGCTGGTCGATGGCGAAGATCCGGCGGCGGGCTTCCCCTTCGGACAGCCCCTCCTCCTTGAGGATGGCCATGATGCTGTCGCCGATGCCGACGCCCGCCTGCCCCATGCCCACGATGACGTACCGCTGGTCGGCGAAGCGGCTCTTCTGAATCCGCATGGCCGTCAGGAGGGCCGCGCACGCGGTGGCGCCCGTGCCCTGGATGTCGTCGTTGAAGCAGAGGATGCGCTCACGGTAGCGGCTCAGGAGCGTGAAGGCCTTCTGCTTGGAGAAGTCCTCCCACTGCAGCAGCGCGTTGGGGAAATTCCGCTTCACCCCCAGAACAAAGCGCTCAACGAAATCGAAGTACTCCGTCCCGTCCAGGCGCGGCTTCCGGTAGCCCATGTAGAGCGGGTCGTTGAGGAGCCGTTCGTTGTTGGTGCCCACGTCGATGCACATGGGGAGGCAGGACGCCGGGTGCAGCCCGCCGGCCGCTACGTAGAGGCTCACCTTCCCCACCGGGATGCCCATGCCGTCGGAACCCAGGTCGCCGAGGCCCAAGATGCGCTCGCCATCCGTGACGACGATGAGCTGGACCTGGGGCAGCGAGATATTCTGAAAGATGTCGTCGATCCTCGCGATATTGCCCGGATGGATGTAAATCCCCCGGGGGTGGCGCATGATGTGGCTCATCATGAGGCACGCCTGGCCCACCGTGGGGGTGTACACGATAGGCACCATCTCGCTCAGATTCTCGGTGAGCAAGCGGTAGAAGAGCGTTTCGTTGCGATTCAGAAGTCCCTGGAGGTAGATGTAGCGTTCCAGGTCGTCGGGCTTGGGCCGGTAGGCCTCCATGCACCGCTCCACTTGGTCCTCGATGCGCGAGACCCCGTGGGGCAGGAGCCCGCCCAACTCCAGCGTGATGCGCTCCTCCTCGGTGAAGCAACTGGCCTTGTTGAGAAGGGGGTCGGTGAGGAGCTGCAGCCCCCTCAGGTAGACGTCGTAATACTCCTCACCCGTGAGCGGATCGATCTTGAAATCAAAACTTTTCATGGGGCTTCTCCTCGAAAGAAGATAAAGGTCGCCAATAATTGGCGACACCGCAGTGTACGTCGCCTTACGTGCGGAGGCGGTGCCGGACACCTCGGACTTGTCTGCCTCGACACGGATCCCCGTTAGGGATCACCACCGCACCCCTGCCCTCCGCCTCCAGACTCTCACGCCGATCCCATTCCGCAATGATCCTATCGCTGAGCCACACCCGCGTCAAGGAACCTGCACCCAGAGGATGCGGCCGAGAGCGAAATGAAAACGGGCCATGCGGCTTGCGCATGGCCCGTCGTTGCTTCATGGTTGCGGGGGCTGGATTTGAATCAGATGCCGGTTTTCTGTGCATGCCGGGGCGCTCCGCCCCACGCTGCGCGTCACAAGATAGATTCTCCGCCGTCCCGCAAAATGATATTCCTTCCCGTAGGATCGTTCGGATAACCTCGGTGCCAAGGCTGCCTTCATGGCATCGGTTCAAAAAACACGATCTCGCTGTGCGAGCCGAGGCGCATCGGCGGGCCCCAAATGCCGGTGCCGGTCGAGACATTTAAAAAGGCGCCCGCCTTTTCATGCAGGCCTGTGAGATACGGATAGAATATCCCCACGACGTAATTGAACGGCCAGATCTGGCCGTTGTGCACATGGCCGGAGAGCATCAGGCCGATGCGGTGACGGGCGGCGATGTCAAATCCTGTGGGCTGATGGTTCATCAGGATCGTAAACGCGGGAGAAGGCGATGTGCGGCCGAGCACGGACTGCATCAGTTCCGTGCTGTAGCTGTTATCGACGCCGATGATCCGGATGCCGCTGAACTCTAGCATTTCATTACGCAGCCAGCGTATCTGTGTCATTGCAAGCATCTGCCGCACGTTGTCATACCCGGTATAGACCTCGTGATTGCCCGAGGTGAACAAGACAGGAGCGACAAACGTTTTCAATTGGGTGGCAACGGCACGGGTGGTGGGGTTGGCGTTATCGAACAGGTCGCCGGTGATGAGGACCACATCGGGCTTGAGATCGTTGGTCTTGGCGATGATGTCGGCGAGTACCGAGGGCCCTATTGAACCGATGTGGATGTCCGACAGCTGCGCGACCTTGAGCGGCAGATGGGGGATCTGTACCCGGCGGACGGTGATGGCGCGCGCATTGATGAATGCATACAGCGCGAGGCCGCAGGCGAGGCCACAGACGCTGATCGCCCACACCCGTTGCGGGACCGGCACCACCAGCGACAGGATTTGCTGGGCGAATAAGATCCAGAGCAGCACCCAGCACATTCCCAGCCACAGCATCGCCAGGGTGAAAACACTGCCCGTCAGGTGGTTGCCGAACCTCGATTCGAGGGCGAGGGCGACGATGAACGACAGAGTCAGCGGGATGAGCGCGATGTAGAACCAGATGGTCGTCCTGATCGCGAACAGGTGGAACAGCCGCGCCAGCACGTACCAATTCATTCCCAGATACACGCTAGAGACGACCAGGACAAGGAGCATGACACCACCTATCTCTGCCGATCTCTCGAGTCCAGTCTCGTACTAACGGTCGAGTCCTATTCTCGCCGGGGATCATCCTGCGATTCGCACGCTCGGCCGTCCCTCCCGCATTCATGCTCTGTAAATTGCTGAACGCTACCACGCCGTCCCGCATCGAGCAAGGCCCGCGGTGTCACCCCGTGACGAAACCCTGCACCGCCAATGGTACGTAGAACAATCGCCGTCCTCACGCGGCCACGATGCAACTCCGCCGAGGCGTTTGACCGCTCCACCGAAGCTGGGCCAGCCGGTGCCTCGGCCCACCCGGCGCCACTGAGACAAATCAGGGACTAGGCCGAGCTCCTCTCTCTTCCTCCGGCCCGCAGATCAACAAAAAACGGGTTAGGCTGATTCACCTAACCCGTTCGCTGGCGATGGTTGCGGGGGCTGGATTTGAACCAGCGACCTTTGGGTTATGAGCCCAACGAGCTACCGGACTGCTCCACCCCGCGAAAGCATCTTACGAAGGCTGCCCTGGAGTGTCAAGGAGTTTCTCGGGAATTGACAGCGAGATCCGGGTACCCTCTGAGTGGGGACACCGAAAACGGACAGGGACAGAGATAGCGACAGCGCGATCCGGCAGCGAAATCGAATTACTCCCTGTCTCTGTCGCTGTCCCTATCGGTCTTTCTCCCCGCGAAGCATGCCGCATGCGGCGGAGATCTCCCAGCCGCGGCTCTCCCGGATGGTGGCCGTGAGGCCCGCATCGTGCAGGATGCGCTGGAACGCCTCCACCCGAGGGCGAGGCGAGGGGTGATCGGGCAACTCAGGGGCGGTGTTGAATGGAATGAGGTTGATCTTGCAGCGGATCCCTCGCAGGAGGTCCACCAGGCGTTTCGCGTCGTTGCGGGAATCGTTCACGCCATCCAGCATCACGTACTCGAACGTCAGCCGTCGCCGGTTCGGCAAGGGATACCCGCGGCACGCCTTGAGCAGTTCCGCGATCGGCCAGCGCCGGTTGATGGGCATGATCCGGTCGCGCACGGCGTCCGTCGTCGCGCTAAGGGACACCGCCAGGTTGACCCCCAAGTCCGACGCCGCCAGCTTCCGGATGCCAGGCACGTGCCCCGCCGTGGACAGCGTGACCCGGCGCGACGAGAAGTTGGCGCCGTACTCGTCGGAGAGGATCCTGAGGGCACGTTCCACCTGGGGAAAGTTGAGGAGCGGCTCCCCCATCCCCATCAGGACGATGTTGGAGATCCGCTCGCCCTGCTCCAGCCCGTCCTGCAACGCCAGGATCTGCCCTACGATCTCGCCGGCAACCAGGCTCCGGCGAAGGCCCATGAGGCCCGTCAGGCAGAACCGGCAGGCCAGGGGACACCCCACCTGGGTCGAGACGCAGGCGGTCAGGCGACCGTCGTCGGGGATGAGGACGGTCTCGATCTCTTCGCCGTCGCTCAGCCGGAAGAGATATTTCCGGGTCCCGTCCTGCGCGCGCTGGACGCGAACGGCCTCAAGTCGACCGATCCGCACGCGGCCTGCCAGGACTGCCCGGAGGGTCCGCGGCAGGCTGGTCATGGCGTCCGTGTCCAGGGCGCGGCGGGCCTGGACCCACTGGAATACCTGGCGTCCGCGATAGCGCGGCTCCCCCAGCTCGCTCAATAAGGCCTCCACCTCTTCGCGGAGGAGGCCCACCAACTCGACACGGTCCTCGATCATCGCTTCGCCCCGACGAGGGCGCGAATGGCGCCCAGGTCATCGAGAGCGGCGGCCGGAATCTTCAACCCCAGGATGCCGTCGCGCAAGACATCCCCCTCGTCGAGGAACGGCACGCCCCAGAGGATCGCCTCTCCGATGGCGCAGCTTAACTCCATGCCGGTCACGTCCACCCGCCGATCGATGATCGCCAGGATGTGCGGCTCGACGTACGCCTTGGCCTCTTCCAGGCTGCGGGTGCACGCACACAGCGAGGCGGAAGGTCCGGCCTCGAGACGCAGCCGCTTCTCGGTGAAGATCTGGCCGGGATCACCGAAGTAGGAGGCATTGTGCAGCTCGAACGCGGTGACGTACACCCACTCGACTACAGGCACCTGGTGGGCCAGCGCCTCTCGCTCCGGATCCTCCCACGAGGTGGCGTACTGGACGTGGAAGGCCCACAGGGGGAGACACAGAGGAGGCGAGGGGAGCGCGGCCTTGGCAATGAAGCCCTGCCGCTTCACGAACCCCTCCCCCACCACCTCGTGCGGCGCCTGGCAGGCGCTGCACCAGAAAATCACATCCTGCTCCAGCCCCCGGAGCGCTCCGCCGCACCGCGGACACTTGAGGGCCAGGACAGTCGCGGCAGCCATTTCACTCCCGTCCATGAGGCCCCGGGCCGGGGCTAAGCAACCACCCGGCCAGCCTGGCGCGCGTTCTTGCGAGCGGGCCGGCTCTCCAGTCGCCTTCCATGATAGGTTGGGAAATCTCTTCGTCAAAGAGGACCTCTGCTCCCTGGCGAAACGTCTCCCATCCGACCCACGCGAGGAAGAGGGCCACGGCCCCTCCCAGCCCCATCGCCAGGAGTGTTCCCAGTGCGCCGATGACCCAGCCGTGCGCGTGGCCCGCGGCGAGACCGGCCCCGATGAGCTGCCGTGCGGGACGGCCAAAGCAGAATGCCGCCAGGGCCAGCGCCCCCATGGCGATGGCCGCTGCCTGACGGATTTCCACCGGGGCCCTGGCGCGGAGAACCTTCCCCGTCACACCGTCCACGGCGATCTCGTATGGACGGCCCGCGTGCCGATAGCGCGCCTGCCACACCGGGTAGTACAGGATCTTCAGCCGCTGCTCCGCGACGCCGGTGTGATCGCCTCGGACTTTGATACGGAGCTGGGAGTCGTCGGCGAACCGGGCCGGCGGCTTCGTCGGCGCGAAAACCGTGGCGCGGCTTTGCAGGGCCACGAGGTCGTATGGCTCCAGGGCCACCGGCGCCGCCCCGCGCCGCATGCCCTCCAGTTGAATCCGCTCCACGCCAAGCTCCGGTAGGTCGCACCCCGGCCCGATCCGGACATACCCTTGCTGAATGACCCGCGTGTCTTCCTTCTCCACGCGGGGCGTAAGCAACCAGCGCTGGAAGTCCCGCTCCTGTTCTCCGTCCTGGGTCGGCGGCGGCGCCTTCGCCGCCTCCTTGAGAAGAAAGGTCCCCAGCCGCGTGCCGGTGAACTCGTAGAAGGGAATGTAGCAGAGCGAGATTTCCTGAATGCGGCCGCGAAGGGTCGCTGAAAGCGTGGGGCGGTCGAGAAATTTCTGCGCCGCGGCCTGGGTCGCCTCGCGGCTGATACCGAGGGCGACCACGTAGCGAGGCACCGTGTTCGGGATGAGCGCCAGGCTCTCCCCGCCGCAGTAGCGACAGGTCACTAGCCGCTGCCCCTCCGCAAGCGAGAGCGTCCCCCCGCACGACGGACAGCCCAGATGAACGAGCGACATCCTACACCTCTCCCTCGATCTTGGATTTCGGATTGCGGATTGCGGATTTGGCAAAACGTAGCTCGCCGTCCAGGACCCAGGTCCAACATCCGTATTCAAAATGCGACATCACGCCGCGGTCCTCCCCATGCTGCCTATCAGCAACCGGTACAGCATCCAGGCGGTGAGCGCTACGCCGAGCGCGGCCAGCCACGCCGGAGGAATGAACGTCGCCTCCAGGAACATGAGCACGAAGCCTACGACCGCCGTCGCGAGGGCACCCGCCTGGCGGGCGGCCGAGGATCCTGCGCTTGGAGGCATCCGCTCCGGGTAGACGCGACCCGAGCAGGCCTCCACGCTGATGGCGAGCCGCCCGCCGCCGATCATCGCCTGGACCTCGTAGAAGGGAACGTGGACCAGATCCCCCATGGCCGTCGAGGCGGCGCCCACGCCGAAGGCGCGAGTGCGCGCCGCGGCCTCCGCAACGCTCGGCTCTACCAGCCGGGCGGTGCCGACGATGGCCGGATCGTAGACGACCTGCTCGCCTTCAGGAACCGGAACGTCGGCCCAGCGAGTTTCCAGCGCCGGCCAGGCGGGGACGAGCCGCGGGCGTCCCTGCAACGTGAAGCGCCAGAAAGGCTGGTACGTGAGGTGGGGAGCGGAGACGCTGGACGGGGCGGGCAGGCTCTGAGCGTCGCACCAGCGGCGCAGCAAAGGGGCGACGTCGGCCGGCCCGTGACGTGGACGGTACAGCAGGTGCGGGCGGACGCCCGTGAGATCCAGGACCAGACTCGCGCTGCAGAAAGGACAGCGGACGAATCCGGTCGTCTCGTGGAGCTGGACCTCACCGCCGCACTGAGGACACGGGATCTTCACGATGCGGGCGGAGCGATGGCTTCACCGCAGCTCGGGCAGAACTTCGTCCCCGGCGGGACCGGCGCGTTGCAGTGCGGGCAGGTCACCGCGGCCGCGAGGTTTGCCCCGCACGCCGGGCAGAACCTGGCCAGGGCGGTTACGTGCTCCCCGCAGCGCGGGCACACGTTCGCCACGACCATCTGGTGCCCGCAGGCGGGGCAAAAGCGCGCCGTGAGCGGTACCTCGCCATAGCATCCGGGGCAGTTGACCGTCCCCCGCTCCTGGATGCGCCGCGGATCCGCATCCTCCGGCCGCAGCGTCCGGTAGATCATTCCCGGCAGCATGAAGCCGAGGCCGGCCCCGACGCCGGTGCCGAGCCCAGCGGCGGCCCCGCCCCCCGCCGCGCCGACCCCGGCCGCGGCGTCTCCCAATGCCTTGGCGGCCTTGAATTTCATGAAGTCGTCCAAATTGCCGACGGCGGCCATTCCCGACCGCTCGTCAATCATCTTCTGGACATCCGGTGGCGGCGTGATGGCGTTGATGAAGAAGTCGATCAGCTCCAGGCCGTAGCGCCCGAAATCGTCCTGGAGGCGGGTCTTCACCGCCACGCCGATCTCGTCGTACTCCTTGGGGAGCTGGAAGATGGTCTGGACGTGCTCCCCGAGGAAGTCGTTCAGGCGGGAGACGATCACCTCGCGCAGGTACGCCTCCACCTGCTCCGAGGTATAGGCGCCCTGGGTGCCCACCAGGGAGTTGACGAACAGCAGCGGCTGCGTGACGCGCGCGGTAAAAATGCCGAAGGCGCGCAGGCGGACCATCCCGAGTTCCTTGTCCTTGAAGGCCACCGGCTCCTTCGTCCCCCACTTGAGATCGGTGAAGACCCTGAGGTTGACGAAGCACACCTCGGCCCGGAAGGGGCTGGTGAATCCCCAGGGAAGGCTCAAGACCCGCGTCAGGATGGGGAGGTTCAGGGTGGACAGGGTGTGCCGCCCCGCCCCGAACACGTCCAGGCCCTTGCCGTCGCGGAAGAAGACGGCCGCCTGGCTCTGCCGGACGATGAGCTGGGCGCCCATCTTGATGTCGGCCGAGCCCTCCTGCGGAATCCGATGGACGATCTGTCGGCCATCCGGGTCGAACCACTCGATGACTTCCATGAAGATCGTCATGTCGCCTCCCGCACAGTGTGGGAGCTAGCCGCAGCCCGAAACTCTCAACCGCCAAGCGCGCCAAGTCCGCCAAGATTTCCAGGTTCTGCCTTCGAAACCGAAAAACCCGACGGCCCCTTGCGGGGCATGAGCGTCGCCCATCCGGCGCCTCCCTGCGGCCCATCTCCCCTGGCGTTCTTGGCGTATCCACGGCAGTGCCGTTGGCACCGCCGGTTCAGGAATTTCGGATCGGGCTCAGTTCAACTGTCCCAGATACTCGCGGGCCCGCTGGGCTTCGGGGCCCACCGGGTTGAGATCCAGAGCACGTTGGAGGCTCTGGCGCGCGGCGTCCC
>Ga0315280_10005382_pt1 | contig 18282 bp, 18 predicted proteins | sample YL17G06_40_MG_FD_203697 | JGI IMG/M metagenome (GOLD analysis project Ga0315280, IMG submission 203697) | Sediment microbial communities from Yellowstone Lake, YNP, Wyoming, USA - YL17G06_40 | ecosystem: Environmental > Aquatic > Freshwater > Lake > Sediment | place: USA: Wyoming | collected... | reverse complement strand
TGACCATATACCTCACCCAGCGATAGCGGACTAACCCCATAAATCTTGGTCAAAATGGTATTCTTGTAGTCAAGAATAGGACGAAGCCGCTCCAGCAGCACCTCCCTATCCAAAAGGTCGCCAGTTCTGATACCCAACCTGGCTGCCTTATCGGCAAAGGCAGGACCGACGCCCTTGCGGGTTGTGCCCAGTGCCTTGCCCCCTCGCGCCTCCTCCTCCAGACCATCAAGAAGGATATGATACGACATAATCAGGTGAGCCCGGTCGCTAACAAATAACCTTGAGGTATCTACACCACGCTGGGTGAGCTGCTCTATCTCACCAATTAGCACCGCGGGGTTAATCACCACCCCATTACCAATAATGCAAATAGCTTGAGGGGAAAAAATACCCGACGGGACAAGGTGCAATTTAAACTCACCAGAGGGATTGACCACGGAATGACCAGCATTATCGCCGCCAGAAAAACGGACTACCGCCCCGGCTCGCTGAGCCAGCAGGTCAACCACCTTGCCCTTACCCTCATCCCCCCAATGAGCCCCGATAATAGCAATAACTGGCATTATTTCTAAGCCTTCCCCTTCTTATAACATAAATAGCACCATAAATAAAAGGGGTTATTTTTTTGTTTGCTGCCAAACATAAACTAGCCTCTGACCAAAGGTAAAAAAACTGAATACCACAATAATAGCCAGGGCAATAACTAAGGCATTGGCAATGTGGCTCAGTAAAAGACCCAACGCCAGCACCACCACCCTCTCGGCACGAGTAAACAACCCCACCTGACACTCCAGACCAACTGCTTCCGCCCTAGCTCGGATATAGCTGACCAATAGTGAACCGAGCAGGGCAAGGAAAACCAGCAAAACCAGTAACGGTGACCTGCCGAATGAAACTAAAATAGCCAGTAGCACCACCGCTTCAGATAAGCGGTCAAGTGTGGAGTCGAGGACAGCACCAAAGGGGGTAACCTTTTTAGTACGCCGAGCCAGTGCCCCATCCAGGATATCAAAAAAACCAGCTAGTAACACCACAAACCCAGCAGCAAAAGGGTGTGCGGTAATAATAAGTGCCGCAGCGCCAAGGACTAATATAAAACCAAACCAGGTTATAGCGCTAGGTGTTAGCCGTGTCCTCGCTAAAACCCGCACCACTGGTTCAGTAAGGCGATAGGCTATAGCGCTACGAACCCTGGATAGATTTGCCTTTGAGCGATTAACTAAACTACCCCACTTTTTCTTAAACTGAAAGCGACGTCGCTTTGAATTCTGGGAATTGCTTTCTCCACGGCGGCTCACTAAGAACCCTAATATAATAATTCAAAACACTTTGGGCAATGCGCTCCCAGCTATACTCCAAGGCTTTAACCCTTCCTTTGGCTCCCATCTCCCGGCGAAGTGACTCATCAGTCAAAAGAGAAATTAGAGCCCGGGCTAACACTTCCTTATCCCCCGGTGGCACCAGTAGCCCGTCAACGTTATGAGTTAATACGCTAGCATAACCTTCTATATCTGAGGCGACAATCGGCTTACCCGCAGCCATAGCCTCAAGCAAAATAATGCCGAAGCTCTCCCGACCTATAGCTGGAGCGCAAAAAACGTCGGCTGTTTTATAGTACCTGGGTAATCCTTCATAAGATACAAGGCCGGTGAAGACAACGTCCTTCAAACCACTCCTTATAACCTCTTTCTCATACTTATGCCGTAACCTAGTGCCAGGACCAACAATAATAAGTCGGGAATTGGGAATTTCCTGTTTAACCTGATTAAAGGCTTCAATTAGATAGTTCAACCCCTTCCTTTTCTCCAGACGACTAACAAACAGGATGTTAAGCTTGCCATCACCGAACTCTTCAATTGGAGGTACATCAGGGGAGAAATGCTCTATATCCACGCCGTTGGGGATAATATTATAGTATCCGGGGAAGTAGTTATGGGCAAACTCCATGGCTGGTTTAGACACCGCAATCTTGCCATGGAGCCTGCGGAACCACCTCTTCAGAATCCACTTGCCAAAGGGTTTAGCGAAATCATACCCCGGGCTGCCATGACAAGCATGAAAGGTTCCTATATTGGCTGTTGGCGACAACCGGAGCACAGTGGTACACAACATTGGCATTAACGGTTCGTGGAGGTGGATAATATCAAACCTTTCCCAGTCAAGGACGGCTCTTATTCTTGAGGATAGCCAAGGCGAAAGAGTGACCCGAGCAATGGAGCCGCTGGTGGGGATAGGACGGGGGCTACCTATAGAAATAAACCTATCACCAAAGCTGGAAATAACCTTAGACGCCGGGGCAATGACCTTAACCTCATGACCCATCCGGGTAAAATGGCGCTCAAGATAAGAAATATGAACGGTAACCCCCCCCGGATAGGCGAAATCATACGGGGATACTAATGCTATCTTCACCGCTAACTGCCAAAACCTCCGTGGAGACTCAGTCAAACGCTCGTATTTGCCTCTGGCGGGGCACTAGCAATAAACTCCTCTACCATTCGGCGCGCTTCGTCATCGGTATACTGAACCGGTGGTGACTTCATAAAGTAGGCAGATGGAGCCACCAGGGCTCCTTTAAGTCCACGGTCTAAGGCAAGTTTACAACACCTTACAGCATCAATAACCACCCCTGCCGAGTTAGGGCTATCCCATACCTCAAGCTTTAGCTCCAGGTTTAGAGGAACATCGCCAAAGGTTCGTCCCTCCATCCTGATATGGCAAAACTTTCGGTCGAGTAGCCAGGGGACATAATCACTGGGACCGACATGGATATTATCAGGGTCAAGTTTGTAATCTAGCTGAGAGGTGACAGCAGTAGTCTTGGATATCTTCTTAGACTCAAGGCGTTTCCTCTCCAGCATATTATAGAAGTCAGTGTTACCGCCAAAGTTCAATTGATAGGTTCGCTCCAGTTTAACGCCACGGTCCCCGAACAGCCGGGTGAGGACACGATGGACAATAGTCGCTCCGACCTGGGATTTTATATCATCACCAATAACGGGAAGCCCCATTTGCTCAAAGCGCTGTTGCCAATACTGCTCCCGGGCAATAAAAACTGGGATGCAGTTGACAAAACCACAGCCAGCGGTTAACACCTGCTCAACATACCATTTGGTTGCCTCCTCACTACCAACCGGCAGGTAATTAACCACCACATCGGTGTGGGTTTCTTTGAGTATTTTAACAATATCGGCGGTTGGGCCCGGCGCCTTCTGTATTATCTTCGATAGATAAAGACCCAAGCCATCATGGGTCATACCTCGGTGAACCTTAACCCCCGCCGTCGGCACGTCGCAAAATTTAAAGGTGTTATTAGGCGGGGTAAAAATAGCCTCAGTGAGGTCCCTGCCTACCTTGTTTTTATCAATATCAAAGGCAGCCACGAAGTTAATATCGCTAATATGATACCCGCCAAGATTAATATGCATAAGTCCGGGCACAAATTCGCTCTTCTTCGCTTTCCGATAGTAATAGACACCCTGAACTAGGGAAGAGGCACAATTACCCACACCGATTATGGCTACATTTACCTTGCCCAAGGTTTAAAGCTCTCCTTTCCCACTGAAAAGGCAACAAAAAAGATTAAAAGCCAATCCACCGGTTGGCTCAATAGACAAACTTTCCCTTTGTGCAGCAACCAGGCGTAAAATCTCTTTTAGACCATAATACTAGAAAGAGGATTTACTTACCCTGCCTCTAGCTGCATGCAATTAGTCAAAGGCTTACTATGGTCAAAGGGTTATTCAGTTACTGACCAATTCTAAATACTTTAGTCCCACATGACGGGCAAACCCCTCGCGTAGCTGGTCTCTTGTTCTTCAGGGTAACCCGCTGGGGATTCCTTATATCAACCTTCCGTCTGCATTTAAAACAATATGCCTGCACCTTAAATTACCCCCCTTCTTAGCGCTGGTTGAACTATACCCCTATTATACGCAAGCTGTCAAGAGCTAGCAGTAGGAAAAACCTTCTCCGGTTGCCATTGCCCCGTTTCTGAGTTAAACCGTAGCACACCCAAGAACGAGCCATCCCTGGTATAGACACGGCAGCGGTCGCCATAAGAAGTCTGCCAACTGTCATCCCGGGCAAAAACCAAAGGGCGCCCGTTCCTTATGTCCTCTTCAGCGACATTATCAACCACCACCGCCGCCCAATGTAAAAGCACCCAATCTATAGGATAGATAAATTGTTGCCAGTAGCCATAGCGGAAGGCATCGTCAAGCTGGGATAGTGAAACTGCATCCTCAATACCAAAGGAGCCGCACCTCAAGCGGAGCAAGCTCCTTAGATGAGCGCCACAACCCAGAAGCTGCCCTAAATCGTGGGCTAATGAGCGGATATAGGTGCCCCGACCACACTCCACCTCTATAGTAGCTACCGGCGGCTGCCAGCTTGTAAGCTCCAAGTGATAGATTCTGGCTAGTCTGCTTTTCCGCTCAACCTCAATACCCAAGCGTGCCAATTTATAAAGTGGCTTACCATGATGCTTCACTGCACTATACATTGGCGGAGTCTGGGATATTAAACCGCAAAAGGATTTAAGGGCTTCAAGCAATCTCCGCCGACTAATCCCGGATGGGTCTCCCCTACCGATGATGTTACCGGTAGCATCATCGGTATCAGTAACCACACCAAATTCAATCTCAGCCCGATAAGCCTTAGGCGCATCCAGTAAAAATTCAATAACACGCGTCCCCTGACCAAGGCAGATAGGCAAAACGCCGCTAGCTGCCGGGTCAAGGGTACCAGCATGCCCAACGCGCCTTTCTCCGCTCAACCGCTTGACCACGGAGACAATACTGAAGGAAGTTTTACCCCAGGGCTTATTAATATTTAGAATGCCATCCACAGCTAGTCACTATGCTCTGGAGTGCTACTTGAGCTAACCTCATCAATCAACTGCAACAGGTGAGCTCCCCGCTCAATAGAATCATCCCAGTGAAAACTTAGCTCAGGGATGCGGCGCAGTTGCAAACGTTTAGCTAGCTGGTTACGGAGGAAACCGGAGGCTGCCGCCAGCCCGCTCAGTGTGTCTCGCTTTACCTCCTCACTGCCGATACAACTTACAAATACCTTAGCATATCGCAGGTCGGGGGAGATAGAAACCTCGGTCACAGTAACAAAATTGCCAAGTCGTGGGTCTTTGACTTGGCGTTGAAGCAACTCGGTAATTTCGTGGCGAATAAGATTGCCTACTCGCTCAATGCGATGTGCCATAATACTACCTCTTAGTCTGCTCTCTTCGGAAAATTTCCAGTATGTCGCCAACTTGAAAGTCGCTAAAATCCTTGATACCCACCCCACACTCATAGCCAGCACCCACCTCATTAACATTATCCTTGAAACGCCTTAAGCTATAAACCTCAGATTCACATACTATTTGCTCCCCGCGCCGCACCCTGATTGCGGCACCGCGGCTCACCCTGCCCTCACTAACATAGACACCAGCTACCTTTCCCTTCTTGCCAGCGGGGAAGAGAGCCTTTACTTCAGCCCTGCCTTCAATAACCTCAACATAACGGGGCTCAAGCATCCCCTTGAGTGCCTTATCCACATCATCGACCAGGTTGTAGATAACATCATAGGTGCGGATGTCAACCCCCTCCATATCAGCCAGGCGCCGTGTCCCGGCTTCAATACCAGTGCCAAAACCGATAATCAGCCCCTTAGAGGCAATGGCGAGCATAACATCACTCTCAGTAATATTGCCACTGCCACTATGAATAATTCTGACCTTAACCTCCTCAGTTGACTGCCGTTCCAGAGAACTTCTTATCGGTTCAATGCTGCCCTGAACATCAACCTTGAGGATAACATTAAGCTCCTTTACCTCACCAGTACTTATGCGGTCATAGAGATTATCAAGACTCACTGCCTTGGCTTGTTGCTGCATCTCCTGGCACTTTTGTATCAAAGGCCGGGCTTGGTGTTCCCCAGCCACTGCAGTCAGGGTGTCCCCCACTTGAGGCACACTATTTAGACCAAGGATTTCAACTGGCATAGCTGGCTCAGCCTTCCTCACCCGCTTACCGGCATCATTAAACATAGCCCTCACCCTACCCCAGGTAGTGCCAACCACCACGGTATCACCAAGCTTTAAGGTTCCATTTTGAATCAGCACCGTAGCCATTGGTCCCCTAGTCTTGTCCAGCTCAGCCTCAATAACCACCCCTACCGCTGGTTGAGACGGGTCTGCCTTCAGGTCCTCCATCTCAGCCACCACCAGAATATTCTCCAATAGCTCGGAGATGCCTGTCTTCTCCTTGGCTGAAATGGGAACACAGACCACATCACCCCTCCACTCCTCAATAATCAAACCGGCATCAGCCAGCTGTCGCTTAACCAGTTCAGGGTTAGCCTCGGGCTTATCAATCTTATTAATCGCCACCACAATTGGCACTCCGGCAGCCCGGGCATGGTCAATAGCCTCCAAGGTCTGTGGCATCACCCCATCATCAGCAGCCACAACCAAAACGGTGATGTCAGTTACCTGGGCGCCACGAGCTCGCATTGCAGTAAAGGCTTCATGACCCGGGGTATCCAAGAAGGTAATCTTTTGCCCATTGACCTCTACCTGATAAGCACCAATATGCTGAGTAATACCCCCAGCCTCACTATCCATTACATTAGTCCGCCGGATGGCATCCAGGAGTCTAGTCTTACCGTGGTCAACATGCCCCATAATGGTAACTACCGGGGGGCGTAGTCGCAGACCACCCAGTTCCTCCTCCCGAGGACGATACCTCCTACTCTCACCACTAACGGCTAAAGGCTTCAGTTGGGCTTCATAGCCAAAGGCAGTAGCCACTGCGGCAGCTGCCTCATAGTCAACGACTTGATTAATATTGGCAAAAATGCCGTTTCTCATCAGTTGTTTGATAATTTCAACAGCACTAACCTGCAAAAGCTCAGCCAATTGCCTCACCCCTACAGAGTGAGGAATCTCAATCAGGTTGGCCTTTGGTTCACCCGATTTGCTCGCCTTTACCACTAGACTGCTCCTTCTCCAGTCCCTTGCCATATCTAAGAAGCTGCTCCCGATTATCCTGGGTGAGGGTGGTGCGCAAGGCATGCTCCAGACGACCCTTCTTCAGCCCAACCTGCCAACACTCCGGTGCTGGACATAAATAAGCACCACGCCCTGCCCTCTTCCCGCTAGGGTCAACCTCAACACCCCCGCCGGAAATTCGAACCAAACGGATTAGTCGCCGCTTGGGTTCTACCGTGCCACAAGCCACACAAGTCCGCTGGGGTATATGCCTAACCAAAACAGAATTAATACTCCTCTTCCTCATCAAGTAATTCTGGCTTTTGGCGCCGCTTCCTACCCTTGGTGCCATCATCAACCCCCCGCTCACGAGTGTCCTTCTTTTTCTTCTTTGATTTAGCCACCGGCTTAGTCGGCGCAAATGCCAAAACATCCTCAGCAAACCGAAGCTGGGGTGGTTCCAATCTGGCTTGAGATTCTAACAAAGCCTCGGGAGGAACAAGTTTGGTATCACCAGGTGACTCTGGCTCAGCGGCAACCTGCGCCGAGGCTAAGACCGGCTCCTCAATAAGTGGTAATTCAGCTACAGTCTCCTCCACCTCAGGTAAAGCCTCAGCTTTTGCTAGCCGTTCCGCCTCGGCAGCGGAGGCACTCTTAATATCAATGCGCCACCCGGTGAGCTTAGCTGCCAATCTAGCATTCTGCCCCTCCCTGCCGATGGCTAACGAGAGCTGCTTATCAGGGACAACCACAGTGGCTATCCCCTCGTTCTCATCCAGCGCCACACTTACTACCTGCGCCGGGCTAAGGGCATTAGCAATGAAGACTTGGGGGGACGGGTTCCACACAACAACATCCAGCTTTTCTCCGCTTAACTCTTTCATAATATTTTGTATCCTGATACCACGAAGCCCAACACAGCAACCAACCGGGTCAATGCCGTCGTGGCGGGCTGCCACCGCTATCTTGCTGCGGTAACCAGCCTCACGGGCGATTGATTTCACCTCCACTACTCCACTGAGAACCTCAGGAACCTCAAGCTCAAAAAGGCGACGCAGTAAATCCGGGTGAGAGCGTGACACCACCACCTGGGGTCCCTTGCTTGTCCGCGCCACCTCTAGAAGATAAAGCCTGAGCCTTTGCCCCACCCGATACCTCTCAGTGCGCACCTGCTCAGCAGCCGGGAGTATTGCCTCTGTCCTACCTAAATCAATAAAGAGTTGCCTGGACTCAATACGCTGCACCAATCCGGTGACAATATCACCTTCCTTATTAGAATATTCCTCAAATATGGCGCTGTGCTCCGCCTCATGAAGGCGCTGGAGAATGACCTGCTTTGCTGTTTGAGCAGCAATTCGTCCGGCGTTGTGCGGAGTCGCCTCTACTATGATAACCTCATCAACCTGAACATCAGACTTAATCTTTATCGCCTCAGTTAGTGATATTTCACGGCGTAAATCTGAGGGTTGCTCGACCACCGTCTTTTCTGCCCACACCTTAACCGCACCAGTAACCGGGTCAATCCTGACCGAGATATTCTGGTTGGGGACAAAATTGTCCTTCCGATAAGCTGATACCAGCGCTAACTCTACTGCGGCAATAACTACCTCCTTAGGCAGGTTCTTCTCTGCCGAGAGCTGGGTTATAGCGAGCATAAATTCGCTCTTCATCTAAGGTTAAGACCTCCAACCCCTAATTCTTGCCACAATTAAAAATTAAAAAAGTGGGATCAAACCCACTTATCTAATCAACCTTTATCCAAAATGAGTATACCATAATCAATACTTCTTGTAAAGTATCTGTACTCGTTCAATACCTTAGTGACACAGATTATCATGCTTCGTTTCTCCGAAGTATGAACCCCATCTCCCTTTATCCCCCTTGAAAGAGGCCCACTTAACGGGGTGTCTAAGAGGGGTGTTAACCCCTCTTTTTAAAAAACCTTCCCCCTCTCCTGGAAGGAGAGGGGGATTAAGGGGGTGAGGTGCAGAAAGTTAAGGTGTCACCAATTTATCGAAACTAGCTCATATATAGTGCCTAGAAATTGCATCGGCGCTAAGTTATAATAGGCAGGTCAAAATGGTAAAAAGTTCAGCTATAGAAGAACTAAAGGCTTCGGTTATAAAAGAAGTCGAGGCTCACCATGACCAACTTCGCGATTTGAGCTTAAAAATCCACTCCACCCCCGAGCTCGGTTTTCACGAGGTCAAGGCAGTCGGCTGGCTAACCCAATACCTTGAAAAAAATGGCTTCTCTATTGAGCGGGGCATCTGCGGGCTACCTACCGCCTTCGCCGGAAGCTATGGACAGGGGAAACCAGCGATTGCCATTGTGGCAGAGTATGATGCCCTGCCCAAGCTTGGGCACGCCTGTGGTCATAATCTGATAGCTGGTAGCACCGTTGGCGCTGGAGTGGCGTCTAAACCGGCTATTGACCGATTTGGTGGTAGTGTCCTCGTTATCGGCACTCCAGCTGAGGAGCTATACGGGGGTAAGGCAATAATGGTGGAGCGGGGAGCGTTTAATAATGCCGACATGGCGATGATGGTACACCCCGGGGTTTATGATGCTGTCACCACCCAAGCCCTGGCTTGCATCGGTCTGGATGTTGAGTTCTTTGGCAAAGCGGCTCATGCCTCAGCCCAACCCGAGGCAGGCATCAATGCCCTGGATGCAATGCTCCTCTCATTTACCGCCATTAACTCACTAAGGCAGCACATCAAAGACAAGGCTCGCATCCACGGGATTATTACTGACGGTGGGGAGGCAGCTAATATTGTGCCCGCTCACAGCGCTGGAACCTTTATCGTCCGTGCCGAGGACGATGCCTATCTAGATGAGCTAAGGGAGAGGGTGCTAAATTGCTTTGTTGGCGCCGCCACCGCCACTGGCGCCCGCCTAGAATACCGCTGGGGAAAGGTGCGCTATGCCCCGCTGCGCAATAACCTGGCACTAGCCAGACTATTCCGGCAAAATATGCAGTCCTTGGGACGCAAGGTGCTCCTCTCCAACCCGACTAAAGCCTTTGGTAGCACCGATATGGGGAACGTCAGCCAGATAGTACCCAGCATCCACCCCGATGTCGCCATAGCCCCAAAAGAGGTAATTGCCCATTCTCCCGAGTTTGCCGCAGCGGCTGCCTCTGAGCAAGGTATCAAAGGTATGCTTGATACCGCCAAGGCTCTGGCTATGACTATTGTTGACCTGGTGGCTAATCCAGAAATAGTTGCCAGGATTAAGCAGGAGTTTGGAAGTAAATGATTAGGGTAGGCATCCCCAGAGCTCTGCTCTACTATCAATACTACCCGATGTGGAAGACCTTCTTTGAGGAGCTGGGAACTGAAGTCGTGGTGTCACCACCAACAACTCAGGCAATACTGGCTTCAGGTTCATCCCGGGTGGTAGCTGATACCTGCTTGCCGGTAAAAGCCTTCTGCGGGCATATTCTGGCGCTGGTCGGGGAGTGCGACTATATCTTTATTCCCGCCATTCGCAGTGTGAAAAGAAAGATTTACAACTGCTCCAAGTTCCTCGGCTTACCCGATATGACTAAAGCCGTTATCCCCGAATCTCCACCCATCCTAGATATAGATATTGATATTAATAAGGGGAAGGGCGAGCTGTATCAGGCTATCTATAAATTGGGTCGGCGCTTCACCTGGAATCCATTTAGAGTGAGGCAAGCTGCCACCAGCGCCTGGCAAGCTCACCTGAAATATAGACAGCTAATGTCAAGCTATGGCTTGACCTCACCCCAGGCAATAGACGGGGTGAAGCCCCAAACACCCCCTCCCACCCAAGCCACCATTGCCGTTGTCGGTCACCCTTATCTCCTTTATGATGAGCATATAAACCACCGCCTTATCCACCGGCTGGAGCAGGCTCATTATAGGGTCTTAACCCCGGAGATGCTCACCCCGGAGCAGCTTGAATCGGCTATAACCAGATTAGTGGGCAGACCCTACTGGACATATGAAGAAGAGGTGGTGGGGGCTGGGGGGCACTACCTGGAAAGCGGGGCTGATGGTGTTATCGGCATAATGGCTTTTGGCTGTGGACCAGATTCCCTAATGATGAACATAGTGCAGCGGCGGGCGGCTAAGTTAAGGACATCAAGCTTTATGTGCCTCACCGTGGAGGAACATACCGCTGAAGCTGGCGTAGTTACCAGGCTGGAGGCTTTCCTTGATATGATACAGAGGAGAAAGAAAAAAGGGTCTGAAATATGCGTATAAGCATGCCTCATATGGGCAATCTATATATACCTTTCACCGCCCTATTCCAAAGGCTAAATATTGACTTCGTAATACCGCCGCTCAATAACCAGCGCACCCTATCGCTGGGGGTGAGGTATTCCCCGGAAGGGATGTGCATTCCATTCAAGCTGACCTTGGGCAACCTGATTGAAGCCGCTGAGCTTGGCGCCGATACCTTGCTCATGCCTGCCGGCTCCGGCATATGTCGCCTGGGGTATTATGCTAAGACACAGGAGCAGGTTCTTCATGACCTGGGGTATAATGCTGAAATTGTCTGTGTCGGGGTTTCGCAGCGAAAGCTTTTCGGCTTGCTGGAAATAATCAAGCGCTTGTCAAACAATGCCCCGTGGTCTAAGATTATATCAGCCTTCCGCTTTGGTCTGGCTAAATTAAATGCTTTAGACAGGATAGAGCGAGCGGTGCAAAAGGTACGCCCCGTAGAGAAGATGAAGGGAACGGCAAATATGCTATTGGCAAAAGCAGTTAAGGCTATTGACCAGGCAGACGATTATGATACCCTGGAGAGGGTGCAGATAGACTATATTGGCCAGCTCAACCAGGTAACTAAGGAGGAGAGGGCTCAACCGCTGGTGGTGGGCATAATCGGGGAGTTTTATGTATTGCTGGAGCCCTTCTCCAATCTAGATGTGGAGAAGGAGTTGGGCAGGCTGGGGGTTGAGGTAAGAAGAACCACCTTCGTCTCAGAGTGGACCAAATTCAGCCTGTTCCTCAACCCCTTGGGCATGAATGAGAAGGCCAGGCTCCATAAGGCAGCGTTACCCTATCTTAAGCGGGACATTGGCGGTGATGGTTGGGAATCAGTAGGAGAAAAGGTGCTCCATGCTAAAGAGTATGACGGCTTAATCCACCTGGCTCCATTCACCTGTATGCCGGAGATAGTAGCCCAGAATATCATGACATCGACTAAGGAGAACATCCCGGTACTGACCATACTCTGTGATGAGCAACTGGGTAAATCAGGCATGTTAACCCGACTGGAGGCATTTGTCGACCTGCTGGAACACCGGCGACGGGCAAAGAGTAAGGCATAAGGAGAGATTGTGGAAGCCTATCTGGGTATTGATGTTGGCTCGGTAACCACCAAGTTTGCCGTGCTAAATGACGGTGATGAGCTGGTTACCCACCTCTACCTGCTGACGCAGGGTAAGCCCATTGAGATGGTCCAGCAGGGCTTAAGCCAAATCAAGCAACAACTGCCCAAGGATATTGACATCAGCGGTGTGGCGACCACCGGCAGTGCCCGCTACCTGGCTGGGGTTATTGTTGGCGCTGATTTAGTCAAGAATGAGATTACCAGCCATGCCGTAGGTGCTTTGCACTATTTCCCCCAAGGGCAAACCATCATTGAAATTGGCGGGCAGGATAGCAAGATTATCATTATTAGGGATGGGATAGTGACCGACTTCGGCATGAACACGGTATGCGCCGCCGGCACCGGCAGCTTCCTTGACCACCAAGCACTGCGCCTCAATATGAGCATCCAGGAACTCAGCCAGGGGGCTCTGAAAAGCAAAAACCCGGTGCGCATCGCCGGGCGATGCACCGTCTTTGCTGAATCAGACATGATTCACAAGCAACAAATGGGACACCGAACTGAGGATATTTTATATGGCCTGTGCCAGGCGTTGGTGCGCAATTATCTTAACAATGTTGGCCTGGGTAAGGATATTCAACCCCCGATAATATTTCAGGGCGGTGTTGCCTTCAACCGGGGTATAGTGAAGGCACTTCAGGAAGAACTTGCTCATGAGGTGATTGTCCCACCCCACCACGAGGTGATGGGGGCAATAGGCGCCGGCTTACTGGTTCATGAAGAGATGGCAAATAATCAAAACGGGAGCAAGTTCAAGGGATTTGGCATAAGTGAGATAAAGTATCATACCGCTTCATTTGAATGCAAAGCCTGCCCTAACCTATGTGAGATCGCCCAGCTTTCGGTTGACAGTCAAATTCTCGCCCGGTGGGGCGGTCGCTGCGAGCTGTGGGAAAGAAGCCTCACTAGCTAAAATTCTGAGTGGAAAGTGGAAATGGATGATAATCGCCGTTGATGCTGCTGGTGGAGAGTATGCCCCCCGTGAAATAGTGGAAGGAGCAATAAAAGCAGCTCAGGAATATGATGTTGAGATTGCGCTGGTGGGGAATAAAGCCATACTCCATGTGCTGGCAGGTCGCTATATAAATAAGTCAAAACTCAGTATTATTGAAGCCAGCCAGATTATTGGGCCTCATGAGCCGCCGGTGAAAGCAGTCCGCAGTAAGCCAGACTCGTCAATAGTGATTGGGGTTAATCTAGTAAGAGACGGCATAGCTTCAGCCTTTGTCTCCGCGGGCAACACCGGGGCAGTAGTCTGTGCCAGCCTCCTCAGCCTGGGAAAGATAAAGGGCATTGAGCGCCCCGCCCTGGGCAGTTTCCTTGATATCACCCCGACGACACCTACCCTGCTTATTGATTCTGGTGCTAATGCTGACTGCCGACCAAGCCACCTAGTCCAATTTGCTTACCTCGGCACAACCTATGTTAAACACCTCATGGACATCAACTCCCCCAGTGTTCGCCTGCTCAGTAATGGTGAAGAGGAAACAAAGGGCAACCGTCTGATTCAAGAAAGCTATAGTCTCCTCAAGAAATCCAACCTAAACTTTATTGGCAGCATAGAAGGTCAAGACATATCAAAGAAGACCGCCGACGTCATCGTTACCGATGGCTTCACCGGGAATATAGTGCTCAAGACTATTGAAGGGTTAGGTGACACCTTCCTGAGCCTGATGCGACAAACCGGGCACATTTTGTCTGCCGCTTATCATTTCCAAGGGCGAACCCTCCTCAGCGATATAGGGTTAGGCTCCTGGGTTAAGCGGGTAGACTATAGAGAATACGGCGGGGCGTGTCTATTGGGGGTAAATGGGGCCGTCATCGTCTCTCATGGGCGCAGTCAAGATAAGGCGATAAAAAATGCCATAGGTTTAGCCAAACGGACAGCGGAGCGAGACATCGTCCAGAAACTTAAGGAGGAAGACTATAGGTAAGCCGGTCTCGATAGATGACGCCACCTTCGACCAAGCAGTGTTACAGTCCAAGACGCCGGTACTGGTAGACTTCTGGGCACCATGGTGCCGACCCTGTATTATGGCCGCCCCGGTACTTGCGGAGCTGGCTGAGGAGTATGCCGGCAGGCTAATTATTGCCAAGCTGGATGTTGACCGAAATGCGAAAACCGCCGCCAAATATGCCATAATGTCAATCCCCAACCTTATTATCTTTAAAAATGGCAAGCCAGTATCGCAGATTGTGGGCTATAAGCCCAAAGCCGAGCTGAAACGAGACCTGGATGCTATCCTTGGGTAAAGACTATGAACAATGAATATGAAGTAATTATTATTGGTGGTGGTCCGGCTGGGCTTAGCGCCGGGCTTTATACCTCAAGAGCCAGACTCAGGAGTCTGGTCATAGAAAAGGGACTGGTGGGGGGTCAGATAACCAATGCCGAACTAGTAGAAAACTACCCTGGCTTTGACCAAGGCATTTCCGGTCTGGAGCTGGGGCAACTAATTCACCAGCAGGCAACCAAATACGGGCTAGAAACCTTAATGGCTGAGGCTACCGGCATTGAGCTTGATGGGGAGAAAAGGGTGGTCATGACCACCAAGGGCAAATTTACCGCCAAGGCAGTAATTATCGCCAGCGGCTCAGAACGACGTAAACTGGGCATACCAGGGGAGGAGGAACTTACCGGTAAAGGTGTGTCATATTGCGCCACCTGCGACGGCCCCTTCTTCAAAGACAGAATAGTAGCCGTAGTTGGTGGTGGCAATGCCGCCATTACTGAAGCCCTTCACCTGGTAAAATTTACCTCAAGGGTCAAGGTGATACACCGTCGTAACGAGCTCCGCGCCACCCGCATCCTCCAGGAGAAAGCTTTTGCTGAACCCAAAATAGAATTCCTGTGGAATACCGAGGTTGAGGGGATTGAGGGCAAAGACAGGGTTAAGCGGCTAAGCCTCAGCAACGTGATAACCGGGAAAAAAGCTGCCCTAGAGGTAGCTGGAGTCTTCATTGCTATTGGGCTCAAGCCTAATACCAACTACCTCAAGGGCGTTTTGCCTCTTAACGGCGCTGGTTACATCGCTACCAACGAAAAGATGGAGACCAAGATACCAGGCATTTTCGCCGCCGGCGATGTGCGCCTGAACTCAGCCCGTCAGGCAATAACTGCGGCTGGGGATGGTGCTACCGCCGCCATCTATGCCGAAAAATTCACCTCCCGATAGCCTAAAATAAAAACTTTAGAACCCATCCCCCTGACCCCCTTCCCTTGACAAGGGAAGGGGGACAAAGGGGGTGAGGTTAACAAAAAAATCTTCGGATAAGTCTTCCACTCCGACCCCATGTGAAGTATAATAAAATAAATAATGGGGGAAAAATTATGAGGGTCGTCTTTCTCCAAGATGTGCCCAATGTGGCTAAAGCCGGCGAGATAAAAGAGGTAGCCAATGGCTACGCCAGGAACTTCCTCATCCCCAAAAAACTAGCCCTGCTCGCCAGACCACAGGTGCTCAGCCAGCTAGGAACAAGGGAAATAACAGAAGCTAAGGAAGACACGGAGCTAATTGCGCTGGCTCACCAAATAGAAGGGAAGGAGGTCATCCTCAAAGCCAAGGCTGGAGCCAAAGACAGACTCTATGGCTCAATCACCAGTGCCGATATTGCTTCCGAGCTAAGCAATACCACCGGGCTGGTTATTGACAAGAGAAAGATTGAACTGGACGAGCCCATCCGTCAGCTTGGTAGCTATGAGGTAGCCATCAGACTGGCTAAGGATATTGTACCCAAAATCAGAGTTACTGTAACCGAAGAGGAGACTCCGAAAGAAGAGGAGAAGGCTCCCAAGAAAGAGGAGAAGGCTCCCAAGAAAGAGGAGAAGGCTCCCAAGAAAGAGAAGAAGACTCCCAAGGAAGAGGAGAAGGCTTAGAATGTATGGCGAGAAATTGCCGCCGCATGATATTGATGCTGAGGAAGCAGTAATCGGCTCACTGCTGATAGACGGGACAGCAATCTACAGAATTGCCACCTTTCTGCAGTCGTCAGACTTTTATAGCGAAAGAAACTCACTGGTATATGGGGCATGCCTTGCCCTCTACGAGCGCCCAGATGGAACCATAGACCAAATCACAATAGCTCAAGAGCTTGACCGAAAAGGAAATTTGGAGAAGTGCGGTGGTGCTGCCTATCTAAGTCACCTGATAGCTATATGCCCAACCTCCCTTGATATCGAGCATCATGCTCAAATTGTCTATCGCCTAGCGGTAATGCGCCGCCTGATTGATGCCGCAGGGCAAATTGCCAATATCGGTTATCAGGCTGACCCGGACGTTGATGCCAGCCTTGACCGGGCAGAAGATACCCTGTTTCGGCTGCGCCATGGGCAAAGCCCACGAGACCTTACCCACATCCGCCAGGTGCTAGACAAATACTTTGAAACCACCCCCGGTGCTGAGGTAGAAGGTCGCCTCAAGGAGCCAATCCCATATGTATTATCGGGTTTCACCGGTCTGGATGAATACCTCGGCGGATTTCAGCGCTCCGACCTGATTATCATTGCCGGTAGACCGAGCATGGGCAAAACCAGCCTATCCCTTAGCCTTGCCCGGAATGCCACCGTGGAGCAAGGAGCCTGCGTGGCTCTGTTCAGCCTGGAGATGGCACGGGAGCCTCTGGTTTTACGCTTCCTGGCTAGTGAAGCTGAGGTTGATTCCAGACGGGTGCGCCTGGGGCTTCACACTGAAGAGCAGGAAAAAAGGATTATGGATGCCATCGGCAGGCTTTCCGAAGCACCAATCTACATTGATGATACCCCGCAACTGCGGGTAGTAGAGATGAGAAGCAAAGCCCGCCGCCTCCACTTTGAGCGCGGCATCAACCTGATTATCGTTGATTACCTGCAACTGATGTACGGAGAGGGGAGAGATGAGGTTGAGAAGATTAGCAACATCTCCCGTTCCCTCAAGGCGCTGGCTAGGGAGCTTAATGTGCCAGTGATGGCAGTATCCCAGCTGAGCCGGGCTGCCGAGTGGCGTGCGTCACACAAACCGCAACTCTCTGACCTTAGGGGAAGTGGTAGCATTGAACAGGATGCCGACGTGGTCTTGTTTATCTATCGGGACGAGGTCTACTACAGCAAAGACGAATGGGAAAGGGAACACCCCGGGGAGGGCTACCCGCCACCGGCTGATATCATAATCGCCAAGCACCGTAATGGTCCCACCGGTGAAATTAAGCTACTTTTCAAACCAAAGATGGCAAAGTTTGCCAATATTACCAATGAAGAGCCGAGTCTATTATGAAGCATTTAAACTTCACTTTGAGTTTCGCGCCAGCCAAGCCAGAAGAGATTAAACGTTATATTGGTTAAGTTTACTATGGAGCAATTTAAGGGTTTCCCAGCCAAGACGCAGTTTACCCCCGTATCCAACTCTTTCTTTAGCGCGCTACTACCACAAATCAGTGATATCGCCGAGCTGAAAACAACCCTCCACATCTTCTGGTCACTTTATCATAAACGGGGTTACCCCCGCTTCACCACCTATAGGGAGCTCCAGGGTAGTAAGAGCCTGATGAGTAGCTTGACCGGGGCAGAAACACCGCCAGACAAGATATTGCACCATGCCCTGGAAATGGCGACCAAGCGAGGTACCATCCTTCATATCGTGCTGGATAGGGATGGGACACCTGAGGACGTCTACTTCCTCAATACCGAGTCTGATAGACAGATTGTGGCTAAAATTCAAAACGGCGAACTCGCCTTGAGCGGACTAAAGGCAAACCAACAACCCTATATTGACACCGAGGCGCCGCCTGACATCTTCACCCTCTATGAACAGAACATCGGCATGCTAACCCCACTGATTGCCGATGAGCTGCGTGATGCCGAGAGGCTATATCCTGAAACCTGGATAAGAGACGCCATTAAAGAGGCAGTTTCCCGTAACAAGCGAAGTTGGAGGTATATTGCCAAGATT
>Ga0315280_10005381_pt1 | contig 18284 bp, 17 predicted proteins | sample YL17G06_40_MG_FD_203697 | JGI IMG/M metagenome (GOLD analysis project Ga0315280, IMG submission 203697) | Sediment microbial communities from Yellowstone Lake, YNP, Wyoming, USA - YL17G06_40 | ecosystem: Environmental > Aquatic > Freshwater > Lake > Sediment | place: USA: Wyoming | collected... | reverse complement strand
CATCGATGGATTTCTATCAATCCGCGATGAGTTTTTGCGGCGATTTGGGCACATGAAAAGGTTTATTACCAGGTCGATCTCCTCAATCAGAGAGGATGGTCCGGGTATGTTGAAGATCTGTTCAGAAAGTCCACAAAAGATCACGGCGAGAACGATCTTTGACCTCGCTGAAAAAGGAGATGTTATAGCCAGCTTTGTGGCCAATGAGGCTGTTTGCTATCTTGGGGTCGGACTCTCTAACCTGCTTGTGATTCTCGCGCCTGAGATGATAGTGGTAGGTGGTGGAATAACGGCAAGATGGGACCTCATCCATCCTGTTCTAATGGAGACGGTTAAACACAGTCTTTTTAGCATTCCGACCCTTGTGATCAGGTTGGCAAAGGCATCACTCGGCAGGGATGTCGGTATAATTGGTGCAGCCAGAAGCCTATTTCTGCGTGCCGGGACTACAAATGATCATGAATTTACATAGATAAATCTATTTGACTTTTTTAGTAAAGAATAATAGTTTATTTTCATGCGCTTAAACATCAAAATTCTATATGGTGTTATTGCTTTATATGATATCGCCTATCATGGGGATGGTAGACCGTCCCAGATTAAGGATATATCCGAACGGCAAAATATCCCTAAAAGATTTCTGGAGCAGATTTTTTTCAAGCTTAAAAATGAAGGACTGCTCCTTAGTAAGCGCGGACCCAACGGTGGATATTACCTTCCCAAACCGTCTTCCGAGATAACTGTAATGGATATTGTCCGCATACTGGACAGCGGTATAAAATTTTTCCCAAATACAAACTCACGTTCGAAGAAAAAAGAGGGAGTTTTTGATGGCGAGCTTGTGACTACCCCCATCTGGCAGAACGTTGCATCAGTTCTGTCTGATCAATTTTCTTCAATAACCCTTGCTGATATCTGCGAAAGTGCTGAACAATTGAACGTTGAGAGGAACATCAGGCATCGCTATGTCTATCATATTTAAAGATGAGCATCCTTTCATAAGTATTTAGGAGATATGTATTGCGAAGTCTAAGGGTTGTGCAATGGGGAATGGGAGCAATGGGCTGTATGATGACCAGGCTGGTTACAGAAAAGGATGGTCTAAGTCTGGTAGGTGCAGTAGCAAGTCGAAAAGAAAAGATAGGTCAGGACGTAGGCCTGGCTGCAAGTCTTGGACGTGAGATCGGAATCCAGGTCAAGGATAACATAGTGGAAACGATAATGGACAGTAACCCTGATGTGGTTGTTCATGCCCGGAACTCGTTTCTGTCGGAAGCGTCGCCGGAGATCAAGCAGTGTATAAAGCATAATGTAAATGTGATAACAATTGCTGAGGAGTTAGCCTTTCCGTGGGCTACCAACGTGGAGGAGTCCAGGGAACTGGATAGCATGGCAAAGAATCACGGTGTGACGATTCTCGGAACTGGGATAAACCCAGGATTCGTGCTCGATCTTTTGATTGTGATGCTCACCGGGGTCTCAGCGCGGGTTAAAAAAATCGAGGCAAAAAGGATTAATGATCTTTCACCTTATGGTCCTACCGTAATGCGGGCTCAGGGGGTAGGTATCACACCTAAAGAATTTCAAAGTGGTATAAAGAATGGAAGCATAGTTGGTCATGTGGGATTTGCCCAGTCAACGCATATGATTGCCAGGGCCCTTAACTGGAGCCTCGATGAGGTGGTGGAAACGAGGGAGCCAATCATATCTAATGTTTTGCGCAGGACTGAATTCGTCGAGGTTAAACCTGGGGAGGTTGCTGGTTGCAGACATATAGCATTTGGAAGGGTTGGGGGTGAGACCCGGATAGTTCTTGAACATCCTCAACAGGTTCACCCGGAACTTGAGTGCATCGATACTGGCGACTATATTAAGATAACCGGTGAGCCAGATATAAATTTGCAGATACTTCCGGAGATACCAGGGGGCGTCGGCACTGCTGCGATAGCGGTGAACATGATTCCTTTTGTCTGTGAGGCCAGACCCGGTCTTTTGTCTGCGCTGGATTTTCCGGTTCCCAGGTGTTTGAAGAGCATCGAGGATTGAGCTTGGTTAAAAAGGGCCAGTGGGTACAGATTCATCGCGTCATACTTACCCCAGAAGATAGAGCGCCGCAAATTCCTGATGATACAAAATTGGTGCCCTATGAGATGCGAACGAAGGGATTCCTCCTGGAGGATGCTCATATCGGCAATGAAGTGGAGATTTTGAGTTTTACCGGGAGGGTCCTGAAGGGAAAGCTTATGGCTGTTAATCCTCCATATGGCCATGATTTCGGCAGTCCTATAGAAGAGCTGCTTGCTGCAGGGAAAGAGCTCAGGGATATCCTGGAGAAGGCGGACGGCGATGAGTCGTTCTGATTACTCATCTGTGATGGCAAGAAAGAGCGAGATTGTAAAGAGATCGACTGGCATAGATTTTTCAAAATATGATCGAAGCCCAATTTCATTTGATTACGATCATATGATGAGTGAGGTTGGGTATTCAATTGATGAAGCAGTTGAAATTCAGAAGGACACCAATGTGGGTAATACTCCACTGGTCGAGTGCAGGAATATTACCAGGCTTGTGAGGACGATCTCAGAGTTAGGGTGCGGCGCAAGGATCTTCATAAAGGATGAAGCTGCAAATCCCTCGGGCAGCTTTAAGGATAGACGGGCATCACTTTCGGTATTTCATGCAAAAGAATCAGGGTATGAAGGTGTCATCTCAGCAACCAGTGGAAACTATGGTGCAGCCGTCGCCTCGCAGGCCAACAAGTACGGTCTCAAATGTATAATAGTGCAGGAGGTTTTTGACAGCAAAGGTATCGGTCAGCCCGAAATCCTGGAGAAGAGTCGGGCCTGTGAGGCTTACGGTGCAGAAGTGCACCAGATGAGCGTCGGACCGGAGCTCTTTTATTATTTCTTGCTTCTACTGGAGGAGACAGGTTATTTCAACGCTTCTCTATACACTCCTTTTAGCGTTGCTGGAATTGAGACGCTTGGGTATGAAGTCGCAAATGAAATATATGAACTGTATGGCAGGTTTCCCGATGTTGTTCTGGTTACTCATGCAGGTGGCGGGAATGTCACGGGCACTGCGCGTGGGCTGGCGAAGGCAGGGGCAAAGGATACACAAGTGGTCGCTGTCTCAGTAGATTTGAGAGGTTTGCAAATGGCAAGCGATGGAGACTTTAACAAGAAATCGTTTACAACCGGTCACACTGGCTTTGGGATTCCGTTTGCTATATGGCCGGATAGAAGTGATGTCCCACGCAATTCAGCCAGGAGCTTGCGATTTATGGATAGATATGTTCTGGTTTCACAGGGGGAAGTTTTTTACGCTACTGAGATGCTGGCACAGATGGAGGGTCTGCAGCGCGGGCCCGCAGGTAATACATCACTTGCAGCCGCGATCCCCATTGCAAGACAAATGCCACGCAATGGTATTGTGGTTGTTCAGGAGACGGAATATACAGGTGCAGGGAAGCACCCGTATTCGCAGCTGACGTTTGCTCGCAAGAATGGAATCGAAGTTAAGAGAGGAGATCCTTCTGAAAACGTCCCTGGAAAGAAGATAGTAATTCCTGAACATCCACGGCAGATGCGTATGGTGGAGATGGATTTGGGGGAGATAAAAAAAGCTTACATAAAAAATGCTGTTTCCAGAAATCCTGGCTATGAGCTCATGGATTTTGACATAAGGTTCATAGCTGATGATATTAAAGAAGAAGAGGAGTTTGTAAAAGAAGTCCTGGATAAGCTGGAGGTGTAGTTGCCAAGGGAAGATGATTATCTTGAGAGAAGAAAGAAGTTAGTAAGCCTTACTGACCAAGAACTGGAGAAAAGATTTTGGGAGCTTGCCAATATGCTGGTGGATCCTCTGATAGAGCTTGCGAAAACTCACACATCGCCTTCAATTGAGCGTTCAGTACTTCTTCGCATGGGTTTCAGTTCACTTGAGGCAAAAGCTATAGTTGACAGGATTTCCGAACTCGTGTTGCTTGGGAAAGGCGCAGGTAATGTAATTTTAGGGTTGGCAAAGTCACTTGGCATCAGCTATCTGGTTGCTGGCAGGAGGATAGCAAGCGGTGAGCTTATTGAGGAGACGAGAAATCTCTGGAGTAAAAGTGGATAAGCTGAGAGAATCGGAGAAGATCAACGTACCTGAGATATTAAAGAATTTAGAATCCTACAGACCAAAACGAAAGGGCTGGACGTGGCGAAAAAAGTTACCACCCGGTGCGCAGGTTGGGGACTTCAAGTATAACCAGATCTCCGTACCTGTCCTGCAGGGCGCAGGACTTCCTGCAGCCAAACATTTTGATGGGATTGATCCTCAGCCGGACTGCGTGATAACAACTGAGATAGCGTCTGGACGATTTGAGGACGATTTGAGAAGGATGCGAATGGCTGTTTATCACGGTGCTGACCACATCATGGTGATCAGGACAGCAGGGCAGAGCCACATCGATGGACTGATGGAGGGCACTCCGGAAGGAGTAGGAGGTGTTCCCATAACAAGAAAACAGGTACGCGCTACCAGGAAAGCACTTGATTTATTTGAAGAGGAGGTCGGCAGGCCCATAAATTTCCACAGCTATGTTAGCGGAATTGCCGGTCCCGAGATAGCTGTTCTGTTCGCGGAGGAAGGGGTTAACGGTGCGCACCAGGATCCGCAGTACAATGTCCTGTATAGAAATATTAATATGGTGAGGTCTTTTGTTGATGCTGCGGAAGCGAAGATATTGATGGCCAATGCTGATATGCTGCAGATAGACGGTGCGCATAATGCGAATGCCACGGCCAGGTTTGCCTGGAAGGTGACGCCCGAGCTGCTTGTTCAGCATGCCATAAATTGTGCATATTCACTTAAAGTCGGAATGAAAAAAGAGAACATCGCCCTATCGACTGTGCCTCCTACGGCTCCACCCGCGCCGTGCATAAGAATGGATCTTCCATTTGCTGTTGCGCTGCGCGACCTGTTCAAAGGTTTTAAGTTCAGGGCCCAGATGAACACCAGGTATATGGGGTCATGTTTCCGTGAAAATACTGTCACCCATGCTTTGAACGTGCTTATTTCACGCCTCACTTGTGCCGATATTCAGTCCACGATAACTCCTGATGAAGGCAGAAATGTTCCCTGGCACTATAACAATATTCACGGAATAAACACTGCCAAGCAAGCCCTAATCGGGCTGGATGGGATCACGGATATGGTTGAGCTTAAGAAGGACGGTCTACTCGGGGAGAAGGTCAGGGAGATCAAGGAAAGGGCGGTCCTTTTTATGGAAGAGATGGTCGATTTGGGCGGATACTTCAACTCGGTTGAAAAAGGTTTTTTTGTCGATTCCGGCTATTATCCTGAGGGAGTCGGTGATGGCGTCGAGCGATTTATGAATGAGGGTCAGGGAGCTGGAAGCTGTGTGGAGCGGGATGAGGACTATTTTGCACCTGTATGTGCACATTTTGGATACAACAATGTGCCCGCGGATCTGAAGAAACCGTGTAATGTGATAGGAGGCTGCACTCTATGTGATCCGGACAAGATCGTTTACATTGATGAACTGGATGAAGATGATAACGTTGAGAGAAGGCTTGAGAGGACTAAATTTTACAGGGAGAAAGATCTCATAAGGCCGGAGGTCGAATTTGCGGGTGACGGAATAATTAATATCTCCGTCTTCTTCCCGACGGATGAATCCACTGCAAAGTGCGCTGCCACTGAGATGGCGCAGCGCTTTGGCCTTGAGGATGTTCAGGTTATCCACAAGCAGGTGATGCACCCTGCTGAGGGAGCGTATTGCGAAGTGAGAGGTAGGGTCATGTTTGACATTAAAAAGAGTGAGCTGAATGTTCCCGTTTCCGAGCCCAACCTCGACCCTTCGTATATCCGCCAGAAAGTCAGGGAATTGGGGCTGAAGACCATTGCTGCTACCGTGGGTGAGGATGAACACTCTGTTGGAATCAGGGAGATCCTGGATATAAAACATGGTGGTCTGGAGGCATTCGGCTTTAAGAACAAGTATCTGGGCACATCTGTTCCAGTCGAAAAGATACTTGATGCTGCCGTCGAGTACGATGCGGATGTTGTGTTGATGAGCACCATAATTACGCATAAGGATATTCACCGCATCAATATGCGCAGGATGAACAATATCGCAATTGAAAAAGGGATGCGCAAAAGGATGTTGCTGATCTGCGGAGGTACGCAAATAACTGATGATATGGCGAAGGAGGAGGGACTGGATGCAGGCTTTGGCAGGGGTACTAAGGGGATAGATGTAGCGACATTTATTGTGAGGGAAATGGAGAAGAGAGGATGAGTGTGGTTTCAAGGGAAATAGAGGCTCAGGTCAGGAAGATAGGTTCAGCTGATATTGTCGTGGGCATACCAAGCTATAACAATTCACGAACAATTGCTCGAGTTGTCGAAGCCATGGCCAGCGGTCTGAAGAAGTACTTTCCCGAGTTGAAGTCCGTGATAATAAATTCTGATGGTGCTTCCATAGATTCTACTACCTATAAATTCATGAATTCGCATACTCCAAAGGGGATAACAAAGCTTGCGATCAATTACAATGGCCCGTCTGGCAAAGGAAGTGCCCTGAAAACTGTTTTTGAAATTGCAAAGCTGCTGGGTGCTCATATTTGTGTCGTCACTGATGCAGATTCAAGGAGCATTACGCCGGAGTGGGCAAATCAACTTGTGAGTCCTGTCTATTATCATAATTTTGGGTTCGTGACCCCACTTTACCTGCGCGATAAGCACGATGCCACGATAACAAATAGTCTTGTATATCCGATGACGACGGCTCTGTACGGGCTGCGCATAAGACAGCCAATTGGTGGAGATTTTGCGTTCTCAAACGGGTTTTTACAGGTCCTGAATCAGGAGATCTACTGGGATATGTTCACGGATATATACAAGTTTGGTGTGGATATATGGATGACCACAACGGCGATATGCGAGGGATTCAGGATCTGCCAGACTGCGTTGGGGACCAAGATACACGATCAGAAGTCACCTGGCATAGATCTTGCAAGCATGTTCAAGCAGGTGGTGGGCACATTATTTGAGCTGTTCAGATATTACCCGCACAAATGGAAAATAGTCAAGTTCTCCAGAGAGGTTGAAATTTTTGGTGATTACCAGTTTACCGAGGTTGAGGATGTTCATATCAATCCGGAAGATCTGTGCAGGACATTTTCGGAATCTCAGTCGGAAAATTTTGATTTATGGGAGAGGGTGCTTTCTCCTGATATCTTCAAGGAAGTCAACAGGCTTGCGGCTTGCAGCTTTGAGGATTTCGAGCTTCCTACGGACCTCTGGGCGAAGATGGTTTATGACTTCGCCTCTTTTTATGCATTTAACAAAGAATTTGATTCAGCATTGGTACTCGAGAGCATGGTCCCACTTTATCTTGGAAGGGTTGCATCCTCAGTGAAAGAGATGTCACTGATTTCTGATGAGCTGGCTGACTGTTTTGTCCAGGGGACGGCAAACACCTTTGAGCGTTTAAAAAGCCATTTGCTGAAACGATGGGAAATTTTATCCGAAAAGACGAGGGGGAACGATAAAGGTTCTTAGTAAGGTCATTATTAAATAAAAGATCAGATTCATAGAGTAATTTTGTCTAAGTTTCCAGATATATTTGTAAAATTTCGAGGTCCAATAGAGGGTGAGCTAAAGCGGCTGCTTAGCAAAAGAAGACTGCCGCTTTATGAAATGATGCGTTATCACCTCGGCTGGATTGACGAAAACGGGCAACCGATCAGTGGTGGGGGGAAGTACCTGCGCGCCACCCTGTGTCTTCTTACATCTCAGGCAGTCGGCGGTGAGTTTGAAGTGGCTCTTCGGTTTGCTGCAGCGATTGAACTTGTTCACAATTTCTCACTTATTCACGATGACATCCAGGACAGGGATAGTGAGCGCAGGCACAGACCAACTGTTTGGAAGATCTGGGGAGAGCCGCAGGCGATCAATGTAGGTACGGCAATGCGCGTGTTGGCCAGCATGGCAATTACGGATCTGAAAACCACTGGACTGCCACCGGAAAAGCTGATCGATGCTTATAAGATCCTCGATGAGAGTTGTCTCAGCATGATCGAGGGGCAGTATCTGGATATAAGTTTTGAGGATAACCTGGAGATTCGACTGTCGGATTACATGGACATGATCGAGAAGAAAACTGCGGCGCTGATCGAGGCGTCATTACAGCTTGGAGCGCTAACTGCCTTGAGCTCAGATGATGCAGTTCCTTTTAAGCGTTTTGGCAGGTATCTTGGACTGGCGTTCCAGATGAGGGATGATGTACTCGGGATTTGGGGTGATGAGGGTGCTACGGGCAAACCAAGGGGCAGTGACATCAGGCGTAAGAAAAAATCGTTTCCAATTGTTTTTGCATTGGAGAGGGCTAATGGGATTATCCGAACTGATATCCTCAGCGCGTTTCAGAAGGATGTCCTGGACGATGATGATGTCGGCAGGGTAATTAGCGGTCTCGAGCAGCTGGGCGCATATCAGTTTTCCCGGAATAAGTGTGAGATGTATTACAGAAGAGCTCTTGACGAGATCAAGAAGCTTCCCGTATTGATTTCTTATATTGATGACTTTAAAGAGGTCGCAAGGTTTTTAATTAAGCGTGATTTCTGATAAGGATAAGCCTCCGTGTTGGGAATGGATGATGATTCTAACTCAAACAAAATAAGGATGAATCACTCCAGAAAGGGTGAGCATCTCAAGATAAGCATCGACAGGGATGTGCAGTTCAAGAACATCACCACTGGGTTTGAAAACTATTCATTCGTACATCAGGCCCTGCCTGATTTAGACCTGGAGAAAGGTCTGGCAATGGGAGTTGGATCCCAGAGGGCATCAATAGATAACAGGAATGTCGAAAATACTTATAGGGTCCGCTCTGTAGCACCTGATATCCTGCTTTTTGCAAATCTCGGAGCGGTTCAACTGAATTACGGTTATGGATTAAAGGAGTGCCGGCGAGCTGTGGATATGATTGATGCCGATGGTTTGATCCTTCATCTGAATCCTCTTCAGGAAGCGCTTCAAGTTGGCGGTAATTCAAATTTCACTGGGCTGCTTGAAAAAATTGGTGCTGTATGTGATGGCATTGGTGTGCCGGTTGTCATTAAAGAAGTTGGCTGTGGGATATCCGAAGATGTCGCACTGATGCTCTCAGGGATTAATATCAGTGCCATTGATGTTGCGGGGAGTGGTGGGACTTCGTGGAGTGAGATAGAGAAGTATAGGATGGGCGAAATAGTCATGCAGAATGTCGCTGAGTCCTTTAACGGTTGGGGCATTCCGACATCAGAGTCGATCACGGTGGTACACTGTGTGGTTCCGAATTTACCCCTGATCGCAAGCGGTGGGATCAGGACTGGTGTTGATGCAGCTAAGGCAATAGCACTTGGTGCAGATGCCGTAGGGATTGCAATGCCGCTCTTCAGGGCCGCGACCAGATCATTTAAATCAGTGGTTCGCTTTATTGAGGAGATAGAAGTAGGACTTAAGATAGCAATGTTTTGCATAGGTGCTGGTGATATAAGATATAAGCAAATTGAAATTGACTCCGCATCTGATTACTCTATAAAGACATTCAAAAATTTTGCAACGAGAACACATTTACTGTTGCTTGAAGCCTTTTCGTAAGCGGATTTTGTCGCATTAAATACCTCTTCCAGCTCCCCTGTGATGTGCGTGCTCATTTCTCCCACATCTGTCTTGATGTCATATTCTTTTAAGTGATCTATGTAGTTTTTCACCACGGGTACGACATCCTGCTGGAATAGTGGGTAAAGACTTAATTCTGCCTGAATTTTCATAGATGTCCTCCTTAAATTTTTCAGAATGTTATAATTTTTTCTTACAAAAATGGAGTGCCGTCCAAAGATTGTAAAACAAAAGATCAGGTTATGCATGAAATTTTTTAATGAAAACGATATAGAAGAAGTTAATTTCAGTGATCGGACTGTGAGATTTGCCTTTGGGAAGCAAGGCAAGTTACCTACCAGGAGCTTCAACCTCGGGATAGTGGAGTTTAAAAAGGGCATCGTTTCGTTAGAACATGCCCACAGCGAAGTTGATGAGGTCCTCTATGTGCTTAATGGCAAGGCTACTATTATGCTTGATAGTAAGGATATATCGGCAGGAAAGGGTGACTTTATTTACATACCCGAGAAAACAAAACACCGAATAATAACCAACAAAGGCTTTGATGTTAAGATTTTGTTCATGTTTTCGGGTGAAATTAAAATCGACTACTAAAATTACTCCAGAATAATTATTATTAAAAAATGCAAGAATTTGCTAAAGAACTTTGAGAAATCCGTCGATAATATTAGCGGGTAACTCCCCAACATGCGCTTTGGCTGGTTCTCCCAAGGGCCAGCCTAATTTTTTTATAGTTATAAATTAAAATTAGTCGGTGGTTCGTTTTTTCCCGTTCTATCCATCTTTGTTTCCAGGAAAATTCTTCTTCTGACACTCGGCTCTTTTTCGTTTATTGTATTTGCGATAATATGTATGGAAAGCTATGAACAATATAAGTGAAGATCTGGAGAAAAAATTAAACAAAGCCAGGGAGATATTGATTGAGTTTAAGGATGATAATTATTCCTTTGGTTTCGATTGTATAGATAGAGTTGGTGAATACACAGCATTGCTTGGCAAAAGCGCACTTATAATTGCGAACAGGAGCAGGTGGCTTTCCGGGTTTGCCGGTGATGTGATGGATTCGCTCAAGAAGTCTAATGTGGAGATAGTCGGCTGGATTAATAGTGCGAAGCCAAATACGCCGATTGAAGATGTCAATCGCATACGGGATGAGATTTGCATGAGTGACCTGGACTGCCTGGTTGTCATTGCAGCAGGATCGGGTATAGATGCTGCCAAGGCGGCGGCCGTCCTGGCAGCGTACGGCGATGACAGATACGATATAAACCGCTTTTATGGAGTTGGGGAGGTCACCAGGTTTACTGCTGATACAGGCGTAAGAATCAAACCCATCATCGCCGTTGAAACTGCCGCGAGTTCTGGCTCACATTTAACAAAATATGCAAATGTAACTGATCTGAGATCAAATCAGAAAAACCTTATCGTTGATGAGGAGATCGTACCGCCAAGAGCGGTTTTTGATTATTCGATTACGAAGTCCATGGACAGGGATTTAACTCTGGACGGCGCACTTGACGGGATCTCGCATGCACTTGAGGTATATTATGGTGCCACAGATAACACCATCAAATTTGTGGAGGAGGTAGCCCTTCTGGCCATTGAATTAGTAGTTTATGCACTTCCAATGATTGTTGATGATCCTGAAAACCTTAAGTTGAGGGAGATGCTCGGCCTGGCGACCGATCTGGGTGGCTATTGCATAATGCTCGGTGCTACGAACGGCGGACACCTGACGAGTTTTTCGCTTGTTGATATATTGAGCCATGGCAGGGCATGCGGCATGGCAAATGTATATTACACTGTGTTTTTCGCTCCCAGGATTCAGCGACAGTTGCGAAACCTTGCCGAAATTTTCAAAGGGTATGTCCCTGGGGATGTCAGTGGGTTGTATGGCAGGGAGCTTGGAGAAGTGGTTGCCCGGGGTATGATTAATTTTATGAAATCACTGGGCTTGCCAACTCACCTGTCTGAGGTCAGCGGCTTCAGCGATGAACACATTAAGAAAGCGATTAAGGCGGCAAAGGATCCTAAACTTGAATCGAAGCTGAGAAGCATGCCTCTGCCGCTGGATGCATCCCTGGTTGATGAATATATTGCTCCACTACTTGAGGCTGCAAAGGGAGGCGATATTTCGCTAATAAAGAATTTTTAAGGATACTCCCTATTTGGTTTTGTTGCCGATACATTAATAAATCTTGCGAAAACTATGATATCTGAGTGGCAGGAGTTTTTTTTAATTGGGTTTTGATACTCTATGCCGATTGTGAATTTAATGAATCATCATGGAAATAAAATTAGAGTATGGTAAAAGTCAGATAACTGCAGGTATTCCGGATGGGAATATTGACCTGATTTTACATCCCTGCGAGATGGAGGGTGTAGATGATCCTGTCTCCGCTGTTGAGCAATCATTGAGAGATCCAATAGGAGCACCTGCATTAAGTGAGATCATAAAAAAGCAGAAATCTCCCAAGATCGTTATAGTAGTTAATGACATAACAAGGCCAGTTCCTTATAAATATGTTCTACCGCCCCTGCTGAATGAGTTGAGTGAGGTTCCTGCTGATGATATTGAATTTATTGTTGCTACCGGGATACACCGCCCGCATACTATAGAGGAAAATATCGCACTATTTTCGAAAGATATTGTCGATAATTACAAAATAACAAGCCACAATTGTGACGAGGGTAACGTATATCTTGGCGAGTTAAGCGACGGCACTCCGTTTGAGGTCAATAAGAGAGTTTATGAGGCGGATGTAGTAGTTACGACCGGGCTGATCGGCCTTCATTATTTTGCGGGCTATTCCGGCGGCAGGAAATCAATTATGCCAGGAGTTGCAGGCCGCAGATCCATAACCGCAAATCATTCGATGATGACCGATCCGATGGCGAAGTCCGGGGAAATTAAGAGAAACCCGGTAAATAAAGTTATGATCGATGCGGCGAAGAAGGTAGGACTGGATTTCATAGTTAATGTGGTTACGAATAGCAGGAAAGAGATAGTTAAAGTAGTGAGCGGGGATATGGAGGAGGCCTGGCTTGAGGGCGTAAAGGTCTGCGAGGACATGTCCATATGCAGGATACCCCGGAAGTATCCGGTTGTTATCGCGGGCGCCGGTGGATTTCCAAAGGATATAGATGTGTATCAGGCGCAAAAAGCTCTTGAGCATGCAGCCGAAGCGACTTTGGAGGGGGGGATAATAGTTCTTGTTGCGGAATGCAGGGAAGGTTTTGGTGAGAAGATATTTGAAGAATGGATGAGGTCTTCAAGTTGCATACAGGACGTATTCAACAGATTTGATGAAGGGTTTGTACTGGGTGGGCACAAGGCTTATGCAATCGCAAAGACGCTGGTCGATAAGGAGGTTGTCCTCGTGTCCTCGCTGTCTGAAGCTGATACAAGGTCCTTATTTTTTACCTACAAGGAAAATTTAGATCAGGCAATTAAGTACGTCCAGGAAAAAATGGGGGACGATTTCAAGATACTGATCATGCCTCAAGCTGCCCTTACCCTTCCGGTCGTCGGATGATTAATTTTGTTCTGCTGCTGTTATATCGCTCATTTGAGTTTTAATGAATACCTAAGATTATTAGAATTTAACTTGCACAGTCCGCAGATTTTTTAAGTAGATTCTCTTACCACCAGGTTCAGATTTGTTAAATAAACGATTGCGCAATCGTTTATCTGGTATATAATTAAGTTAACATGACAATTGTAATATCTCAATTAAATAAAAATCATGTAAGGAGTTAGAAGAAATGAATAAAGTACAGGTGGGAGTTGTGGGGTATGGCGTCATTGGTCAGCGTCTTGCTGATGGAGTTGCAAGACAGGGGGATATGGAGGTAACAGGTATTGTTGATGTAGCTCCTAATCTTGCGCTTCGGGCTCTTCGAGAACGAGGTATGCCCTATGACCTTTATGCAGCAGCGGATGAATTTATAGCTCCACTGAGAGATGCTGGATTTGAGGTTAGAGGAATATTGGATGACCTTTTGAAAAAAGTGGACATTATCCTTGACGCAACGAGCGCAGGAGTGGGCAGGAAAAATAAGGAAATCTATCAGGCGGCTAGGGTAAAAGCGATATTCCAGGGAGGAGAGAAGAACGATGTTGCTGATGTTTTTTTCCATGGTTACGCTAACTATGAGAAAGGCATAGGTGCAAACTACTTAAAGCTCACATCTTGTAATACTACTGGTTTTATCAGGGCAGTTGACTGCCTTGACAGGGTGGTCGGCATTGAGCGCGTAGCCGTTACAATTATCAGAAGGGTTGCTGACCCCGGGGATACTCACAGAGGATTGGTTGACGTCGCGCTTGTGGAGAAGGTCCCGAACCATCAGGCGGTTGATCTGATGACAATTATGCCACACATTGAAGCGACAGGACTTTTGGTACATGTCCCTACCACCCATGGTCATATAATCAATATTATTGCTACACCAAAAAAACCAATTACCAGGGATGAAGTCCTGTCTGCGTTCAAAGCTCATCCCAGGATAAGAGTTGTAAAGATATCAGAGGGCTTCAACTCGAATGCTGCGCTTTTCCGCTATGCTCGCGATCTCGGCAATATGAGGGCAGATATGTACGAGATAGCGGTGTTTGAAGAGACAATAGGGTTTTCTGGGCCTCAGGTTATGTTTGCCATTAACGTTCCCCAGGAAGCGGTGGTGACTCCGGAGACTATAGATGGAATTCGTGCTGCCCTGAAACTTCAGACGAACAAAGAGGAAGCGCTAACATTGACGAATAAATACCTGGGTTTGACCGGGTTCAAGTATTAAAGCTAATAAGGAAAAGTTGGGATGAAGTTTGGAATTTATACCATCGATGACTTTAATTACGATGATAAGGTTGTTCTTTGCAGGGTTGATTTAAACAGTCCACTGGACAGGGATACGGGCAGGTTAAGGGATACGACCAGGATAAGGCTTTGTGCGCCAACTATTGAAGAGCTTTCATCCCTGGGCGCAAAGCTGGTGTTACTCGCGCACCAGGGAGGAGATCTTGAGTATAAAAACTACTACACGACTGAGCCGCACGCAGAGGTCATTTCAAATCTGGTGGGCAAAGGGGTTATGTTCATTGATGATATATGCGGACCTGCTGCACGCGAAGCTATAAAAAAATTGAGAAAAGGCGAGATACTGCTTTTGGATAACGTACGTTTCATGGCAGAGGAGATGACCCTGTTTGAGACCAAGCTCAAACTTTCGCGCGAAGAGCAGGCAAAAACCATTGTCGTCCGCAAACTCGCTCCTCTGGCTGATCTGTATGTGTGTGATGCATTTGCGGCACTTCACAGAAGCCAGCCGACATTAGTGGGGTTTGAGGAGTTGCTGCCCTCTGCGATGGGGAGGCTCTTTGAGCGAGAAATGACAGCGCTTGGGAATATTGCAGAGAATCCGGCACATCCTTGCGTCTATATTCTTGGTGGGGCAAAGATTCAAGACGCATTCTTGATGATGGGAGCAGCTCTCTCGTCGGGTGCTGCTGACGTGGTACTTACCGGCGGCCTGGTCTCAAATATTATGCTGATGGCAAAGGGGATTGATATCGGGCAGGCATCCATGGATTTCATTAAGGTGAATAATTTGATGGATTTTGTGAGCATTGGAAAGGACCTGTTATCGAACTATGCAGATAAAATTATTCTTCCAAAAGATCTTGCTTGTGTCGTTGATGGAAGTCGTACTGAAGCAGATATAACAGGGTTATCGGAGGTCGGCTTACTCGTTGATATCGGGACAAAGACCGTGGAGGCTTATAAGGAATATATAGGCCAGGCGAAGACCGTCTTCATAAACGGCCCCATGGGAGTTTTTGAGAAACCTGAAACTGAGTTTGGGACGAGAGAAATCTGGAATGCATCGGCGAACTCCAGCACATACAGTGTGATCGGCGGTGGAGATAGCGTAACCGCAGCAAACAAGTTCGAATTGGCAGATAAATTCTCTTATGTCTCAACTGGTGGAGGAGCACTTGTCCAATTTCTTTCAGGGACTGAGCAGCCAGTCATCGCTGCGCTAAGAGCGTCCGCGAAGAAGTTTAAAGCAGATAAGTAATATTTACTGAAAGTTGGGTAAATGCTTTAATGATTGACTGATACTCTGCAAAACTATTGTAGAAAGGATATTTAGTTGAATATATACGAAGAATCGCTGGAAATGCACCGCCGGAAAGCTGGTAAGATAGACATTATACCAAGGGTTGAGGTTAAGAATGAGCATGACCTCTCACTTGCCTATACCCCAGGAGTGGCGGAGCCATGCAGGAAGATAGCAAAAGATCCCTCGCTGCTGGATGCATATACATCCCGTGGTAACATGATTGCTGTTGTTACTGATGGCTCGGCGGTGCTCGGGCTTGGCAATATAGGTGCGCGCGCTGGTCTCCCTGTAATGGAAGGGAAGTGTGTACTTTTCAAGGTCTTTGGTGGAGTGAACGCTTTCCCCATCTGCCTTGATACTCAGGAACCTGATGAAATAGTGGGCACGATTAAATTACTCGAGCCGAGCTTTGCCGGCATAAACCTCGAGGATATATCAGCGCCTAACTGTTTTGAAATCGAGAGACGGCTGAAAAAGGAAACTAACATGGTAATATTTCATGATGATCAGCATGGGACTGCAATTGTTGTGCTTGCGGGACTTATTAATGCTTGCAAGCTGGCAGGGAAAAGATTGGAAAATCAGAAGATAATAATTAACGGTCTTGGTGCTGCCGGTAACTCGATAACCCTGCTGCTTCTTAAAGTCGGTGTAAGAGATATCATAACGGTTGACTCAAAGGGAGCAGTGTATAAAGGGAGGAAAGAAGGTATGAACTGGTCAAAGGAGGAAATTGCCCTGGTGACCAATTCAGATGGGCTGCGCGGTAAGTTGGGCGATGTCATTGCCGGCATGGACATCTTCATTGGGGTTTCGAGAGCTGGAGTCCTGACATCGGCGATGATTAGGAAGATGGCAAAGGATCCGATAATATTTGCCATGGCGAATCCTGAGCCGGAAGTGCTGCCAGATGTGGCAATGGATGCGGGAGCTTTTATTGTGGCAACTGGTCGTTCTGATTATCCAAATCAGGTGAATAATGTCCTTGCCTTCCCCGGAGTTTTTAGAGGTGCACTTGATATTGCTGCTACAGCAATAAATGATGAAATGAAGATAGCCGCAGCACACGCAATTGCCAGCCTTGTAAAAGATGATGAGCTTTCAAATTCATATATTATTCCAAAACCGTTTGATCCCCGCGTTGGTCCCGCTGTTGCATCTGCAGTGGCACGTGCAGCTATTGAGACTGATGTAGCTAGAGCAGAGATCAGTCCAGAAGAAATTGCCAAGCGTGCAAGAGAGATGTCATCTGCCTGGTAAAAGATTTTATTGATGTGTAAAAATTTAGCCTGAACAGTTAAAATAATGCAGATAATCCTGTCAAAGTTCGGAGGTTAAGTATGGCTACACAAAATGAATTTATGGGTAGTCTGTGCAAAATTTGCGAAAGCGTTGCATCTACCCTTGATTATACTGAGGCTTTAAACATACTTGTTGAAAATGCTGCAAAATACCTTGGCGCTAAGGCTAGCTCGGTCAGAATGCTCGATAGGACTGGCACGGCTCTGGAAATAGTCGCTACTTATGGTCTCTCTAAAACCTATCTTGGCAAGGGCCCTGTTGAGGTGGAAAAAAGTGCCATAGACAAGATGGCTCTTGCTGGAGAGATCGTTCAGATCAGGGATGTTTCCAGGGATGAAAGAATCCAGTATCCGGAAGAAGCAGAGAAGGAAGGTATAAAGTCGGTTCTTTTCCTGCCGCTTAAGTATAAAGGTAGGGCGATAGGCGTCCTGCGTATTTACATGCAAAAGGAACATGAATTTCCAAAAAGTGAGGTTAACTTCATCAGTGCCGTAGCCACGCAGGGGGCAATAACAATTAAGAATGCCCAGCGATATAACAGGCTGAAGAGTTTCTATGAAATAGGCAAAACCATAACTTCTGAGCTGAAGTTGCCTAGAGTGTTGGAACTGATCTGTCAGAGCGCTGCAAACGATCTTAAAGCCATAGGAGCATCAATAATGATGCTTGATCCGGAGAGCGGGACTCTTAACGTTGTTTCGTCTGTGGGCTTAACTGAATCTTTCCTGAAGAAGGGATCAGTGGAGGCGGATAAGTCCATAAAAAGCTGCCTTGAGGGCAGGCCGGTTGTAATTGAGGATGCTGCTGCTGATATGAGGATCCAGTACCCTGAGCAGGCCAGGAAAGAGGGGATAAAGTCGATAATATGCGTTCCTTTGAGATTGAAGGAGAAAGTGATTGGGACGCTAAGAGTTTATACGGGATACCAGTATAAAAAGGATGAAGAGGATATAGAATTTTTAAGCATTCTTGCTGATTTCGGCACTGTAGCAATCGAAAATGCACGCCTCTACGAGCATATTGAAAAAGAATATGAGGAGCTCGCAAGAGATGTATGGAAGTGGTATGACTGGGGCGAGCGAGCACCGAGAATATGATTGGTAATTGATATGGCATATCACAGCAGTGGCAAATTTGTAATTAAAGTGGATGTCTTCATGGAATACCTGGTCAACCTTTCCAGG
>Ga0315280_10005380_pt1 | contig 18285 bp, 15 predicted proteins | sample YL17G06_40_MG_FD_203697 | JGI IMG/M metagenome (GOLD analysis project Ga0315280, IMG submission 203697) | Sediment microbial communities from Yellowstone Lake, YNP, Wyoming, USA - YL17G06_40 | ecosystem: Environmental > Aquatic > Freshwater > Lake > Sediment | place: USA: Wyoming | collected... | reverse complement strand
AATCTGGATAAAAGAAACCTGGTGAAAAAAATAAGGCAATTGGAGAATGAAGGCATCCTGAAAAGCCAGTCCAGAGGCAATTTAAAACTATATTCAATTAATACCGATTATTCTTTGTATAAAGAAATCAGGAAAATCTTTCTGAAAACAATCGGGTTGGAGGATAAACTGAGAAAAATAGTGGAAAGAATAAAAGGGGTTAAAGAGGCGTATATTTACGGTTCTTATGCCCGGAATAAGATGGAATCGCACAGCGATATTGATATGTTGGTTGTCGGTAGCCATGATATGTCGCGATTGCAGAGAGAATTAAGCCGATTGCAAAAAGAGACGGACCGCGAAATAAATACGGTTAATATGGACGAAAGAGAATACCGGAAACGAATTAAAAATAAAGACCCTTTTATCCAAGATGTCTTAAAGAAAAGCCATATCAGGATTATATGATGAGGTTTGACGAAAAATATTTCACCAAATTCAAATTTACTGCCGAGCAGGTGCAGAAGAATTTTGCCAATGCCGTAAAGGACATGGGTATCGCCCAAAAAGATGAAATACCGGAAGTAAAATTCAATTACGTCTATAGTGCGCTTATTAAATCAGGGATTGCTCTTTTAAGTCATCACGGAGAAAAAGTTAAAAGTGTGCCGGGCCACCATATAAAAATTATTGAGGCAATAGCAACGTTGTTGGAAGATGAAACGATTAATGATATGGGTAATATGATGCGGTCCAAACGGAATATGGATTTATATGAAGGCGGAGTAGACGTTACGGAAAAAGAGTGCCGTGAATACATTATGTTTGTGGATAAAGTGATAGAGAGGATAAAAGGAATTGTCCCGGAATAGCTCCCGACGAAAACTGGGACTAACTCACGCAGAGGAAAAGAGTGGTAGAATCGGTAAGGGTTAAGTAAGACGTCCCCGGAATTAGGGATGTGATTCCACATACTTTATCTTAATGCATTAACCAGATATTGCGGCTCTCCGCAACCCGTGCTGATGAATATATGGTTACCCCGGCGGATATTATTGAATATCTCTTCCTCTGATGCAAATTTCTCCGGATATGCCTTCTTAAACTGCTCCAGTCTTTTGGATTCCCCTTTTACCACCATTATTAACCCCCTTGAATTCCGCTTATCTAACAATATGCCGATTGTTTGACCGGACGTTTTTTAGTTCCGGTTTTATTGGTATCATGCGCCCTTCCCGTCCAGCAGTAAAGACAGAGCTTTTCATGCGATACCCCGATAGCCTTAACCATATCATCCACGGTTTGGTATCTCAGGCTTGTTATATCTAAATCACGGCAAATCCAGTCAACCATTTTCCGGTACTTTTTAGTCTTGTGGTTAATATACTCGCTTACGTCTTGTATGAATTTGCCTTCAATATCTTTTATGGCGCGGCGTGCGGCAAGTTCATCCAGAGTCCGGGTGGAAATGTTAAACCGGCAGGGAAACATCAGGGGCGGGCATGCCGGTCGGACGTGAATTTCACGGGCGCCGTTTTCCCATAACTTCTGGACCGTAAAATTCTTCAGCTGGGTTCCCCTGACAATGGAATCCTCGCAAACAATAATGCGGTTATTTTTAATGACATCTTTGATGGGAATCAATTTCATCTTGGCAACTAAATCCCTCGTCGCCTGTGCCGGCGGTGTATAACTCCTGCCGTAGCCGGAAGTGTATTTTACGAGCGGTCGCCTGAAAGGTATTCCCGATTCCATCGCATAACCGATGGCATGCGCCGTTCCGGAATCAGGCACTCCGGAAACAAGGTCTGCTTTAACATCATCACTGCGGGCAAGAAACCGTCCGCTCTGCTCTCTGACTATCTCGGCGTTGATTCCCTCATAACTGGACGCGGGGAATCCGGTATATATCCATAAGAAGGCGCAAATCTGGTTAATCTTTTCTCCCTTGCGTTTTTCCCGTAATCCGTTTTCGTGGAGTAAAACAATTTCTCCCGGCTGCAGATATTTCTTTATCCTGAATCCGGTATTGGGAAAAGAAGCGGTTTCCGAAGTAACAGCCCAGGCGCCGTCTTTTTCGCCGATAACCAGCGGTGAATATCCGTACCGGTCGCGCGCCGCATAAACCCCGTCCTTGTTTAAAACCAGAAGTGAACAAGACCCTTTTATCTTGTTGAAAACACGCTCTATCCCGTCCGTGATATTTTTGCCCTCGTTAATCAGTTTGGCAATCACCTCGGTAGAATTCACCTTGCCTTCCTTGACCTCGCTGAAAGAAATGCCCCGCTTAAGCATCTCCGAAACGAGCCGGTCTATATTCTCAATCCGTCCGTTGGTGCATAAGGCAAAGGGCCCGAAGCGTGAATTAAGATACATCGGCTGTTCCTCATCCGCGCTGATTACGCCGATGCCTTTATTGCCGGGCATTGCGGTATAATCATCGTAAAACTTTGATTTAAACTGCGATTGGCTGATATGATGAATTCGTCTGGAAAACTCCTTGCCCAATATTGCCAGCCCGCCGTATTCGGTGCCTAAATGTGAATGATAATCCGTTCCGTAAAGTAAAACCTCAAAACAATCTTTTTTCTTATTAACTACTCCGAAAATTCCGCTCATACACAAAACCTCCTTAAAAAAACAAATGGATTGCGATTCAATTTAGAGATTAATTTATTATACTTTAATTTGTGTCTTAGGCAATATATAATTGTAACCTGTATCTATCATATTAAACATATTAGGATTTATTTAACAGGGACTTTATGAGACTGGTAAGAAATAATAAGTCTCATCAATATCCCATCCACCTCTGGCGGGAGAACACCGAGATAATCACATTCCCTTGACCCGTTAGAGACAGATTGATATTATTATGCATATCTAAAAAGTGGATATAATAAATGCATTACGGTATCCTTTGAGGATGAACTATCTCTAACGGGTCTTGACTTTAAAGAGGTAAATATTATACTTACACTAATGCTCGACAGAATCGTCGTAGTAAAGTTGTAGGTTGTAAGTTGTTAGTCGTCTCTGTCATGGGGGGGATTGAGAAATAATTAGGTATGGTGTCCCGAATGGAGTAAAGTGGCGTTTGTCAGTGTTGATATGACGGATACCGAATAAAAGGAGTTTCAGATGTTAAGAATAGAATTATCAGAAATAATTAATAAAAATAATGTATGGGCTTTTATTGGTAGCGGAGTCTCAGTTGATTCTGGGTATCCAACATGGGAAGAATTGTTAAAAAAAGTTGTAGAAAGTTTAGACGAACCAATTAAAACTAGCATAAGTAAGGATAAGGATTTTGAGTTTTACTGTCAACAAGGTAATTTAATTGACTGTTTTTCAATAATTGAACAAAAAGTCGGACTCACGACACTTCATCAAAAAATTATTACCGAAATAAACAAAAGACATCCTTATGATGGAGAACTAATTAAACTGGTAACTGATTTGCCTTTTGCTGGTTATATTACGACTAATTATGATAATCTAATAGAAGGATCTCTAAGAAATCAAAATGAATTAGGATGGCAATCTATTGGGAACACACTTGAGGAATCGAGAAAAATTTCTGGTGGTGTTTCAAAGCGAATATGGCATATTCACGGAAGTGCAAGTTTAGGTAATGATAAATCAAAATTAATTGTAACAAGGAATGATTATGATCAGCTTTATAATAATAATTCATTAGTTACCGACCAAATTAAGGGATTGTTATCTCAACATCGTATTGTTTTTATTGGTTTTAGTTTTCGCGATCCAGGAGTTGAAGATTTATTAAAAAGAGTTGGTAAGCTTACTGACCAAACACGACCATCGTATGCATTTGTATCTGATTTGCCAGAAGCAAAGTATCGAGAAATGTCACGAATCTATAACACAGAAGTAATCTCGTACCGAAGGAGCGGTTATAACCACAAAGAGCTTATAGAGTTATTAAAAACTTATGGTTCAATGATACTTCGTAGATCACTGAAATTTGGACATCCTACTAGGGAGTGTCCATCATACGCCCCTGAAACAACGGGACTTCTTGTTTATAATGAATTTTGTTTAAAGGGAGGTATGAAGGTTCAAGAAAATATTCTTACCTTGCTTATAAAAGCACGCGTTTTATCTTTGCTTAAACATCATGGCGAACAAACGTTAGATAAAATAATCAATGATTTAAATGCACAAGTTGGTCTTATTGGAGGTAATAGCACTTCGGGTAAAGAGACACCTTCTATAAAAAAAGCGTTAGATGAACTTACGCAATCTAATTTAATAATCATAGACGATAAGATTAAGCTTAGTTCTACAGGCTGTGAATTAGTTAATAAACAAGCGGATATCGCTGAAACATTATCTGAAAAATTCGACGCAGTACTTTATGACAGAGCATATCAGAAATTATCGAATGATGAATCTGCAAAACGAGTTGCAAAGGCTACCGAATCGTTTATAAAATCATGTATTAAACAAAGGTCATTAGGGGTAGCTATGGCAATTTGTGGTAATCCTGACAACTATCAATTATATCATATTGTTGCATTACTGCAATCACTCCCTGATTTTATGCCACAATTAGCAGACGCAAAGGAAGCTATGGCGCTTGTTAGTATAGTGCAAGATATTTTATCTAAGCCATATGAAGAAGAGCGCAAATATATTGGATTGTCCTTACAAGCTCGTTTCGGTGTACATCTTTTAGGTTATGACGAGGCATCGTTGGTATCACGGATAAAAGAATTATCACAAACATTTTTCTTGATTGATTCAAGTACCCTAATTCCATTTCTTGCCAAATCAAGTGGTGGCCATAAAACAGCAAATATGCTTATTAATAGATTGACTTCCATACAGTCAATGATAGGTACCACAACATTATTACTCACGGAAGTTGCAGAACATGCACGCTATGCTATTAACCAAGTTGAAGCTACCGGGAATGTAACTATAAAAACACTAAAAGCATCATTTGGCTTAGAAGGTGCAAGGTCAAATGCATTTTTAGAAGGATTTGTTCAAATGGTTTCCAATGGTGATATACAATTGGATTTTTCTGAATATTTAGTTAAATCGTGTACTGTTTATAGAAAGGGTGGAAATATATTATGTCAAGATAGTGACATCGAAAAGGCACTTAATAATAAAGCAATAGGTTGTCGTTCATTCTCTAAATGGGACGGCTTTAAGCAAGACTTTTTTGTTGAAAAGGAAGAACTTAAGAAAAAGATAGAAGAACGTAGAAAACAACATAATACATTTAAACATGATCGTCAAGTGGAAGCCGAATCTGAAGCGCTTATAATTATCCGTAATATAAGAAATGGAATTTTTACAGTAGATGGCAAGAAGTTTACTAACGCTTATTTTATTTCACATACTCGCGTCATTGATGACGTCGCTGGTAGTGGGATACCAATAACTATGCGTCCTGAAGCGATCATGCAATTATTATCAACAATCAAACCGTGTACTCTAGATGAAATAGAATTAATTACAAATAATTTATTATGGGAACTTAACGAAAAAAATCTAAATATCGTGGATAAATCTACTATATTACGTACGTTTTCTCCTCTTATTTCCGGAACTAAAGAAAAATATCAAGAAGAAATTGCAAAAACTAGACAACTTATGGCCATACAATTCGGAGAAACTACAGAAAAAGCATTTAATGAACTCGACGATTTTAAACAAATTATTATATGGGATAATTATAATGCGCAAAAAGTTAGTGCGCTTGAACAAGAAAAAAAAGGAACACAAAAACAAATAGAGGAATTACAATCTAAAAAAGGATTAGAGGAAAAAGAACGTCAAGAATTTGCGAGATTAAAAAGTGAAAAAGAGTTTAAGAGACGACGGGCTCGAGGAAAAAGCCGATCGAAAAAAAGGCGATAAAACTGTCAATTCGGGGGACAGCATACCCCGAAAGCATTCGGGGGTAGGCGAGCCTTCGGTGGGGAAGAAAATCATAGAAAATATAATAATACTTGACAAAAAGATGTGAAATTCCTAAACTAAACCCCAGAATTAATTGAAGCCTGTCGCCTTTCGGTAGAAAGGTGACATCCTAAGAGATGGTAATTTGATGATAACCTATTATCAGATTTGAGGTTAGGTATGTAAAAGGATTTAGCGGATTGACGGATTAACCTAAATCCGCCTAATCTGTTTAATCCGTTTACTCGGATTTAAGAAATGTCTAACTCTTTGTTAAATAGAAAATTAGATAAATGAAAGGAGGTGATTACCAAATAAAAAGCCTGTCACCTTTCTACCGAAAGGCGACACCGCACGGCATCCCGTTGGGAGGGACAGGACATTCAAGCCACTTTTCCCACTGCTGAAAACTTGCTACGATGATAAAAAAAGGAGGCTTGGATATGAAACCTAAACCTGACCAGTGGGTGCTTGATGGACGCAAATTCCTGACCGATTTTGAGGTAAAACGGTTAAAGAGGCATTGCAGAAAATTGAGGGATTTAGTGATTATCAATCTGGCACTCCTCGCCGGCTTGCGGGTTAAGGAAATTGCCTATCTCAAATGCGGTGATATCTCGTTGGAAACAGAACCGGCATCGTTAACCGTCCCGCCGGAGGCAGGAAAAGGCGGTAAGACGAGGTTAGTCCGGTTTAACGGCGAACTTAAATTGGTCATTAGGCAATACTTAAAAGAGAAGAGGCTTTCGGGTGAAGCAACCGGGCGGGACGACCCTTTGTTTAAATCCCCCGCCAAAGGCGGGGGAGTGAGCAGGCGAACGGTTCAGCGGGTATTTGAAAGGATGGCGAAAAAGGCAGGCATTACCGGACATTGTTTTCATCATTTGAGGCATACCTACGCCAGCCATCTTTACAAAGCCAGTAATTATAACTTGCGGTTAGTCCAGAAACAACTGGGACACGCAAGTATCAAAACCACTCAGGTTTATGCGGATGTCTTTGATGAGGACTTAACGAAGGCATTGGGGAAGTTGTATATATAAAAGGAGAAAAGCCGTTATGAAATTACGAATTTTTATCCTGGTGATAATGCTTCTTGCCGTCCCACTGCTGGCACAAGACAAAATAGGCTCGCTATTATTATCAACCCTGCCGGATAATGCCACGGTTATGATTGACGACGAATTAGTCGGTACAACCCCATTAACCCTTTCAAATATCAAGGCGGGTAAGCATAGACTGGTTATAAAAAAAGAAGGGTATATGACCGTTGAACGGGTCATAGAGGTTACGGCAGATGAGATAAAGAAGGTGGAAGTTCTACTGACCCCGAAAGATGCACGACCGGAAACGCCGGGCCAACCACCAACCCTTGTCCCGTTAGTGACACCAAAAGAAAGCCTAAGCCTCGCTCCGACAGAGTATTCTCTCACCATCAGGAAATCTGTTAGTTACTCTTTCTCAGACTCAGGACTCAGGAGCTGTTATGATAATATGTCATCGTTTGGGCTTGACCTTGTTATGGATACGGCGAACCCAATCTTTTCCTGGATGGTATCGCTTGATTTAGTACAAGGCTCATATGGAACCTCTGGATGCTTTACCTATAAGAGCGAACTCTCTTTGACCGGACTCTCGGGCGCGGCTGTCTGGCATAGTCCCCGCACCCAGCAATTTCAGGTGTATGGCGGAGGAGGCTTAGGCTACTACAGCGCAACAGATAAGTGGAGTTCGAGCTTCACGTGGGGAACCTTTTCGGAGTCGGATTCGGGTTCTGACAACGGGAAGGGTGTGGGTTTTAAGCTGTTAGGCGGGGCGGCCGTTGCCTTCTCTCCCGCGGTTTCATTGGGACTTTCTGCAACCTTCCTAAAACTTGACGTTGCTTTTGGTGGTGGGGGGACAAGCACTGACATGGGCGCGTACATCATAGACCTCGGTCTTAATATTCGTTTTTAAGGACTGCGGGCGTGGGGACAGACCAGAACTACTGCCTCCCGTAGGAACAGATTTTGTATTGGGCTAATTGCCTGACTTATAAGGCATCGTTTTCTGGAAATGGGGGTCCCGCAATTATGATTCTGCGAGATAAGAAAGGAGGTGATTTAGACCACAAGTCGGGGGTGCAAACCCACAAGTCGGGAGCTACAGGTCTCGGGTTGAGAGCTACAGGTTTCAGGTTGGGAGCTACAGGTCTTAGGTCGGGGGCTACAGGTCTCAGCTTGGGAGCTACAGGTTTCGGCTTGGGAGCTACAGGTCTCAGGTCGGGAGCTACAGGTCTCGGCTTGAGAGCTACAGGTCTCAGGTTGTGCGCTATAGATTATAATAAATTCTCCTCTTGTTCCCCCGCCTACGGCGGGGGGAAGAAGGGGGATTATGGCGCTTCGGCGCCAGAAAGTGAGGTGAATTATGGCAAGAAAAAGATCTTATATCCCCAAGCGGGATGATGATTTCTTTAACTTTCAGGGTAATTTAGTCAATCAGGTGGTTACAAATGCGGCGGCATGGGGCATACCGGCTCCGGCAGTTGCGGCGCTGGTTGCCCGCCGGGCGGCCTATGAGCCGTTATATCTTAAGAGTCAGGATAAGGGTAACCGAACCAGGGGTGATGTAGATAGACACCGTCAGATGCGAAAAATCTATGAGAAAGAAATCAGCATATTCGTTAATGCCTATCTCAGATTTAATTCGGCTGTGTCGAGAGATAATCTGATAGAAATGGGTATCCCACCCCGTGATACCGAACCGACCCCCAGGCCAAAGATTGCCACCATCCCGATTATCGGCTTAAAGAGTATGGGCGGCGGCGATATTGAAGTGCGAGCTCGCGTCACCACCGACCAGACCCGATTCAGTATGCACCCGGCCGCAGATGCGGTTGAATGTGGGTATGTTCTGGTGGCTATCGGCGAGGTGCCGCCGGACGACCCGGAGTCAATGGCAAAGACTATAGAATCTAAAAAGGCGCGATTTATTATCCATGGCGGCGCCAAAAACGCCGGACAGCGGTTCTATGGATTTTTCAGATGGGTGAATCTGACCAATCCGGCCAATAACGGACCGTGGAGTAATGCACAGACGGTGGTCATCGCGTAGGCAAACCAGTAGGTAGTAGGTAGAATATAGTAGGTAGGGAAAAATCCCTACATTCTACCTACTATATCCTACCTACTTATGGAGGTGATTTATGGTACTACAACCCAACGAAGTCAAAACCGAAAATATCGCTAACGCAGCAGTAACCACCCCCAAAATCGCGGACGAACAGATAACCACTGCCAAGTTAAAAGACGGTGCGGTGACGGGCGCGAAAATCGCCACCGGCGCGGTGACAATCTCCAAAATCGGCGTGGGACAGGTTATCGGTTCCCGGCTAAAGGATGGTGCCGTTACCACGGAAAAAATCGCCAACGGAGCAGTAACGGCTTCCAAAATCGGCGAGGCGCAGGTGACCGCTTCCAGAATACAGGATAAAGCGGTAACCACGGAAAAACTTGCGAACTCCGCAGTAACCACGGAGAAAATCGCTAATGCGTCCGTGACTCCGGCAAAATTGTCTTTTACACCGCCCGCTGTGGCACGGCCCATAACACCGCCGGTTACGAGCGACGAGATTGCCAATGGGGCGGTCGGAGTTTCAAAGTTACAGAGTTCCAGTGTTACAAAGGAGAAGATTGCTGATGGTTCAGTGAGTCCTGCAAAGGTAGAGGCGGTGGCTCCACCAGCGGATACCGAGGTCCCGAGTTTTGATGCGGCTACCGGTAAGTTTAAGTGGGTGCCTCCGGCGGTTTCTGTTGGGGGATACGTTCCTTGTTCACCGGCTGATTCCCAGTTTAATGAGTCAAGTTTTATTTTCGATAGTTTAATCCATGTTGATGGGTTGGATTTAAGTGCGGTTGTCCCTGCCGGGGCTAAAGCGGTTGTGTTAAAGATTACAGGCGTTAGCTTAGATGGCGGAAGACAGCTTGCTTTATGGCAGGATTCCAGCCGGACGCTTATATACTGGCTAAAGATTCAAATGGCAGGAGTCGACATGCCGGATGAGACCTGGATTGTTCCTTGTGAGCCTGACCGGAAGTTTGATTATCTTTCGGATATGACCGGCGTTGATGGCGTTTCACGATTTTTGAGGTTAGCCGTTGTTGGCTGGTTTGCTTAGTGCCAGTTGGAGCACATTCGCTACGCTCAGTATAAACTCCGCGACTTACGACCAAAGGGAGTCCTGTAAGGGCGACCGAAGGGAGTCCCGTTAGGGACTGGCACTTATCCCGTAACGAAGTGTAGGGGTTGAGTTCAATAGTTACAAAAGGTTACAGGTTAAAACTGGGGGTGTTCTGTCCCTACGGGAGTGAGTACATCACGAGAGTCGGAATGCCCCCTTTTTTATTTAGTGCCAGTTGGAGCCCCCCGCCTATGGCGGGGGATAAACTCCGTTAATCTGAGGATACAGGATTCAGAAGATAGTAATCAGTAGTCGGTAGTCAGTAGTCCCTCCATCTCACGGAGATTACCCCTCCATTTTATTACCCCGACAGGACTCCTTTCAGTCGCCCCGATGGCTTAATCGGGACTCCCTTCGGTCGCATTAGTCCATTCGGCTCTGTCCCCGGATTGCAAACTTAGATTTGCATCATCGGCAAAAAAATACGTCTTGAATATTTTCTTGACAGTAATAAATATTTTTTTATAGTAACCATATATGACTCAAGAGCAACCTAATGATTCCAAAATAATCTTTTGCGAACAGTGTCGCGCAGCCTCGACAGATAAAACCCCGGGCGATGTCTCGACCGCGAACGGCATTGGCCGTAAGTTCTACGGGGCGGCGAATCCCTGTGTTGCCTGCGGGTCAGTCATCCGTTCCTTATGGTTCACCTTTATTGACCTTCCGCTAATTCCGCTCGGTTCGTACCGCTACAAAACAGCATCCGAGGATGGGGTTATGAGCGTGCGGTTCTGGTGCAGGAAAACGAAGTGGAACTGGCCGCAAATTATGAAGACCTGGGTATTAGGATGGGTGATAGGAGCGGTAATAGTTGCCGTCATTTGGTATTTCAAAAGCCGCAAATAGTGTCGCGGGACAATCATCGGGGACAAACCACCGTGCGAGTGTGAAACCTCCTGAAAGGAAGCCTAGCCTCCTGCGACCGAAGAGGGGTAAGGGTTAAGTACGGCTTGCGCTCCTTTATTTCCGCTGTATTGCAGGCACAGTTTTTCCCAAAACAACTTATCCGAATATCCCTGCGGGATCGTTTACAGCTTAATCAGCTAAATCAGGTTACAAACATGAGATTGCTTCGTCCAGTAAGTGGGACTCGCAATGACGAGGAAAAGGACCACCGTCGTATTACTTTTTGTCCTTGAGTTCCTGGGTTTGTTTTTTAACTAGTTTCATTTCTTCGGGGTCAAAATACTTCCAGGCGGTTTCCATAATGGTCGGATATTGCTTCTCGATTGCCTTGGCCACATCATTTAAAATGCCGTTATAGGCAGCCACGGCTTTTATTGAACTTCCGCCTGGGGTAGTTAATCGGGTAGATACGTTATAGGGCACTTCAATTTTATTAATCTCTATGTTCTTGATCCACATCAGTTCGCGGGTCATGGGTTCCCGCAATACCAGATTGACTTTTCCGCTCATTACGAACTTTCCGGTAAGGTTGTAACCGTAGCTGCCGTCAACTATGGCGGAGACGTGTGTGGCATTTTCGTCCTTTAAGTCTAGGGAAAATTCTATCGCGGGGATAAAAATCAGGTCACTGCCCTTTTTGTCCGGGAAAGGAATATTGTCGTAAGAATCAAAGGGTCCGCGGACAGTAATGCCTCTGGCCGCCAGGATATTCATAAAACCTTGTTCCATCCCCTTGGCTAAGGATTCAAATTGTTTACGGGTAAACCAAATACTGCCGGGACTGGCCTTGGATTCCTCGTATTTAACATGAACATTCAATACTAGAAAAGTTACGTCCGCGGAGCCCGGGGTGGCTTGGATAGGTGGGGTATAGCTAAAAGTCGGGATATAGGCCGGAACCGCCTGCTTTTGTTCCGACGGGATCATGCTACAGCTCAGAAACATACCGCCTAAAAGAGTCACAGCCAAAACTATCAGACATATTCTTATCATGTTTTCTCCTTTTCTTAAAGCTGATGCTTATGTAACCAGAATCCGCCATATCCTTGATAGTGGGCTCACGCATTCAAAACTGACCGATACCCTTTCTCGTATTTCTAGAATAGTTTACCCCAAAAAAGAGTGGGTGTCAAACAAAATACCCGAGTGACAAGTAGAACCCCATCCACACGCTTTCAACCAGCTATTTTGCTAATAGCCACAGATTTCGCAGATTTTTATTTAGGTTTATCTTCTTTGGGCCAAGGGTGGGTTTTGCGGTATTCGTCGGTTGGAATACCAGCCTTTGGGATAATCATCGGGGACAGACCACACATTTTCTTTCCCTCTATTTTGCTAATAGCCACAGATTACACAGATTTTCAGAAAGTTATTTTTCTGTGTGGTCAATATGGGATTCAAAATGGATAGTACCATGAGTTAACATTAATTTCTTTAGGATAGCTATAATTCCCCAAAATAAAAAAGATGGAATAATATAGATAAAAAATAAAGATAGTAATCCTCCTTCCATATCTAATGGATATTTAAAAAGATGGAGATCCCAAATTGGTTCAATAATAGAATCTTGAACATAGTAACAATATGAAAATGGTAAATATTTTAATAGAGATTTTTAGTGAATTATGGTTTTGATTTTATGGTTTATACTCTATTAATTTTTTAAAAGATAAACCATTTTATTGACAAAATTATCCGTTCAGGATATTCTAAATATAATTAAAATTTTGAATTAAATGGTTTATCTTCTATAATATTTCTTGTAAATAAACCATAAAAGGAGGAGTTTATGGAAGCCAAACAAAAAGCCCGCAATGTCTATTGCATATCAGGCGGCATAAGCAAGTTTGCCAAAGCCAGGCCTGATGTAACATTCCAGCCGATGGTTAAGGAAGCCTATGATTATGCCTTAAAGGATATCGGATTGGATACCAGGAAAGCCCGGGAATTATTCGACGGTAGTGTCGCCTCTTATTTCTCAGACCATTTCCAGAGGCAGTTGATGTCCGGCATTATGGTGCAGGATTATTTGGGACTATGCCCCCTGCCCAGCCACCGTGTAGAAGGCGGCGGAGCCACCGGCGGTATCTGTTTCCAGGAGGCTTATAAAAATATCGCTTCTGGTATTATGGATATCTGCGTGGCATACGGTTTTGAAACGATGTCACACGTTAATACATGGAAAGGGAATGAGTTTATCGCCCTTGCCTCAGATATCAGTTTTGATTATCCGGTCGGCGGTTTTTACTCAGGTTATTATGCAATGATGGTCGTCCGCCATATGAAAGAATTCGGGACGACCGTAGAACAGATGGCGCACGTTTCCGTAAAGAATCACATAAATGCCTTCCATAATAAATACGCCCAGAAACGCAAACGGCTGACCATTAAAGACGTGCGTAATTCTGAAATGGTTGCCTGGCCTTTAACGATGCTTGATATCTGCGTGATGAGTGACGGCGCGGCTGTTTCTATCCTGGCAAGCGAAGAAGGTATAGAGAAAATCAGGAAGGCAACGGGTAAAAGACCCAAGCCGGTTAAAGTAACCGGTATCGGCCGCGGCACCGATGCGATGCGTATGTCCGATAGGCCCCATAAAGACGTGATTCTCCTGCCGCATGAAAAGAAATCCGATTACAAGGGTCTTAAATATCCGGGTATTCATTCATTCCGTGCCGGCAGAACGGCTTCCAAGCTTGCTTATGAACATGCGGGAATTACCAATCCGTTAAAAGAAATAAATTTCGTAGAGTTACACGATGCCTATACCTCATCAGAAATCCAGACTTATGAGGATATGGGATTATGCAAATACGGGGAAGGCGGCAAGTTCGTGGAATCCGGCGCTCCGTTTATGCCGAATATTAATTACGGATTAGGAAAGCTGCCGCGGCAGGGTGAAATACCGGTGAATCCGTCAGGCGGCTTAATCGCCTGCGGGCATCCGGTCGGCGCAACCGGCCTGATGCAGTCGGTGTTTGCACTCTGGCAATTGCAGGGAACGATAAAGAAACATCTGGGTGACGAGACACTCCAGGTGAAAGATGCCAAACGGGGTGCTATTCACAGCCATGCCGGAACCGGCACTTATGTAACCGTCTCTATCTTAGAAAAAGTATAATTTTCCCTCGCGTCATTCTGAGCCGAAGGCGAAGAATCTACGAGACCCTTCGCTATGCTCAGGGTGACAAAGGGATTAAATAAAGGAGATTTAAAATGGCTACTCAAATGAACACTAAACCGGTTACCACGGCTCGCCTCGTCTCCGCCTCGGCGGAGCGGGAAAAAGTAAAACTGCCGGAAACAGATGACGGGACTATCCTTTTCCGGGTACCATTCCCGAAGGACCTAAAAGACCTGCATAATATGTCCCCGATTATCATCAAGCAGCCGTATCATGTTGATTACATTCACAGTTTTGGCCAGGATTCACCATTCTTTGCCGGACTGGCAAACGGTAAACTCCTCGGAACCAAGTGTCCGAAATGCGGCTATGCTTACGGCACGGCAAAAGTTCATTGTATGGAATGCGGTGCACTGTGTGATTGGGTTGAATTACCGCAAGTCGGGCGCATTCACACCTTCACGGTCTGCCACTATGGGAGTGAAGAATTCCTTAAGGAAACACCGTTTATCCTGATATTGGTAGAATGGGATAAGGTTAATACCCTTTTCTTAAGCCGACTGGTGGGCGTTGACCCGAAGGATATGAATTTGAATTGGGTGGGAAAGAAAGTCAGGGCGCAGTTCAAGCGCAATGCCAAATTCAGACCGACAGATGTCTATTTCGTACCGGCTGAGGAAGAGTGCTAACTAATTACCCCGCGGTAAGATGCGGGGGTAACAAATTTCTAATAAGACAGAAAAGCTGTCATTCCGCACTTGATGCGGAATCCAGCCGTTATTTTTCTGGATTCCTGCTCCCCGCCTTCGCGGGGACAAGTTTACCCCTGCGGAAGCAGGGGCAGGAATGACGCTCTTTTCCCAAGATGAAACACTCCGTCTCATCACAGCACCTGAAAGCCATAGTGAAAAATCTTTATAAAGTTGCCTTAGATTCTGTCAATCCATACAAGACCACATTAAATGCCGTTAAGGAAAATAACAACAGGATTAAACGGATTAATCAGATTAATCCAAATCAGTTAAATCTGCTAAATCCTGTTGTTAATATTGGACAATATAGATATGACTTATCCCAATATAAAAATATTTATGTTGCTGGCTCCGGTAAAGCAGCAGCCGGGATGGCAAAGGCGATTGAAGAAAAATTAGGTGGTTTCATAACAAAAGGAATCATAAGCATCGGTTACGGTTGCGGTACTGGCATTAAGTTAAAAAGAATCAGGATTAATGAAGCAGGACACCCTCTTCCTGATAAATCCAGCGTTGCCGGCGCCAAGAGAATTAAAGCATTACTTGCAGGTGCTACTGCGAATGACCTGGTAATTTACCTTGCAACGGGCGGCGGTTCAGCCACACTCGCAATGCCGGCAGAAGGATTAACCTTAAAAGATTTACGGGATACCTCCCAATTGCTCTTAAAATCCGGAGCAACCCTTCAGGAAATCAATTATATCAGAAAACACATAGACCTTGTTAAGGGAGGACAGCTGGCTCGCGACGCATATCCGGCAAGCATTGTTACCATTGTGATATCTGATGTTGTCGGTGACCCCATAGATATGGTCTCTTCCGGCCCAACCGTTCCCGATCCATATACATTCAAAGACGCATATAATGTCTTGAGAAAATATAAATTACTACGTAAAGTTCCTAAATCAGTCAGGAGAGAAATAGAAAAGGGATTAAGAAAACTCATCCCTGAAACTCCTAAAAAGAATGAGTTGTATTTTAGAAAGGCGAAGGCATTTCTCGTCGGTTCAAATACAATGGCAATAAAAGCAATGGAACAAAAAGCCAAGTCGTCAGGTTTTGATGTGGTATTAAATAAAGGTCCGATAACCGGTGAAGCGCGTGATGCCGCCCGAAGGCATGCAATAAAAGCAATGCATTTAGCCAAGAAAATAAAGAGACCATTATTTATTCTTTCCGGAGGCGAAACAACAGTTACCGTAAAAGGAAATGGTCTGGGAGGAAGGAATCAGGAATATACCCTTGCTTTTTTATTGGAAATGGAACGGCTTGGCTTTGATAGATTTATTTGCCTTAGCTGCAGCACTGATGGTATAGATTATATCAAGGATGCAGCCGGTGCAATGGTTGATGGAACTTCATTAAAGAAGGCCAGAAGGCTTGGGTTGAATCCCGAACGGCTTTTGAATAATAATGATTCGTATCATTTTCATAAACCGATTGGGACTCTCGTAACAACCGGACCAACGGGAACGAATGTAAATGATGTTCAGATAATAGTTGTTTGGTAGTAACCACAGATTAACACAGATGGACACTGATACCCGTACGGGCTGTGTTTGTCTGTGTGCATCTGTGGTTTAACAGCCCGACTAAAGGAGAATGATGCTATGGAAAACATACCGAGGATATCGCTTGCCCAAAAACCAACACCCATTGAACTTCTAAAGGATTTTCCTCATCCAGCCGCCATCTATGTCAAACGGGATGATTTAACGGGAGTTATTACCAGTGGTAACAAGGTGCGTAAACTCGAATATGCTCTTGGTGATGCTGTGCAACAGAAAGCAGATACAATTATTACCTGTGGCGGGACGCAATCCAATCACTGCCGTACAACTGCTGCCTGCTGCCGGATGCTTGGGTTATCCCCTTATCTCGTTTTGCGAGGCGAACCCGTAAAACCATTTGATGGTAATCTCTTGATTGATTATCTGCTCGGAAGTGAAATCAGGTATATTACCCACAAAGAATATGAAAAGGTTGATGAGCTAATGGAATCAATTGCACGGGAATTAAGGAAAAAGGGCAGAATCCCTTATGTGATACCTGAAGGCGCTTCAAACGAAGTAGGGCTTATGGGATACGCTGAATGTATGGCTGAAATGAAACCTTTTATTAAAGAGAATAAGATTGAGGCGGTCTATGCGCCTGTTGGTTCAGGCGGCACATATGCAGGGTTGCTTTTAGGAAAACTGCTTTATAATATTAAGGCTGATTTATTAGGCGTGATTATCTGCGATACGATTGAGTATTTTATGGATAAGGTTTATAAAATAGGAAAGAAGGCAATTGACCGTTATAATCTCAATATAACCTTACAACAGAATGATATCAAGTTGATTGATGGCTATATCGGCAAGGGATATGCTATACCTTACGAGGCAGAGATTGAAACCATTGAGAAAGTTGCAAAATGGGGAGTAATTTTGGATGTGGTATACAGCGGCAAGACATTTGTGGGAATGCTTAATGAATCAAAGAATTATAAGAAGATACTATTTGTTCACACCGGAGGGATCTTCAGCCTTTTCCCTAATAAGGGTAATTTTTTCGTTAACCCCGTTAGAAATGTTCGCAGTCGGCATTGATTTATATTTTGCTATGTTCTATAACGTTTGATAGTATCATTTCTAACGGGGTTAAATCTCTATAAAGTAAATAACTTGTCCTGATTAATAAGAATAACTATAATAATCCAGACCCCGAAAGATTTCGGGGAGGGAGTATATTATGAAATCCAAACACTCAGTTTTTAAACCGGTTGATTTAACCAAATTGAAGACTTATCCTATACGCAAGCGCAGGAATCTTGTGAATATCAAGCAATTTGCCCGTTTAAGCAATCCGACAACCGGGTTTGCCAAATTCTTAGAAGGGCTTCCGGGTATTTTAGCAGGCGGTGATTTCAAGCAACTCGTTTCGGCTATTGTACAGGCATATAAAGGCAAGCACATGGTCGGTGCGGCAATTGGGGCGCACGTTATCAAGTGCGGGCTATCCCCTGTAATCATTGATTTAATGAAGCGGGGAATCATTAAGGCAATCGCCCTGAATGGCGCCGGTGCAATCCACGATTATGAAATCTCGCTTATCGGTGCAACATCAGAAGATGTAAGCGACGCAATCAAAAACGGCAAATTCGGAATGGCAGAAGAAACAGCTGATTTCTTTGCCCGGGCAGCCAAATACGCTGTTAAAAATTGTATCGGATTAGGCGATGCATGCGGAGAACTTATACTCTCGGATAAAAATCCATATTCAGATTATAGTATCATTGCTCAGGCAGCGAGGCTGAAGATACCGCTAACCATCCATATTGCCATCGGAACGGATACAATTCACATGCATCCGAATATTGA
>Ga0315280_10005378_pt1 | contig 18287 bp, 22 predicted proteins | sample YL17G06_40_MG_FD_203697 | JGI IMG/M metagenome (GOLD analysis project Ga0315280, IMG submission 203697) | Sediment microbial communities from Yellowstone Lake, YNP, Wyoming, USA - YL17G06_40 | ecosystem: Environmental > Aquatic > Freshwater > Lake > Sediment | place: USA: Wyoming | collected... | reverse complement strand
CAAGACAAAATAGCCATTAAGCGAGGAGCATCCGACGAAGAAGTCACAGAAGAACTCAAGGCTTCAAGCAAGCTTGAGGAAATGGCGCAACCCGTTAAGCCAGCCTTGACTTCGGCTTAAACTCTTAAAGCATAGTCGGTGGAGACGTCTCCCGCACATTCCCCTTTTTTTATTCTACTTCTGATTTTTGAGGTATTGGGCGACTACTTTTCCGCATTTTGGGCAGTGGACATGTATCCCGTAAGGATGAGAATCGTCAGGCCATCCGCTGGTTTGAGTTCCTTTCTTAAGCCATATATAGCCGCAGCGTGAACACTTGTAATAGTTTTTTCGGAAGCGCCACCAGGCTAAAAGGCGTTTAAAAGGATTTTTCTTTCTTTTTTGTTTCAAGAGGTTTGAGCTCCAAAACTTTTTTGCTTCGGTTTATTTTAACAAGGATCTCTCCGTCTTGCGTAAAGGGGAATGTGCTGTCTAAAACTATTTCTGAGGGAATGTATATCCTAGCGCCTCCCCTCATGGTTTTCTTTGGAAGCCAGATTCTGCCTCTTGATTTAAGAACCATCTTCATACCCATATGAATAACATCTTCATTTTCTATTTCAATTCATATGTGAACACTGCTGATATTAATGTTTATATATATGTTGTGAACAAAGCTGAGAACACCCAGGAATCTTGGAAAAATGTTGAAGCTTAGACTTTCAACCGCAACCTCCCTAGGCGAAGAAGTCATGGAAATCAGCAGGAAGTAGACGACATGACAAAAGGCAAAAGGCACACGTCCAAAATGTATGAGAAGTGGTATGGGCAGCCATACAAACCAAAAACCCTGCTAGAGGTTAAGCGCTGCGCAAAATGCGGAAGAGAGCTGCCTGAAGGACAAACGTCTAGGGAATGCCCATACTGCGGCGGCCCACTCATAACAATGTATACCCCGAAAAAAAGTGCAACATGACTGCACCTGTGGAAGGGTTGATGTCGGATGGCTTATTTTGTCGTTTCCTTCTCTCCTCGGCAATTCCAAGCCCCCTTTTTCTTATTCTTCCGTGGACAGGGTGAATCACTCAAGATGGCGGAAACTGGGAGGGTTGTTGATTCCCCCTTTATTCCCGCCGAGAGTTCACCTTCCCAGTTTGTCTCTCTCTCACCCCCAATATGGAAAAACTCCTTTTTTCTTGAAACTCTTGAGGAGCCTGTGCCAGATCAAGGTGGACAAGTGGCACACTGGCAAAGCAATGCCAGAGACTTCTCAGGGCGAGAATGAAGAGGAGACTGAATATGGACTTTAAAATAACTTTCGGAAAATGCCCAAGATGTGAATCGGACACTTATGGCTTGCTAATCGAAATTCCTGGGCTTGAACCCTTTTGCAAAAAATGCCTCAACAAAACAATTAAACTTCTTGGAGAAGCCGACAAGAGACCGCTTAAACTTGAAGACATCATACGTATTTTAAAGGAGAAATAATATGCTTTTCAAAAAACGCCACGTTAAGAAAATCTTGGAAGGCCGGAAAACTCAGACCAGGAGAACAGGCAGCCGCCAATACAAAGTAGGTCGACGCTACGGAATCCGCTGCGAGTTGTTTCAAAAATCAATAACTAAGATTATCATTACACGCAGGTTTGAGCAGAAGCTAGGAGAAATAAGCTTAGAGGACATAAAGAAAGAAGGCTGTCAAAACATTTGGGAGTTTGTAGAAGATTGGAAAGAAAGTTATGGACATAGCAGCTGGGACCCTGAGAAGGTTGTAGTCGTCTATGAATTTAAGGTTGCTTCCAAAATAGGTAAACTTTAGTCTGCAACAAGAAGCCGCAAACTTTAATTAAACTTGCAAGCCTTTCGAGGCTGGCTTTCTTTATCTCCTCATCATAATCTTTCTTGTGTCCAAAAGGTAGATGTGGAAAGAAGTATTTCATGAACCGTGTATGACAATGTTTAATGAACGCTTCTCGCACTTTTTCCAGACCTTCATCGCTTAAGGTTTGAAGCTTATTCAAAACGTATTTCTCGCTCCCCAACAGTTGAATGTTAAAGCCTAATCCAGTCAAGACTTCGGATATCTTCAAAGCTTCTTTGGGTGGTGGCTGCTCTGCTATTTTCTGCATTCCAGCTTTCTCTGCGAAGGGATTGTATTTCGCCATGACAGCGGGCATTTCCACGAAGGGCGTTCCAGCCTTAGCCAATGTTTCCTTTACGAGTTTTGCGCCTAAACCTATGGTCCGGTATTTTGGATGAACAACAACTCGGCTGATGATGCTTAATTTTTCATTCAATTCTTTCATGGTCATTTTTGGCATGACAAGCCTTCTTCCGAAACATGTGGGTGGCGGATAGCAGTAGACGATTACTCCGCAGAGCTCGTCTTCACGTTTGAGGCAGAAGATTTTTCGTGGACCAACTATTTTGTGGCTTCTGTAATGGAAGCCTGCAAGCCGTCTCCAGTCTTCCGTTGCGCCTTGCTCTACATGCATTTCCTTGATAAGACTGCATTCCCTGGCAGGCTCGTTTGTGTAGTACACTATACAGATTTCTTTCCCAAACCGCTTGTGAATGTGGACGCTTGGGTTCAGATCCTCAAACAAGTCTGTGTGTGTTGTTGCTGCAAGAACCGCTTTGCCTTGCTGTCTGGCGAGTTTCTGAAGATTGTAAGCCACTATTTTCGCTGTGTCCCTGTCAAGCGTAGCCATAGCTTCGTCCATTATCCAAAATTGAGTCTTACTCTCCATCATTTTCGCAATTTTGTAGCGGTATTTTTGTCCGTCGCTCAGCTGCTCATAACTACGTAGGAAAAGGAAAGCATCGTTTAAGCCTACTTTGCTCAGAAGCTCCAAGCCTTCTTCGAGGGTTTTGCCGACTGTTTCGATCAGAGGCTTGCCAAGCGGAGGCTTTATGTCTGCGATGTTAATGCAGCTTAACCCCATGTCCAGTCGAATGTCTTTTTCAAGAGCCTTCAGCAAAACGCTTTTTCCGCTACCACTATCGCCTGTGATGTAAACGATGTCCGTAGGCCCTATGTTCAGCTCAACATTATCATAGATTATAAATTTCTCCCATTGATCAAGCCCGAGACCAAAACCTTCAGCAACGGCCACAACACGTTCCGAAGGCTTGGGAGCAGCAGTCTCATAAGCAATGTTAAACGTGAACTTGCCAGAAAGCCTATCATATGTACGTCGCATCTTACGAATCAGAAAAAACTCTTTACGCCTTCTCAAAACTGAACCCTACCTTGTGACACCCACAACCTTACGCTTCACAAGATCCTTACGGATCCGCTGCAACTTATTAGCCCTACGAGGAATCACAGCCAAAAACGGCTCCGGCGCCATTTCAACTGTCGAATAGAGGCTTAGGGCAGTAGCCCAAAAGACATCATCGTGTTGGTTTTCTGGATGGAAAAAGCGATAAGTCCCGTCCTTACGCAACTCGAATCGTTCAACGTTCAACTCAACTGAATAATTGAGTTTCTTGGATGGTGAAATTTGAATATCTGAGTAGGGATAGGCGTAGGAACCATTGAGCATACGCTGTTTGAGAAGGCTAGCCATCTCTTGCTTTCGAGGATGCGTGAACGTGACACCTTCCACGTTTTCGATACCGCCATTAATCATGTCCTCAACAATATAATTGCCAACACCGCTGATGTCACATCGAATTTTGCTGAAACTATGCCACCGGTCCGCAAGTGTCTTCACATAGCCGATAACAGTTGCGTACTTAGTCTCCAGTGGCCACACTTTCACATGACGCAAAAGGAACCGGTCTCCAACCTTCTCGGAGCCCACGAATGCAGAATAATCTCGTTCCTTGCCAAAATCGAGCCCACCGAAAAACTCGCCCTCATGCATGCTCTCAGAATCCCACAGCTCCAAACTCGTGTCCTGGCACTTCGTGATCAAGCTCAGCGACAGCCAAACCGCTTCATCTTCAGCCCACTCAGCCTCCATCTCCCGTTTCCAACGCCACGGATCATCCGAATACTCCTCCTTTAACTGTTCCACTTTTCTCTTCGTTAAAGGACCATTAGGCTGGAGAGCCTGCTGCCACGTCACATGGCTTTTGGCAAAATGCTTGTATTGGGGTCTGTTAAAAATCTTCCAAAACATGCTGTCCGTCGAGCCTGGTGTGCTGCTGCAAATGAATTTTCCGTGAGCTTTAGTAGCGAGAGTAAACACGATGGCATCATAAAGTTCTTGGTCCATTGGAATGTAGTTGTATTCGTCAGCATAGACAACGTCAAGCGTAAATCCCCTAATAGTGTCCGGGTTGCAGGGAAAAGCCTGAATAAGGCTGCCGTTACGAAGAGAAACCATAGTAGCTTGAGGTTTGCGGTAAAGACCCTTAGGCAGTTTAGCCAAGAAACTATTAATCTTGCGAATCGGAATTTTCGTTTGACGCCAACTAGGTCCTACAATGGCAATCTGCACTTCAGGATGTAGAAGGGCATAGTGGAACAGCCAACCGCTGATCATGTGTGTTTTGCCGCTTTGACGACTCCATCGATGAGCAGAGGAATCATTCTTATCGATCAGCTCGGCGCCTTGGCGCTGATAGTCCGTCAATTTGAAGTTAAGCCATTTCTCACAAAATTCAGAAAAATCCTCTGGAACCTTACGCTTCTGAGCCTCCAGGAGACCCTCAACCTGTTGTGTTAGATCTTCCACTTTTTTCTTTTGCCATTGCTTCATTAATCATCTTCTCCAACCGCTTCAAATCCTTCGTAACCTGAGCCTCATCAAAACTTTGAGTTATGCTATTGATGACTTGGGCAACATATGAAGCCGCGCGGACCCATTTCTGTCTCTGTGGCAACCCCAATTTTTTGTTTTGCGCTTGCTTCATTGTAAGAATAAAAAGTTCCTGAAGCTTTTGAAGCATGTTTTCTCGGATTTTCTGAGTATCAACTTTGGCTATTCGTCTAATTTTGTAGATTCGTTGAATAATCATTCTATTGCGTGAAATTTTAACCAATACGGACCTACCCCTACCCCCCTAGGTTTTTTGTGAGATCAGAATGCCAGAGATGGTTCCAATCAACCCCGTTATTGCTGCGAAGACTTCGCTGTTCCAACTTCCCAGAAAAGCCATGTGCGCTATTTCGAGACCTGATAGACAAACAGTTATGCCAATCGCAAATTTCACGCCTAAAACAAGTTTTTCGTTTGGCGGAATCACTATTATTTGCTGTTTTCCCTTAGGTCCTTTGCGAGCTATCTTTTTTGTTAAAGCACGTCTAATCAAGCTTGTCATGATTGTTGGCCCTCATCTGGAAAATTCTTCTACGTCTGCGTGTTCCTGCGCCCATCATTACGTTTCGGAGAATTAGAGTCGCCTCTTCACTTGTTATAAAAGCCTTATGGAGAATTTGAATTTCTTTGAACCATGGAAACGGGATGGCTGTGTAATCGACATCATGTAATTCAGGGTTGTAGGAAAAATCGTTTTGGCAGAGAATTGCATGTTTTGGCTGTCCAGCGTAGCCTATGTATATGCCTATGCTTTTAACGGGAACTGGGATTCCTGCGGTGGTGAAGCTGGATCCGATGCTTGCATCATTCCAAAATATGCACACAAGGTCTCCTGCTTCAAGCTTTTCTGTTTTCTTATTCATTACATCAACCTCGCTTAACATTTTTCAGCTTCTTGATTTTTCCAGCAAGACTCAAGTTTCCTTTTCCATCCAAAACCATTAACGGTTTACCCTTCGGGTTTAGAAACGCTAAACCCTTTTTGAAACCGAGCTTTTCTGCCTCTGTTATTCGGAATTTGTTTACGAAGATTATGTCATAAGAATAAAAGCGTGGACAGTTTTCCCATGCAACGCTTCCCGCATAGACACACTGTTGATTGCTCGGATGCGAATATTGCCGATTACAACTTACTGCTATGCTCATCGTGTTGCAGCTAACACCGCTCGGACTCAAACTTTCTCCCGCATGGTTATGAGATTGCGCGTGATGATCATTCGGTCCGATACTGGTATGTTCTGAATGGGCGTGGCTTTTAGGTGAATACCGATAATTCGGGTTCACATACATGGGGTTCAAGCCTGCGCCTTCAGCCTCAAGCACATAGCCCGCTGTGCCCCTTGCAAGTCTATCCACTAAGAAGTTACCGCTTGTAATTATCCCAGCATCCGCAAGAACATTCTGCAGAATCCTTGCCGACGTAATAACTGTAATGTCGCCGATGTTTAGCTGACCTACTTTCGCAGAAGCACTAGCATTAAGGTATTTAGTCCAAATTTCAAGCCAGCGACAACCGTCTCTGCCTAAAAGGCCATGTTCATTATCACTCGGATCAAAATGATGATCCACAACAGAAGTGCCAGCTATATTCTTTGTTCGAAAATTAGTAATTGCAACAACATCGTTTCTGGGACCAATATATGTAGGCCAGATCCACTCTGGAACCGATCCGCCGCCGCCTCCGCCTCCGCCTGCTGCTGCACCCCTACCAAGTTTTGTTCTTGCAAGCTTTTCCACAGTAACGGTTGTAGCCCTTAAACCGTATATGTAATCAGCCAGCAAAGGCGGAACCTTTCCGAGCTCAAGCGTTATTTCAAGCGTCTGCGTCTTAGCATCTACTTTATACTCGACAGTTTCAATGCGGTAATCAGTGTCAACATTCTCGTTGGGCAATGTAACATGAATCTTATCCCCAGCCAAAAGAGGCGTAGACCCATAATCCAGAACTGTGCTACCAACCGTGAGATATTCAGCTGGGTCTTTCAAATAGGCAAGTAAAGCCTTAGCTCTTAAGGCACATTCGTTATCGCTTTCAAGCTCCTCATCTGTTTCAGTTAATTCCCTTAAGCCGTAAAGGTTTTGACTTCCAGAATCTTCAGTAATATAACTAAATCTTATTCCCATATAACATAGTCCATCAACTCTAAGGGCGTTTGTTCCCGTACTCGCTCCAGTAGTTACTTTATGAAATTGAATAGCTTGGATAAGTATGAAGGAAGGATTTCCAACAACGTGGAGTTTACCGTTTGGATTTTTGTTTACATCATAAACGTTTCCTGCCGACAAATCAAACTCTTCCAATTTCCAAGTTACATATCCTAAAGCCAAATCCGCCCAATTTATTTGGTAATAATTTGAGGCATCAGGAGCCAAGATTCTGATGTAACTCTGAGAATCATCATCGGCGTATGGTGTTTTATAAAGCCACATTACGAGTTTAGAAGGCTTGTTTATGGAAACGTGTGTTAGTTTAAAATCAACAATATTTCCTTCGGTTGCTATGTCACAGTAAGCCTCTATAGAATGAGTGCCTACCATATAATAATTAACAATACCGATATGTGCGGGTGAAGTTACTGTCCAACCATCCAAACTTGCTTCTGTCCAAGCGTCTCCATCTGAAGGGGCATTTTTGTTAGCAACGCCGTAAACCGTGATTTTGTTGCGGATGCGAAGTATGTCCTTGCGGTACACACTAGCCTCAATCTTTTCGCTAAGGCTTACAGATGATGTTTTGCTGTTTTTGGGGAAAAACTCGAATTTTCCGTCTGGAGCAACTCGGAAATCGTAGCCTATAACGCCAGCAAGGTCAGAGGATTCAGCAATGTATTTCAGAATATCCCATACCGGCGAATTTTCGTATTCTAAATGCGTAAATGTGGTATCCGTGTTTTCCACGAGTTCCGTGGAATCTCTAACATGGCTTAAGCCCACATAAGAATCCATCAAGTCCTTAACGATGGCTTCTCCTTTCTGGTAATCATAATTTTTCGTGACTACTTTGCGGAAAAGCTTTTCTCCCCAGCACCGCCCGCTAACACGAATATAGTTTTCAGTCGGCGATGATTCACAACGGATCTCTTCAACACGAAGCGTTATGATCTGCGGAACATTCGAGCCTCTTCCAATATCAATGTGCCCGTCCATACCAACATTAATGGGCGATGTTCCGCCCGGACTATACTTCTTATCCCAATTTTGAAGCAAAACCTCAAAGCTGCTTACCTCTTTCGTGCAACCAAGATGAACCCTTAAATCGATAACATCGCCTTGAGGTGGAGCCACAGAACCAAAGGCAATTGCACATTTAGGAATTTCAACGCTCATTCTTACTCAACACCTCTACGATACATGGCTTGCTCGCCGGCTCTGCTTATGCCCCGTGTTCTTTCCGGCGTTTCAGCAGCAGCCGCATTATATTCCTTAACGCTTGAAGTTGCAGCGTTCATTTGCGAAGCAAAATACCACATAGCCGCGGCTGCTGCAACAATTACCGCTATACCGACACCTGTCAGGGCCAGGAACGTCGCATGCGAAATATTCAAAGCATTTTGAGCAGTTGTAGCGATCCAACATGCAGCAGCATAAACCTTCTGAGCGATAGCCACACCCGTGCTGGTTCGCATAAACATACCCATAACCGTAACAACCATCATGGCACTATTGAAAACACGAGCCTGCTCATCATTCAATAATCCAAACTGATGTGCTATATGCCCAATGGCTACTCCACTTGCTCCCAAGCCCGCCATAACTGCTCCTAAACTTTTAATTCGCACACTCAAGGATTCAGCATCAGTTTGAATCCTGGAGAACTCGTGACTTGCACGATTTACCGCTCTTATAGTTACTGCAATTTCTCTGAAACTCAAGTTAAACCGGCCTCCGTTTTGGCCTGCTCAATGGCGCCAATAATGTTCATTTCGAGACTTGGCAAATACTCTTGGATGGCAGGATAAAGATACGGTTGCGCTCGCATTCGCCTAGTCCCCAATTCTACGAAAAGAGCGTAAGTAGCATCAGCTCCTATTTCAGCGATCCAGTCTTGGATCTTGGCATAGATTGAACTTCTTAAATGACCTGTTCTTACTGGAGCGTTTCGCATGGCTGCAGCCTTAACATCACTCGCCCAGCTGCACAGATAGCGGTAGACCTGACGTTGCATGCCACTATCAAACTTCTGCATAGCAGCTTGAAACTCTTCAACACCTTCCACATCACAGGTTATTTCAACGGCCATGTTTCTTCGCCTCTCTTTCCGCTTTCTCCTTCTCCTCGAGGGCCATCTGATCCATCACGTTTAAGATGACACAGAATTGTTGGATAGTTTTTGCTGGCTGTCTTGCGAGTTGTGTTGGGAGCCATCCGAAGGCTTGACAAAGCCGAAACTCTGAAAGAGCCGGGTGCGGCTTTCCTCGTCTAATTGCGAGAGTAAAAAACGGAGATCCTCGTGGCTCATGCCATTGAGTTTGTTGGCGACCTTTGAGAATAATTCACCAAGCTCTATGGGAACTCCGATATCCTCGCCCAGTAGCTTTTCAAGTGAAATAGGTTTGCTCTCTGGCTGCTGTTTTAGTGAAGCCAAAATGGTCTCTGCTTGGATTGCGATGAAGTCGCTGCTTTCAACTTCGCCGCTTGCCTTGCTATACTTAGTGTACTTCTGAATGATGCGGTTCCGCTTAGCCCAAGTGATCTCCTGGAACACGTAGCGTCCAGCGTATTCTTTGCCGAATCTTTCGTCAAGCTCGATGTTTTCTGTTTGCATTTTGAATCATCTCCATGGTAGCTATTCGGTTTTTGATGGCTGTGTTAACGTCTTCGAGTATGATGTCTTGCATCCACTTGGGAAGCTTGAGAATGCGAACTCCCAGATTTTTCCACATCTTCAACAATTTCTTTCTTAATTCAGCTTCTCGCCCGAAATTCTCCAAAACACTAACTTCTATTGCCACTTCTGTTCCTCCTAGCTGATCGCAACAGGACCCTTGGCAATAAACCGAGCCTTCGCGCAGATCAAGTCTTCCAGCCATTTCGTGTGAGTTATGCTGTCCCATTTGCATGCAGTGAATATAGCCTTGTTCGTTCCGCTGAGGCCAAACTCCAAAGAGAACTCCGTGTCAGCTAATGCATCGTCCATTTCAGCCTTGCTCTCAAACTCAAGGGTCAACTCGCCACCAAGTTCTCGGTGGCCAAATGGAATGTACTTCGCAAGATACCCGCTTGACGTGCGGATGACAGGCACTCTTCTCGGGTTATTTATTATATCGAACTTCCAATCGGTCACACGATCCAGAACCGTAGTGTCCTTCTTGACATAGCTTTCATGGAAGGCAACTGCGCCCGCATGGTCCGTATACGTAGCCCCCGTGATCTTAGCGGTATCCGTCACAAGGTCCTGACCTTCAAACTCCATAACTGCTTTGATGACAGCTTCGATGCCGCATTCAACAGAGACCTTGCTGATCCGCATGCCCTTGAACAACAGTGAAAGGACATCCGTCGCAGAGGCAAAGACGCCTTTATAGTAAATCACTTGACAGCTGAGACTTTTGTCCTGGTCCATCTTGGCCCACTGGAGAAGATCAATCGGCGCTATAGAGGGCAACATGTAGCCGATTTTCAAGCTAGGTTTACGAAGACCCTTCTTAATGGCTCCCAGATCGTAACTACCTGCCCCACGCAACTTAATCAAGCTGGGATCAAAGCCCGGGTCGATGACATCACAGGACGGACCTAACATGCCAGGGTTTGTTGGCGTAGTGCCAAAGACGGTTTCGGTCACGTAATAGAACCGCTCTTCATCTACTCCATAGGTATCAACCATTTTTTATTCATTCCTCCATGACTAGAATACTCCTGAAATTGATTCGAAAAGCCAACCTTTCAAGAGAAACTCAGCCCTGAAAAGGTATGGCTTAACATCCGTGACGTCGATATTCCTGTAACTGATGATGTCACAGAACGAGATTCCATAAACCTGAATCGTACACTGAACAAAATCGCAGTAGAGGATCGCTGGCGTTGAGCCATTGCTTGGGTTCGTGGTTTTGGCGAGAAGCCAGACATAACCGTTAGAGTCGATGAAGTCCGTCCAGGCTGAAGAGATCGTGACGGTTAAGGTTTCGTCTCCCCCACCTGTTCCACTCTGGGCCTGTTGCCATGCAGAAGCAACGTGATTCCAAACTTTGATTGTGGCGCCGTTTCCTCCAGGAGCGGTCCCATAACCCTCAAAACTAAGCACGATCTTCTTGACGCATTGCTCTCGAGGACCTATCTTGAACCTAAAAAGCATCAGGGCATATTCATTGTTGACGCTGTGGCTCTTTGAAAAGCGGACATCATCACTGGACCAGATATTCTGATACTGTAGATTCGTCAGTTCTATCCAGGACACGCTTGATGGCGCGAGTTCTGTGGCTGCACCTGCAGCAAAAGCCTTGTGAGGATCTCCACTCGGATATCCTAGCCCATAGAAATTGTAAACCGTCTGATATGGCAAGTTGCGGTTCTCACGAATGATTGCATTGATCTGCGCAGTGACCTTATCCCTCATGACCTTGCCCGCATCAGCTCCAGGAACCGCCTTATCAATCGTGTAAATATTGCATCGGAAAACCATGTAGCGACGTCTCAGACGTCCAGCAAGCTCAAGTTTCTGGTCTTGGCTACTGTCTAACCCTAACGTTATCTGCGCATCGTATTGTTTCAAGAGTTCTCGGTCGTACTGTTCCTTGGTTGCAAGCAGATTGGCAAGCGAACCGTTATCCTTTACTACACGGATCCTCGTAGTAATCAACCGCAGCAGTGTCGTCACAGGATCCTCGAGTTCGCTCAAGTCGCCAGAAGCCTCCTGGCGATCGATTTGAAATAGATCGTCTGGTTCTCGTAAGTGAAGGGTTGCAGAGTTTGAATCTCGTAATCCTCGCCCTTGCGACGTATCTTATCATGGATGCGGACCGGCACAAACGTGTAAAAAATTAGGTAATCATTTAGGTAATAGCCAGGCTCCAGCACAACTTCCTCAGCTCGCAAAGGCGAAACAACCGCCAAAATATCTAGGGGCTCACCATAACTGACCGTTTCAACCGCTTGCTGAATCGGATAAAGAAGTACAGCCTCACCTTTAGAATTAAGAATCCTAGTAAACGGCGTCAAGGGCTCTTCATAATTTAGAAACATTCGAGCAAGCCATGTGACATTAGCCATAGCCTTCTGAGGCGCGATCGGACTATAATCCGTAAACAGCGGGCCCCAATACATGAACTCATCCTGATACTTCTCAACTATTTGATAAGCAAGTTTGAAGCTTGGAGGATCTCGCTCTTTCCTGATCTTCCACAAGATTCCCGCGGTGATCGCATCATAGTACGCACATGCTGGGAACCTCGTAACCACATCAAGGTAGCCTGGCCAACAGATCTCTGGCCAATAAGCAGGATACTGCCCAGAAGCCCTAATCGACTGAACAAAATTGTAGACACGCTGACAGGTGAAACTCCAGCCCTCATATACATATAGGCCCAGCAGAGCGAAGCTCACAGGATCATCGTAAACTTCGGTATCATTGATTCCCACCCGGTACCAGACGCCAGAACCCGAAGGCGGAGGCTGATAATACAAATAGAGCTGCTCAAACCCAACCTTGAGGAAGCCTGCAGCATCTGCCATCATGACACTGTACCGAGAGGCATTAGCCACATCGTACGTGTCAGCCAAGAGCTTCAAGCCGATCAAGCAGTATAAGTTTTCAATGCTCATCAGAGTATCCCAGGTATCGCTTATGCTCACGTAGTTTGCGAAGCCCCCATAGTATTTGTCATGAAGTCCCAGAATGCTCGGCTGCTGTTGCATCGTATAGAGAAAAGTGTACCCCGCAAGTTTAGCCACATCAAGATAACCCGAAGTGCCGATCAGAGCATACGCCTTAAGTAAAGCTGGAATGACACGACCCGCATCGATACTGTAATATTGAGTTGAAGATTCGCTGGATTTGAACCCGCCATAAGCCTTCTTCAGATTATCTGTGCACTGCTGTGTCAAAAGCCAATCTGCAAGGTCCACAATCTTCGCCAAAATAGTCGCTTGCAAAGAAGCAAACTGAGGAACAGAATAAGCCTCAGACAGAAACTCGATGGCAAAAGCAGCGGGAAAAGCACCTTTCCCAAAGCTCTTATCCCCGTGATCCACGGTTCCGCCTTTAGCCACATAGTAAGCATAGGCAAGATTGTTTTTCATAGTCACAACGTTGCCAGCTACGGAATCGACCTCATTCCATTCGCTGTGAGCTGAATCTTTGATTTCACAGGGCATGCCAGCATTAAACTTAGTGCCATCCGCAACCGTCACGTTCTTCTGGCCAGCCGGAGGATCAGCAGCCATCGCCGTCGTGATCACGTAGAACCAAGGCGCATAATGCATCACGAATTGGTAGTACGCATCAGGGACGTTAGCCACCTATGCCCTCCCCACATAAGGCACTTTCAACTTTTCGATGATACGCTGAGCCTCACTCATCAAAAACTGCAAATTTTCTCTGCTGAGACCGCTTGGAGTAGCCCCGCTTGATTCATTTACAGCTAGGTCTCCAACACGAAAGCTCAGGCCAGAAGCCGAACCGCCAGTAACTTTGCATGCACAATAAACGGCAGCGATGTTTCTTATGACTTCAGCTTCTTCATCAGAGCAGTCCGCATAGTCAATGGTCTTCTCAAGCTCCAGCCCAACAGTAACCGCAGCAGCCTTCGCAAACCTCAACACAGTCGCATCTGGAACATCAGCTTCCGTAAGATTCACTCTTTCACGAATCTCTTGAGGCGTTACGGCAACCAATTGCCAAGGCTCCAACAACGTATAGTTAATAATAAGATACGAGGGCAAAAACGTAAGCATTCTTATTGAATAGAAAGCATTTCTGAAAACACATTAAACAATAATGATTAAAAATTGAGGATATCTTCCGCATCTTGGACATTCGCCTTCTGCATATCCGATTTTAACCATTTTAAATTACCACCATGATTTTTCCAGTTTTAAGGTCTAGTGCAATCGGACCTAACTTTAAAAGAAGTTTCATTGGTTCCACTCCAGGCTTAACAACATACCATTCATGGATAAGCCCTAAAGTTTCCAGCAATTTCATAAAACGGGATGGTCTTGTGAATAGATAGGTTAACTGTAATGATGCTGGAAATGTGATTGCTCGGAACGGTCTGCTAAAGGCGTGTGCGATTTGTAAGGTTTGGATATATTCGATTTTTCTGTATGGTCTCCGTAGGATATGTGAAAGGTTTAGGGCTTGGGCGAATTTAAAGAACCGTTTTAACGTGAGAGTGTGGACGGTTTGAAGGATTTGGGTAAACTTCATTTGTCTTAAAGGTCTTTTGAAGGTATGTGTTATCTGTAAAGTTGCGAACCATTGTTTAAGGATTAGTCCAAGCGGCAACGTCCATTCGTGTAGAGTTTTTAAGGTTTGACTAAATGAAATAACCCGATGCCTTTTTAAAGTGTGCGAAGCAGTTAAGTTTTGCGTCAACTTCATAAACCGAGCCGGTCTTGTAAAAGTATGTATAGTTTTAAGGGTTGGTATTAACTTCATGGAACGATATGGTCTGCTCAAAGCATGACTTACGTTTAGGCTTTCAGCCCAAGATTTGATTATTGCACTAGTCGTATAAGCACAGTAAATGCTAAACATGTAGTCGTCATGGGTTGCATCAGTCGGGTTAGTAGGTGAAGAATAGCTGTTTGAAAAGTCGTGATGTGAAAGATCTGTTGAAATATGGTCTGTATAGTAAAATCCAAAATAGCTAGCACTAGCAATAGCCATTAAGACATAATTAATGTTTGGGGATAAGGTCGGTTGTGTTGAAAAGGAACTTGTTTTCCATGCTTTAGTGGTATCAAATTGAACTGGTTGTCCTTTGCCATTAGTGATAATATTTAGGTTAGAATGCAAAACAATAACGCCTTTAGCGTAAGCAGTTCCAGTATCCTTTTTACAGCTAAACGTCAAACTCACTGCTTTATCAACATCAGACGGAGACGTAAAGACAGTTCCATAAAGGTCGTCTAAAAGACCATCATACTTGTTAAAACCAGCAGTTTCATTGCCAAAGTTAGGGTCTAAGGGGTCGCCACCATCCAACATACATAACGGCTTAACCCATTTCCGCCAATCACGATTAATAATATTGAGAATTTTTGAAGGATTTGTTTCAAGTTTGTTTTCCACTAAATAATCGATGTTTACGAATCCGCAACGCTTGAACATTTCAGCTATTTTTCTGCTTACAATCATTTTTAGACACATTCCAGACAGCTTTTAGAATTTTTTCGTTTATGGATTCGCAAACGTGCATTCAATCTCAGCAGTCCATTCTTCGCCAGCAGGTTTCGTTCCTTTGGCACTCACGATTCTAAGCATGTTCTGTCCAGTATCGTCTGCAGTATTTACGATGGTAACTTCGTTCCATGCGAATTCTGCTTCACCGTTTATAAACACGCTTCTAAACGTACATTTCTTATCGACTGCGTGTGTTGGATAAGTTGCTGCCATGGCTTTCCAGAATTTATTGGTTGCCGCCAGTAATCCTGTTTGAGTTTCATCTTCTGCCGTAGCGCTATCTCCAACACCTATTCTTGCGTTTGCATTGTTGTAAGCGTTTCCGCCTGCACCTACAATCAGTTCCCACATGAGGTTCATGCCCTCAACCAGAAACTTGTCTAAGTTTGTTTCAAGGATTTCGTATGGTTTTGTTTCACCGATTTTTCGTTTGGTTACAGTATATTTAACCGCTAATCCAAGTATTGCTGGTGGATATATTTCTGCAGCTTCAGGAATCAAATGTTTACGGACTGTCTCAAGCCATTTTTTCAAATTCATTTCTTTTTATTCCTCCATTATTTTCGGTTTCTCGGTCAACCGGGCATATGCCGATTAACTTCGAGCCACCTCTTTCAACATGCCTTCAGCATTCCACGAGAACGTGAGAGTGAAGAGCAATTCCGCGTCATCATAAGCCTTCAAAGTCGCAACAGAACCATCAGGATTCCAAGTAAACGCAAGCCTAGTGATCTTCTTGTCCTTGGGCGGAGCCATAATGCCGGCTAGGGCAGCACGAATATACTGCAACTGTAGATGCTCAGTCGGAACTTCACCCATGCTTTTTTCACTCTCACCATGATTTTAAACAAACAAAAAAGGGAAACTTAGCAACTGAAAGGGAAATGCCATTCTAAGCTGTTGCCGGTGGGCCTGTCGCTTGTGGTATCCAGCTTAACTTTTTTGCAATTATCTTCGCAATCCAATAGAGCCAAACACTCAGGCAACCATTCGCAAGCCACTGCGATATTTCAGCATAAGTCCATCCACCAAAGATTGTGGCAATCCCAATTATCAAGCTAATCAAGGAGGTGTAGATGAACTCAACAAGCTTAAACTCCTCTGGAGGTGTCGACTTTAAGTAACCAAATATGCAAGTTACCAAACCCACCAGAACAGCTATAGGCGCAGCATATCCAATGCTTTTAAAGACTTCATAGATTGGCTGAAAGTCTGAGATAGGCACGGTCCCGGTCTCGTTCCCGTTTTGAGCGAAAGCCAAAGGCGCCGATACCATAACCAAACTTACAGCCACAAAGAAGATAACCGCAAAAGCCATTTTCCTCATTTTACGTTTTCACCTCCTCTTCCCACCGCTTTCGGGTGAGCATGAAGTAAGCGTCCGCTTCCCAGAAGGCATGCCGACATCGAGGAGAAAGGAGAGTAAATCACTTTTTAGCCTCCTGAGAAGCATTGGACTGAGAAGTTTCGGATTCCCACAACTCCCAACCAAACTTAACCGCATTCTTGCGAAACTCTTCAGGACGAATAAGTGGCGGAGTTGCAGTTGCAGCAGCAATCAAATCAGCTACAACAACCTCTGGAGTTTCAGGCGCCCCCCAATTAAGCCGAACAGACGCCTTCACAGGGTCAATATTCGAATCAACAGCAACGATCACCTTTCGCCAAAGAGCCTCAACACGACGCTTTATCAATCGTTGAGTTGGCAGAATCAAACGGTCAGCAATATCAATAGCTGCTTTCGCGCTCGCTTCCGTGAAGCCTGGCGTTGTGAACAGCTTAGGTAAAGGTGTCAAGCCGCCCAAACAGAACTGATTCCACAAGTACTCGATGCTCTCTCCAAAACGTGCCCTAGGCTCTAATGGCGGAGTCTTAATGTCTAATCCGCCTTTGCCAGAAGCAACCAGCCTGCCACCGTATTTAGGCGTTTTTTTCAATTCAATTTCTATTTTTTCGGCAAGTTTCTTATCCTCAGTAACATAAGCCTCAAGCGGACCCGCAAACTTCTCAAAAATCTCAATAAGATCTAAGTCAAGCTTAGCCTTAATCTCCAAAAGGCTTGGACGAGTACGCGTAGTATTTTGTCCGGTGTTTTTGTCATACTCTTGCCAACTGTACTCTTCCAAGAGAACACGCATAACACCTGAACCCCAACCGGACCCATCAAGAGTGTTTTGCCGGAAAAACCAGACACTATCAGGAGGGACAAGATTTCCTCCGTACTCCGTTGTCTGCTTAAAACCAAGTTTAATCTTATGTTTCCGCGTGAACTCAGTCTCTTCAAACTTCAAAAACTCATTCGTGAAGACACGTTCAAAACTCACTATAGGTATGTGTAGAACATTCTTCACGCTTCCAGGAGTCAAAAGCTGCCACAGACTGTTCCCAGTCGCGACCAACTCCCGCCCTGTATCCTGCAGCAAATCATCGATATCGTTGTCTTCATTAAACGCGTCCACAATGTTCTTGGCATCTTCAGCTTTAGGATACTTCTCCTGGCTGGCACAGGTAGTGTAGCCACCCATGCCCACCGCTTGCATGGCCAAAACATCAACAAAATCTCTGGCAGCCGCATCCTTAAAGTATGCTTCAATCTGCTTTTTGAAGGTGATTCTCGGAGGTTCACCGACACCGTGCTTAGAAGGCTTAAGGGCCTTTGCATAGGCATCGGACTTGAACGCATTAACTATTTGCCTGAGAAAACTCACCTTTAAGCCTCCAAACCCGCCAAAAACTTTCTGCCCTTTTCAGTTATACGATAAAAATCTCGTAGTTTCTGCCCGCTCTTTTCAATACAGCCCTTATGTATAAGGTAGCGGAACATGCCCTCAAAACTCGCGTGTGTACCAATCTTACGAGTAACTCTTTTGTCAAGTTCAGTTCGAGATAAAGGCTCTCGGCTAACCTCACGCAAGATAGTTTTTGCAAGGGTTAACCTTTCATCGAGACTTTTCACGTTAACTTGCTCCACATTTTCTGAGAGACTAAAAAAGGGGAAAAAGGGTCCATTGAAGAGCACTATGTTTAAGCAGTGTTGACTTTACGGATTGCTGCCCCAGCAAAGGCCGCTGCCAAGTCGAAACGCATTGTCAATACGGCGCCCTCGAGGCCTTGTATCGGATCATCGTAATCTTCGATTTGAATGTCTTGCCTTAGACCGGCCACGACGCCTTTTGCTCTAGTATAAACAAGCG
>Ga0315280_10005376_pt1 | contig 18294 bp, 20 predicted proteins | sample YL17G06_40_MG_FD_203697 | JGI IMG/M metagenome (GOLD analysis project Ga0315280, IMG submission 203697) | Sediment microbial communities from Yellowstone Lake, YNP, Wyoming, USA - YL17G06_40 | ecosystem: Environmental > Aquatic > Freshwater > Lake > Sediment | place: USA: Wyoming | collected... | reverse complement strand
TGTACTGACGGAGGCGGCAACGTTTATATGACGGGACATTTCGCCGACACTGTGAACTTTGCTGCGGACTGGGGCGGAACCGATTCAAAGACCGGCACAGGTATTAGTACTGACATATTTGTGACGAGGATAAACGCGAACGGCACGTATGGCTGGACGAAGCGGATGGGCGGCACAGCTTTTGATTACGCCGACGGCATCTGTACTGACGGAGGCGGCAACGTTTATGTGACGGGATATTTCGCCGACACTGTGAACTTTGCTGCGGACTGGGGCGGAACCGATTCAAGGACCGGCACAGGTATTAGTACTGACATATTTGTGACGAGGATAAACGCGAACGGCACGTATGGCTGGACGAAGCGGATGGGCGGCCCAGATTTTGATTACGTCTACGGCATCTGTACTGACGGAGGCGGCAACGTTTATGTGACGGGATATTTCTCCAGCACTGTGAACTTTAGGGAAGACTGGGGCGGAACCGATTCAAGGACCGGCACAATTAAAGTACTGGGTGACACCACGATATTTACTATTGACGTATTTGTGACGAAGATAAACGCGAACGGCACGTATGGCTGGACGAAGCGGATGGGCGGCCCAGATAATGATTACGTCCAAGGCATCTGTACTGACGGAAGCGGCAACGTTTATGTGACGGGATATTTCTCCAGCACTGTGAACTTTAGGGAAGACTGGGGCGGAACCGATTCAAGGACCGGCACAGGTATTAGTACTGACATATTTGTGACGAAGATAGTGCCGTGATTCAGTAACGGGGGACGAGTAGCGAGGTACAATGAAAACACTTGTGCGCCCAATCTGATGAAGGTAGAAACAGGTGAGTCTAACTACCACAGAGGAGGGGCACAAGATGCTTTACGTCGGCGTGGACGCTCATAAGATAAATTCGCACATCACGGTGATGGACGAGAAAGGCGCTGTTGTAATGCGTAGAGAGGTTCCGAGTACGCGAGAAGGACTGCAAAGGGCTCTGCGAAGGAACGGCAACAAGATGAAGGTCGTGTTAGAAGCAAGTTACAACTGGGGTCCTCTATACGATTGGCTGGACGAGGTCTCTGAAGAAGTGGTGTTAGCGCACCCTGCGAAGGTAAGGGCAATCGCAGAGGCGCGGATAAAGACAGATAAGATAGACTCAGAGACATTAGCGCACTTATTGAGAGCAGATTTGATACCAGCCGCATACGCTCCAAACCGCTCAATTAGGGCAGTCAAGCGTGTACTGCGTCAGCGGTTATTCTTTGTGCGAGTGCGCACGATGGTAAAGAACAGGATACAGGCATTGCTATCTCAGCATTCTGTGGTGCGTCCGGATGTGAGCGACCTGTATGGGAAGGAAGGTATGAGTTGGCTCAAAGGGCTCAAACTGCCTGAGCCGGACGGGCAATTATTATGGGAAGACATTTCGCTATTAGAGATGCTCAACAATCGCATTGCTTCTACAGAGGGGCTGCTCCAAGAACTCTCTGCTGGTGAGGAATCGGTCAAGTGGCTTGCCAGTTTGCCTGGCATAGGGGATTTCTTTTCTGTGCTGATTCGCTACGAGATAGATGATGTGAAGAGATTTCACAGTCCCAAGAAGTTGGCTGCGTACACTGGGTTGGTTCCTTCAACGTACTCTTCAGGTAACAGAACATTTCACGGACGCTTGACGAAGCAGGGGAACAAATGGCTACGTTGGGCGTTTATAGAGGCTGTGTCGCCGGCAATCCGCGTTTCAACGCAGTTGCGGGATTACTATGAGAAGGTGAAGAGGCGTCACGGTACCAAGGGCGCCCGTGCTGCGACAGCGAGGAAGTTAGCGGAGTTGGTATGGACTGTGTGGACAGAAGGGCGCTGTTATGAGAGACGATAGAGGAGGATTACGGACCCTGGCTGCCCTCATCATCCCTTGGGCATAGAGGCCCGTTAGCGAGGTTAGGGAGCCGAGGGTCCCACCTGTATGGTGTGTGCCGGTTTGAAGGCTTGGCACGAATGGAAGGGTGACCGACGGGTCTGATTTACGCGAATGCGATTTGCTTTTAGCAGAGCGCTTGACAAGTGTTTTCATGGAAGGGATTAGAAAGAAGCCCCATACTTCAGTGCGGGGGAATCGGCGGGTCAGTTTATCTCTGTCATCCTCGCTGCGGCTGTGATGTTGCAATCGAGGGCACCAACTATCGTCAGGATGATATCTGTCCAACTGACTTGATGGCTTCACCGCGGTAATGAAGATAAGCAAGAACAAAAGGACGAGACTCGAGAAAATGGCGGCGGAAGCCACTGTTGACTGCTACACTGAAAGCGAAATGTTCGCTGCCTGGGCGTGTGTACTTAAAGACGAATTGACCCTGCTCCTAAAATGCCGAGTTCTCAGCGAAGAAGCGCTGCTCGTACGTATTGAGGCAGACGAAGGAGGTGGAGCTGTCCTTGGCATAATAGCCAAAGGCAAAGACAAAATAAGAATACCCATCCAGGACATACAACCTGTAAATAAAACAGTCAAAGGAATCCAATGGCTGGACGCTTATCGTCACTGACTCGGCATTATGTAAGCCTCCGCGCCACCTACCCGCCTTTTCGCCACCCCTGCACCCCCAACAAAAAGAAATAAAAACAAAAAAACACAATTATACGCATTAGCCCCACAAATGGACCGGCCTTTACTTCCAAAAGCCTATATTTTCCATTCGTTGTAAGACCAATTGCGCAGTTTCCACCTATTTTTTCTCCTATTTTACCACAGCCGGAAAAGCCGAAATCTGTCCCCCTATACCTTGCTGAAAGGGAAATCCGCTGGAAAAAGTGAAATCACTCAGAACTACTCTCTATAACTTGCAAAAGAGTCTTATTCTGCCTCATTGCCTCCGTGACTTCAATCACTCTCACTTTGCTCAAGTCCAGTGCGGAATTCCTCAGCTGTTCTGCGGCTTTGTCCGCCAGTTCCCTGCCCACAGCGAGGCATAAAATAAAGTCAAACCCTGCGGCCAAGCATTTTCTGATGTTGCCCATGGCGTCGGAGTTGCCGGTTTCGACTTCTATCGCGATTCTTCTGCCATTCTTCGCGGCGACGAGGTCAATCGTCCTGCCATCGCCTATTGGGAACTCGCGTTCCACGTGATAGCCGTGAGCCTCCAGTTGCATGGCTACCCGGTCCACCCAGAATTGATGCTGCACGCCGCCTGAACGTTTTCCCTCTTCAGGCAATCCGAGAAGTGCTCTTCCTTTTTCAGTAAGGCTGAGAATCTTTCTTCTGCATCTGCCGTCACTAACAGCCTCGGAAGTCACGAACCCTTTCACGGTCAAACTGCGCTGAATCTCGTTACCTTTACGGGCACTCAAACCAAGCCTTGTGTATCTTTCTACAACTGGGCTGAATCTATGCTCAACAATATCCTGAAGGAATGCGGCTTCATCCTGAGCCACTTGAAGATCAGCGGGTTCAGACGGCATCTCGTCTTCCGCGTAGTCTGCTTCTGAACCTCGCTGTATCATCTCATCCGCCAGCACGCCTTTCTTGATTTGCACAAGCGGGAACTTGACGAGAAATGGTCTGAAATACCTGTCCTGCAGTTTCACTACTGCGTGCCCGACGGGCAGGCGTGTAAGGTGCTCTGTCTGCTCGCTGTCAAGGTGCAGGCAGTCCGCTACCATTCTCGTATCGCCGCGGTGCTTCAGGTTCATCGCGATTGTGCAGTACGTGTTTCCGAGCGCGGGCTTTGAAATCAGGCTCGGATGCTGGTCAAGCAGAATAACCGCCTCGCCGAGTTCACGGATTTCACGCAGAAGAATATCGGTCACGCTTTCACTCCCCGTCACTTCTTGCTTTTTGCGCAAGAGAATGTGATGCGCTTCTTCAATCATAATCGCGTGCTTGAAGGTTTCCCGTTCGCTTTGAGTCAGCCTGAAATGGTGTATCCACAAAAGAAGCGCCTCTATCAGGAAAGTCTTGTCAGTATTCGTCAGCGCGTCCAGTTCAAGGATTACACGCTTTCCGAGGATATCCTGAATTGGCGTCGGACGCTTTGCGTTGAGCACTCTACCTGTCTCGCCGAAACAGAGCACGCCGACCGCGCGCAGAGTGGAATCCATCCAGCCTCCCTCTCTGCCTTTTGCTTTGTATCGGTATAGATATTCTTGCAAGTCCGCCATAGTCGGGCTGCGGTTCTGCGAAGCGGATTCTTTGTAGACCGCGGCCAACGCTTTCTGCAAAAGGAACGCGCAGCCCTCGCCAAGGAAATACGCGTGCGCCATTATCTCAATCAGTTTCTTCAGCCAGGTGGTCGGCTGCGTGCCGGGTGGAGGCTCAAGCGGATTGAAATGGAACGGAGCAACATTTCTTCCCACTGTGTAAACAGTGATACTGCGACACTCAGGCAAGGAAAGAAGGTCGCGGTAGTTGCGCTTCCAGTCAAACACGAGGAATGGCTTGTTCTGTTTGATAAGGTTGAGAACAAAAAGAAAGCCGACGTTGGTTTTGCCTGAGCCGCTGCGTCCAAATATCGCGGTGTGCTGAATCAACTCACTTTCACGCAGACCGAACGCGTGAAGCGGTTCAGCGCCATAGCAAACACTGCCTAACGCGTATTCACCTACCGCTGTCTCTCTCGAAGGCGGCTCAAGAAGAATCATTTCTTGCTCAAACGTTGTGCCGAGCGAGTTCGCCAAGCGCAGCAGCAACACCCGCTCAAACATCGCTCTGTTCTTCGCCGACAGAGCAACGTAAGTCCTCCATAATTTGTCAACTTCATCCTTTCCCAGAAGCGGCTTCAACTTCGCCAGAATCTCATCAATCTGCATAGGCGCTCAGATCAGCGGGCGGTGTTGTTGTTCCCGCTGTTGTTGTTTGTTCCGTTGACGATTGAGAGTAACTCCTCGTATTCAAATATCAGTTCACGCCGCTCTTTGAGTAATTTTGTCAGGTCTTCCCAGAGTTTCAGTTCTTCCGAGCGCTTGTTCTGCTTCCTGCTTGCGAGGCTCTTATGGAGAGAGACGCGCAAGAACTCATACTGCGGCAGGTAGCCCGCACGCCACGGCGGTTGCAAGGTGCCCAGGTAGTTCTGAACTTCTTGGATTTCCTTTTCTATCTGGTTTCTGAACTTTGTGCTCAACTCCTTGCGTGCGAGAATCGCCTCATCAATCTCCTTTATTGCTTCCGCCAACAGTTTTAGTCTTCGCGTGATTGCGCCGAGGTCTGATTTCTTCAGCCTATTGTTCTGGTTGTTCACCATATTCAGAGAAACACGCCTCCCTTGTCTGCATACAATTCTTTGTTTTCGAGCACGTATTGAGCGCTCGCGGCAACAAATTTCCGCTCGGAAGGCTGGGTAAAGCAGACTACGATATACAGGTTTCCGCCTTCGCGCTCGCAGCGTGAAAGCGCCTTTCTAATGCGTGAAAGTTGAGCCCGGCTGAACGCTTTCCTTGCACGCGTTGAGGAGAAGAGGAGCCAGTAAAAACGCTTCCGCCTGCTGTTACGCGATACAAGCAAATCCGCCGGTCGCCCCACCCTGTGACCTTTCGCGGTAAGATACTTCTCCCATATTCGCCACACCTCAGATTGATCCACTTTGACCGCCTCTTATCAGACAAATAGAGACGACTTCTTATTAGCCTTTATTGTTACTGTTTGCCAGTATTGCTGGTATGTTCGGCTTCTGGGGGGCGTGGGCATTACCCCCTTCCAGGGCTGACTGGTCATTTTCTGAGGAAACCGACCACTTTGGTGCTGCCTGTCCACTTCCCGGCACTTTCCATCTCAATCGCTCTTTGAAAGTCAGCCATTGTTACTCTGCTTTTCTTCCCGCGGCAGAGGGCAAGCCGCGCGGCGTTGAGAAGAACATTCTTTATCTCGCCGCCGGTTAGTTCTGCGTCCGCGAGTTTGTCAAAATCCACATCAGACGCAAGTGGAAGTTCCCCGGGAACCATCTTCTCCCAAATCTGACGACGCATTTCTCTATCAGGTTTTTTGAACTCTATCTTGATTGCGATGCGCCGCTCAAGCGCTTTATCAAGTCCGAGTTCCCTGTTTGTTGATAGGATGCACACGCCACCAAACTTCTCAATCTCCTGCAGCAACACATTCACGTCGCGGACTTCCCAACTGCGCAGCGCATTATCTCTGTCATAGAACATCGCGTCCGCTTCGTCCCAGAGAAGGACGGCGTCCGCCTCGCGCGCGTCGCGGAAAATCCTAACGACATTCTTTTCAGTCTGACCGACCCAGCAGTTCTGGATCTCCGCGTAGTTGGCGACAATGATGCGCTTACCGAGTTTGTGCGCAAGCGCCTCGGCAGCAGCTGTTTTACCGACGCCCGGTGGACCCCAGAATAGAATAGTCACCCCGGAACCGTATGGGACAGCCCTTCCAAGACCCCAGTCTTTCATCATCACGGTTGCATACCTGAACTGCGCCTCAGCCAGTTGAATCGCCTGGATAACATCTTCGTAAAGGACAAGTTGGTCAAGGGTCATAAGCGGCGCTCGTGCGGACTGGCTGGACTTGCGCTTGCGATTTATCTTCAGTTTTTCAAGAAGTTCCTCTGTCAGTTCAAACTCGCAGGTTGTGAGTGTGTCATCGTCCTCAACCGCGACACTGAAGTCCTGTCCGCCGCAGACCTGGATATACCCGTTCTCCCGAAGAACCGAATCGCTCCGAAGGAGTCTCAAGTTGTGCCTAATTTCCGGGATGCTCCGCGCCACTGCGCTTGCGAGACCGCCGCCTGTGAAGAGTTCGCTGTCTGCCCTCGCAAAGCCGAGTTCTTTGCCAATGAGCACAACAATTATGAGTTCGTCCTGCTGCGCTGGCAGTTTCTCCAGCACGCCTCTAAGCGGCCAGTGCGGGTGTCGAACGAGTGTCTTGTGGAGCGCATCCAATCGGCGGAAGACTGTCCGTTTTGCCTTGTCTATGAGACATCCACGTGATATAGGGCGGCGGTGAGGAAGAAAGTGGGGAAACTCGTCAAAACCCACACTGAGGCATTGGACTATCAGGTGGAGTTTATCCAGCAATTCCTCGTATCTTCGCACCTTCCAGGCACCGTCTGATGGAGCGCTCTCCTCATAAAGCGGGTCAACGAAATCGTCTGAGGCGCGGACAGCGCCCTCAAGCGCCCTATCCTCGCTCATCAGTTCTACAAGACCTGACTTCAGGAGCCGTGAACCTTCAGCAAGTGCCGAGATGATTGCGAGTCGCTTCCGCGTTCCATCAGTCAATACTTCTTGAACCTTCTTAACAGGCAATGCGCCCACTTCTTCATAGTCACTTCCAGAAAACATCCCCAGCGCCGTGAGCGTGAGGAAAAGCAGAATCTCCTTTTCAAGTCGGTTGAGCCGGTGCTTCCTGAATACCTTTACAATCCTAATATCCTCCGAAGACAGATTTAACGCCCTGTGAAACTTGCTCCCGAGTGTGGATGCCTGCCCAAGAAGTTTCCTGTAAGAGCCTTCGTCATCTTCGCACCTCAATGCGCTGCGCAGGTCAAACAGTGTCCTGGCAGCGTCAAGAAGTTCTGCATCATCCTTGAATGGTCGCGGCAGTTGCCTGCAGAACTTCTCTGCCTCTATCCTCACGCTGCCCGCGTTGGTGCAATTCCGTGCCATCATCGTTGGGTTACCTATGCCCATTCCTTTGATTGGGGACATATTTCCTCCTCTGCAAGACCTCTTGACACATTCTTGTTAGAACCCTATCATCCTTGATGGGACACTATGTGTTACAATGAGAAATTCTTTTTGCATTGAATCTCGCGATGAGTAATACTATGTCTCATTGGTGGTCTTAGAATAGGAGCGTGAAAAAGATGAAATTCTATCAAGGACTGCACCACAGGATAGTGGAACTTGACAGACTGATTCGCGATGGCAGGTATCCCAACTGCACAAGGTTTGCTCAAAAGTGGGAGTGCACAAGGAAGACAGTTCAAAGGGACGTTACTTATTTGAAGGATTCACTCGGCGCGCCAATTGAATACGATTACTTCCGCAAAGGGTACTTCTACACCGACCCTGCGTGGAAACTGCCAGGTCTTGACCTCACCGAAGGCGAACTCTTCCTGCTTCTCGTCGCAGAGCGGATGGCGGAGCAGTATAAGGGAACTCCGCTCGCGGCAAATCTTGAAGGGCTTTTTACCAAGATAAGAGCCGCGCTGCCCGATAAGGTCACGATTGACCCCGCGTATTTCAGAACGCAGTTAGTATCGTTTCACGGGCACCCGGTTCGTGAAATCTCGCAGAGGGTATGGATGAATGTCTTCAAAGCGCTGCGGGCGAGCAAAGTCGTTCGCATTTCTTATCAGAAACCGGGCAGCCCCGCATCGGAGCAGCGCGAAGTTGAGCCGCTGCATCTCGCTTGCATCGACGGCGAATGGTATCTGATCGCGTTCTGTCTGCTGCGTAAAGACCTCAGACACTTCGGCGTCTCAAGAATCGCCTCGGTCAAGCAGACCCGCAGAACATTCAAGCCGCGGGATTTTGATCCAATAGGGTATTTCGAGAACCGCTTTTCAAGATATATCGGCGCGCCTGAGGAGAAGCATCAGATTGTAATTCGCTTCACTGGCGATGCCGCGCAATGGGTGACTGAGAGAGTCTGGCATCCAAAGCAGAAGGTGAAAAGAGAAAAAGACGGCGGTATTATTCTTTCGTTCCCCGCTCCCGTCCTCTACGAAGTGAAGCGTTGGGTTCTCCAATGGGGCGCTGACGCCGAAGTCCTCGCGCCCACCGGACTGCGAGAAGCGATTAGAGGAGACGCGAGATTATTGGCGAGAACCTACAAGTAAGGAGAAATCACGATGAGCAGCACACGCATTGAGGTACTAAAAAAACTTGAAGGATTTCTGAGGTCAGAAGAAGGAAAAGTTGACCCGAAACCAACGGAGTCGGGTGTAGAACTTGTGTCTATTGGAAACAAACAGGATGCAAATCTCCCTTATTTGCCTTACATCGGAAAGGATTACTTTCAGCAGCCGTTCAAGGTTGCCTTCTACGCCGAGGCACAGAACCTTAACGAAGACTTCGTGAAAAAAGTTGCGGAATTCTGGGAGGATTGCAGAGTAGATGGGCTCGGTCCTGGACCAATATATCGGTCGTATAACTACCCGTTCACTGAAGTCGGACCTTGGGACGGTGGCTTTGGACGCGTAATCTGCGCAATGTTGCTTGCTGAGAAGCGTATCCCACCCTCTCAGATTGATGATATGGTTGTGGTCAGCAACGCTTTTAGGTTCTCCTACCGCTATAGAAAGGAAAACTACAGAAAGTTTCCAGGGAAAGTAAGGAAGTGGACAAAAGAACTTCTGCAAAAAGAACTGGACACTTTAGAGCCAGATATCGTCATTGCTTTTGGCAGAAAGGCAGAAGGGGTGATACCTAATAGAGCAAAATCTTGCATCATTTATGTGCCTCATAGCAGTTCTCGGGCACGTCGTTGGTGGAATAAGTGGAGCGAACGCGTTCGAGATCAAGAAAACCCGACGGCGATGTGGGAGAAAATTTCTGCCTATTTCGCGGCTGAACACTGTCTCGCTCAAAAACGAGAAGAAACGCGGGAAAAGCAAGAGAGGGAACCAAATGAAGTCGGAGAGGGAGCCACTGAGAAAGTGAACCTTCAGTTCATAGAGAAAAGGTGGCCGTATTTCGCGGCAGCCCTCGGCGCGATAAGGGAGCAACTTGGCGCACTCAACGAGGATAAGCAATGTCTTTGAGTCAAATAAGCCTGTATGAGAAGGTTAAATTGCAGCAGCAGTGCTGGGCTGACAAGCACAACATCAATAAGAACAAGAAAGGATACGTTACCAAGTTAGATGATAACCTTTTTGTTCCACTTGCGGGAAGGAACCGGGATCAATTCAATTTGGGCGCAGGCAAGGAACTCAATCGCAAAATGAAAGCGTTACATTCTTCAAGTGCACTTGTGGTCAACACTTTCCTACCATGGGTGGAAAGCAGGTCCCTTGATTTACTCTGTTTGGATAATATGACTGCCTTTCATACACTGATATTTGAAGCGCAATGTCCAACTGGGCTCAACGGCACCCCTCCTCATTTTGATGTCTTGTGTTGTGGCGATAGAACGATAGTAGGAATAGAAGCAAAATTTTGTGAGCCTTTTGAAAACGAAAAAACTGAACAGAAAGCGCTTCAACCAAGATACGAAACGCTCATCGGAAATATGAGAAACAAGTTCAATGATTGTATGGGCGAATACAAACGCCTCTACGTACATCAACTCATAAGCCATTACCTGGGCTTGAGAAAACTTGCGGAGATTCATCAAGGACACGCAATAGTGCTAATGTACCTATTTTGGGAACCAAAGAACTGGAAAAGAATAGCCGAGTTTGGAAAACACAGGGAAGAGATCCGCAGATTCGGGAATGAGGTTATCAAAAGACTCTGGGCGCAGAAAGGACACAAGCGGGTAGAATTCATATGGATGACTTACTCAAGGCTGTGGGGCAGTTGGAAGGTAACAAACGATTGGCAGAAAAAGCACCTTGCATGGTTGAGAGAGCGTTACCAGTTTGCTCTATAGGCAGCGTGGCTCAGATTGTTTCAAACTTATCACCTTTCTGGAGAATCTCTCCTTCGTCAAGCATCTTCTTCAGGACGTGGTATGCCTGCACACAGATATAGGTCGCTGTCACCTCTTCGGTGCTGAGCGGACCCAGGCGTGTGAGCGCAGCGTAGGCTACTCTCGTGACGTCGTCGGTTGAGTACTCCGGCGGCGCTTCGCTCGCTAAGCGGTCTATCTCTTTGACCTGGTCAAAATCGTAGAGCGTATCTGCGATTTTCTTGCGAACGTTCGGCAGCAGGAACCTTATCCGCTCCTCCTTGTCAGACTCGCAATCTCGCGCCATACACAATCTCCCTGATAGTCCTCCAAGCACCAAATCAATACTCCTCTGGCAGCAGGCAGGTCACAACGTATCTGCCAGCAACACCGTCCCTATACTCCGCTGGGACTCCTTCCGGGGCGTTTGGGTTCCCGTAATCATCTTTTATTATCCACACCTTTCTTGAGCCTGTCAGGAATGGAAGCACAACCGTCCTCTCCCCGTCTTCTTTCTTCTTCTCTTTCGCCCCCGGATCGAGCACAAGCATCGACGGCTCTGGATTCGAATCGCGGCTCATCGTTATAGCCCGCGTCAGAATCTCCGCCTGTTCCTTGTAAGAGAGCGCCCTGACTCCCTGTGTTGATACCACTGTCATCTTCTTCAACTCGTCTTCGTTCAGAGGGCCAAGATACCTGAAGGCAGCGTAAATTGCTCTCTGCGCATCATCAGTGGCGTATTTCGGCGGCGCTTGCTCCGCGAGCCTGGTGATCTCCTCAATCTGCTCGTGGTCATAAAGGTCGTAGGTCAGCCTGTTGCTCGCATCCCGTAGTGATGTTTTCTCCTGGCTTTCCTCTCCGGGTAGGTAACTCTCAAGCATACGCTATTCACCTTGATGGCCCTCCCAGCAGTGATGATTATTGAGGTCAAAGTAAGGACACTCTCGCTCCCGCTTGCGTGTCCGCCATATTTCATAAAACGGCTTCTCCAGGAGATTGCCCATCGGCTCACGGATAAAACTGCACGGCATAAGATTGCCGGCTGAATCCACGTCAGCGAAGCGGTAGTTGCACAGGCATTTCCCAACCGCTGCGCCGTCGGCGGCAACGCGGATGCTGTTGGACAGCTGCCTTGCTATCTGGTACAGTTCTTTTGGCTGGATTACCTCGTTTGGCTCAGTATGGGTCTTATAAGCCAGCATTAGCAGCTCTGCCTCGTAATGAGAACACAGGTCTGCCACCTTGTCCAACTCGGGCAGATACGACCTTCTGCCAATCCATATAACGCCGCGCTTGACACCGCATTCCGCGAGATGCGCAAGCGCCTGCTCGACCGCTTCTGCATCGCCATGGTAACTGACATCTATCATATCAAAAAGCGCCAGTTCGGAAGCCACGCACTTTGGGAGTAGCAATCCATTTGTGGTTGCTGTTCTGCTTACGCCTCGTTTTTGACCATACTCAGCAAGATGAAACAGGTCGTCCCGAAGGAACGGCTCGCCGCCTCCGAAGGTGAGTTGGAATATCTTCAAATCAGGGTGAGTCAGTTCTCTTATGATTTTCCCCCAATACAGGGTCGGAAGGTCGTTGCCGTTTTTGTCAGCATAGCAATATGAGCAGTTCAGATTGCACCTGGCGCTGACTTCAAGGTGCACAACTTCAGGCGCGTTGATGTCGTCAGGAAACTTCTCAATATCCCACAGTTTTCTGGTTTCCTGTCTGTTGAACCTCGCAGCTGTTCCTGTTTCAAGGCAATACACCACCATTCCAGAAGGTTCTAATTTGAGCATAGAAATAGAGTGAGGGGTTTCTTTTTGACTCTTGTGTCAGGACTCTGCCACTTTCGCCAGGTCTAATATCTCAAATAGACATTCGCGGAAGTGTCAAAGCCTTCCTCAGGCGTGCAATAAAAGGAACCTGAGAAAGAGATACATGGTTCGTAACGCTCGTCGCTGTACTTGTAGAACGCATACAACCAGCTCTCAGGGTCTCCGGTGTATTCAAGTCTGCATAATTTTGTAGGCGTTGCTTCTACGCGTGCTTTCTCCTCTTCTGTCAACCCTTCCGTAAAATCTTGTCTGATGGGAAAAGCGTCAACATAGGCAAAGCGCCCTCTGAAGCGGATTACCAGTTCCCCACAATGCTCCTTCCACTCCTCAGAGACATGTTTCCGCAGCCGCCTCTCAAAATCTTGCCTTACTTTGTCAGGAATCGCTTTTGGCATAAATACCCATTGTCGCCTGACCACCGCGAGCCCCCATTGTTTCATCTTTGGCTCTGGGTATCTTACCTCCTCTGCCTCCGAAACGGAAGTGGTATCTATTAGAAATCTGAGTGTTAGTAGTGGAAGTCCACGACGACGAGCCATTTTTTGCCGAGCATATCTTGTAGTTTATACTCTTCCCACGGCTCGCTCAGGTCCACATACGCGTCTCCGTCGTGAACGTCATCAGTCTCCAACGGGTATCTCTTCAGTTCACCCAGGAATTTCGCGAGCGGTTCGTCAAGCAGCATCGCGTCGTCCGGGTGCGTCTTATGGCAGTCTCTCGCGACGGGCTCCACCTTATGAGCAGGATAGTCCGGAAACATCTCTCTGAATATCCTGCGCAACTTTTTGTGAACCTCACCTTCTGTAAACGGGATGCCGTCTATCCCTTCCTGTCCCGCTTTCTTCCAGAACTCCTCCTGGCGCCCGTAGCCTAATTGCGCCCAGACCAGTTCTCCGCTCCACCTTCCGCCAATCACATACCAGTCTGACGGCGACTCGGAGAATAGGCCGCTGTGCCCGGCAAAGCCGTTGCACTCAAGCAGAGTGTCCGCAACCGCGCAGGCGTCCTCAGGAGTCTGGGCTTCATCCTTGTCAAAGAGTGCAAACAATCTCGCGTGCATTGTGTCTCCAACTCCTACACGGAACGTTTGCCCGTGAACTCCTCCACGAATGTCTTTGCGTGCGAAAGCCAGTTGGGTTCAGTGTCAAAAGCGTATCTGCCGTGGTTCTTCAGCCTACCGTAAATGAGTTTCGCCATCGCCGCTATCATTTCCGGTTTCTCCATCCATTCTTCCTGCCACTGGTCAATGTCTATTTCTATGCCGCATTCCTCGGGCAAAATGTCAAGACAGCCGTAGGCGTCTTCAATGGCGGTGTCAATGTCCAGCGACTTCTCGCGGATGTGATAGCCTGAAGTGTGCCATCTGATATGGTCTGCTCTCACGTAAGGCTCATTACGCCAAATCTTCCCCGCGTAGTCGTCATAGAGACTTTGCCTTGGTGTCTGCTCATTCATATCCATCACGTTGTTTGATAGCCACATCTATCTTTTTGAACTTTGTTTGTAGAGGCTGCCAGTATTGCATCCCTAACCGCGAACCGCGAATGAGGATACTTCTTTGTTTTTTGCTTGACATAAAACGAGGGGGGAGTAAACTGCGCACAAAGGAGTCGTTGTCTGCAGTAAGGAGGTGTGCGATGGAGAAAAAATGGTGGAGAAAGAGAGTTATGGACGTCCTTATCGGGCTCGCAATTTTTGTTTTGTGTGTCTTTACAGGTATGCCATTTGTTGGTGTTGCTGTCGTTTTGGCTCAAGATGCCAGCGGCAGAGTAGGTCAGAAGTTAGGAGAAGAGGGAAGCCCCACGGCTATGGAATTAGCAAAAGCCATTCTCACTCCCTCAACAGCTCGTTTATTAGTTCCAGGTTCAGTTAGTAAAACTGGTCACGCTGGTCAATTTGAGGTTTATACCAACACTTCTTTGCAGGGTTTCTCTAGAAATTGTTTTTCTTGGGCTCTCATGAGTACCGGAAAGGCAAGCGGCATAGCCGGACAAGCAACAACTTTTTACTCTTATAATACTGGTGGTCCTACTTCCCCACCTTATAGTCATCGTGGCGATCCCTCATATGATATAGCCACTCTTAGTCTTGAGTTACGCGTTCCTCCTGGGATGACCACTCTTAGTTTTGATTGGGAATTTGCCACTGAAGAAAATCCAACTTATATCGGTGCATATGTAGATTGGGCAAGTGCGATTGTCACCACTTCTACTGGCTCAACAAACATCCTCTTGCTCCCTGATGGTAAACCAGTTGATGTTGATAATGCTGTTCCATTTTCTAACGGAGTAACCGGTGATTCTTATGAGCCTTTACCGCCATATCCTTCACCAAATGATACGGTCTATAATGCTATGACCGGGATGTATAAAGCCACCTTCAATGTCTCTCCTTTTGTTGGTCAAAATATCAAAATAGAGTTTCTAATCGCTGATGAGAATGATGAAGTCTTAGATAGCGCCTTGTTTATTGATAATCTCAGCATTACCCCTATCACTGAGGTTGACATATACTGGCTTGCGAAGGCAATCCAGAACGAAGCTGGTAACGCTCAAGAAGCAGAGCAAATAGCCGTCGGCTGGACTGTGCTGAACCGGCTTAACAACCCTACCCATGGTAAAGATAACATTCCGGAGATAGTTCAAACAAAGTATCAACCATACTGGATAACACCTTACAAAGAACCAACTGTTGCGATGAAACAGTTGGCTCAACACCTTCTGGAAGGGGAATATCCAGACCCTACGTGTGGAGCAACACATTTCATTTCTCCGCGGTCAATGGAACCCACCCCTTACGGGAAATACAAAATTGCGGGAACAGACTTGGAAACTTACATTCCCTATTGGGCGCTACCTATAGAATATAAAGACAAACCACCTCCAGATCCATCAGCGTGGGAAATAACTCCTTACTATCGTACCATAGATTATCCCACGACTGAATGGGTGGCAGGTTTAGAAAATATTAGAGATTGGTGGTTTATGTTCTACCGTCCTTGCATACCCCAGGTCAATGCGCAAATGAATTCTCCGAGCGAGCTCAGGGTTTATGACTCAGAGGGACGGGTTACTGGATTAGTGAATGGGACAGTGGTGATGGAGATTCCAGGGTCAGACTACTGCGAGGACACTGTTACGATATTATATCCATACGGCACCTACCGGTATGTAGCGGCTGGCACAATCGAAGGAGTATACGGTTTAACCGTGACTGCCGTTACAACACCAACACAGGAAAACATTAGTTTTTCTGCTATAGACATTCCCACGGCAGCAGGGGCAAGTCATCAATATACTATTGATTGGGCTGTTCTGTCTCTGGGCGGGGAAGGCGTTACTGTCCAGGTAGATTCTAACGGCGACGGTATTTTTGAGCACACTTTTACCTCAGACAGCGAACTCACTCAAGATGAGTTTATGCTGCTAACGGCAACGACCATAGACTTTGACCCGGACACCCTGGACCTGAAAAGCAAAGGCGAACCGGTTACAGTCTATATAGAATTACCAGTGGGGCATGGCTGCGATGTCAGCCAGACTGATGTTTCCAGCATAAGGCTGAATGGCATAGTTTCAGCCTTGGCCAAACCAACAAAAATTGGCGACTATGATGGTGACGGAATCCCAGACTTGATGGTCAAATTCAACCGAAAAGCGGTTCAAAAGATTCTTGCAGTTGGAGAAAACGTTGAGATAACTGTATCAGGGACCCTGACTGATGGCAGACACTTTGAAGGCAGTGACACAATTAGAGTGATACTTCCGCCTTAGGGCAAAGCGGCTCTGCCCGCATCAGCGCTATCCACAGGGTCCTTCAACTCTATGTGGAAGAGCCAGAAAGGTCTTTCGTCAAAGGGACGCTCCTGCGTGAATCTCCTTCAGAGATTCTTCTTGCCGTCCTCGGTAATCAAGCCGGGATAGTTTTGCGGGAAGAAGGTTATTCCGCAGGTGCAGTCGCGGGCGTATTTCTGCGCAAGCGATGGCGAGCGCTCTGCCTCCTCAACCTTGATTCCCATTTCCATCACCTTCTCAATCCACTTGGTATTGTCATCGCAGATGTCGTTGTTGCCGATGTTCAGAACAAACGCGCCGTTCTTCTTCTCCACCGTTACCTGGCATTCGTTGTCGCCCAAGCCAGCGCAGCAGGAAAGAAGCGCATTTTCATACTTGCGCACATTGAAGGTCATTCCTGAGATCCGCTCCGGCACCTTCGTTACCTTGGTCTGATATTCCTCAGCGCTGTCAAGCAGAGGAATCTCCTGACCTTTGTGCGGCTCATAACCCGTGTTCGCGTTGATTTCGTCCGCAAGCGCCTGAAGCACCTTCTGAATCTTCTCTGGCTCAAGCGTGTAGAAGCGGAAGACCGCTTCTGAACAGTTTGGATTCAGACTGTATTCTATTTTCATCTTTTTACCTCCTCATTGATTTACGCCACTCATATGTGTAAAGCGAATCTGCGTGATATCCGTCATCCCGGCATTCCTCCCATTCTTGAGAGGAAAGTCCGATACGCTCAATCACCTCTTTCTCCGTGAGGTCGTGATGAGTCACAGCTCCTTTCCAGATGTCGTGCCGCGGAGTGAGCGTGAGTTCGTACTTGTCGGTCGTGTCATTCACGATGTCAGCGTGATGGAGAAACGCCTGCATCTGGTCATAATTGAGGCTTTCCTCCCGGTCGGCGTGGCAGCCATCACATTCTATGCGCATAAACCCGCAGCCGGGAAAATCATCTTCAAACTCAACCAGCCTGCCGCCGCGGAACGTGTAGTACTCATTTCTCGTGAGGCTGACCGTGTAGTCCTGTCCGCCGCATTTCGGACAGGTGAAGTAACTATTACTCTGGGTCTCTGCCATTTAGCACCGCCTCTATATTGCTCTTGAGCGTCTGGTAAACTTCTTGCAGGTATTCTTCCATTTCCGCTTCGGTTTGCCACTGGTAGTGCCACGCTTTGGTGTGCTCGCCATAGACAAGATGCTTCCTGAAAATCACCAGCACAGAGGAGCAGTCCTCGTAACTCGTGTTGATATAAACTTCCGCGAAGTCGCGTTCACCGCGTTTTCCCTCTTTGTCGAGGTCTTCTTCAACCAAATCGCGGACAGCGCCGACGATATGGTAAAACTTGTCTTCTATGTCTTTGAGCAGGTCTTCACTGATTCTGTTGTCTGGCACACAGCCCTCGTATTCGCTCAGATACACGTCTTTGAAGTAATCGTCGCCCAGCCTGTATTCTATCCTCGCGTGGTCTCGCACTCTGTCAACGAGTCTCTCTTGAGTCTCCATATTTGTGCTCCTCTAACCTTTCTCCATTTCGCCTCTTCTCCCCCAACGCCGCGAGTTCTGATTCAACCGCGTGGCGCAGCATCCTGTGGTCCCAGTATTCTCCTTTGAAGAGATAGACTGTCTCGCCCTGATTGAGCAGTCCTACCGCTTCTCTTATCTCTTCTTCGCGCCATCCTGCTTCTACGTACCCCTTGCCCATAGCACTCACTTCGCAACGTTGCCTCATAAGCGTTCTCTGCGCTCCTCGCCGCAACCGCCAAAGTCCGGCACCCCGCGAAAGTTATTGACAGGTGCTTCCTTTGAGTTATAATGTTCAAAGAGTTTCGCTGTTTCAGGAGGGAAGGTTATGAGGAGCTTATGTTGGTTTCTTGTCTTTGCCGCCGCTATTCTCATTACTGCGGGATGTGGTAATACTGAGACAGAAGAGCCGACCGCCGACGCCCTCACCGCGGAGTTGAAGGAAGGCGCTTGTGCATTGCCATCTATTTTACAGGCAGACGAACAGGGCTGGTCTGCACCTCAGGAGGTTGCAGAGAAGAGAGGCAGCTTCGAACTTGCAGAACCTGCCTCCATTGCTATTGACCAGGATGGTCACTGGCACATAGTATTCCGGGATGAGGTCTGGATTGA
>Ga0315280_10005375_pt1 | contig 18303 bp, 17 predicted proteins | sample YL17G06_40_MG_FD_203697 | JGI IMG/M metagenome (GOLD analysis project Ga0315280, IMG submission 203697) | Sediment microbial communities from Yellowstone Lake, YNP, Wyoming, USA - YL17G06_40 | ecosystem: Environmental > Aquatic > Freshwater > Lake > Sediment | place: USA: Wyoming | collected... | reverse complement strand
ATTCACCCAATTTCTCATAGTACAGCTCAATGGCTAAACCGCTTAAAGGCGCGCGCGCTGCCATGAGCGCACGTTATATGAGCCCGACGCAGTGGCATATACAAGTTAGGTGCTGAACTGCTTTTTCGCCGTCTTTCATTTCCCATGTCCAATAATGTTCGAATTTCGGGTTTTTGCTACTCTTCTGGAGGGGGAAAATCTTGCAGAAGACTCCGCCCAGTAGGAAGTGGTCTTTTTTGTATGGATTAGCCAACAAAGAAACTCCGGGTCTATCTCGATCTGCTTTAGGGACGTAGAACTCCAAATCGAAGAAAACCATCTCTGTTAGTTCTGGGTCAAATCTGACCATCTCATTTCACCAGACTGAGAAAACAACCTCACAGCACCTCTTAAAACTACCTTTTGTTAAATTCGCGAGTTGTACCTGTTTTGTGCGTGTGCAGAAATTCCATCTAACCAGCGTTCTGAAAAAACTGTTTCGTATGTGGGTCAAAGAGATGCTATGATGAAAAAAGAAAATGGTGAAGGGCATGGTTGACAGAAGAGAACCTACAAGAACTGCGGCTGGCTTTTCCTGGGTCTCGTGTTCATCTTGTTCCGCTAGGATTCACCTCCTAAGCTTGGACGTAACTCACTAAATACGAGACCCCAACTGCATTAATTAATTTCGGAACAAGCCAGCGCGCTATTATTATGGTGGAAGCTTCTTTCATTAATCTTTTAAAGGGCAAGTTGATTCATAGTTTGGAGAGAGGAGTCGAATTGGCTAGGAAAACTGTTTCATCAATTATGATGTCTTTGCTGGTGTTGGGCACGCTAGCATTAGCGCGCGCTAGGAAAAGACATGAAAAATATCAAGTCGTCGAACGTAAGCGTCACGTACTAGCAAGATATATAATAATTCTACACGTATTCAATATCTGATCCCGTTATCACAGAAGGAGAGTGCAAGGTTTGACAAGCCAGGACTATCAGATGCTTCAAAATGAAATCGAGAGCATCGAGTTAGATAATGCGTTACAAGACTATCATGCTTTCATCTACTGGTTTATTGAAACCGCTTTTGGATGGTCGAAAGATAGAATTCTGAACTCGATATGTGATGGTGCACATGACAAAGGAATTGATGCCGTCATAATAGACCCGATAGAGTTGAAGGTAGTGATAATTCAATCCAAGTACGAACGAGCAGGGGGTCAGACTCAGATCAATGACAATGAGATTAAACTGCTCTCCACAGTCAAAAACTGTTTTGATTCAAGAAGTGCGCTGAACGCAGCAATCAACAAAGGTAACCAAGCAACTCAGAGATTAATGAATGAAGCTTTTGACGCAATAAGGAAAAAAGGATTCTCATTAGAACTGATACTGATCTCAACACATAAAAAAGCACCTCATCATGACGATCTAATCTCAGAAACGCTCGGCTTTACAGAAGAAGGCTTCAAAGTTTATGACTATGACAGAATCATGCAATTTTACTATGACAAAATGCGAGACTTCACACCTAGCCTAGGAGTATATAATCTACCTTACGCTGATGCTGATAAAGCTATAATCAGGACTGCCGATCATAAGTCTTGGGTTCTCACTGTTTCTATAGAAGATATACGCGGTCTATATAACAAATATGAGGAAAAACTGTTCAGAAAGAACGTTCGAAACTTCCTCGGCAAATCTAGAACCAACAAGAAAATCTTCGAGACACTAGATCTTGATCCGAAGAATTTCTGGTACTACAATAATGGCATTACAATTCTCTGTGATAAGGCAAACATCATAATGGAAAAAGGGTATGTACGACTGGAAAACCCCCAAGTTGTAAATGGATGTCAGACTGTGATGAGCATCGCGAAATTTAACGGGGAGATTAAAGGTGAAGTGATGATTCGCGTGATTGAGAGCACAGATCATGAATTTGTCGATCTGTTGACTTTATATCAAAACTCCTCTAACCCCGTGCGGAATCGGGACCTGAAATCTAATGACCCTGATCAAGTCAGATTGAAGCATGAGCTTAGAAGACAGGGATACTACTATGAAATCAAACGTGGTGAGGAGTACGAAACGATGGCAACTAAATATCCTGCATTAAGAAGCGAATTCATGGGCAATGTGATAAACAATGAGATCGTCGCGAAGCTAATTGCAGCCGTAAGAATGAACCCCTCCACTGCTTTGACGAGTGGTAGTGACAAATTCTTTGGTGACTACTACGACAGGATTTTCACAACCAATCTCCCATCGTTCGCCTGCCTAGCTTTATCTCATCTGTACAATATAGTCAGAGGAACATATAGCGGAAATACTCAGAAATTCTTTAACTTTGAAAAGGACTGGGTATTTAAGAACAGGGCGCTATACTATGTCGTGCATTTTCTATACAGACAGTTAAGTAAAGATGAGATTATGGAAAAGCGCTTTGTTTCATTTTGTGAAAAAGCATATGGGTCAGAATACTGGCAGTTTGTCAAAGAAATCAAGACTATCATCAACAAATACTTTGAATATGTTTACAAGACTTGGAACGAAACAGAATACTACAATACGTATCTTCAGAATCCCAAGACGTTGGATACCATCGTACAGAAGTACAAGACCGAAATGGATGGCTTAGATGAAATATCAGAGGGTTTATTCAAAGGAATACCATGATTTCGCCAGGAGAAAACAAATGGATGACACTGATTCGGAACGCCAAGAGTGACAATATGATGAAATAGCTTATCATCGCCAGCTCATAAGTCACGTATCAATTGCTGTATGCACCTTGTAGACTTGAACATGAACTCTTCAATTTCGCTGTCGTTAAACAACCTTCCTGCGTTGTGAAACAGGTCGTTTCGCATATCTTTCACCACAAGTAGATCAGCCTTGAGGGTGGGGTCAGTAGTTAAAGGGTTGGTGCTCCTACAGATCTTGATGATACGATCGTTGAACCACCTATCAATTCTTTCATGTTTCGCGCTTAGGAAAGATACCGTAAAGGTATCGACGCTTCTGCCCACTAGCAACCCCCATATAAGATTTCTCCTTGTCTTTCGAACGTAACAACAATCCAGTGCCTGATTGAGATCCTTCAACACATTGCTCGCAAGAGGGTCGGTCAGGACAAGTGGATGTGGGCCTAAAGCAAATGTGAGTGCTTTTAACTCAGACCTGAAACTCCTCTTGGTCATCTTAGAAAACCCTCAATTCTATCACTGAAAACGTCACTGGATGGATGGACATCCCATCCAGCATTTGTCAGCATTCTTAGATATCTGAACCTATCATATTGTGGGCCACTCAGGTCTCCATTGACGAGCAATATCATATTACTGAGTGGTATCGGAGCGCGTCTTATTCTGTTATCAGCTTTCTTGTATCTGATTAGTCTTGCCTTTATCAACAAGTTCTGAAGGACTACATCATTTATTCTCTTGAAAGACTTTATTTCAACTATTTTTCCATCAATAAAGAAATCAAAATAGAATTTCAAGTCCATGGCTCGACCCAAATAGTAGTTCTTGAGATTCCTGACAGGATAATCTCTTTCGAGGTGAAAGCCACGACGTGATAGTCTACTGTAAAATTCATTTTCTATATCGTTCTCTTTGATGTCTCGATATTCAAATGTCCTCAAGTATGTCTCTGTAAACTCTCTGTATCTTGACCTTTCAAATTCTCTTTCCAAATCCCATAATTCATAATTGCTTTCTTTTGGGATCGTGTAGATTTCACGCGTGTTTTTCAAAACAGGTTCAAAGGTGACTTTGTCGTAGAAATTCCCAAGCAACTCAATGCAATATTGCTTCCAGTTATTCTTATTCAATAATATGAGATTGAAGTTGGACTTGTTGCCGTAAAACAGCTTTACCTCAAAAAGATGCTCTATGAGTCTTAAGGTTTTCCAGTCGACATTCTCCTCACGCACCACCGCCGCGATTTCAACAAATATCAATTGATTCTCCAGATTGATCATGAAATCCGGTCTGAACGAAAGCTCGGGAACGGCGGGATTCTCTATGTGAGGAATATGTCGTAGAATTTGTGTGATTCTTGCTCTTACTCTTCCAATTTCAGACTGATTTTCACGCGTTGACAAGTCGCTCCGAGGTAATGTTCATTTCCTTTTTCTGGATAAGCTTTTCTATTACACTTGACAAACACGTTTTTCGTTTGTTGCATGTTTTCTCCGCAGATCCTTGTGTGTGAGCGTGTGGAACAGTGTTCCAACTACTTAGGCTTTAACTCCAAAGCATGCTCACTCTTTTTTGATACAATGAGAAAAAATAAAAGGATGTTGAAAGAACTTGGTCTTGTATCAAATTAAAATGCGCGCGATGGCAGGCTCTATCAGGAACGCCTAGAAGACGCTTTGGACAAAAAAGAGGAACGCTGGCCAGCACTAGAGTAATCGGATCAAAACAATTCTTTGAATTTCTTGGCCCAGGCTAGGGCTAGTAGAAACGGAACTGCATTTCCTACCTGGTAGTAGTAGTTGCGTTTGGCAGTTGAGTATATGATAAAATCGTCAGGTAAAGACTGTAATCTAAGCCCTTCCCTTATTGTGATCATCCTGTCTTCTGAGTAGTGAATGTTACATCCCACATTCGGTCTGTCAAAGTATGTGTTGATGGTGTATGCTGGCTCCTCAGGATCAAGTCTACCATAGGTTGTCGTCCTACCACCAGTCTTCTTGAATTTCATTATTCTTTTTGTGGCTATTTCATCAGGAATATTCATATAATTGCCCCCAGGAGGAACAGATTTGATTATTTTCATGTCTGTTTCGCTTGCATAGGGAGGATAGTGGTTATACACTCCATGCGATTCTTTCCTCATCAGTCTCTGATATTCGTTCTGTGGTTCTTTGCCATACGGTATTCCGTCTTTCTCTGATGGTTTAGGAAGATCAGAGAGGGCAGCACTTGAACTAACCCATTTCTGAAGCACTTTGCCCGTCAGTGTTTTTCCCGGTGTTCTGCTGTGTGTGGGGGGTGGGCGATCTATCTTCCTGCCGTCAAGTGACCCAACAATAAAGACTCTGCGTCTCCTTTGGGGTACACCATAGTCTGCCGCATTCAGGGTATAAGTGCTCAGCTCGTATCCCATGCCTGAAAAGACTCTACTAAGTTCTTGCAAAACGTAGCGTCCATCTCGGGTCTTTGCTGATTTGATCCCGACAACATTTTCAAAGAGAAAGAAAGTTGGTCTTTTTTCCTTCAGAGTATCTAGGTATTTCCATGCCAGGCTGCCCCTCTGATCATCGGGTTTTCTTTTTCCCAAGAGAGAGAAAGACTGACAAGGTGGTCCACCGATCAATACATCTCCTGAAGGAATGATGCTCGTGTCGATCTCGTTTAAGTCGCCACAAACGATGTGGTCGCCAACGTTATTCTTGTAGGTTACACAGACATCCTCGACTTTGTCGTTCGCCCATGTAATGTCAAAATCCTCTCTTTTGAAACCCAAATCTAAGCCGCCGCATCCTGAAAATAAACTGATCACCTTAGCCGTCTTACATCTCCCTCATGCGTACTAGTTCTTCCAAGAACAATTCGAAATGGTCTACTAGTTCTTTCACTGAATGAAATCCTCCAGGATTTCGAACAAAGATAACCTTTCCCACAGCTTCATCGAGTTTCCTTCTGAGTGTATACACACCTTCGTCTCCTTTGACATCCTTCTCTAGGTTGTCGAGCTCTTCAAATGCCTTAGCGATTCTTGTGATCTCGTCAATTCCAAGTTTGCGAAGATCGAGACACTTGAAATCGTCGATCATGAATCCTTCCAGCTTCCTCATCCCTTCTTGATTGTTGCCTTTCAACTCAAACTGTATCTGTCCAAATGAGGACATCAAATAACCGCAGATACATTTCAACTGCGTTTCTCTGCTACCTTTGCCTTCTACCTCTCTGAACTCTGTTAGGTGGAAAAAGTTCGTAGAGATCACTAATTTCTTATCTCCATACCAATAATATACAGAATGTTTTTCTCTATCGGCTCTCGGGATGATCAAGTTTGGGCAAACCTCGCTGCTGAATATATCATTGACGATTCGCTTCCATCCTTTGCCATATTCTTCATCGGCTTTAGCATAGTACTGCTCCAAACCACGATATTCGCAGTATTCTATGGGCAACCCAATTTCGGTCTCGTTGACAAATTCGCTAGGTACACCTAGAGCTTCTTGGTCGACAACATCGCTCTCTCTTAGAATGAAATGTCTTCTCCCACTGCTAGTCTTGTTCCACCGCATGCCCGGGAAGATGAATCTCACTTCTACGAACTCAGCATAATCTGACAGGGGATTGTTTGGGCTTCTTAAGAATATTGTATCGCTTCCACCACTATTACCTGCTCTCCCTCTTTCCGCTTTCCTAGCAAACATCTCTCTAAGAGGAATGAATATGTCCATGTCGTCTAACAGTCTGCTCTTTTCCTGTGGGTCGGTAAAGTAAATTAACCAGTTCTCACGCGGATCCAGTTCTCTCTTTGGCACTCTTTTCAAAGTACAATCAGCTTTTATGACATCTCTATTTGCCAGTAATATTGCTCTGATTTCTTGTGGGTTTTCAAGCATCTCAGTGTTCTTGACACGCAAGAAGTTCACGTATTCTTTGGTAGAGCCCTTTCTCAAAACTACAATACAAGTAGTTGATTTGAATTCTTGGAAGAATTCCCGCGGATAGAGAATTATGGATTCGACATCGCGAAGAATAAACTCTTTGACGTACTCACCGTCCACATTATTTAGAAACTTTGCCATCAATATTATACCAGCCAATCCACCAGACTTTAAGTAGTGAGGCACCCAATTTAGGAAATAGAAATAGAGATTGGGTTGGCTGGCTTTTCTTACGAAGCTCGGCTGTCTGTATTGGTTTTCTATCGCGGTTAACATGTGTTGTTCCATCTCATCTGTGATAGGAACCACTTTGTTGTCATGGCGCAAGAAAGGAGGGTTCATGAGTACGACGTCGAAATGCCCGGGTCTTGGATTTTGAAAAGCATCACCAACTTCGAGTTTCACTTTGGTGGAGGTATTGACATTTTCTGGGTCTTTTGCGGCAAGATGAAAGGTTGCAAGCTGGTTCAAGAATGGGTCCTTTTCAATTCCAAAAATCTGAGAGAGAATTTGATTGTGTGTTTTCACGTGATTAGATGAACTAGACAACTGTTTTATTTTGTCATATGCTGCACACGAAAGCGCACCAGTTCCAGTTCCTACATCCATGAGTTGGGCATCGGCATGCTCTATGCAGAGTTCAGCCAGCAATGATGCGAGTTCTTCATCTGTGTTTATTTTACCTTCTTTATGCATTTCCTCACGGTCATACACTTCGTTGTAAATCAGTCTGACGAAATAACTCGGCAGTGAGTTCTCTTTAATTGCCTCCGCTAAGTTCTTGTTGGCACTCTTGATAAAATCATTTAGATAACTAATTGTTGTCACGTTGGCTTTTTCAGGCAAGAGCCTAGCCTTGTTGTTAGGGTGATCCTTGAATACTTGGTCAAAGTCAAGGTTCAAAACACGTCTGTAGCTGTTGAGTAACATGTTGGCAAAACGTGTCGGCGGATATATGTCCACTGGCAAAATCTGGAAATTCTGTGAATTGCTACTTCCACAGAATTCGTAAAACTCTTTGAGATAATCGTAGAGAACAATCCGCAAGAGCTCATATGAGGTAACGTCTCTTTCCAATGCTTTGTCTTCAAATTTCAAATATTCCCTAATAGAGTCATAGTTAGTCTTGAACGAATTGACTACTAGCTTCCAAGTGTCCGCCCACCCCGGTTTCTTTTTTTCCATGATAATTTGCAACAATTTTTTCATAGAAGAGATGAATTCGAGGATAGACCTATCTGCGTTATTTGGTGCGGGAGGACCGAACTCCGTATCAACATATGGGTTGCCAGCTAGAGCCGAACCCCACACTGGTCCTTCTCTGCGACAGAAAATTATCAGGCGTTCAATATTCGTAATGCCCGAATATTTATAATAGCTAGGTGCCCAGCTGTTAGACAAGGAGTCAACATAGTCTTGAGTCTGCGACCAGAAACGGTGGGAGTCACAATCACCCTTTGTCCTTTTGACTTCTAGCACGAAGACTGGTCTGTTTGTTCCTTTTAATAAGAGCACAAAATCAGGTTCCTTTCGTTCAACGATCTGCAAATGGTGCTTGACAGCTAGTTGTTCTGTGTAACCTGCCTCTAATATTGCCCTTTTCAGAGCATCTTCCACCCAAGGATGAAAATCTCGGACTTCATCCATGTCATACCAGATTTTAGTCAACTACGCTTCCCCATCTTTTTTCGAAAGAACTCATGTACCTCACGCAACGACACATTGGTGTTGACAGTTTTGTTATAAACATCTAAAACAATCTGGTCTATTTCGCAAAGTACCTCATCATAGTTTGATTCTTCGGCGCTGATCAGCCTGCTGCCTAACTTCTTCAACTCGTTAGTCTTTTCTGTCTCAAGTACCGCTGGATTTAGTATAGGAACTTCTCTGAACTCATATAACTGGATCTTCCTGAGACCTTTACCTTGAGTCCTTGAGTTCTTGAGTACGCCAATTTTGGTTATTATGCAGTTCAAGAGAGCGATTGCCAAAAGCGGATCTATATTGATGTCAAAAATGTAGAAATTGTCTGAAGCATAATAATTCTTGGGATTGTAAATGAACTTGACGTTTTTTCTCATATAGTAGTTGATAATAAAGTTTCCTGGCTGAACAAACTTTATTTCATGCCACCGTTCATCAGGACCTATTTTCCTTTTATTAGAGTTATACCTGCCAGTCCTTGTAATTTTGACCCTAACGTCATCCAAGTACGTCTGCAACTCACGTGAAACAGTTGTTCCATCTGCTTTTATGATATATTTTAGGGCCGTCGGCAAAACTATGAATCCATTAATTCTCTTAACTTCTTTGATTATTGGAACTGTTTCCTTGAACTTAGGCTCGTCAAACAAAAAGAACTTGTTTGCTCTCGGGCTCAGTCCGCGCCTTATTTCGCCCCTCGTAAGATCAGAAAGCCTAATGAAAGTGTTTCTTGGAAAGCGAAAGAGTTCTTCATCCATTATGGATAAATCAGCAAGTGTGCATGCTTCTGTAACAGGCACAACATCTTTTTTCTTATAATCTTCTAGTTCCTTAAATTTAACATATTTGAATGCGTAACGCCTTTCTTGCTTTGAATTGAGTGGAAGCTTTGAGACCTGGAGTACAGTTGCTCCAACATCTGCGTTGACAAAGGCGCTTTCCTCGAAGTGGATTATTTTTTGTATTTGGAAGTTCTCGTCAAGAAATCTCTTGAACAGTTTGCCAAATCGTGTATAGAGCCAAGAGTCATAACAAATAGCCACCAGTTTTCCATAGTCTTTGAGCACCTCATGCGCCTTCATAAAAAAATACACGTAAAGGTTCTGTTTCTTTTCAATGTAGTGAAGATAGTTACGCTCTAGTGCTCTAATTATTCTCTGCTTTGAGTTGACTACTGAATTAGCCAGATCTTCTTGTCTTACGTATGGGGGGTTCATGATAATGCCGTCGAATTTCTCTGAGGGGGTGAAGTCAAAGAAGTTCTGCAAGTAAAGCTTACGATCATTCCTTTGTGAGAACCAGTCTCTTGGCGGAATTCTTGAATCAACCTCTACTCCTACTTTGATGAAACTTTTTCCAGTTTCGCGCTCTTTTCTTTCAAGTGTCTCAAAGAAGATATTCTTCCCTATGCAGGGATCCAATATGAGGTTGCCTTCTAGGCTTTCCACAAGAAGGTCGACCATTAGTTCGGCTACAACGTCTGAAGTCAAGACTTGTCCGAGGTTCTCATGTCTTAAGTCAGCATTACTTGCGCTCTTGCTAGAGTCATCACTATGCTGAAGGGATTTGTTCGTAATCGAATAGATCCGTTGGTTGGTAGTCATTTCCTACTCCTTGATTTGAGACGACAATTCCAACTCATTGTTATTGTAATCAATTTTAACTATTTCTGCATTCTGACCTTCACCAAGGGGCAAACTCTTTTGATGTCGCACACCTAGCCAGCAATTCGCATCAAATCGAACCCGCGAGTATTGGCTATAGTCCGTTGGCTGTATTCTTTAGGTTCAAGTCCTTCCTACCTGTATCGCAACCGAGACTAATGGGGCACTTCTTGCAGTATGTTGTTCTGTATGTGCAGACACTGCCGCCAAGATCAAGCAGCGCCAAATTAAAAATATCGTGGTGCTCTACTGGCAACAAGACATTAGCAACTTCCTTGATTGTCTTCGTAACTGAAGAGCTGGGTATCGAGTTCATAAAAATTCTCTTTATAATTCGTTCAACATTGCTGTCCACCATAGACGCAGGTATACCATAGCTAAGTGACAGGATTGCGCCGGCTGTATAAGGACCCACGTTTGGTATAGACAGCAATTTCTTCAAATCCCTCGGGATCTTGCCCTCGAATTCTTTCATTATGTAGACTGCAGTTTCCTTCATCTCACGAGCTCTGAGCTTGTGATAGCCAATAGCTCTCAGAATCTCCTCGAGATCTTTGTGATTGGAAGCTGCAAGTGCGTCAATTTCAGGATATTTCTCCATGAACCTTTCGAATATTCGGCTGACTGCTGAAGCAGTTGTCCTTTTTAGCAAAAACTCAGCAACCAATATCGAATAAGGTGTCCTGTTTACCCTCCATGGATACTTGCGTAATTCTTTCTTCGCCCAAGACAAAAGCTCATCCCTGATGTAACGTGTGCGTTTTTTGGCTTCGTCTACTGTATGCATCTTCCTATCACTTGATGCTCAATCTACACGATGGAGATTTTATGAGTCTACTTTCCATCTACATATTGGACTTTGATCGCATCGACTACAGTTCTGTCCAGGTTTTGGTTCAAAATTTCCATTCACAATACCTTCTACCATTTTTTCTGCAAACCGCTTTGAATCGTCAAGTAGTTGGTCAGAGGTGTCAACCATTTTGACTTCCCGTTCCTCTAAGTAAGCAATCGACCCACTCGTTACTGGTCTTCCTAGACTCTTGAGACCTGCAGTATACAATCTAACCTGGATAGATGCCTCTTCAAAAGTCCTTGCTTCTTCAGAAGTTTTGTAGTCTCTCACTTCTACATTTCCACCTTCTCTAAGAATGACATCTACTTTTCCCATTATAGTTGCGTTTTGGATGGGGTATTCAAGTCTGTATTCCACTTCCTCTATTCTCTTCAAGTCTTCTATATATTTTCTAGAAAAATCTATCAAGATATTCTTTGCACTGTTTTTGAAGTAATCAAAAACAACTCCTCCAACAAAAGGAATGTGAAAACCCTCTGCTACAGACCTTGTCACTGCATCGATAGGATTGCACCCTTCATTCTTTATGAGTTCGCCTGCCCGCCTGAGACAGTGGTGAAGGCTATTGCCAAACCCGATTGCTTGGTTAAGTCCTGGTTGGTATCCCCACACGTTTCGAAGAAGGTACATGTGAGGGCAAATATTATAAGTGATAATCTCACCTGCAGAAAAAGTCCGAAGCTCTTCAGAAACCGAGCCCGGCTGAACAACAATTTCAGGAAGCCCTACGCCATCATTCAAGTCCACTGTTACACTTGCATCCATATCGTCGATGAACATGCTCCTACTAACACTCCGAGTCAACCGTCTGAAATGGCTCACAAGAAGTGCATCTCTAGCTCTAGTTATTGCAACATAGAATAGTCTTCTTTCATCCTCGATATCTCCTTCATATCTTACAACGTCAAACAAGTCTCTCGGAACGCCACACCACTCTTGCTCTGTTCCAAGCCTATGCGGCGGGAATCTAGTGTTAACTGTTGCAAACAAAAACACAATGGGCCATTCAAGACCTTTAGCTTGGTGAATCGTCATAACCTGTACAGCTTCCACACCCCGTATGTCATCTGACGGCTGCTCTTCATATGCTTGAAGCGCGTAAGTGTTCATAAACCAACAGAGACCTTTCAGATCTCTATTCCAGCGAGGCGTTCTGCCGCCGATTCTGTTTGCGGTCTCGTAATCCGTTAATAAATTGTTGAATCTGCCGAGATTAGCCATGACTGCCGCATCGTTCGGAACTTCATAATCTAGTCTTTCGAACCCCAACGCTTTCAAAACATCATTGTAGATCTCTGTAAAGTTGTGATATGACGTTCTGCCGCTGAGATTCTCCTTGACCTGTTTCAGCCTCTCTATTGTATTGTCGGGATATCCATGTTGATGTGCAGCGTTCCAACAGTCCAGACCTGTGTTTACCAAAACATCACCGGTTACCCTTTCGTTCCATCTCCACGGATTCTCGACCCAAAAACCGTCGTCAAAGAACCATGAGAATATTCTTCCTAAGGCTTGAGCTTCATCTCGCTTGAAGAGACCAACCTTCCCACCCACAATGTAAGGAATCCTTCTGACCTTCAATTCATCAATCAATGGGCCTGCTGACGTACTAACGCTTCTCGTAAGAACCCCGATGTCTGAGAACCTTATCATTTTCTTCTTAACAACCAAGTCTTCTATTCGATCTACGATCCATCTAGCTTCATCCTCAGGGCTTTCGTGACTAACTATTCCAACGAAACCCTCTTCTTTTCTTGTCGGATCCATCTTCTCATAGTGCACCCGTTCAAAACTGTCAGCACACTTGTTTGCATTTCTGACAATCTTCTTGCCACTTCTTTGGTTTTCACGAACTGTCACAGTCTGAGTCTCCGGAAAGGTTTCGGAAAAGATATCAAAGAACTTCTCATCAGATCCTCTCCACTGATATATGCTCTGCCTAGGATCACCCACAACAAGTATGCTTCCATTCTTACCAACAAAGCCAATCAATTCTGCCTGAGCCTGATTTATATCCTGATACTCATCAACCACAAGATGTCGAACATAACTCAGCGTATCTGGAGCCTTTCTAAGGTTTAGAACGGCTTGGTGAATCATTCTGCCAAAAGTCAACTGCCTATGTTCAACAAGCAGGTCCTCATAACGCTTTAGTTTAGTATAGAATTCAGATGCTCTATTCTCCAGCTTCTTCTCATCGAGCATCTCTCCCCAAACCATGTTCACTGTGCGAAGGAAGTTTCTACAGCATTCTGCATAAAGTCGCCCATATTTATTGACTCCAAGGCTCCACCCATGCCTCATTAGGAATGCTATTTCTTGATTCTCGTCCAGCACACCGTAGTTACCAAACCTAAAGTAATCCTCGAGTGTCCGCTTAGCGTAAGCATGGATCGTTCCGACATACATCTCGCCAAGCTTCGCCGAAGCATCTGGACCAGAAATCTCGCTTACCCGTTGATAGATCCGGCTCTTCATACTCTGAGCAGCCCTTTCTGTGAAAGTAAAAGCAACAATCGACCTTGGCTCCACCTTCTCGACCAACAGCAAGTAAGCTATCCTTCTAGTAAGCGTCTCAGTTTTACCTGCTCCTGCGCCAGCTATAATTCTGTTGTACCTTGAGTTAGACAAAACTGCCTCTGCCTGATCCATTGATAGCTTAGGCGGGCCTCTAAGAATTTTTTCAATAAGCTGGGATCTAGTTGCCATATATACACATCGCGCCGTGCACTGATAATTATAGGTTCGTCTTCTAAGATATTTTTTTCCAATTTTGAGTCTATCACGCGATCTCAATCTGGCTTCAGGCTTCTATCGGATACTCGATTTTTTGATTTGATAGTAAGGTCAAAGAGAGTAGGAGTAGAGAACGGTAGCACAGGCGAAGGTCGAACTCTCGCCAAGCATAAATAGAGTATCCTTTCACCAGTAAATTGGTGCTGAAATCCCTTCTCAGCACTATTTTTTACATGCCACTTCACTCAAAAAGTGAGCATAGAGAATAGCGCGCATGTGTGTTCCGAAAATGGTTAAAAATGGTTTTTATTGGCCTTTTGTGATTTGGGGGCAGTTTTGGGCCTCGCATTTTGTCCTCATATTCTTGCAGTATCCGCCCTTCTCGAACCTGCACAGATGCTTTAGCTTCTGGAAGGTTAGGCTGACAATGGTCGTGTGCGGCTCTGTGAGCGCCAAAGCAACTCTTTGTTTGGTCTCGGGAGGCGAGGAGTACGTGAAACTTGGTCTTCCATAGCTTGTCTGCTTGCTTCAGCTTGATAAAGTCCTGAACTGTCCAAGTTAGTTTTTCGGTAGGTAAAGAAAGCTGACCAGACATTGAGCATCGAACCCTCAACGTTAGTCTCCTAAGTGAACTCATAAGATTTTTGGTTTAATCAGCAATATGAAAAAAGTTTGGTCCAGTAGCTAATTGTGCAGCAATTAATTCTCCCAACAAGGGAGGTTCGAAAGCTTTCTTGAGTCCATCAATAGCTCAATGAGAGATCGGAAGACTAAACCAAATAATAATTAAAGAAAAAATTCTCGCATTATTTGGAGATTCTAATTACCGTAAGATTTTGGTTGTGTGGAATACTGAAGACAATTTTGCCAAATTACCTAAAATTGCTGAAGAAAAGTATGGTTTCGAGTTGTGGGGTTTAATAGGCATAATTCATACTTTCATGAAACAAAAAGTCACTACAGGTTCCAGAGATGATATTTTAAGAGTCATGGAATTAGTAGCCTCAATGAGGCAAGAAGAAAGAGCATTTCTCAGAAGACTTGATAAACTAAAATGAGAGCCTGACAAATATGAAACCCCGGCTCAGAATGAAGTGCAAGGCCTGTGGTCACTGGAATAGAATAGAAGTGAACAAGCTCTTAATTGAACAAGAAACTTCAGAACTCAAGGTTAAGGCTTTCATTCCCATGTATGAACCGTTGAAAGTTGAAAAGTGTGAGAAATGTAAGACTGTGATAGCTGAACCAAAAGAGATAATCAGAATAACCCACAAGAGCTAGTTTTGGCTTCTCTTAATCCCATTCCAGCCATGGCTTCGTCTAACGGGTGTGGCTTTAATGTCGCGCGTGCCGTGACGTATTTCTCCAATTTCCTTACGTTGTGTACTATGCTCGTCTCCCTTCTTCCATCCTGTTGAAAATTGTCTTAAGGAATACATTTTGACCTCGTACAAGCAGCAAGTAGCTCAAAGGATGGACAAATCTGACAACAGTATGTTAATCTTGCGGAAGCAAGCTTTCAACTATAGTATAAAGCTCCTTCATTTTTTCCTGCGGAATTTTCCCCTTGAGATAATGCCACAATACGTTGAGTGGCTTCCTGTCACGCCGATCGGGAGGCGGAGACGCTATGCCGAGGAAAGTCTCGATGTCCTTTTCAAAAAAATAAATACCTTTTGTCAACTCATTTCTTTGGCTTTGAATGAAATCGTTGAGAAACGCCTGAACCTGAGTGTTTTCGTCCTTGTCAAGCAAAACAGAATGTGTAATTCCGAGCTCCTTGAACAGATTCATGTATCTGTGAAGATTGTATTTTCCCATTGCATCGAGGATGCAAACTCTTCTGTCGGCCAAAGTTTTCCATTCATTTTCGACTAGATATTCAATGAAAGCCTTCTCTGTTGCACCCTCACATACAAGAACGATGTCAGCGAAGAACGCCGAACACCTTGTCGCATCTAGCCATAGTACATACCGAATAGATTCTTCCTCCATCCTCTTTATTTCATCGCCAGATTGAGCTATTCTTCTCTCGAGTTCCCTCTTGCTAGACTCTTCAACCATAGGATCTGCAAGTTTCAGTTTGAGGAATTCTGTCAGTTGACTATTTTGTTCGAGTAAGGCTTCTTTGCTTTTTCTAGAGACTTGAAATGTACTTGTAATAGCTACCTCCTTTTTCAGTTTAATTAAGGAAGGCAAATCTTCGATATTTTTACTCACAAAAAGGGGAGAATGTGTCGAGATAATTACTTGCTGTGTCTCTTCTGAAGCAAGGCTTCGAAGACTCCTATTGAGGCATTCTTGTTGGCATGGATGCAGAAAAGCCTCAGGTTCTTCAAACAGAATTAGCGTCAGTTCTGGAGAGAATTCCTTCTTCTTGTACTCTTTCTTTTCTGTGTAATCCGAAGAGAGTCGCAACAGTGTGTAGATGATATGTCGTTGTAGTCCTTGCCCTGTGTTTTTTACGTTGATTTCCTTATTCAGTGCTTCGTCCAAAAGACTGTGAGACACCAAGTTCTTTACTACTTCTTCAGGTTTTAAGGGGTTGATGGCAAAACCAAACTTGACTCTCCATTCCTTCAAGTTCTCATTTATATCTTCAAAAAGATTGTGTAATGAAAGTCCTTCCTTCGACTCCTCTTCCCTGAATTTCTTATCTAATTCCTGAAAGGCTTCGGTCAGATTCTGAAACGACTCGCTCTTTTCAATAACCTGTCTAACGACAAAATTTATCATATCTCTAAGAGGGGATGGCCCAGACAACTTCAGTGCTTCATCAGTTTGGGTTGTCTCAGGAATATATATCACACTTCCCAGTTTAGCTTGCGACACATTCTTAGCACCATAAAATAGGTTCTCAGACAGAACTCCCTTCTCATAACCGAAAATATTGCTCTGACCTGCCTTCACTCTGTTGTCATTGGCGGATGCAAGATACTTTCTGACTCTTAATTTGTTCCCTGAAATCTTGTAGTCTTCCTTTAGCGTTGCGAACTCGGCATCTGTCAATAGATACTCTATCTCGACCCAGCTCTCCTGATCATCGACTGGGAATTTTGGAAAATCATTTTTCTCATCGAATTTGATGTCATCTTCGTAGAAAATCCGTAATGCAGTCAGAAGACTAGTCTTGCCAGTATTATTTGCACCGACCAGAATAGAGTAATCATAGAGATAAAATGCTACATCCTTCATTGATCTAAAGTTGTGTACACATAACCTACTCAGCCTCAACTGTATCAGCCCCCAATTCTCTTCAATATGAATGCAAAGCTACAATTATCATTTCGACTGAGATGTTTAAAAAACTTGGCTTAACATGTACCATGCGATAGCTTGGACTGTGAGCAGTCTAGCGCGCACGCGGACAACTAGGCGAGAAGTTTGAGAAAGAATAATAAAATCCACAATGCTCCCCAAATCACTACTAAGAAGATAACCGTCCGCCTTGCAAATTTGTGTTCCTTCGTAAGGATAAGCCGCAAATAAAAGACCGACCAATTCTCTGTCAAAAAATCCGTTACAGGTTTCGATTCGTAGTATGGCCTCAATTTTTCAATGATGGAGCTCGTCCTCCACAAAGTGTAAAAACTGTAAGATAAACCCAAGGTAAGAACGAAATATACGATAAAAAAAACTGTATTAAATTCCCACCACCAAATCGTCATCTCGTAAGGCTTCACCAATGGCAGCAAGCCAACAAGTCCAGCAATGAAAGCAAGGAAGATAACGGCCCAAGTAAACTTGGTTTGAGCCACATTATTGGCCAACTTTTCCGCTTCTTCAGGTGTTAATTCCGGATGTTCATTCATGGTCTTCATTATGAAGTGAAAGTGAATTTAAAACTTTATCGGGCGTTGAATTTATATTATGGTATTGATAAAATGATATCAAGTGGATGGTAATGTCAAAGAGACAAACTACCCGTTATGAACCTCAAGAAAAAATATCTTCTTTCGTTCTTCGTTTGCCTGAGAAATACACTTTGGCTCTTGATGGTCTTGTTGAAAAGGGTGCTGCAAAATCTAGAAATGAATTGTTAGTTGAGATCATTGGAACATTCCTGTCGGACCTACAAAAAGAAGCGGAGAAGAAGAAGAATGGGTGATTTTGATGATTTTCTTGCTTTCATAATCCTGATTCTGGGCGCTGCCGTCGTGCTAAAGATAATTGACGATGCAACGAAATCGACTAGGTACCAGTGTCCGAATTGTGGAACTGTTGTTGCAAAAGGAACGAATCCTTGTCCAAAATGCGGAACGCCGCTTCGTTGGTTCTAATACCGCAAAGCTTATATCTAAATTGTGATACTACATTTCTAGTATTAGAAGGTATAAACTATGGTCGAAAACTCGATAAGGGTCTACAATACGCCAAACGGACCTCAAGTATACTTCGGAACGGTTCGCATCCATCATTGGCCCATAGGATTAACATCAGCCATCATCGGCGCTCTAGGCTTGCTCTTCGATGATAACAAGAAACGCACAAATCTCTTCAGTGCTCTTTTAATCGGAGGAGCCATAACATTCCTAGACGACCTGCCCGACTTCATTACGTTCATCGACGACCTACTGAAGTGAGCAGACGCTGCCAAGATTTTGATCGCAAGATCAGGATTACCTGAAATACCTCTTCCACGAGACGTCGGGGTCGGATTAATTCTCATTGCAAACGGATAATGAATGCGCGCGCGCTATCAAATTTAGAAATCTTCTGTGCGTCTGACA
>Ga0315280_10005374_pt1 | contig 18304 bp, 15 predicted proteins | sample YL17G06_40_MG_FD_203697 | JGI IMG/M metagenome (GOLD analysis project Ga0315280, IMG submission 203697) | Sediment microbial communities from Yellowstone Lake, YNP, Wyoming, USA - YL17G06_40 | ecosystem: Environmental > Aquatic > Freshwater > Lake > Sediment | place: USA: Wyoming | collected... | reverse complement strand
ACTGTTAGAAAACATGACCCGATCTAAAGGGTATTAAGACATTAATGATCATTCCCGCTGGCAAAGGGTCTCTTGGTTAGAAAACATGACCCGATCTAAAGGGTATTAAGACCTTCATAAGCCAGATCTATCTCCCCTTTATCAAGGCGTTAGAAAACATGACCCGATCTAAAGGGTATTAAGACTTTTCTCTAAAGCCAACAAAACCATTATTTAATAGAGTTAGAAAACATGACCCGATCTAAAGGGTATTAAGACGTTCGTATTGGTACAAGATCGTCATCATTTCATTGAGTTAGAAAACATGACCCGATCTAAAGGGTATTAAGACTCCATTTTATGATCAACCCCTGGTAAAATTTCCAAGCGCTTGGTTAGAAAGCATGACCCGATGTAAAGGGTATTAAGACCTAGCAATCCTGGATGTAAACTTTGTTCTGTCCAAGTGTTAGAAAACATGACCCGATGGAAAGGGTATTAAGACGTTATATCTTCCTGCGTCAGTGTTGGTGAGCGTTGAAGGTTAGAAAACATGACCCGATGGAAAGGGTATTAAGACTATGCGGCTTTAGTATTCTGCAAGGTGATTACTAATTCGTTGGAAAGTATGACCCGATGTAAAGGGTATTAAGACGGCGTTGCGTTTGTTCTTCTTGGAAATACTCTTGCAATGTGTTTGAATGATTGATCCGATGGAAAGGGTATTAAGACGTACCTTTGAACAAATGAGCAGGATTACAGCAAGGTCTGTTGGAAAGATTGACCCGATGGAAAGGGTATTAAGACGCATAATACAAGACCTCTAAATATAACTGAGCATTGGTTGGTTTGAGAAAGTGACCCGATGGAAAGGGTATTAAGACCATTTTGGGCAGCCAGTAGTGAAATCATTAGGGTCTTGGTTGGAAAGTATGACCCGATGAAAAGGGTATTAAGATGCATAAGGACCAGCGTCCGATGGAGTCGGATAGCCAGTAATTTGAGAAAGTGACCCGATCTAAAGGGTATTAAGACATAGATGGATCCGTAGCAATACTAACCAATGAATATAGCGTTGGAAAGTATGACCCGACTGAAAGGGTATTAAGACGGCTCCTTCTTATAAGTTATATAAGCCGTAGTCATAGCGTTGAAAAGTATGACCCGATGGAAAGGGTATTTTGATTTTGTAGTTTCTCTGTTATGGGAAATTTAATTTTGACATAAAGTAGGTAGATTGATTTATAGGCAGATTAAGGTGTGTACTAAACTAATAGGGTTTTTGCATAAACCCACGAAAAGGGGCATTAAGGAATTAGACAGTCTTATTTGATTCCCTGTCATTTTATCTCATGGGGGTCATTTGATACAAACAGTAAATAAAATATCTTCAAGTATTACGCAACCTTGGCTGGCATGACTATCAAACATTTGATCTCTATGATGTCTTCATTGCCAAACACGCTATCAATCTATACAGAAATGGAAAGCGTCAGTTTCTTATTCTGACGCCTTTCGCTCTGACATTCAGGTCTATAACGACCTTATCTTTTCCTCAAACTCTTCACGAGTCAGAAGTCCAGATATAACACTAACGTGAACGTCACCGAGTTCTCCATCAGGACAAACTTCTGAATAGTATTTACAGAAACGGTAATGTCTCAGATGCTCTTCACGATTCTCGTTCCGCCGAGTGACGGAAGAACAGAATGGTTTCTTCAATACCTTACCGTAGATCTGAAACCCATATTCCGTATCCCGCCAAAAGCAATCACCTTTCTTAATCTCAGCTTGCCACAGCTTGACTTGTTCATCAGCTTCCTGCATAGCTCTCGACAGGTCGTCCAGCATCTCTTCCGTGCTGTTGTAAAAGGTAATGTTCATACTTACTCACCTCTTCTCTGATTATTCGGTCAACCAATTCGGTCATCGGAATTTCCTGTTCTTTGGCTATCTTGTAAAGAAGAGGAATTAAATCCTCTCTGATTTTCGGACTATACATTACTTATCCTTCTGGCATCTATGACAGGTGCCAAACCTCCATACTGTGCCATCTGGTGCTTTTTCCTCTCTGTATCCCTCCGCCGGATAATGTTTTAGAGTTTTTGAGTCAAAACATTTATCACATCTATCAGGTATTAAAGGTGCAGCACACCATCGCCCTGTTTTTGCATCACTGTCAGGATTAGATATTTGCAAACCACCTTCGGTGGTAGTGATAATGAGCATATTATTCTCCTTTTCCGGCATAACTGTGTTCATGGACATAATCTACATCGTCATCATTCTTGCAGTGATCCTGATATTGACAGTTGAAACAACCAAAGCCACCTATCGGGTTTGGATAAAACAGCTTCTGGTCAATAGCCCTTATCACTTGTGTTATGGTTGCTATCAGCCAAGAGTGATCTCTCTCGGTTCTCTGAGTCTCGGTTACCACTATCTTTGGCTCTTTGGTCTTAACAAGAGATACAACTTTGATGGATTTCTCAGGTTGTCCATAAAGCATTCTATATGCCCAAGAGTAGAGTGTTATCTGTAAGTTGGAATCTATCTCCTGCTGAACTGGACTCTTGCCTGACGTCTTGATCTCAATGATTGTGTCCTCTGTCACGATGGCATCTATCTTACCTACGACATCTCGTTTCTCTACAAACAATCCCGACAGAGGATCTATGAGCGGCAATCTGAAAGGTAACTCTACATCGGTTGGCTTTTCATTCCTCATCTGGTCGTAGTAAAGCTGTATCAATACTTTACCTTTCTCAAAAAGCTCTGACGGATCTTCCTTCCATGCGATTTTGTTCTCTTTGAGATTTACTTTCCACGAACTCAGGAAAACGTTCTCTGCCTCGATGTTCTTTAATGGATTGCCTTCCATCAGTCCTCTATTGATAGCCTCGACAGCATCGTGAACACTACTACCAAAGATAACTGCGGATGGTGTCTTTTCCCAAGCTATACCGAGTTCGTATTGAAAATAGTATTGGAGAGGGCATTGTAAATAGCAGGTGAGCTGACTAACAGAAAAGTGTGGTCGTTCCTCGTTTGTGATCCTCATTTATATTTCTCCTAATAAAAAAAGGGCTAGATATAATCCTCTAGCCCTTGTTGGTTGTATGTGAGTTAACGTTTAGTACTGACTGTTATCATCACCATTATTGCCCTGGTTCTGTAGGAAAGCGATGAAAGCAGTCGCCATGACAGAGTTGAGTTTGGTAATGTCACGAGTAGAGAACATCCGCTCTGATTTATCTTCTACGTCCTTGACGGTCCATTTCAACTGAGTCCTTAGCTTCTTGATCTGAGCAAGCTGGTCTTTGGTAATACCATTAGCGTTGCCTTTGTTGCCGCTCATTCCAGACATATCATCTTTCTTGTCTGATGGTTGATCAGCATCGGATTTATCAATTCCATAGAGATAAAGTCCAATTCCAAAAAGCGTTGCTGTCTTCTTTAGACAATCCGACGTCGCAGCTTTGAGATCATCTCCAATCGAGATAACTTCACCTTGTTTAGAGGTGCTTATCTTGTTAGACCCAAACTGCATCTTGGAAATCCCATCCGCTATGAGTTTGCCTGATACTACCACCTCTCCTGCGTGCTGTTCCTGAGAGACTATCTCAAATGACCAATTGCCATCAAAGGCGTCATTTAGTCTCTGTATGACACTACGAGTATCAACGTAATCAAGCGTATTGCCGTAAGTTCCTTTTCGTTGCTTGATTTGGCTTGGTTCAAATGGTTTCTCTAAAAGTTCTCTATTCATTTCATTTTCTCCTATGTTCATGTTTAATGCTTATGAAACTGTTGACAGAAATAGGCATGGTGGTGATCTTATGGGCATAGTAAGCCTCCTGTGTTGTATGTTTAGGTTTTTGGTTACGGAATTAGCAGGATGGTAGAATCATGAGGGTGAGATTTATCCGGTCGGAGAAACTGATGATTTACAATACTTCATCTTCTATCCCAAAGGCTTCGATAAACTTACAGTAAGTGGTTCGCTTTATCCTGTTATACTCGTTCCTGCTTATCTTCAGCTTTCTCCTTGCGTCTGACTTGTAGAAGTGGTTGCTCAATACCTCAATGCAAATCTTAACAAAATGCTTTTCTTGGTTGTTCAGCGATCTATAGAACCTCTCTGCACATATCCTGTCTATTGCTAATATATCAGGCGGATAGCTAATATCAGGAAACTCAAGATCAAATTCGTCCATAACAGCGTCAATGTAGATAGGGATCGCTCCTCTAGTAAATGTTTTCATTGTTCCGTCAGGCATAGTTTTTCGGTATTGTCCATTCGGGCCATTGTCTAAAGACACGCCCCTTTTTCTGTATTTTAGCATTGCCCATCTAGCTTCTCTTATTAATTGATCGTCAGTGAAGTAAGGATTTCGTGAAAGTCCATATCTCACACCCAATAAGCCCTCTTGGTAAAGGTCTTTATCACCTCGTGAGATTTTATATACCATATCAGTAATTGCTCGGTTACTGATTTTTTCTTCCCAAAGTTTGTCTATATCTATTGCCATAGCAAACCTCCAATGTTGAATGTAATAGTGATAGGTAGGGTAAGATTCATAAATGGACATGGCAGTGACCTTATACTTATAGTAAGCCTCCTACGGTCATTAGTTATGTGTTGTCTTATGTTGGTGTAAATGAGTAGATTAGAACAGTGTCAACTGAGTAGCGGAACTGGTATCCACTGTTGACCAGTCATCATCGGTGAGCATGTCATTGGCAAGCTTGATAGTGGCTGGTATGATAGGCTTGATAGCTGATGATCGCCACTGCTGGTGTATCTGATCCTCCGGTATTGTGGAGTCTGCTGATATACCCTTACGCTTCAGCTCATCAAGTATCTGCTGAAGGTCTATCTGCTCTGTGTCCTGATGGAACAGCGTGCCATCCAACGCTAACTGTGATGCCGCGCCCTTCTGGTTGAGTAGCTCCCACTTGCGTAGATCAACTGTGCCTTCTGACATCACTACGTAGACAGTGACAGGATTCTTTGATGTTAGCCTATGGACTCTTGCTATGAACTGGTCAAAGGTAGAGTAATCCCACGGCAGTCCTCGTAGGATGACTACGTTAGCAGTATCGAGGTTATGTCCTAGCTGCATGGAGTGGATCGAGGCGCACAGTACATTAGCACCATCATTCCTGAACCTGTCTACTATGGAAGCCCTCTTAGCTGGCGACTTAGTCTGGTATTTGCCATTGGACTCCTCTGTTATGTGGATTACATTCACTCCTGCACTCAGCAGTTGATCAGCTATCCATGGGCCATAAGCCATTAGGCTTGACCCGATCAATACCTTGTCACCAGACCTTGCATGCTCCATTGCTAATTCCAGCACTTTGAGGTTGGCAGGCGTCCAGTTTGAGCCTCTAGGATAATAGCCATCAGGCTCAGCTTGTGGCAATACTGATGAGAACTCCAGCTTCCACAACTGACCTAGTATAGCTGATGATCTCTCCACAAGGTTGGGATGATCACAGATTGGTGTATTGTGTGTTGCTATGAAGTAGTCTGTGAATCCAGATAGCCAGTCACTATACATCCGTGCCTGTTCCTCTCCCAATGGACAGATGATAGGCACCAGCTTCCTAGATACCATTGGCTCACCTGTCTCCTCCTTACGTCTCCTGATGATACTTGAGCATAGCAGCCTCCACAGGACTGAGAGGTTGGTAACCTCCGGTAATACTCTACCAGCACCTTTCTTACTGCCCCATTCATCCAGCGTGTATTCTGAGACAGCGAACTCCTTAGCAAACTTCATATACCCGCCCTGATAGTCAAATGGGAACTTGATGCTCCTATTACCTAACGCCCACCATAATAGCCAGTAGGCATCTGGTATGTAATTCTTGATAGGCGTGCCTGTCAGCAGCAGCTTATACCTTGCCCTTATGCCTCTTATTGACAGCGACATCAGCGAGTCATTGGACTTAATCTTAGTGCCTTCATCAATGATCACAATGCCATGCTTGAATGCTGTCGTCAGGTGTGAGTATGCAGGCTTGACCTTCAGCTTGATGTGCCTGTAGCCGCATGACCCACAGATACCACGCCCTACGTACCACTTTCCATACTGTGCAGGTTCAGCGCACTGAGGACAGAACTCAGATGAGTCTAGCTCTATATATCTGGGAGCCGGGATATACTCGTCCTTATGGTAGTCATATATTTTCTCACAATATTTGGGATTAACATGTTTGTATAATCTGTGAGGCAGTAGCTCGAAGGCACGGCCATTTCTGGATACAGCCTCGTAGTAGGTGATGAACCATCCAGTACCACCATTCCGAAGATGATCCTTAGCCTCCTTGGCTTGGATGATGTCCCTGATGACTGTCAATTCTTTACTGAAGAATCTCTGGCATTCTCTCTGCCACTGTGGAACAAGGTCTTGCGGAACGATTATGAGTACCTTATCCTCTGCACCAAGTTCTATACAGGCTTGTGCAAAGGCTAGTCCACCGAGTGTCTTGCCTAGCCCTTGCTCCCAAGATAGTAGACCGCCACCTTTCAGTAGTATCCTCGCTACATCATCACGCTGGAACTGCCTGAACTTCCAGTTACCTTTACCATACTGACTCTCCATACCATCAAGTATGGAGAACATGGCAGACATATCGTCAGGGAATCTGGATGCTACATCACCAGGGTCAGGCAGCTTGAAATGGTCAATGATGTACTGGATGTCCTGTGGTGATTCTGAGAACTCATGGTCGCCTATCTTTATCTCCAGCACCTTCCACTCCTTGAGTTTATTTACATCCACCAATTCACCGTCCTTGTTGAGTTTGGGCTCTGTGTATTGTGATGACATTACTCTTGATTGTGCTGATACAGGATAGGACTGTCCTGCTGTGAACTCAGCATCCGACTGATAGCACTCTATGGAGTCTAAATGCTCAAGGAATCCTAGCCTCTGCTGTGGCTTGATGGGATACAGAGGGCATATCTGCTTCTCTGCCTCTATCAGCACTTCACTGACAGTATCCTTGAGTGATGGGGCTATGGTGATTAGCCCATCGTCCTCCAGTGACATGAGGTTATTCCACTCACGCTGGTTGAGTGCGAAGTAATTGATGGACTGGTTGTTCAGTGAAGTGATACTGGATAGTTTGTTATCCTTCTGGAGAGCGAGTTTATCATAAGCTGATAGCCTTACTGCTATCTTGTTATTCTTATTGGTTATTGAGTATTGGTGGTGACTTATATGCTCATACCTATTGTCATACTCATGTTGTATGGCGTCCCATAGCTCATTCATATACTCCAGATGTATGTCACTGGTGAAGCTTGATATGTATGACTTAACTCTGACCCTCAGCTTAATGACTTCATCGGCTTGTGATGGTAGGTCAGCTTTATCTGAATGCCACCTTACTAAATCGTTGCAAGGCTTATCAGTGAAGAATGCCACTACACTTGGTATATCCGCATCAGTGAATAGGTCATCGCATTCTATTACAGCATAAAAATTACCCTCGTCTCTGGTGAGTATCTCTCTATCAAATCTATCTGCACCTGCAATCAGAACGCCCTGACCGAACTCATTGAGCAGTGATACTGCATACAGGTAGCACAGGACAGTGGAGTTCAATGACCCATATTTAGCATCATTCCATTGCAGGCCGAATGGCGGGTTGATAGCTATGGCGTCAGTCTTGAATCCCACTTTCCTTAGCAATGGATACACCTTCTGTATGTCACCGACTATGGACTTGTATCCTGATTTAGCTTGATCAGGGTCGATCTCTATACCGAACCTGTTGGTGAACTTAGAGATTAGTGATCCATTGCCAGCAGTTAAATCAACGACAGCTACGTCTTTGAATACCTTATGGACAAGCTCTGCACATTCAGGTGGACTAAAGAACTGCTGTAACCCTTTAGTGCCACGCCCTCGATATGACTCTAGTACAGACTTGCTAGAATCTAGCATCTCATCAGTGACAGTGCCAGTTAATCGCCCTCCCTTGCCACCGTCTTCGTTGAATAGTTTGAGTTGCATTAGGAATCTCCTTATATTGAATATTAATTTAACTTGGAATGGCTATAATGCAAGCGGTGATCTTATAGGCATAGTAAGTCTCCTATGTTGCAAGTTGATGTTTATCGTGTTAGTGAAAAGGTTAGAATCGTAAAGGTAAGATTTATCCGGTAGGATCAATAGTAGGATTTATAGGTCAGCAACCTCACAATATCCTTTAGTGAAGTTTCCAGTGAGACTACAATAATATTCGCACTCAGAATTGATGAAACATGAGTGATCACAATCCCAACAGACTTTGGATCTGTTCTTGATGGCTGGATTACGTTCATTCGTATCAGCACCTTTGTTAGCAGACACTTTCTCACTTTTTGGTTGTCTGACCCATAAATCAGTCTCAGTCTCTAACATTGTGACTCCGCCTTTAACTACTATATGTCCGATCAGTATGTCATCCATCGTTTATCACTCCTGGGCTGAGTTGTTAAGTTGATCGTCTCCATCGAGTTGTCCGTTACCAAGTATCCAGTCAGTAGACTTTTGAGCTTGTGATGACAGACGTATTATTAGCTTGGTGTTGTCAGCAAACCTCTTTGTCCAGTGATCAATGTAAGCGACCGAGTTCTCAATAGTTTTGGAATAGACATCCACTCCCGCGATACCGGAGAGAAAAGAAGCGGACATCTCCGATATTATTTCTTCTTCGGCATAAGGGTCAGAACCGAAATGGTTTTTGAAATCTCGACTCAGCCTTTTGCTATGCCCGGTAGAATGGGATAGCTCATGAAACAAGGTAGAGTAATACTCATCGGGAGAGTCAAAGGAAGATATTGACGGGATCCTGATTTTATCCAATTCTATACTGTAGGAAGGTTCGCCTGATACGATCTCTGGTCCATCTTCATATCCGTCAACGATCCTCTGAGCTTCTATTATTGGATCAAACTCTTTTGTCTCAGTTTCCATCTTTATAGTAGTCTGCTCGATATTGAAAACTGTATAGGTTCTGAGTAGAGGAACTTCATCACGATGCTCATCTCCCAGATCATCTTCCCGTATTCTTGTCTTGATCTGCCAGTATACTATCTGCCTTCCGTGTTCACCTTTATTGACAATACCATCCAGCAGTTTCGTCTGGTTAAAAGTGAGCCAGAGGTTTGACCGATACTTGTGATCGCTCAACAGCCAGATATTGATGCCCTTGTATGGTTTCTGTGTTACTGCGTTGGCTGGCAATCCTGACTTCCATGTCCGTCTCCATGGGATCGCTCCCTGTTGTAGTTTTGAGATTATCTCATCTGTGATTTCTTTGTAGCCTTTCATATTTACTCCTTTCGTTGTAGTGGTTAATAAAAAAAGGCAGATACCCTAAGATATAGAGTTCTGCCTTGTGTAAATCAAGTCACACTACCCGACTATTCAATCAATTCGTCAACCATTGGCTTGATCTCTGAGATGTCGTTTGCTGTCCAGATTGTAGATATGACTTTATCCATTTGAGCCTCAAGTTCGGAGACTTTCTGCTTCTCAGCAATCAGTCTCCGGTCAACGATCTCCTTTGTCTCTGATCCAGAGATAAACGAATCGTTGTATTTGTTGATACCGAGTCTCTCCTTCTCAGACTCCAGGTCAGTTATCTTCTGCTTGAGTTCTTTTAACTGATCATCAATAGCAGTGATACCGAGTTCGTCTTTGACTTCCTTTATCACGCTGGCAACTGCATCATTGTATAGTTCACGCTGTTGGGTTATCTTTCTATTAAAAGAGTTCTGGACAAGTTTCTCAATAGCCTTTCTCTGCTCGTTTCCTAGTTTACCGTCTTGCATTTGATTTCTCCTTTTGTCTAACGTTTTATTCCGGTTTATAGGACGAGATACATCCCACGTAGGATGAATATGCCACACGTATGACGATCTCGTCTTATATCCGGGATTATTGAAAGATTTACAGTATGTTCGTATGGTAGTTGAATTGCGTTTTTGTGTTTGCCGTTCATCTCCTTTCGTTTATTCTACTGATAAGATATTTTGATCAGTGTCAATCAGAGACTCTATGCTGAAGCACGTTACTGATCTCGCTTCTCGAATAGTCAGACAAAGACTATCCTATCTGATTTTTGCTCGTTCGGACCGAAGTTTTTTAGAGTTTTTGGATTGGCTAGATTGAGCGTACTTGGCTTGCATCATTCTTTGATTAGGTTTAACATAGGGACGTTGCGTGTATTATTAATCTGTAAGTAGAAAGGAATTCATTTCCAGACAATGATCTGAAAAGAGGCAACGTAGCACGCTTTACGACCAATGACTAAAGAGAGTTAGGTGTAAGTCCTACTCAGCCATAATCGTGAGATGGAAACGAATTCGTAATTTTAGAATAGATCATATCACTCTTTGGCGAACGGTAACATACTACGGTCACTGGAGCTGTCGACCTTCAAGAGAGCGATCGAAATAGATTATCTATTTGCAGACATACTTCAATCCACGCATTCCAATGTCCAAACACAATTATTTGGATGTCTTACGCTACGACCCTTTAATCCTTTTTGATTAAGTTTACTCCATCCATATATGATTCAGCTTCAGTAGAGATGAAGCCTCTTTCTATTAGCCATTCCAGTTTAAGCTCATCCGAGCTATATTTCTCTTCTAGTAAATCTTACAGAGAAGACCAACAGTAGTATATTCATCTGCTCCCATGAGGTTTAACCACTTCTCCCAAAGCTTCTTGACAATCATTCCTATTCGTCCTTATGCTATAGAGAATTTAGATGTTGCTAGTATCTGACCTCTACGAACGATGTAAAGCTTATTATTTTTGCTCTTACGTAAAGACATAGGGCTGAGTACATTTCTCAAGCGATCCAGCGAGCGATTGTTAAACCAATTCCCTGTTACAACTAAACTTGCTAAAAGAATCATAATCAAAGTAATCATTTTTCATTCTCCCATTCATGTTTATTCGTTTTATTAGACACGTTAATTTGTTTTATAGTAACCCTTTCGTATGTACTCTGTATATTTCATACAAGGAAGAAAAGAAGGACGACTATAAACCAAATCGCAGCTCATATGAGCTAATGTTTACATGCGTATAGGTGAACTCTAAGCACGGAGTAGAGTTCTTATCAAGATGTTTGAGTTCCGTCAATTATTAAGACTTCCAGCTTCGAATATACTTTTCAGTCCATTCGTTGCAAGCTCTCTACACGTAGACTTGGCTGTTTTGTATAACATCAAAATCTTGTGAGTTGATTGCTCATCAATCCCACATTCCTGAATTGTTTTTTTTATATCCATTTCGTCTCAAGGAATATTGAACTATGGTTCGTGTCCTATGACACTTAGGTATTGGGGCATTGGGACGTTGGGGCATTCTCTTTTCATAAAAGCTCTGGTAACTGTTGACGTTCATTGAGTAAACTTTCAATCATCTCCATCAGATACGAGGATCATCGAATCCTTGATTTAACACGACTATCATCTACAGGTGGTATGAATTATACTGATGGATAGATAAAGTCGGTTTATAACCCAAATATGAAAGTTTTAACATGGGTTTAACTTCATTACATAGAGATAACCTTGTTCATACTCTTGAGTAATATCAATCACTGGAGTCAATTGAGAGAGTCACAAGTTACTTTGGACTTCCAAGATGGATAGGGAAACAACACAAATGAGGTAGCAAACGTGACTTTTTCCTAGCCAACAATAAGGGAAATATTTCAATAACCGAATATCAGCACTTTATCCACTAGAAACCTGACAGTTTTATCCTGATTATGTTGTTACCATCAAAGACAACGCCATGAGACCTCTATATAAACAAAAGTTGTCAGCATTGGTAGAGATGATTGCTACAAAAGCTATCTGGTTGAGGTATGGTAGTGAGAGCGACAGCCATGACGACCATCGCTCTCTTGAGTTACTCACTATCCGAACATCATTGACAGAGGATCAACGAGCTTGTGTGATCTGTGTTCTGGAACGAAGGTCTGTCCTTCTATCTGGATTCGACCGTTCGCTGATGTCAGTAGATCAGTGACTGTTATCTTGATCTTGCCGTTGTAGAGTTCCTGAAGGAACATACTACGATATCTCTCCGGACTCTTCTTGGCAGCTTCGAGAACAGTCTTCTTCTCTTCCTCAGACTTGGTGCAAAAAGAAGCGTACATCTTGGCTCCACGTTCTGGTGACATTCTATAGCTACCATTTCCGTTGGGAGCTAAAAGTAAAGCACAGAACCTTCCAGGAGTTATCTCTACTGGCTTCTTGTCCTTACCAACTAGAGTTATGTTAGTCCAAGTCTCAATAGCCTTGGCATCCTCTGTTGATAGTTCAACCTCTGTCACTACGTTGTGTCGTTCGCTTTTTTGTCCTGTGAGTTTCATTGATAGTACCTCCATTTGTTTGGGATCGTTTGTATACATTAAGATCACGAAGATCCTGAGGATCCCAAATATCAGGAAATTCGTGAGTTCGTTGTAGATCGAGACAGACCCGTTTCAAGAGGAAATCAGGTATATCCGGATCTTGATCGTTCGGTCTTCTTAGTTTGGGGACCACCGAACGAGAATTTTCCTATTCAAACGCTCCATGGATCGTTATTCGTTGGGTAAGAGAATGTTGGAAAGATGGGACTGGAGAGTTGGAAAGTTAAGGATAAAAATCTAGAATACAGGAAAATCAGGAAAATATTCTATATTCTATATATAAAAATTTTTTTTGTAATTTATTTTTCTTATAATTAAAAATATAAAAATATCTCTGATTTTCCTGTTGATCTTTGTAGACGTAGGATACACAAGGATCTCTTCCCTATGGACAGATCCAACTTTCAGACTTCCGATGACAACATGGAAACAAAATAGGGATATAATAATATATCCTCTATTTTGTTGACAAAAGACAACTCGTATCTGTCCTTACGGACTTCCGATAGATGACAAACAGAGAAGAAATAACAGGGATATAATTTATATTATCCCTCACCCTACTTAGCTGGCATCAGAATCATCTGTCATCATCTCTCAACAACAAGCCCGGCATAAGATTGATACTGCGGAAACCTGTATCATTATACGTTCCACTATCATCTACATATCCGACATAGTTGTTATCTCCATCATAGACGTCTATACGTTCTCCGTTGACAGTAGAACCACCTTTGTGAAGACGACCTATGACTTGACCTTTTGAACCGTAAACATATTCTTGTGACATTTGCGATCTCCTTTCTTTTGACTATTGAGTGTTACGTTGCGACATGGTGAGACGCATACCTCACTAAGATTTAACTCTATAAGAATTTTTATTGACCTGTTCCATCATTGGTGATAACATAGAGTGAATCTTGATAGAGAGTTTTTATAAACGTTTTCATTCTATACGAAAGATGAGGAGTAAAAGATAGAAAACGAGAAAAAGGACAGGAAATGAGATTTGAAATTATTTTTGATAGCACACAACCTATAAGATTACCAATTCAATACAACTATGTCATACAAGGTATGATCTATAAACATTTGGGACATGAATATAGTAGCCAACTTCATGACGAAGGTTATACCTACCAAAACAGAAATTTCAAGCTTTTTACTTTTTCTCGCCTTAATGGTAGATTCAAACAAAACAGGGAATCTAATGAGATTTTGTTCTACCCGCCAGTAGCTCTTACCATAAGCAGTTCGATTGAAAGATTTGCTTACGAATTGGGTTATTCTCTATTAACCTGTGATGATCTACACTTAGGTGACAATCCTGTGAAGGTGTCAGGTTTTAATGCTCTTACGGAACCAATCATAAATCCTCCTGAAGCTATAGGTATGTTGTCACCAATAACTGTTTATAGCACTTTGAAAACACAAGACAATAAAGCTAAAACGTATTATTATTCGCCCTATGAACAGGAGTTTTCACGACTAATAGAGAGTAACCTTAAAAAGAAATATACTCTGATATTTGACAAAGAACCGAAAGAGGATCAGACTGTATCTATAAAACCATTGAAGGTAAGTAAAAATTCAGAGGTGATAGTCAAATATAAGGAGACGATAATCAAGGCATGGAGAGGAATTTATATACTGGAAGGCGATCCTGAATTAATAAAAGTCGGTTACGATTCGGGGTTAGGAAGTAAGAATTCACAAGGCTTTGGATGCTTTAAATTTTTAACGAAGGGGGATAATTATGATTGAGGGTATATCTCAGCTAGGGCAATTATTATTGGGGAGCGATGATAGCAGTTATATTGACCTTCTAATACAACCTATTGTCCTTGATAAAAAAGAACAATATTTAGTTGGTATAAACTTCGATACTCAGTCTGGATCAATTGAATTCAAAGTGTTGAAGAAAATTTCTCTAAAAAGTGATGATCCAGAAAAAAGAGACATAAAGCAAGCTGATAATGAAGCATCAAATATGAGTTTATGGGTTGGAAATGCCGTATCTAACAATCCTCAACTTCGACTGACCACAAATCAAATTTCATATCTTGTATCACAATCCATACCATTGCTCAAAAATGAATTATCAGATGATAGTGAATTGCGGAGTCAACTTGATGAGATCGTTAAGACTTTCTTCTATGATCTAGGTGAGATAGCTGGTGATCAAAGAAAGTTTAGATATGTCATTGATGTTGCACGTTTCGGTATAGCACCTGAGATTAATTTCAATGAATTGAAAGCGACCAAATCTCCGAAGGAAATAACCGAAACTGTATCTAGCGCAGTTCAAAAATACATTGACAAAACAATTAGCTCTAAGCAGGTTGCATTATACGCAGTTATGTTAAACGGTCAAATACTTGCTCAATCCAATGATTATAAAGAATTTCTTAAAGAAAATCTTCAACCGGATTTTGATTCCAAGTCGAAAGGCAACTGTTTTATATGTAATGAAGAAAATTTCGTTTCAGCAAATGTGACGAAGTTGAAGTTCAAGTATTACATTGAAGACAAGATCAGTTTCTCTTCAAACTTTCAAGGTGACTTTGATAAGAATTTTAGTTTCTGCCAATCTTGTTATACAAAAATCCAAGCTGGAGAGAACTTTGTACAAAATAATCTTAGGACAAACATTGGATCATTTTCGGTATATCTGGTGCCTAAGTTTATATTTGATCTAAAAATGTTTCCTAAACAATTATCAAAGTTCGCCGGTTATGTTTTATTCAGTTTTAATACAGCCAAAAATTTTGAGGGGCTAAATACTTTTTACAATAGATTACGGGATGATTATATAGAGTATGATGACATGAATAATAGCTTTATATTTAACATCCTATTTTTCAAGAAGAACAAAGCAGAGATGAAGATTCTTAAACTAATCAAAGACGTTCCACCTGCACGTCTGGCAAGGCTTATAGAAACTACTAATTCAGTAAGAGATGAAGTAAAGAATCTATTGAGCGAATCGCCAATGTGGAATATAGATTTAGGGAAGATATACTATCTCACGCCTGTAAAAAAGTCAGGAGGTGACCCGACAGCTTATAAAGAGTTATTGGAACTTTATTCCGCTATCATTTCAGGAGGAAGTGTTGACTATCTAGCAATGATCAGGCAATTCACTGACCTGATTAGAGTTTATCGTTTTGAAAAATTCCCGGTGTATAACATAACGAAACCGAATGATGTTGTATGGGGAATGACCTCAGCAGTGATCCAATGTAATTTGTTGCTACTTTATTTAAGGCTACTTAATCTTTTGAAGGGAGGATGCTACATGGAACAAACCGATCTTGAAACTCTAAACATTGACAAAGATATAAAAGAATTTGTCGGCAAAATGGGATACAATGAATCTCAGATTGCTCTTTTCTTAATGGGAAAGCTCATTGGTGAAATAGGTTGGAGGCAAGGCGGAAAAGAACCAATCTTGGAGAAAATCACATATCAAGGAATGGATTCCAAAAGGTTGAAACGACTGACAAGTGAAATATTTGAAAAACTCAGGCAATACAAGGCTTTAACACCATATAACAAAGACACTTTTTCAGCGTGTAAGCTGTTGCTAGACAAGCATATTGACAATTGGAAATTAGACGATCAAGAAAACGTCTTTTACATTCTCTCTGGATACTCATATCGGAGACAACGTGCAAAAACCGATACAAAAGAATCAGAATCCAATGAACCAGAAGAAATTGATGAACCCACTTTATTTAATAATGAAAGGAGATAAAGAAAATGAGGAATAGTGACATACTCTTTATATATGATGCAAAAATGTGTAACCCTAATGGCGACCCTGATGACGAGAACCGTCCTAGAATGGATGTTGAGACTTCTCGTAACATAGTAACTGATGTCCGTCTAAAGAGATATATAAGAGACTATTGGATAGAGAAAGGCGAAGAAGTTTTTGTGGCAACCATAGAAGAAAAAACCGTTGATGCAACAAAAAGGCTTGCATATTGGGTTTCAGAATGGATATTACAGGGAGGGTCGTCTGATATGAGCCTTCGTATTGATGCCCAAAAAGTCCAAACTAAACTCGTAAAGAACGAGAAGATCGAAGCCTCAGAAATTGTGAAACTAATTTCATCAGAAGAAGATATTCTAAAAGCTTTTCTTGATGTCCGATTATTCGGCGCTACTATGCCAATTAAAGATGAAAAGAAAGGTTCTTCCTTTACCTTTACAGGTCCTGTCCAATTCAACTGGGGATACTCACTTAATAAAGTTGAGCAAGTATATTCAAACACTATAACGTCAACATTTGCAGGCAAAACAAAAGGCGAAGGTGATGAGCATGGCACAATGGGCAAAGACTATCGCTTATATTACTCATTATTGGCTTTTCATGGGGTTATATCTGCCTATAGAGCAAAGCATACAAAGATGCAAGACGAGGATGTTACAAAGCTTGAAGAAGCTCTTATCAAAGCGATCCCGCTTCAAGCGACAAGAAGCAAGATTGGTCAATATCCAAGACTAATGGTGCGGGTAGAATACAATGACGATGAAACGTTTTTGGGTGATTTGAGAAGATACGTTAAACCCGATAAAGTAGAAGGTCTCAGAGATATAATAGAAGTTGCGCTAGATATTTCTGAACTCGATAAAAAACTAAGTAAAAATGCTGATAGTATAAATTCAATCAGGATATGGCAAGATGCTGATATTATGATAACCTGTAATGGAAATATCGGCACAATTAAAGATATTGTTTCTGACAGCATTAAAGGAAAGATACAGATGATATAAACGGAGGTGTTCACTATGGAACACATTATAGACAGAATAATCGTGATTGACCTAAAAGGTGCTATGGCGCATTTTAGGGAATTCTATACGAACTCCTCCTCGCTGACTTACTCTTTTCCGCCGAGAACAGTAGTTACAGGTATACTTGCCGGCGTAATGGGATTACCTCGTGATAGCTACTATGACAAATTCAATAGCCAATCATGCAGGCTTGGTATATCCGTTCTTTCGCCATTCAGGAAGATCATGAACACCCTTAACTACTCATACATGAAGTCAGCTACACATTTTGTCATTAATCAAGGTCAGCATCTTCAAGTTCAATTCGAGACGGTCATTCCTGCAGAAAGTTCATCCTTATGGGGTGAATTAACCTATCGGATATACTTTTGGCACTCAGATAAAAGTATAATGGATGAGATAAAAAATCGCTCTCAACAAAGGCGATATAAGTATCCGCCATTTATGGGCATATCGGAATATACTGCCGAATTGGAGTTCGTAGAAGAGATAACCAAAGATAGAATTCAAGAGATACGATCAGATGATTACGAGGATTTTGCTACGGTTCTGAATACTGATCTTATAGCAGAATACGGGTTGGAGTTCAAAAACGGCAATCAACCATTACAATACATGAAGGAGATAATGCCATTAGAATTTAAGAGCGATCGCTCAAATAAATCTACGGGAAGATTCATCTTTGAGAAAAATCTTCAAAACATTAGAGCCAAGATAAAATCGCCATTTATTCGCATTGGTGATATTAATCTGGCTTTCATGGAGGTGGATAATGCCACAAATTGAATTCTACTCACATCCAGAAAAGACTATGCTTCAGCATCTAAGTGAGGTAATGGAACACGGAGTTCGCTCCGTGTCCCAATTACCGCCATGCTTTTCACAAAATGACGGTTTTAAGTCATTAGTAAGAATTTCTTGTCTGTGTCACGATTTTGGTAAATTCACAACATTTTTTCAGCAATATCTTTTGCTAAAGAAAAAATCGGGTTCAAAACAAAATCATGGATTCATTTCTGCTCTCTTCTCTGCATTTCAGGTAAACTGCGCATCTTTAAGTATTTCTAAAAACATC
>Ga0315280_10005373_pt1 | contig 18310 bp, 15 predicted proteins | sample YL17G06_40_MG_FD_203697 | JGI IMG/M metagenome (GOLD analysis project Ga0315280, IMG submission 203697) | Sediment microbial communities from Yellowstone Lake, YNP, Wyoming, USA - YL17G06_40 | ecosystem: Environmental > Aquatic > Freshwater > Lake > Sediment | place: USA: Wyoming | collected... | reverse complement strand
CGCCCAGGGTTCCATGTTCAGTATATAGGGAATAATAATATATAAAACTTTCGCTTATATATTGATCTACAGCAAGAAAAGGGTCCTAAAGGGCCGATTTATTCCCCAGTTGCGCGAAGTTAAGGATATAAATAAGTTTATCAAGAGGGCTGAAAGAAAGTGAGCCCGTCTTATGAGGATGAAGATAGAATAATATGGCTCAAGGATCGCGAGTCTTTAGCGAAGATGGGCTACGTGCGGGAGAGATGCCAGGTATCCGACATCAGAACCGGACCGATAAAAGCGCCTGAAGGCGAGGCGCTCATCGGATATTCCGTACTGAAAAAGAGTGCTGCCAAAGATCCCGAGAAAGGCTTTTGCAGAAGGATCTTCACGCTGCAGCCTGGGGATCGATACTACGATCCCAAAGGAGACTTCCGGGATTCCGTGCCTCCAGGGGCAGTCGATCCCCTCCAAGTCCAGGCGGGAAGGCCCGGCCGGAGTCTGTCCAGGGAAGAATGACGCTTGCATCGCATGGAAAGAAGACGGCTATTGAGACGAGAGGTTGAGACTGCATTGAGAGCATCGAACTGAGACTTTCAGGCTAGTATTACCTAGGCTGACCTGATAAGATTATTCATCAGGCGTGCCTGCTTTTCTTCACCATATTTTTCGGTATTTAAGATCCTCTCAATAAAAAATATATTCTAACAAAAGAGAAAGTTTATCCCATTTGCGAGACACACATTGAGCGCTATGGGACCGCAAACACAGAAGGCCTACAGTCAGCGCTGGATCTCCTTGATATTCTTGTGTGCCTCTCTTCTGGTCCTCAGCCTCAATAATAATATTATAAACGTCGCTCTGCCCTCCATCGCCAGAGATCTGCACGCCACCTCCAGCCAGCTGCAGTGGGTGATCGATGCCTACATCCTTGTCTTTGCTGCCTTGCTTCTGACCATGGGGTCTCTCGGAGATCGTTATGGCCGGAAGAGCTCCCTGCTGGTGGGATTGGCTCTGTTCGCCCTTGGCTCCATGCTGGCCGCCCTGACCAAATCCGTCTTCCTCTTGATTCTCCTGCGCGGCTTCATGGGCATTGCCGGAGCTATCGTCATGCCCGCCACCCTTTCCATCCTGTCGGCAACTTTTCATGACTCCAAAGAACGCTCCCATGCGATAGCTCTTTGGGCGGCAACATTTGGCCTGGGCATCGGCATCGGTCCCCTGCTGGGAGGATGGCTCTTGGAGCATTATTCATGGAATTCGATCTTCTTCGTGAATATACCGGTTATCGCAGCCGCGTTCGCTGGCAGCTTCATTTACGTCAGCAATTCAAAGGATGAACAAGCTCCGCCTGCGGACCTTCCAGGAGTAGTGCTCTCCATCATCGGCCTGGTTGCCCTGCTTTACGGCATCATCCAGGCGGGCGTAAAAGGCTGGACAGATCCCCATATCCTGATCTCCCTGGGGCTGGCAGTGATCTTCTTGGCGGCCTTCGGTCTTTGGGAGAGCCGCGCCAAGAACGCCATGCTGCCATTGTACCTCTTTAGGAACAAATCGTTTTCAGGAGCCAACTTGGCCCTCACCATGGACATGTTCGCTCTGTTCGGGTGCAGCTTCTTCCTCAGCCAGTACCTCCAGACGGTATTGGGCTATTCCGCTCTGCAGGCAGGGCTGGCCCTCCTGCCCTTGGCATTGGTTGTGGTAATAACATCAGCACTGTCAGCCAGCGCGGCAGATCGACTGGGGATCAAGATCACTGTGGCTGGCTCTCTGATAATCTCAGCTGTCGGCCTCCTCTTTATGACCGCTACCTCTGGCGTCGATACAACATACACCACACTGCTGATAGGCATGATCATAGTCGGAATCGGCACGGGAACCGCTACCGGACCGGCCACAGACTCGGTGATGGGCGCAGTTCCCGTCTCCAAGGCAGGTGTGGGTTCAGCCATGAATGATACCACCCGAGAGCTGGGCGGTGCGCTCGGGGTGGCAGTGCTCGGGACCATCTTGAATCACACATTTCTGGCCCGCCTCAATGACCTGACCGTCCTGCAAATTCTGCCCAAGGATATTTACGAAACTATAAGCAGCGGCATCGAAGGGGCCCATCAATTCGCCACCTACATTCCCTTTCCGCAGGTTCAGGAACGGTTTATCGTCTATGTGGACGACGCCTTTGTCTTGGGCATGAAGGAAGCCATGATTGCAGGGGCTGCGGTGATGATTTTGACTGCGGTCATAACTTACATCATCCTGCCTGCACAGATAGAGAGAGCTGAGGAGGTCAAATCGACCGGCCAAAAAGACAGCAATGAGGCGGAGAAAAAATGAAACACAATCAGTGGTTAATGGCATTTGTCGGAGGCATAGTCTTGGGAATACTGTTTTTGTGCAGCAGCCCGGGCCTCTGCGCACAGATCAATTCCACAGCGGACCAGGTGCCCGGAGACTGTCAGCTGATGTGGTCTTATATTGAAGCGGCTGACGCTTTGAACGCAAATCTGAGCCGGATCGACCAGGCGCTGGGGGACGCCTGCCTTGCCTTGAGCCGGACTGGACTTGAGGGGCCAAAGGTGCAACAAATCCTCCGAAATCTTACCCTCACCGATCCGTCGATAATCGATTGCACTGCTATTAGCGCCAATGGCACCATCCTGGAAATTGAGCCTGAGGAGTTTCAATATATCAAAGGGACCAATGTCGGCTATCAAGAACAGTTCAAGAAAATCATGGTATCCAGGAGTCCCATGGGCTTTGCGATGATAACGACCTTGGAGGGATTTTATGCCCTCTTGGTCTCAGATCCAGTGTTCAACGAGAATGGACAATTCATAGGGGTGGCGGGCATTCTGATCAACTCCACAGAGTTTTTCGGGTCTATCCTCGCGCCTCGCCAGCCGGAAGAGATGGCCACGTTTTGGATTATGAGGGCAGAGGATGGGAGAGTGCTCTATGATACCGATGCCACCCAGATTGGCCTGACACTCTCCGATCCCTTGTTCCAGCAGTTTCCCGAGCTTCAGAATTTAGGAAAAAGAGTGGAGCGGGAGAGAACCGGCTATGGCACTTACGAATTCTTAGATCAGGACCACAAGAAAACTGTGAAAAAAGGCGTTTACTGGACCACGCTGGCCAACCGGGGGGATGAGATCAGGCTGATGCTCACCCTAGAGCTGGAATAGCGGCCTTAAAGCAGGAGGGTTGGAGCAGGCTGATCCTTGCAGGTTCCCCATGCCCATCGCCCGTACACTTGATTTCAAGCAAAGTGAACAAAGGAGATGAGCCATGTCTATCAAGCTGCGCATTGCCACCTTTAACCTCATGAACCTGGATGACCGGCGCGACCGGAGGCCGATCCTGGAGGAGCGCATACCCATCCTGCGACCCCAGCTGGTTCGGCTGGATGCGGACATCCTCTGCCTGCAGGAGGTCTGCGGCCAGCACGAGCACGGCAGCAGGATGCGCCTTGATGCCATGAACCTGCTGCTGGAGTGCACACCGTACGAAGGCTACAAGAGGATCTCAAGCCTTGATGAGACCACAGGAGAGGTTTTCGAGAACCACAACCTCGTCATCCTCAGCCGCTACGAGATCGCGGAGCATCATCAGTACATGCATGACTACGCGCCCTCGCCGCGCTATCAAAAAGTCACAGCCCAGCCGGAGGAACACGAGGCCAGGAAGATCTCCTGGGAGCGGCCCATACTGCACGCCAAGGTGTTGCTGCCCAATAATATGACGGCTGATGTGATCAACCTGCATCTCAAGAGCCGCCGGCCAACCAATATCCAGGGGCATAAATTGAACGAAAGAACCTGGAAGACCGCTTCCGGCTGGGCTGAGGGAGTCTTCATCTCTTCGACGAAGACCCAAGCGCCCTGATTGCGGTTTGCGGAGACTTCAACGAGGAGTTCGATGAGGTCGCTCTGGAGGCCATCCGGGGCGACGTGGAGAACACGGGAAACATGGATCTGGCCATGAGGGTCATGGTGCCCACAGAGAGAAACATCCCTGAGCCGGCGCGCTATTCGCTGCTGCATAACGGCAAGGGCAAGATGCTGGACCACATCCTGGTCTCGCGAACATTGCTCGCCTACTTCAAGGGCTCGGAGGTGCATAACGAACTCTTGCACGACGAGTCCATTGTCTTCGCCCCCAAGATCTTCTACCCGGAGTCGGACCATGCGCCGGTGATTGCACGATTCGAGCTTCCGGAATCGAGGATCAAATGGTCCACGGGCGACAGGCCGAAGCAGAAGGGATACAAGTGCATCAAGGGCGGGAAGGGGATGCATCAATAGTATTCCCCCTCTCGATCGGACTCATATGAGATAGAAATAGCCAGATCGGAATATGTATTCTGAGATTCGCTACGCTCGCAACTCAGCATTTCCTGGAATTAAATCGAAAGCTCTAATAAAAAATGAGTATTTGAGCCCTGAGAGTACAAATATTGTTGCTTTAATTAGGAGTCGTTAAACTAGAAGGGAGATTCTTCACAGAGATGTATATCAGAATAATAGTCCAGTATAATTTGTGAAAGGGAAGGTTGAACTCAAGCGCGCCTTGGGTCTTTTTGAGATCACATTATCCGGCATTGGCATCATCTTAGGCGCCGGCATCTACGCCCTCCTGGGTGAAGCAGCAGGATTGGCGGGAAATGCCGTCTGGATGGCTTTCGCATTATCGGCGCTGGTTGCTCTCTTCACGGGCTTCAGCTATGCCGAGCTATCCTCCGTGTTTCCCAGAGCCAGTGCAGAGTACGAGTACACCGTCCAAGCCTTCGGCCGGTTCCTGGCCTTCGTCATAGGCTGGCTGATCAGCTTCAGCGGTGTGATCGGAGCGGCCACCGTAGCCCTGGGCTTTGCGGGCTACTTTTACGCCCTTTTCGGCGCGCCACAGGTGCCTTCGGCTCTGGTCCTGGTGGCCCTTCTCTCCGCTGTCGTCTTCATCGGCATAAAGCAGTCCGCCTGGGTGGCCATAGTATTCACCGTAGTTGAGGCCTTGGGCATCGTCTTCAACATTTTCATGCTGCTGCAGCTCTCTTTGCAGGTTCTGGCCATAGGCTTCGGGCTCACAGCTCTGGGTGGTTTGGCAGCGATTTTGAGGGAGAGAAAGTTCAAGTATGTTTATCGAACCTGATCATAATGGGCTGCTTTGCGCCAGCGCACCCACGGCAAGCGTCGGTATATACAAATAGAGTGAGGAAGACGAAACTCTTAAAAGTCTTCAGGGTCTATATCATCGGGGTGATCTCTTGCCTTCGAAACATAGAATAGGCTTCTTAGTGCTGGCTTTTTCGCTGCTGGCAACAGCAGCCATTGCCGCAGAAGAGATGGGTGGATATACGGTAGATGTGGCCACAAACAAAACCCTGGGTTCCTATCTGGTCAACGATACCGGCTTTGCGCTCTATTACTTTATGCATGACGCTCCTGGAAATGGCACAAGCACCTGTTATGGAAAATGCGCCGGGATCTGGCCGTCGTTTTATGAAGAGAACGTCACTGTACCGGAGGGCCTCAACGCTTCCGACTTTACGGCTGTGATGAGAACCGATGGAAAAGAGCAGACCGCCTATATAGGATGGCCGCTTTATTTCTACTTCAAAGATACGGAGCCTGGAGACGTCTACGGCCAAGGGATTAACAACATCTGGTTCGTGGTAAATCCCAAAGAATTCCCGCCAATGAAAAGCTGAAAGGTTCTTAATTTTTTTCTTCCAACTTCTTTGCCAGAGACTGCGCAAACTTAAGGTAGTTGCATACAGGACTTCCCAGGGGGATAATACTACCACTAATACTTGCACCTTCGATTTCCAGCTCAGCCACGGAGGGAGCAGACATTCTGGGCAAGGTAGAGCTTCCGGGGCAGATAAGCAGTCTCTCGCCCCTCTCGACGATAGGCCGGTGGATATGCCCGAAGACCAGCACCTGTACATTCATCTCCCGAGCCATCATCTTTGCACCCACCAGGCTCGAGCCGTGAGACGCCATGTGCACCAGGCCGATCCTGATGCCCTCGACCTCGATGACTCTTCGCTCCGGCAAGAGCCTCTTCAGCTCGGCATGATCGGCATTACCCCTGACTGCCTCCAGCCTTCCCAAGTCAGCCAGAGCAGTGTGAGCCTGGACGGAGACGAAATCCCCCGCGTGCAGTATGATGTCCGCGCCCCTGGCCAGCCTGGCCACGGCCAAAGGCAGTTCTTCGTCCTTCAGATGAGTGTCGGATAGGGCGATTATCCTGGTCATACATGCATCCTTCTCATCCCCGCCTCCACAATTCCCAGGAACTCCGCACCCACGGCCACCACGGAATTGGTGAATATGGAGGCGTTGATCTCGAATATGGGATAGCGGAACTTGGTGTAGTCGGACATCAGCCAGGTGGTGGTACTGGTATCTCCGCTGAAGATGCCCGCATACTCCGGCTTTACAGGAATGAAGACTATATCCTCCGTTCTACCATGACGCCTCATGAGGGAGACGAGCTTGGATGATCGATTGGCAGTTATCGGCATCACATCCGCCCCCTTGGACAGGGCCATCGTCGCTCCTTGCAGCGCCTCGTAGGTATTGCCGATGCCGCTGATGGGGATATAAACGTCGCCGATCTGGTAGCTGGGGGCGTTGAAGTCCCGTTCCCAGTAGCTGATCTTGTTCAAGTGGGTGAACCTCATCTCAAAGGCGCGGGCCACGAGCCCGGAGCGGCCTACGCCCCCAATCATGTAGCGGCCGCTGCGGGGCAGGAGCCTGCCCAGCCAGTGTTCTAGATGCTCCGAGCCCATCTTTGCCATGAGCCTGGCATTCTCCTCAAAGTCTTTGATCGTTGATTGATACTCAGGGCAAGAGACCTCGCAGATCCCCTTGAGCCTGGACTGGATGTCCTTGAAGAGAGCGTTTAAGAAAGCGAGAACCTCCAGCTCGAACTCCGTCCCCAGGGGAGAGAGCCTGGACCTCATATCCTTGTCTGTGGCATGCTTTGTCCTGGCCTTGATCACCAGGGCGGACCCCATCTCGTAATCGCTAACCAGCCGAAAGGCCGTTCCATTCTCGTTGGCGGTGATGAGCTTGATCTCGCCCCCGTGAGCGATCGTGTCCTCGATGTACTTGTTCACCGCCGGCGTCTCTCCCGAGCCGGAGATGGCAATGCCGAGGTTCTTTCCCTTGCGGTAGTGTCTTTGCACAGGATCTTCCAGTGTGAAGGGAAAGACGTTGTCAAAGTGGTTCTGGATGAGCTGCAGGAAGCTGTAGAGCGCAAGTGCGCTTCTGCCAGCAGCCAGCCCGTAAACGAACTTGTTCTCCGGAGAAGGGGCGAGGAACTGCTCCATGGATTCGGAGAAGGCTGCCACATCCGCCATATCCAGATCCAGCAGCTTCTCCAGGAAGCCGCACTGCAGGAGCGTGGCCTCGCGGAAAGTTTCGATCATCAGGCCTGACATGAAGTCTAGGGTGAGATCCCCGAAAGATAAGCCTTTCTAGGTCATCTTTTCAGGTTACGATCTCTGGCAGCAGGTTCTGCTCGTTTGCCAGCCTGATCTCCTGGGCGATGCGCCTGCCATTGGAGAGATTGCGCTCGACAAGATCGGAGTAGGGCGAGCCGCTGACGTAGAGGTTGGTGCCCGCCACGATGCGCGCCGAGATCTCGAAGACCTTGAACTCCAGGTCGTCGGTGACGATGGTCTCCAGGCTGAAGGCGCCGATCATGCCCCCGAAAAGCTCCAGGGAGGTCTCGACCACGCGCTCGCCCAGCTCGAAGGCCCTGGGAAGGAGCGACTCGCGAAGCACCAGGGGCAGGTTGCCTGTGACCACGAAGCTCGGATAGATGCCGGCCTCAGCCAGCTCGTTCATGCTCCCAATGCGGAAGATCTCGTCGGCATTCGACTCCACGCGCCGGTCGATGCCCAGCATCTCCAACGATCCCTTGCTCACGCGGTATCCCTCGGATTTTATAGGCGAGTAGAAGAAATGAATGTAGTATCGGGTGCCGAGGATGAACTCCTGGATGGTGTACTTCTGCTGAAGGCTCATCTTTGATTGAAGCTCATCTTTGTTCTTGGCGATGAAGAATCCCCTGCCTCCTTTCGCGCCGTGGTATTTGACTATGACCGGCCGGTCGATATCCTCGGCCTTTTCAAAGCGCATGGGAACATTGACCCCCGCCTTGAGCAGCCATTCCCGTTCCATCTCCCGGTCGCTCTCCCAGGCCAGGACGCGGCGGTTGCCGAAGGTGGGCACGGCCAGCGACTCAAACTTCTCTATTCCCAGATACTCCACCAGCGATCCGTGGGGGATGATGATGGCGTTCTCATTCACCAGGTCCTGGCTGTAGTCCAACAGAGCCTTATAGCTCTCCACGCAGACGAACTTATCCGGCTTGGCCAGGGGAAAGGCATCGTAGAACCGGGGCGGCTGGCCGATGCAGATTCCTATGGTTTTGAAGCCCTCCTGGCGCGCACCGTGAAATATCTGCAGGCTGCTGTGGGAGCAGATGGTGGCGATAGTGAGATGGTCTTTGTCGTAACCTTTCAAAATGTCCAGGATGTCTTCTTTCGAAATCATGGTGATGACCCTTTGAAGCGTGATCTTTGAAATTGCAGGGTTGGGATGAAGGTAGATAAGCTCTTCGGAGGCCGTTCGCCCTGGATCGATTCGCTTAAAATGTCGAAAAAGCAGCATAGCTCATGAAGTCGTCATGGAAGAGAGAGACAAAAGAGACCAGCATAGAGGTTTCTCTGGAGACGGATGGTTTGGGCACGATCGAGGTTGAGACGGGAATTGAGCTTCTGGATGAGATGCTGTCCGCTTTTGCCGCGGGAGGAAACTTCGATCTGGCCGTCAAGGCCAGGGGCGACCTGGAGACAGGAGACCACCACACCACCGAGGACACAGGGATCACTTTGGGCTCTTCTTTAGGCCAGATCATAAAAAGCGGCATGGGGAGCGCAGTCGTTCCTTTGGAAGAATGCCTGGCCATGGTGGCGGTTCGCTTCGGCAGGGCCGGCTACCGGGAGGATTTCGAGTTTTGGAGCAGGGAAGAGGGCGGCATGAGCCTGCAGAACTTCGGCCACTTCCTGCGCTCTATGGCCTACAGCGGAAAGTTCACTCTTCATGCCCGCGCGGAAGGCGGCAGCGACCGGAGCAAGGTCGAGGCCCTTTGCACAGCATTGGGAAGAGCTGTGAAGAGGGCCATTCGCGATGAATAAGGCATACGACTCCAAAAAAAGGCAGGAGTCAGATCTTGACGAACTTGCTCTTGGGTGCGCCGCAGGGGCACTTCCAGGTCGAGGGCAGCTGCTCGAAGGGAACTCCGCCGTGCTCTGCCGGATCATAGATGTAGCCGCAAACTGTGCACCTCCACTTGGAGGCGCTTTCCGTGCTTATCGCCTGCGAGCTGGGGCCAAGAGGAACGGTCAGGGCGGAGCCCACTTCTTTCCGAGATATGCCCTGCTCATCGCTGCTGCTGCCTGATTCCTCCAGGGCCGCAACAATAGCTTTGGCGAACTCCAAGGAAGCGGTGGGACCATTTCCGGTGATGATATTTCCATCCCGTACCACGGCCTCGTCCGAGACAACAGCCCCTTTGGCCTTGATGTGATCCGTTTCAGATGCCGTGGCCCTCTTGCCGTTTAGAAGGCCAGCGTCGGCCAGGATCCAGGGGCCAAGGCAGATGGCTCCGATGAGCTTCTCTTGTGCTGCCGCGGCCTTTGCCAGGGCCTGATGATCAGGATCTTCGTTCAGCTTCTGATCGTAGATTCCCTCTCCACCCACAAAGACCACCGCAGCGTATTCCGACAGAGTGACGTCCTTCAGATCCAGGTCTACCGAGACGCTCTCGCCGTTCATTCCTGTGGCCGTCTTCACTCCTTTGGAGGCCAGGACGACAGAGTAGCCTTTGCTCTGGAAGTAATCGCGAGGCACATTCAGCTCCTCCTCCCGGTACTGCTGAGGAGGCAGAACCATCAGGATCTTGCCTTTGACTGGCATAGAGCTGGAATCGGAGCCTGTGTTCGGCACAGGAACGACAGGAACTAAGCTGCTTGATGTCGTTGCAGAGTTGTTTGCGGTGCCGTCTCTCTCTTCATATCCTGTGGCCATCTGGCAGGGCACCTGCACGAAATTGAAGGCATAGGCCGAGTAGCAGACAGGACAGGGCGTGTAGGGGTTGACGCTGGCCAACTGATAGGGGGTAAGGCTGACCGTATATCCGCAAACGGGGCACTGCCAGCAGGTAAATCCTGCAGCCAATCCCGGGTCGTATTGGGCAAACGCGGCAGAAGCTCCTGCCAGAAGCAGGAGGAGAATCAGAGTTATGGACGAGGTCTTCATAGCCGACTGATTAACGCCCCATGGAATAAATAAATCACGAATCTCAGATCATAAAAATAGATGGGCCCTAGATCCTGCGCCTGGCGAAGGCTCCAAGAGCAAGGGCAGTGAGGGCGGCCAGGAAGCCAGCCGTGCCGTTCTTCCTGGTGGCCCCCTCACCGGGGAGTACGGTGATGGTGCCGTTGGCGACCGTCTCAGGATAAAAACCGCTCACATTAATCACCTTTAGATCAGCAGTGGCGTTCGCTTTGCTGGCCAAGAAGGTGAGGTTGGCAGCGCCACAGCCGGCCGGCAGCACCACGCTTATCCTTCCCGCCTTCGCATCATTCTGCCAGGAGGAATTGCACGCTCCTGAAACGCCCTGGGCCTTGACCACCGAGGCATCATAGGAGATGACTATCCTCTTTTCGCCGCCGGATAGAGGAACTTCCAGGGGAATGGAGACAGTATCTTTGGCGGCGACCTCTGCCGAGCCCAGGGATACGCCGCGCACTTCCGGAGGAGTCACGTTGAAGAACTCGCCAAATACCTGAATGGCATCGACTGCGTTCTCCACTCTCACCCTCAGCTCGTACCTGCCGGGCCGGGCCGCTACGCCCAATGCATGAGGCTCCAGAGCCTCCAGTGTTCCCTCCAGGGTGTGATTGGAGCTGCCCAAGACAAGTCTTCCGTCAATGATATCGAAGAACCGGAGAACGCTCTTTCCAAGCTCTATTCTGATGAACTGCCTGCGGGCGGTTTCGTTGGCGAGCATGGCGTCATAGTTCATAGCGGCGTTGAGATTTCCGTATTCGCTGCGCGAGACATAGTAGTGGTTCTTGCCTTTTACTATGCTGGCGATTCTTCCCGATGGGTCAAATTTGACGCCCACCTGGACAGGAGATAGAGATGGGCTGAGGTAGAGCTGCCCGGGCACCGGGCCATTGCCCGCATCCAGGACGGGGCTCTTGTCGTCGCCCAGCTGCAAGGTTGTGGCATTCCATCTCCAGGAGAAGCTCCAGAGTTCCCCGGAGCCCTGACCCAAGCCTGTGATGTCTCTGGAGGAGACGGTCCTGTTGCTGGAGTCGAGGATATCCGCAGTGACAAGGCGAATCTCCGCGGCCCGCACGACCATGGAGAAGTTTGCCCCGGCAGAGGATGTTGCATTGCTGGGAGTATGGATTAGGGGGGGCTGGGGTCTGGGAACGACATACTGGTTGATGTATGGATAGTACCGAAGGGTATCGTTATCTGCTATCCGGATACTCATCCCCGGCCCCAGGGCGACGGTAGAGTCACGATTGAGGTTGACAGAATCGTGGTTGACCATGACTATCACATTGGGCTGGACGGACACGATCTCCATCTCTCCCATACCCAGCCCCGGCTCAACAGGCAGAACATACTGATCCGAGATCTGGAAGATGCCGTCTATGGTTGCAAAGCGCTGCGTCCCATTATTGAAGACATTGCTGACATGCACCATTATTATGGGCATGTCCTCGACGTCGCCCAGATTTTTCTTGAAAACGTAGGTGGAGTTGGATTTGACTACAGAGCTGTCCACCTGATCTCCATCTTTCAGAAGCTGGATGAAGATGCTGTCGTTTTCCACGTCCCTGATGCGCATCTCGTAGCCTTCCGCCAGAGTGTAATTGCCAGCCAGGACTATGCCTCGCATCTCTCGATCCATGAGCACCATGCCCAGGTAATCATCCTCCAGAAGGCTTTGGGTTGCCCTTCGCCCTTCCAGGCTGGAATCATATCCTGCGAACCATTGGGTTCCGAGGAAGCTCATGACGAAATAATCTCCCCAGGGCTTGAATTCGAATTGCTTGGGCTGCACAAATGAGGTGTACTGGAATCCCTCTTGTATCGCCGTCTTATTAGCCTCATCCACTCTGGGCCTGGTGGGAGGCTGCACGGTTCTACCCTGAACTTTATAAAGGACCAGGGTCTCAGCACCGAGCCCATTCTCAGGATCAAAGTAAAAACCACTGTAGTTCTCGGCGTTCCATCTGGCAATGGCGGAAGACCTGTATTCTCCCAGCAGCACCGGGAGGAAAGAGGTGGCGTTAAAGGCGGGACCTCGTATCTCATGAACACCGAAATCGAAGAGTGCGCCTTCAGGGTAATAGAAAAGCTCGGGAGTGTCAATCACTACTATTACCATATCTCCGGTCAGAGGAATCACGGCATTTCTGGTGAAGGTGAGGGCCTTATCATTCTGGAACTCGAGGCCCTTCTCGGACAGGTCCGTGAGCTCCATATTGCCCAGCCTGCCGCCCTCAAAGAGCTTGACATCCGGCTCATCGCTGACCTGAAAGATCCCATCCACCTCGGCGAATCCGAAGTCTCCGCCCCGCATGGCATTGGCCAGATGAACCAGAAGAACTGGCACGTCATCGATTTTGTAGACATAAGTTCCTCCAACGCTCACCACGGCAGTGTCCACTGGTTTTCCATTCTTAAGAAGAACGAAGTTCACCACATCGTTCTTCTCGGAGATCCCCGCTGCCGCCAGGACATAACCGTCCAAAAGAGGCAATGCGGAGTTGTTGGTCAGAATATGAGTATCTTTTCCATCCAGGAGCACCTTTCTCAGCTCTCCTTTGCCAAGGACGCTGACTTCATCGGTGATTGAGCTCTCCGGATAGCCGGCCAGATAGGGCTTGCCCAGGAAGGCCACTGTCCGAAAGCTTCCCCAGGGCTCGTACTCGAACTGCCTGGACCAGGCCTGGGTGGAGTAGATGACATGGCCTTTTTCTGCCGTCCTTCCCTCCACATCTATGCGGAGCTGCTCCCCGCCCTGACCCTTATCCAGGTCGTAGTAGAACCAGCCAAAGTCATCCGCACGCCAAACTCCGTCGCCATCACTGAAATGACCTCGCACAACGGCGGTCTCAACCGGCTCCTGGGCGCAGGCACCGGGAAGAAGCACGAGAAGCAAAGCCAGCCCGGCAGCGAACCAGATCGTCCTGATCTTCATGCACCTCTTTTGACTCATTCCTGGGTAAGCTGTATATCCTATGGCAGACCACAGGCGGATCGGAGTTAGATGTCATCCATTAAACACATTGCGATATACGGCAAAGGTGGTATCGGCAAGTCGTGCACGGCCTCGAACATCGCCGCCGCCTGCGCCGAAGAGGGCCATAAGGTGCTGATGGTGGGCTGCGACCCGAAGAGCGATTCAAGCATAACCCTGGTGGGAAGACGGATTCCCACCATGATGGACCTCATCCAGGCCGGAGGAGAGATCAAGGAGCCGGATGTGGTCTTCCGGGGATATAAGGGCGTGAAGTGCATTGAAGTCGGGGGCCCAGAGCCGGGAGTGGGCTGCGCCGGTCGAGGGATAATCGTGGCCATCGATTTCCTGCGCAAGGTCTCCAGGGCCATGGAGGAGGTGGATCTCGTGCTCTACGATGTGCCTGGGGATATCGTCTGCGGCGGGTTCTCGGCGCCCATCCGCAAGGGCCTGGTGAGCCAGGCCTACATCATCACCTCCGGAGAGTACATGCCGCTTTATGCAGGAAACAACATCTGCAAAGGGCTGCGCCGTTTGAACACGCCTCTGGCGGGGGTCATCTGCAACTCCCGGGAGGCCGCCGGGGAAAGGGAGATTGTAGAGAGCTTTGCCCGGGAGCTGAAGAGCCGCCTGGTGGCCTTCATACCCAATGACCCCATCGTGCAGCAGTGCGAGCGGCGGGCAGTGACGGTCATCGAAGGCGCGCCCGACTCGAAGATAGCTGACATTTACCGCGCCCTGGCCAGGGATATCATGTCGGAAACAGCGCCAACGATTCCGGAACCCCTGAGCGATGAGAAGCTGATGGAGCTCTCCAGAGCATGAAGGCCGACTGCCCCAGGATTCTCCTGGCAGGAGATCGAAGCTCCAGCGGCAAGACAACCATAGTAGCGGGACTGCTCTTTGCGCTGCAGAGGCGCAGCCTAAAAGTCCAGCCCTTCAAAGTGGCCATGGACTACATCGATCCCAGCTACCACACCTGGATCACGGGCAGGCACTGCCGCAACCTGGACGGCTACCTCATGCCCGCCGCAGCGGTCGCGGAGATCTACGCCCATGCCGCTCAAGGCGCGGACATCTCAGTGATCGAAGGGGTGCGCGGCCTTTACGAAGGCTACGAGGGCGACCTGGGAAGCACGGCGCAGATTGCCAAGATGCTCCAGACGCCGGTTATTTTCGTCGTGGACGCGAGAAGCATCACGCGCAGCGCAGCCGCGCTGGTTAAGGGCTACATGGACTTCGATCCCGGCGTTCAGATCAAAGGAGTCATCCTGAACAAGGTGGGAAGCGAGAGGCACGCCGAAAAAGCCAGAGCAGAGATCGAGCGCTACGCGGGCGTGGAGGTGGTGGGCGTGATAGGTCGCAACGACTCCATGCACCTGGCCATGCGCCACCTGGGCCTGGTTCCGGTTCTGGAGGGCAAGACCAGGCATGATGGATTCGAGGAGCGGCTGGACAGGATCCGGGAGATCGTGGAGGAGGGCCTGGATCTGGACCGCATCCTGGAGCTGGCGGGCGAAGCCGGGCCGCTACCGGAGGTTTGGCCCGATCTCTACCGCCAGAGCGATGAGGGAAGGGGCGTGAAGATCGGTGTGGCCATGGATGAGGCCTTCAACTTTTACTATCGGGACAATCTGGAGCTGATGGAGCTTTCCGGGGCGAAGGTGGTTGCATTCAGCCCGGTGCACGACTCCGCCCTCCCGGACGTCGACGGCATCTACATCGGCGGAGGCTATCCTGAGATTTATGCTCGCGAGCTTTCCGAGAATCAAGGCATGCGAGCGTCGCTGGAAAGGGCGCACGAGAGGGACCTGCCCATCTTCGCCGAATGCGGCGGGCTGATGTACCTGACCAGGGAGATCGAGTGGGATGGCGAAAGAAGAGAGATGGTGGGCCTGGTCCCGGGGAAGGTTCGGCGCGGAAACATCCGGGTGGTGAGCTACGTGCACGGCCGCCTGGCGCGCGACTGCGCGCTGGGGCCCGCGGGCGCGCCCATCATGGGCCACGAGTTCCACCACTCCGAGATGCTGATGGACGCGGGAGCGAAGTACGCCATCCGCCTGGACCGGGGCGCGGGGATCGCTGGAGGGCAGGATGGGGTCGTGGAGGGAAACCTCCTGGCCAGCTACATGCACATCCACGGGGCATCTTACCGTGGGTTTCCAGCGGAGTTCATCGGGGCATGCGGGAGAAAAGAGGCATGAGGAGAATTGCCGCCATTCAGCTTGGCCAAAGCCGGCCCCCTTTGGGACCGGATAGGGGGATGCTCCAGATAATTGGACGTGATTTGCACGTACGCGCAATTCTGCGTGCAAATCGAGTGAGAGGTGCATCTTTTGCTGGTTGGCAATTGGCACAAATAGCCTCTGATGGGTCAAATGCTATCTTTTTTCACGACCACTCTTGAGAGTCCTCTGGGGCGCCGCAGATCCAGCCGCCGCCGCTAAAATTCACTGTTGGCTCGGCCACCACCGCTTCCGACGGGGGCTGGTCGCAGGGCGCACCCGTCAACGCCGTGCAGATCAGCCGCTACAAGCCAGGCTCACTAATGTCGGACTTCTTCATGGGATGCCCTCTCTCAAGTGCCCGTCAAGTAGCGCGGTCATGGTGTCTCCTGCCGCGTCCTCACATTCCAATGCTCCGGCACTTTCCCAGCCACGGCACGCCGGAGTCCTTCATCACGGGACAAGGCTTGAGGTTGGCGATCATCTCTCAATCACCTGCTGGAACCATAGCAGCGCCGCCTCGCCCTCCTTCCGGCTGACCTCATCCACGGTTCGGTTGTGGCGAATGCCGTTACGCAAGTCGGCGAGCTGGTCGAAACGCTTTATGAGCAGCTCCTTGTTTGCGAAGCGTTTCTGGAAAAGTGACCAAAGCGCCTTGCTCGTAATCACGTCCTGAAGCTCACGAAGGTCGGCGTACTCGAGCTTACCGGCCAGCGTCTCATAGTAATCCAAGTCGAGCGCGGGATTCTTCTTCGCCGCGGACTGGACGCGCTCAATGATTTCCTGGAGCACATGGGTCGGAAGCCTCTTATAGTCCCCATCGAGCATCCCGGCGATCGTGCGGCGCAGGGCTAACTCCACGACCTCGACCCGGGCATCCAGTTCGCGGAGCTGCGGAGTTAGATCGAGGCGTTCCTTCACGAGTAGATCCTCAATCGCATCTTGGAGCGTGCGCTGGCGCTCGGCGAGGAAGGCCTCGAAGTCGTCCGACCCGAAGGGGTCGCGCCGCAGGATGTCGAAGGCCGCCGGGGAAATGAAGTGCGACTCCAGAATCGCACGCACAGTTGACTCCCCGTTTTCGGCGATCAGCTCTGGCAAGTACACGTTCGGCAGGCGGTCGTTGATGACCCTGCGGTTAGTGTCGGCAGTAAGCGGTGTCCGGTTCAAGATGGAGTCGATGACGCTGCCGAGTCCGTGATCCTTGCCCCAGCTCTTAGGGACAATGTGGTGGTCGTCGAGGTCGCCATACTGGGGGACGTTGCCCGTCATCCAGTCGCGCGCGCCCCGCAGGACGAGAAGATCGAAGATGCCATTGTAGACGGAGGTTCCTCGCTTGGTCTCGCTCCGAAGGTCCAGCGTCTTGAAGCGCCCCCGGAACTCGGAGATTAGCTCCGGCTCGGAAGCGTCGTTCTCGAACCAGGCCTTCACGTCTATGTAGTCGCGCGCGCTCATGGATTCGACGGAGCCCGAATACCGGTTGGTAAAGACGCTGGCCCAGTACCAGTGGCGGATCTTGCGCTGCGCATCGAGCTGACGGCAGGCGGGGAGCTCGCGGACCGCGGCCTGGAGTGCCGCGAAAGCTGGCAGGATCGAGACGTAGGGCAGGTACTCGGACGAGATGGCACCGAACTCCTGCGGATGACGGAGAAGTTCGATCGCTCGGTGCAGCGCCTCGACCGCCTCGGTCCAGCGCTTCTTGAAATCCGCGATGTTGGGGACCAGAACCTCCTTGCGGAGCGAGCCGTCCGCCTCGCGCACCTTTTTCACCTGGCCCGGCAGGAGGTAGTAGAGGTACTTGGGCGAGCAGTAGGCCTGGCGCAGGATAGACATCACCTGGAGGATGTAGACGTTCATCCGCTCTGTATCGACGAAATCGAGGCGCGGAACCGCTTCGCGCCACAGATGCTTGAGCTGGAGGCCCTTTGGCTTGAGGAGCGCGTTAATCAGGTCGAAAACGTCGAGACGGATCCCCCGGCTGTTGATCTGGGTGAAGATGTCGCAGACCTTGTAGGGCTCGACATCACGATCGATCTCGATGTATGCAATCTGGTACTGCTCTGTGATGCCCTTCAGGAGGTCACCGAAAGCCTTCGCATTCTCGGCGCGTCGGCCCGCTTCCCTGGTCGCAGCGTCGTCACCGGCCTCCCTTGCCGCGGCCACCCGGTCGCGCCAGAACTTCTCGTAGTTCTGGACCCAGTTTGGCAGCTCCCAGCCGCCCTTCCCCATGACAGAGAGTGGGAATTTGTGGGTCTCGAACTGCGCGTTCTGGTCGGCGAGAAGATTCACGCCGCGGCTCGTCCAGTCGTACTCGAAGGCCTCGTCGTAGGCTTCCTCCATGAACCGATCCACGCGGATGAAATAGAGGAATCGGTTCTGCCGACTGGGCACCGGGACGTCGGGCGCCACGAACGCATAGTACATCGCCGTTAACCGTTGCTGGCCGTCCAGAACGATATGTGCTGGATTGCTATTCCCATTGAAGCCGTAGAGGGGCTCGCAGGCGAAATCTTCGAAGCTCTCTGGTTTGCCCTTCCAGAGAAGCAGGCTCCCGATGTAGTAGTCGAGGAAGATCGAGCGCATAAGCTCGCGGATGTCCCATGGCATCCACTCGAACTCGCGCTGAAAGTCCGGGATGACGAACATTGGTCATCGGTTAAGAATATATAATTCTGCCCATGCTAAATTTTAGCCTAAGATTATGAGTCAGCTATTTAGCGATACTATCGCTGAGATCGAAAAATCAGCTGAGCAGGCGTTACTATGTT
>Ga0315280_10005372_pt1 | contig 18310 bp, 10 predicted proteins | sample YL17G06_40_MG_FD_203697 | JGI IMG/M metagenome (GOLD analysis project Ga0315280, IMG submission 203697) | Sediment microbial communities from Yellowstone Lake, YNP, Wyoming, USA - YL17G06_40 | ecosystem: Environmental > Aquatic > Freshwater > Lake > Sediment | place: USA: Wyoming | collected... | reverse complement strand
CGCCCGCCTGAGGGAGGCGGCGTCGGCCTCGGCAGCTATCCTCTCCAGCCAGCTACCGGCCAGGAGGGCAAGGGGCAGGAGGAGGAGGACGAGCTGTCCTGCCTCGCGGCGGGTGGTGATGGCGATGATGACGGCGGCGCCGCTGGCCCAAAAGAAGAGAAAGCGCTGGAAGAGGGAGACATCCTCGCCTCTGGAGGCGATCCAGCGGCTCAAGAGCCACAGGTAGGCTGACCCGCCCAGAAGAAGCAGCAGCGCTTCGTAGCTCATCAGGATGCCGGGGTGAAAATGCCAGGGCAGGTCGTCGCGGGGCAGCGCGAACATGTCTACCCACTGGCGCAGGCCGGGCAGGCTCAGGCGATCGACGGAGGTGCCGAAGTGGGTGACGCTCAGCTCTAGCGCTCCCAGGAAGAAGAGCAGGCCGCTGACGAGCAGGGCTGGGTTCTGCCTGATGACGCTCACGGCGTCCAGCACGTCCTGGTTTCGCCGCCAGGCGATCTCGCAGGTCAGGAAGGCTAATACAACGAGGGCCGTAGAGGTGGAAACGAGGTCGCTGCCCAGGGCCAGACCCAGGCTGAGGATCAGCACGAAGAAATGGAGGGGGCGCTGCGTCCGCAGGTAGGCGAAAAGAGATAGGACCATGGCAAGGGAGAGAAAGGCGCCGACACTGTAGGGCAAGGCGCTGCGGGAGACATGAATGAGGAGAGGCGAGAAGGCCAGCAGGCCCGCCGCCGTCAGGGCAGCACCGCCGACATGTCGCGATAGGGGCCAGAACAAGGCAACCAGGGCTGACCCGGCCAGCGCTGGCAACAGGCGAGCCAGAAGGTCGCTGGAACCGAAGATGGAGAACAGGTGGGCAGTGAGAGAGGAGGTCATATCCCCCGGCCAGTTGGCGGGCATATCGCCCTGGGACGTCTGCCAGGCGGCGAAGGCGCGGACGCTCTCGTTGATGGCCAGGGGGAGATGCTCCAGGCGAGCCAGGCGCAGGGCGGCGGCCAAGCCGATGACGGTCAGCCAGACGACCACCTCCAGGCTGATGGACAGGGCGGGCGCTGCCGCCGGTGCCCTAGCTATCGTTCCTGAAGGCTGAGTGGATACGGTGTCATCGAGGTACTCGCTCATAGGCGCCATCGCCTCGCTGCCACCTTAAGGGGCGCTGACAACAGTCTCTACCTCCTGAGGCATTCTATAGATGGTGACGCTGTCGTTCTGGTAGGCCACCTCCATGAAGGTGGCGAACTTGGCCAGTCCTGCCTCGCCGTAGCTTTCCTTCTCCAAGTGACCGACGTATACGTACTCCACGTCGTACTTTTCCAGGATCTGTTTCGCTTCCCCTGGGCTCGTGCTCATGTAGGCTTGGGCCACGTCGTCCTGGCGCCCGTTGAGCGGGGCGTCCGAGCCCCGCCACAGGCTTTCGTGGCCAGGCCAGCCTAGCACCGTAGGCAGGCCGGTGCGGGAGGAGATGCGGGCATAATCGGTGTAGCCGTCGCCTACCGCCTCGAGGATGACCGGGGTGCCACTGACGTTGTCGTTCAGCCAGCGGATGGCCTTGTACTCGTCGAGGTGCTGCACCTGCACGTGTACCAGGCCGTCCATACGGCGAGCGTTGGTGAAGCCGCCGGTTCGCTCGAAGGTGGCGGCCACTGTGTAGACCAAGGCGGCGGCGATGATGGTGGCGGTGAGGCCGGCCCAGCAAAGGCGGCCCAAGGCGATGGCTGGTCGCCTCGCCCGCCAGTGGACGGTGAGGTAGTAGAGGCCGACGGCACCGCCGATGCTCAGAAGCGTCCAGGCCTGATAGTAGAGCTTAAAGACGGTATTCACTCGAAAGGCCAATATGTCTTTGACCCAGTACAGCTCGGGTCCCAGGATGAGGAGGATGCCCAGGCCTACCAGCATCAGGGGGAAGAGGTAGCTTCGCCTCACCTCCTCACTCTCATGTTCGCGGAAGAGTTCGCGGGCGAAGGCGAAGCCGGCCGCTGTCAGGAAGACGGCCAGCATGGCAAGGGTTCCCCAGCTAGGGCCGCGGGTAGTCAGTTCGTCGGCGAAGCCGCTGGGGCCGCGCTTCACGAATATCAGGAAGGCCCAGATGGCCAGAGGGGCCAGCCAGGGAATCACAGACAGGGCAATCATGGACCGGCGGAGGCGAGGCCAGGGCCGGACGAGGATGCGTGCCGCTACGAAGGACAAGCCCAGCCAGAGGAGGGGCAGCCAGACCATGAGGAACTGTCCGGGGCGGGTGACGGTGGAATTGATGGGCGCATGGCCCGGCCGGGTGGCCGCCTCCACCAGTGCCAGTCCATGGGCGCTGCTGTGGAAGGTAAGGTAGAAGGGCAGGTAGAGGAGGACGGCCGCGACAGCCAGAGTTGCGGCGAAGGAGGCTGTATCCCACACGACTTGAAGGTCGAAGCCTCCCGCCCCTCGCCAGTTGGCCACGAGAGCAACCGCCACCACCAGGAAGAAGAAGGTGGGCAGATCCCACAGGTTGATGAAGCCCAGGGCGCCGATGGCCAGGGCCGTGAATAGGAAACGCCAGGGATGACGGATGAGCCAACGGCTGTCCAGACCATCGCCGGAGCGGAATAGCTGGAAGGCGATGGCCACGGCGGTGATGATGAAGGGGAGGGCGAGGACATGGGGGTGGAGATCACCAAAGTGAAAGCTGAAGAAGGGGAACTCCTGGATGTCCCAGTCGGAGCCTATGCGGGTAGCTCGCCACCACCACCAGAACTTAGTGGGGTACCACTTGCTGGTGGACTCGGGGCCGTTCAGGTTGAAGACCCCTACCCAATCCTTATAAAAGGCTTCCGAGCCGATACCGTGGGCGGCCAGCATCTCGAACACGCCCTCCAGGTTGGACAGCAGAAGAAGCAGCCCGGCTGCCGCCAGGCCGAAGATGGCCACTCGCGGCATCAGCTTCGGGGCCGCTGCCAGAGCCTTTTCCGTGGTCATTCGAGCGGAGGCCAGCAGGTTATAGACGACCCCGAAGATGGCGGTAGCCGCCAGCGCCGCCACCAACGACAGGGTGAGGTAGAAGGTGTAGTTGGTCCGCAGGCCAGTCAGCTTGGTCAGGGTGGAGGCCATGAGATAGCCGAAGTGGTAGTAGCTGATGGAATGGCCGGAGAGCCAAGGGTCGTCAGCCGGGAAGAGCTCGCTGCGGTTGATGGCGTTAACGAAGGCCAGCTCGAAGGGCTTCTCGCCCCACTGGATCTCAGGAGCGTAGGAGCGCAGGAAGACGGCCAGGACCAAGGTGGAAGAGAAGAGGACCTCTACCAGCACTAGATAGCGCCAGCCATCGTGGAGGAAGGCGCCCAGCTCCTGACGATAGCGCCCGGCCAGGACGGCCGACAGGAGGGCTAGGAGGGCCATGACGAGGATGATGGAGCCGCGGGCGTTGGGATAGATGCCCAGGGTGGCGCCAATCCAGAGGCAATAGGCTACCAGTAGCAGGCCTATGACCTTGGTGAAGGCGTAGCCGCGGTCGGGCAGACGATTGAAGAAAACGAAGGCTATGGGCAGGGCGATTGCCCCTAACAGCTCTGCTGCCGCCCACCAGCTCAGGGTTTCTAGCATGGCACCGCTAACTTCGCGCTAGGCGAAAAGGGCCTCCACGAAGTCCGCGGCCACGAAGGGGGCCAGGTCCTCTGGCCGCTCGCCGGTGCCCACGAACCGTACCGGGATGCCTAGCTGGTCGCAGATGGCGAAGACGGTGCCGCCCTTGCCCGTCCCGTCCAGCTTGGCCAAGAAAAGGCCCGTCACCTGCACTGCCTCGGTAAAGTACTTTGCCTGGAGAAGGGCGTTCTGGCCGGTGGTGGCGTCCAGAACCAGCAGAACTTCATGGGGGCTTGAGGGGTCCTTCCGCTGGATCACCCGCTGGACTTTGCGCAGCTCCTCCATCAGGTTCACCTTGGTGTGGAGGCGACCGGCCGTGTCGATGATCACCGCGTCGGCGCCCCGCCGCTCGGCGGCGGTAAGGGCGTCGAAGACCACGGCGCCGGGGTCGGCCCCCTGCTGGTGGGCCACCACCTCCGCTTGCACTCGCTCTCCCCACTGCTGTAGCTGATCGATGGCGGCGGCGCGGAAGGTATCGGCGGCCGCCAGGATCACCCGCTTGCCGTCGGTCTTCAAGCTCCAGGCCAGCTTGGCGATGCTGGTGGTCTTGCCGCTGCCGTTCACCCCCACCACCAGGATGACGGCCGGCTTGGCAGCAAAAGTTCCCGCGTCTTTGCCCCAGAGCTGGCCGCCAGCGCCCTCCACAGCCAGGATGGCCGTCAGTTCCTCCTTCAGGCTCTGGCGAACCTGCTCGGGCTGCTTCATCCCTTCGTCCTTCGCCCGAGCCTGAAGGCGCTCGATGAGGCTGCCGGTGGTGACCACACCGACGTCGGCAGCGATGAGGAGCTCCTCCAGCTCCTGCCAGAGCTCATCATCGATGCGGGAGCGCTCGAAGAGTCCGGTTATGCGGCGGAACCAGGTGCGGCGGGTGCGGTCGAGGGCAGCGGTGGTTTTTTCTTCAGCCTGTGGGGAGCGTGCGACGTGCTTGAACAGATGCTACCTCCTGTAGCCAGGGGGAATGACTTGCTGGATTATAGTATGGGCCTGGTGGTCGATCAAGCAAGGGTCGCCATCCGACTGAGACAGGAGTGGAAATCTCGCCATCTCAACAAAATGACACCTCAGACGTTCTCAGGGGGCGCGGCTTATAGCGTCTGCGCTCGCTCGGGGGCAACGAGAGGGCTAGTTAGAGGGGATGTCGTTCAGGCGCAGGGAGAGGACGCGGGAGATGCTGTCGTCACCCATGGACACGCCGTATATGCAGTCGGCGGTCTCGATGGTGCGCCGACTATGGGTGATGATGATGAACTGGGTGTGCTGGGCCAGCTCTTGAAGGGCGGCGACGAAGCGGCCCACGTTGGCCTCGTCCAGCATGGCGTCCACCTCGTCCAGGACGCAGAAGGGTGAGGGGTTGGTCTGGAGGAGGGCGAACAGGAGAGACACCGCTGTGAGGGCCTTCTCGCCACCCGAGAGCACACTCAGGCTTTGCAGGCGCTTGCCGGGCGGCTGAGCGACGATGTCCACGCCGGCGGTGCGATAGTCCTCCGGCGCGGTGAGAACGAGCTTGGCCTGGCCGCCGCCGAAGAAGGTGGTGAAGTAGTGGCTGAACCGCTGGGCTACCTGGTGGAAGGTGGCCTTGAAGCGCTGGCAAATGACCTCGTCCAGCTCGTCGATAGCCTGAAGAAGGGAACGCTCGCCGGCGGCCAGGTCGGCGAGCTGGGAGGTAAGGAAGGTGTGGCGCTCCTTCAGCTCGCTGTACTCGGCCTCGGCCTCGGGGTTGACCGGGCCCACCGCTCGGAGCTGGGCGCGCAGGCGCTGGATGCGCTCCTGCATGGCCTGGGGCTCGATGATTGCCCCACCAGCCACCGGCGGCAGGCGACTGGTGCGGCCGTTGCCGTCGCCATCGCCATCGCCGCTAGGCAGCCAGGCAGGCGATTCAGGCGCGGGCATGGGCGCTGGTGCCACCTTGTCCCCATCGGTTAGCTTCAGGCCATCGGCCTGGATGCGCTGGCGCAGGCTATCGAGATCGTCCAGGTGGTGCCGCACCTCCGCCTCTGCCTCCAGGCGCTGGCGTTCGACCGCCAGCAGACGGCTGCGGGCGGCGGACTCCTTGGCCTGGCAGTCTCGCTCCTGGCTCTCCAGAGCGGCGATTGCCCGCTGGGCGGGTTCTACTTCTTGGCTGTAGCTCTTGAGTTCCTGGGTGAGCTTCTCCACCTCTTGCCAGTCGGCCTCGACGTTTCCGGTGAGGGAGGTGCTTTCCATCTCGATGCCGCGCAGCTCGGCCTGCTTGGGAGTCATCTCGCTGTCCAGCTTGGCTAGGGTGACCTGGCGCGTCTCCTGCAGGACGCTCAGGGAGCGCAGCTCCCCCTCAAGGGAGGCCACCTTGGTGCTGCACTCAGTGACCCTTTGCAGCAGGGCGTGTCGGCGCTCGCCGAACAAGGCAGCGGCCGAGCGCAGATACTGGGTCACCTCCTGAGCCTCGGCGGTTTGGGCCAGCAGTTGCTCTCTCTCCTCCTGCAAGCGCTGGACTTGCAGGGTGAGGGATGCCGCTTGCTTGACCGACCTCCGCTGGCTGGTGATAAGCCAGCGCATCTCGCCTCGCAGTTGGGCCAGGAGACGGCGGTCCTGGGCGATGGCATCCTGGGTTTGCATGCGCTGCTCCTGGAGGGTGACCAGGGTGTGCGCTACCTCCCGCAGGGCGCTCTCATCCTCGGCGATGCGTGAGCGGAGCCGCTCCATCTCCTCCTCGGCCGCCTGGCGGGAGCGAACCAGCCTCTCGATGGCTCGCGGTATCGAGGTCAGCTCCTGCTGGCGGGCGAAGATGTTGCCCTCGCTGGTGGGACGGCCGGTGCTGATAGAGCCCAGAGGGTGGAGGAGGATGCCGTCGCGAGTCACCACGCTGCCCATCCCTCGCCTCAGGACACGCAGAGCGGTATCCAGGTCCTCCACGACGATGGTGCGGCCCAGGAGGGTATCAACGACCTTGCGGTAACGTCCGTCGCACTTCACCAGCCGGCTGGCGACGCCCATGACCCCGTGTTCCTTCATGATGTTGAGGGGGTAGACCTCCTTGAGGCTGTCCAGGGGGAAGATGACTACCCGTCCGACCTCTTGCCTGGCCAGCTCCTGCACAGCCGCCAGGGCATCCTTCTGACGCTCCACCAGCATCGCCTGGAGGTTCTCGGCCAGGGCGGCCTCAATGGCTCGTTCCAGCCCCTTGGGCACGCGAATGAGGCTGGTCAGCACTCCCAGAAGGCCATGCACAGGGATATCGGCGGCCTCCAGGATGGGGGCAGCAGTGGCCCGTGTTCGGGCATTGCAGGCTTGCTGGGCGTCGGTGAGGACGCCAAGGCGAGCTTCAAGGCGCTCTATCTCCAGGTCGCGCAGGCGGCAGCTCTCTTGGAGGGTGAGGAGGGAGACCTGGCTCTTCTCCAGGCGGCTCTTGAGGGCATCCTGTTCCTGAAGAGCGGCCACCATGCCTTCATTCAGGCGCTTCTCCTCGGCCCGATAGCCGCTCAGGTTGCGCGCCCTCTCGGCCATCTGGGATACGAGGGCCTGACGGCGTTCCTCCTGCTGGGAGATCTCCTCCTCCAGGTGCGAGCGGGTGTCGGCCACGTTGGGCAGGCGCGCTTCGACATCGCTTACGGCGGCGCGGGTGCGGGCGGCCTTCTCCTCGCCTGTCGCTGCCTGCCGCTGCATGCCGGAGGACTCCTGGTCGAGGCCCTCCAGCTCCTGCTGTGCCTGGCCGAGGGCGCGGCGGCCTGCCTCCATCTCCTCCTCCAGGGCGAGCCTGCGGCGGCTGTCCTCCACTGAGGATCGGGCCAGATTGAGCATCTCCTTCTCCATGGCGTCCAGCTCTAGCTTGAGCTGCTGGCGCCGACCGATAACGCCGCTGTGCTGCTGATGGGCGACGGCGATGCGCTCCTGCAGGCGGCTGACCTGCTCGTTGAGGCGTTGGCGCTGGAGCGTGCGGTCGGCGATGGCTGAGCGCCTCCTGGCCAGTTCTTCCCTTACTGCCGCTAGCTGTTCCTCCCAGGTCTTGATCTCCGCCTCGGCGCGGAGCTGTTCCTGCTGGCAGCGGTCGAGAGTCTGCCGGGCCGTTGCCAGGGCTTCTCTATCATCCTGCCAGAGGTGACCGTACCACGCTCGCAGGGCGTCTGTGAGCTCCTGTGATAGCTGCCCGTGGCGGGCGGCTCGCCGCGCCTGCCGTTCGAGCTGGGATAGGCGAGGGGCTAGCTCATCGACGAGGAATTGGGCACGCTCCATGTTGGCGCGAGTGGCCGTCAGGCGGTCCTGAGCCTCCTCGATCTTGAGGCGATAGCGCTGAACGTCGGCGGCCTCCTCCAGGAGGAAGCGGCGCTCTTCAGGGCGGAGGTTGAGGATGGTCTCCACCAGGCCCTGGCCGATGATAGCGTAGCTGCTCTGGCTAGCGTTGGCCCGCAGGAAAAGGTCAGTGATGTCTTTGAGGCGGACCCGCTTGCGGTTAATGAAGTAGTCGCTATCGCCGGAGCGGCGGCCGCGGCGAGTGACGGCTACCTCGGCGAAATCGAGGGGAAGCCAGCCGTCGCTGTTGTCGAGCGTGATGGTCACCTCGACTGTGTTGGCCGCCGCGCGGCGAGAACTGCCGCCGAAGATGACGTCTTCTAGCTTGCGAGCCCTGAGAAGGCGGCCGCTCGTCTCGCCCAGGACCCAACGGAGGGCGTCGGACACATTGCTCTTGCCGACACCGTTGGGGCCGACGATGGTGGTGATGCCTGCCCCGAGCTCAAACGCCGTGCGGGTGGCGAAGCTCTTGAATCCCTGGATTTCCAGTCGTTTCAGATACATAGCTCACTTGCCTGGCAGGGAACGGGCTCGCCAGTGTCGATGGCCTTCAAGGCCTGTTGGGCAGCCTTGCTCTCTGCCTCCTTCTTGCTTCTGCCCTGGCCGCGACCGAGGGTGCGCTCGCCCACCAGCGCCTCCACGGTGAACACCTTGGCATGGTCCGGTCCCTCGGCGGCCACCGTTCGATAGGAGGGGATTGCCTGCCAGCGGGCTTGCACGATCTGTTGCAGCCGCGACTTGCTGTCTAGGGCTACCTTCCCAGCCGTCATCTGGGCAAGCTCTGGCTTGAGGCAGCGCAGGACCAGGGCCCTGGCCCTGGCCAGGCCGCCGTCCAGTAAGACCGCTCCCACTATCGCCTCAAAGACACGGGCCAGATTGGATGGTCTCTCGTGGCCACCGGTTTGTTTCTCGCCTCGGCCCAAAAGGAGGTAATCGCCCAGGGATAGTCTTTCGGCAGCGCGAGCTAGGGTTTCCCAGCGGATGAGGGCGGTCTTGAGCTGGGTGAGGTCCCCTTCGCTCAGGTGAGGGAAGTCGTGGCACAGCTTCTGGGAGACGACAAGTCCCAGGACGGCGTCGCCCAGGAACTCCAACCGCTCGTTGGACTCTAGCCCTGGGGCGTGAGCCTCGTTAAGATAAGACCGGTGAACTAGGGCCTGTTCGAGCAAGGAAAGGTCTTTAAACTTCAGGCCAAGAGCCGTCTGCAGTCGTGATAGGGGGGCTCCCTGTTCTACTGCTACCGCTGCCTTAGATGCCAAACCTTAACCTTCAAGAATCCTCCCTGGCCGCTGTTCTGCATCCAGGGAGACATCTCCCCTCCGCGCTGAGCTAGGTGGGAAAGGTGGCGGCTTGATGCGGAGAGAGCCCTGTAAACTCAGGTAATGATAGGGGACTGGAAGGCCGATGTCAAGCGTCTGCCGTGAGGGCAGGAAGGGAAAAGCGTAGACGGAGCATGGCAAGGAGAGGCCTAACCAAAACGGCAAAGCTCCTCGCTCGACTGTGGGCTGGTTTGGGTGGAGGTATCGGCCAGGCTCTGGCGGTTGTGCTGGGGTTAGCCGAAGAGGAGGGCCGCACACTGTATCTGGTGGGCGGCGGCCTGCGAGACCTGGTGCTGAGGCGGGGTCAGGTGGATATCGATTTGGTGGGTGAGGGCGGGATGCGTTCCTTAGGGGAAGCGGCTGCCGCGGCAGCGGGTGGGCGCTGGGTAGAGCACCGCGCTTTCGGGACGGGAACCGTGGAAGGGCGGGATTTCCGTCTGGACCTGGCGATGGCCCGCGCCGAGAGGTATGCGCGGCCGGGGGCCCTGCCCAGGGTGAGGCCGGCCTCCATTGGTGATGACCTGGCCAGGCGCGATTTCACCATCAACGCCATGGCCCTGGGCCTGTGCGGCCGCCAGCGCGGACAGCTCCTTGATCCCTTCGACGGTATGAGCGACATCGCTCGCGGGCTTGTGCGCGTCCTGCACGACCGCAGCTTCATCGATGACGCCACCCGCATTCTGCGAGCCGTTCGCTACGAGACGCGCTTTTCCTTTGACATCGAGGAGAAAACGCTGGCGCTGCTCGAGCGGGATCTGGCCTACCTGGACACCATCAGCGGGGCGCGGCTGCGACACGAGCTCCTGCGTCTGCTGGCGGAGGGCGAGCCGGAGAAGGGCCTCCTGCGTTGTCAGGAGCTAGGGGTGCTGGCGGCCATCCACAAAGCTCTACGCTTCGATGATGAACTGGCCGCGGCCTTCCGGCGGGCGCGCCGCGCTGGCCGGCCCCCCCCGCAGCCGGAGCTCTACCTGGGCCTGCTGGGCACTCGCCTCTCCCCTGCCGATGGCGAGGCGGTAGCCCGGAGACTGGCCCTGTCCAAGAGGCAGCGGCAGGTGCTGGAAGGCGCGGCCGATCTGGCCCAGCTTCTGCCCTGGCTGTCGCGGGCCGATATCCGTCCCAGCCAGGTGGTCGAACGGCTGGAGACCTATCCCCTCTCTGCCGTCGAGGCCTGGGCCCTGCTAGCTCGCCAGTCAGCGGCGCGAGAAAAGTTTGCTCACTATCTGGGGGAGTGGCGTTATGTAAAGCCCTTCCTCGATGGAAGAGCCCTCGGGCGTTTGGGTATAGCGCGGGGGCCGCTCATGGGCGATGTTCTGCGATTGTTGAAGGCAGCCCGCCTGGACGGTCAGGCGAGTAGTCGCCAGGAAGAGGTGGAGCTGGTACGGGGCATTCTCGCTGGCAGGGTTGAGTTGCCAGGGGCGGAGGCTGGAGAATAGTGGAGGCTACTGAAAAAGGCCCCGTTCGCTCTTCGACAGGCTCAGGACGAGCGGTCTTGAGTTGCTATGTATATCTCCGTTCGTGGTGAGCCTGTCGAACCATGAACGGAGATAATGGGTATTTCAACAGCCTCAGTGACTAGGCTTGTTCCCTGGCGAGGCGCTCCAGCACAGCAGCTATATGTTTGGCACCGTGGAGGAAATCGGCCAGGCGGATGTTCTCGTCGGGGGCGTGGATGCGCGATTCGGGATAGCCTATGCCACAATCGGCTGTGGGCAGGGCGAGGGTCTTGATGAAGGGGTAGAGGGGCCCAGTTCCAGCCATGCTGGGGATGAGGACCGGCTCCTGGCCGTATACCTGCCGAGCCGCCTCGCACACCAGGCCCACGAAGGGATGGTCGATGGGCGTGCGGGCCGGCCGCTCGGCTGACAAGCAGCGCACCGCCACATCGCCGTAGCCTTTCTGGTGGAGATGGCGCTGGAGCTTCGCCAGTGCGTCCTCGGGGTCCTGATCGGGCACCAGGCGGAAGTCGAGCTTGGCCGTGGCCCGCGCTGGCAGCACCGTCTTGGTTCCGGGGCCCTGGTAGCCAGAGCTGAGCCCGGCGATGTTGCAGGTGGGCTCGAACAGGTGGCGCAGGCGGTAGTCCAGCCCGTGAACGCCCTTGAGGAAGCCATCGATACCCAGACTGCGAGCGGTGTTCTCCTCCTCGGAGGGCATGGCCTCCACTGCTGTCCTCTCCTGGGGGCTTGCCGGTCGCACCCGCTGATAGAAGCCATCGATGAGGATGTTCTCCTGCGAGTCCTTGAGGGTGGCCAGGGCCCAGGCGAGGCGCCAGGCGGGGTTGGGCACCACGGTCGCGTAGGAAGAGTGGGCATCGCGGTTGGCGCCGCGGGCCTCCAGCTCGACGAAGAGGAGGCCTTTCACCCCCAGGGTGATCTGGGGCTGGCCCTGCCAGTTGACGCCGCCTCCTTCCCACAGGCAGGCGTCGGCGGCCAGAAGCTGACGCTGCTCCTCCACGAAGGGCTCGATGCCCGGGCTGCCGATCTCCTCATCACCTTCGATGCAGAACTTGAGGGACAGGGGCACCTGCCCGCGCACCGCCTGGAAGGCGCGGATGGCCGCCAGGCGGGCGACGATGTTCCCCTTATTGTCGCAGACGCCCCGCCCGTACAGCTTGTCGTCCCGCACGGCGGGCTCGAAGGGGGGCGACGACCAGAGGTCGAGGGGCTCGGCTGGCTGGACGTCGTAATGATTGTAGAAGAGGATGGTCTTTTCCCTGGAGGCGCTGCCCAGCTCGCCGTAGACCACCGGGTAGCCGCCGGCCTTGGGGAGGATCTGGGTGCGAAAGCCGAGGCTCCCTAGCATCTCGCTCGCCAGCTTTGCCGTCTCCTCGATGGCTCGTCCTTCGGCGCTCACAGTGGGCAGGCGGCAGAGGCGGACGAGCTCGGCGATGGCCTCCTGCTGGTGCTCCTCGATGTGGCGAAATACGTCCTCCATCGCTTTCCTCCTAGCGCTCCGACTCCAGCCAGGCGGCGGCAAGGGCGGCCAGCTCGGCCAGCGGCGCCTCCTCGACCCGGCACGGCGGCAGGGAGTCCAGGAAGGCGTGCCCGTAGCGCCTGCTCTTGATGCGGCGATCCAGCACTACCACCACCCCCCGGTCGGTCTTGGTGCGGATAAGGCGGCCAAAGCCCTGCTTGAAGCGCAGCACAGCCTGGGGCAGGGCGTACTGAGTGAAGGGCTCCTCGAACAGGGCGGAGCGGGCGGCGAAGACGGGCTCGCTGGGCACGCTGAAGGGCAGGCGCGCCATCACCAGCAGCGACAGCGCCTCGCCCACCACGTCCACTCCCTGCCAGAAGCTGGCGGTGCCCAGGATAACGGAACGGGGATTGCGCCTGAGCGCGTCCAGGAGCTGCTGGGGCGCGCCGTCGATGCCCTGGCCCAGTACAGCGATACCTCCTTGGCCCAGAGGCCCTCTGATAGCGGTGTGGGCCGCCTGCAGAGAGACGTGCGAGGTGAACAGCACCAGCGCGCGCCCCTGGCTGACCCGACAGAGCTCGGAGAGGGCGTGGTGGGTGACCTCCGGGTAGTCGCGCGCCCCTGGCTCGGGCATGTCCCTGGGCAGGAGGATGAGGGCCGCCCGCTGGTAGTCGAAGGGGGAGCCCAGGAGCAGCTCGCGGGCCTCCTCCAGGCCCAGCCGCTGGCGAATGTAGTCGAAGGAGCCCTGGGTAGCCAGGGTGGCGCTGGTAAGGACGATGCTGTTGTTGTCGGCGTAGAGACGCTCCTGGAGAAGGGGGGCGACGTCCAGCGGCGCCGAGGCCACCGCGATGCCCGCTGGGCCGCCTTCCGCCAGCCACTGGATCCTCTGTGGGTCCTCCCTCTCGATGACGGCGGCGATCCCCTGGCGAAGCTGCTGGCCGGTTTGCAGCAGCATGGCCGTCTCGGCCAGCAGGCTCTCGTAGCCCAGGAGGCCCAGGCCTTCGGCGTCGCTGAGGGCGGTGTCCAGACGGGCCAGCACATCCTCGACGGCGGCCAGGGTCAGGCGCAGATTCTCCCAGGCCATCTCCACCGTCACCCAGTCGGGCTGAACGCGCATGGCGCGGGTCAGGAGGAGGCGCTGCTCATAGTCACCGCTCTCCTCAGCGTGCTGGCGGAGGAAGAGTCGCGCCGCCTCGCTGAGCTGGCGCAGGCGGGGGCGTGCCTTCTCCACCTCTTCGCCAATGGCTGCGGCCAGGCCGGTGAGTTGGGAGCCGGGCCCCAGGGGCACGGTCAGCCCTCGCACGCTCTGACGGGCGCTCGCAGCCAGGCCCGAACCGCGCTCGCGGCCCTCCCGCCGGTGGAGGCGATCCAGGTAAGATAGCAGGTCGGCTTCTCGCGCCTCAAAGCCCAGTTGGCGGGTGGCCTCTTCTTCCAGATGCTGCCCCTCGTCCACGATGAGATTATCGTAGGGGGGGATGACGTGCCCGCCGACGGCAACGTCCGACAGAAGGAGGGCGTGGTTCACTACCACCAGGTGGGCCGCTTCGGCCCGCTGACGGGCGCGCACCAGGAAGCAGCTTCCATCGAGGACGAAGGGGCAGGAGCTGCCCAGGCAGTTCTCATTCTGGGCTGAGAAGCGATACCAGAGCATCTCCTCGGTCGGGCTGAGCCTCAACTCGGCCCGGTCGCCGTTTTCGGTCTGGGGCAGCCAGAGGAGGAGGCGGAGGAGGAAGTGGGCTTCCTCATCGGAGAGGGAAGGTGCCTGGCGGCCCGCCAGGTGGCGGCGCAGGCAGAGGTAGTTGCGCCTCCCCTTGAGCTGGGCCGCTACCAGAGGGTGGCCATCGGGAGGCCAACCCTCCAGCAGGCGCTGGACGGCGGGGATGTCCTTGCTGATGAGCTGCTCCTGTAGGTTGATCGTGGCAGTAGAGATCATCACACGGGCGTTGTTGCGCAGGGCGTAGCAGGCGGCGGGCAGAAGGTAGGCCAGCGACTTGCCGATGCCGGTGCCCGCCTCGACGATGAACTGCTGGCCCTCGTTGAGGGCCTCAGCCACCGCCTGGGTCATCGCTCTCTGCTCCGGTCTCTCCTCGAACTGGGGCAGGATGTCTGGCCGCTCTCGCAGCGATTGGAGGAGGGCGAGCACCTCCGACGGTTCCACCGGCCGGCAGCGCTCGTAGGGCTGGAGAGGCTCCAGCGCTCGCCGCTGCGTCCTGGCGGGGGTGGGCGTGGCCTTGGCGAGCACATCGGCGAAGAAGGAGCGCCAGGGCCAGCGACCGGCGGCGGCCAGACGGGCGGCCTCGGCCAGTATGGGCGTCGGCAGGCTGGCAGCGTGGGCTCGCAGGGCCAGGAACACCTCGTGGGCGGCCTGGGCGTCGGCCAGGGCCCGATGATGCCTGGGCATGGGGATGTCGAAGTGGTGGGCCAGGGCCGAGAGGCTATACTGCCCAAGCAAAGGCAGGAGAAGGACGGCCAGGTCGTGGGTATCGTAGACCACCGGGCTGTGGCTGAGGCCAGCGACCGCCAGGAAGCGAAGGTCGAAGCCAAGGACGTTCTGCCCCACGATGGGGTGGTCGGCTATGAACTGCTGCAGCCTGGGCGCTACGGCATCCATCGGGGGTGCCTCTGCCACCTCCTCGGCGGCGATGCCGGTGAGCATTTGTATGCGGTAGGGGATGGGTCTGCCGGGGTTCACCAGGGTGGAGAAGGTTTCTTGAACGATGCCGTCCAGGTCGAATTTGACCGCTGCCACCTCGATGATGGCGTCGCTGCTCGGCTCGAGGCCGGTGGTCTCCAGGTCGAGGGCGACGTAGGCGCTGGCCAAGAGCACTCCTTGCTTCGATTGAAAGGGCCGGCTCCCTATTGTAGCACTCGCCGGGCGGAATAGCGGAAGGAGAAGGAGGCAAGAGAAACCGGTTCGCCTTGGTGGCTCGACTTTCCAGCCCTGCGGGATGAATCCCGCAGCATTATCTATCGATTCTAGGAAGGCGCGGGTTTAGGGTGACTGACTAAGTAATACGACAGCCCTAGTTGTCCTTTCCGGGCAGACCTAAAGGTCTGCAGCTACGAAACGAAGAAGAGCCAGGGTCGTAGCTGCAGGGCTTCAGCCCTGCCTTTTGTCGAGTTATCTTGTTCGTGACCATCAACCCGCGGATTGGCCCAAGAGTCTCTCACCCATCGGGAATAAACCAGTCGTGAGGCAAGAGAAGCCGGCGGAAGACCGAGATCAGCCGGGTGGCGTGAACAGGGCGTCGCTGTTCACGTTGCCCTCGCCGAAGGGGGTGATGGCGCCCGTGAGCAGGCCCTCGGCGGGGTAGTAGCGACCGGCCTTCAGCTCGGCGATCAGGTCTCGCTCGTCGGCCAGCGGGCGCTGGAAGACGGTGGTAAAGCAGCCCAGGCCCTGGCTGGAGTGGGCATCGCTGCTGCCGATGCCTCGCTTGCCCAGGATGCGGGCCACCAGCAGGGCGAAGTAGTTCTCGCGGGGGGTGCAGCCGCCGTTGGCCACCTCCAGCTCGTCCACCAGCTCGAAGATGGGCAGGCGGGCCGCCTCCGCCGGCGTGAGGCTGGGGGGCTGGCGGTCGTCTGGGCGGAAGTGGGCGGGGTTGAAGAAGTTGCGGAAGGGGTGAGCAACGAACATGAAGCCGCCGACCTCGCTCACCACTCGCCTGAGCTCGGCGGCCTGGCGGATGCCCGGCAGGTAGTGCTCGAGGCCGATGACGATGATGTGGCCCAGGTCGGTGGAAACCTCCATCGCCCTGCCCACAAACAGGCCGCTCTCGCGGCGGAATATCTCCAGTTCGTGGGCGTCCCAGAGGCGGTCGTGCTCGCTGATGTTCACGCCGCCCAGGCCGATGCGATGGGCCTCTTGCATGAGCTGCTGGGGGGTCAGGCTGCTGTCGGAGCCCCCCTTCACCGTGTGGAGATGCATGTCGACGATGGTGTCGGGCATGGAGCCGCCCTTCCAATCGCAATCAATGTAGCCCAGGGGACGATTGTATCGCTATTCGGCGGCCTGGGCCAGGCGGGGCAGGACCCAGCCGAAGAGGACAATGAAGGAGAGGCCGATCACTGCCACCTGCCAGGGCAGGCGGCGGAAGGCAGCTACTATGGCGGTCAGGATCAGGCCAGCGAAGGCGATGATCAGCATCGTATACAGGAGGTTGGGGCTGCCCAGGCCGCCGCCGGGGGCTTCCTGCAGGGTATATCGATAGAGGAGGCCAAGGAGCATCCCGATGGCTGTCCACAGGAGGAAGGCGATCAGGGATATGGGGACGGCTAGGGCGACGGCAGGTATGTTGGGGGCGATGGCTTTGGCCAGATAGGGAATGCGGCTGCGTCTCTCCACGACCATGAGGGCTAGGAGCCCGCTGAAGATGAGGGCCATGATGTAGCCGCTGACGAAACCAGCAAACACTTCTTCCATGGCGTCAGTCGGGGATTTGCTCGACGGCTAGGGCCAGCGAGGAGGGGATGGTCGTGGCGGCGAAGGCCTGCGCCCCGACGCTGGCGGCTGCCCTGGCGAGGCGTTCCCTTTGCTCTTCATCCCTGAGCAGCACGAACAGGGCCGGGCCGCTGCCGGCCAGGTGAATGGCCTCGGCTCCGGCCTGTATCAGAGCCTGGCGGCAGGTCTGCAGCTCGGGGAAGGCCCGGAAGGGCAGCGAGTCGAAGACATCGTACAGATCGCTCTCCCTGAGGGGCCGCCCCTGCCTGAGGGCATCGGCGAAGCGGTCGCTGGCGCTGCCATCGTTGTAGTCCTCGGTGCCCAAGAGGGAGTACATTCGCTGGGTCTTCTCGGGTATGGACAGAGCGGGCACGACCACCAGGATGGCTGTCCTGGGAGCGTCGGGCAGGGGCGTTATTCGCTCGCCGCGCCCCTCGGCCAGGGCGGTGCCGCCCCGCAGGAAGAAGGGGACGTCCGAGCCCACTTCGGCCGCCAGCTCGGCCAGCCGCTCGGGAGGCAGGGCCAGGCCCCAGAGGCGGTCGAGGCCGCGCAGGGCAGCGGCGGCGTCGCTGCTGCCGCCGCCCAGGCCGGCCGCTACGGGGATGGTCTTGGTCAGGCGCATCCTGGCGCCGCTGTTGCAGCCCGCCCTCTCCTGAAGAAGGCGGGCCGCTCTCATTGGCAGGTTCTCCTGAGGAGGCGGCAGGCCCTCGCCCGTCGCTGCCAGGGTCAGCTCAGGGGCTGACTCCAGCTCCAGGCTATCGCAGAGGTCGATGGTCTGGAGGATGGTCTTCACGTCGTGGAAGCCGTCCGGGCGCCGGCCGAGCACCTCAAGCGTCCAGTTGATCTTAGCGGGGGCCATCAGTCTCAGGCGCATGGGGCCTCACTGCTGCTGAGAAGGGCGGCCGTTCCCTCGCCAGGCACGGTACAGGCAGCCCCACTCGTCCAGGCGGAGCGTTTGGGCGCGGCGGCTGGGGTCGATGTTCGCCGTATCGAGAAGGCCGCGAGCGGAGGCGGGGTCGATGCCCAGGCCCAGCGCCAGGGCGTTGCGGAGCTGCTTGCGGGGCGCCGCGAAGCCGGCCTGCACCAGGTGGAAGAAGGCCTGGCGGTCGTCCACGGCCACCGCTGGCTCTGGTCGGACGTCGAGGCGAATGACGGCCGAGCGCACCTTGGGCGGCGGATGAAAGGCGCGCGGCGGCACGTAGAAGAGGACCCTGGCCTGGGCGTAGAACTGGACGCTGACGCTGAGGAGGCTCATGCGGCCAGGAGGGGCAGCGATGCTTTGGGCTACCTCCGCCTGCAGCATGACGATCATCCTGGCGGGCGGCTGGGCGCTCTCCAGGAAGTGGCGGAGAACGGCGGAGGCGATGTAGTAGGGGAGGTTGGCCACCACCACGTACGGCGGCGAGGCCTGGGCGCGGGCTAGGAGCTCGTTGGGCGAGAGGGAGAGGATGTCGCCGCAAACGGGCTCCACGTTGGGGAAGGCCGCCAGGCGACGGCGCAGGCGATCGCAGAGCGCCTCGTCTATCTCCACGGCGATGACCTTGCCCGCCGCCGAGGCGAGGGCCTGGGTGAGTACGCCCGTGCCGGCGCCAGCCTCGATGACGGTGTCCGTGGAAGAGAGCGCCGCCGCGGCCAGGATGCGCTGAAGGACCCTTCGGTCGGTCAGGAAGTGCTGGCCGAGGCTCTTGCGGGGGCGGATGGTGGCCGTGGCGGCCTGGCCGGTCGCTGTCGGTTCGCTGCGATCTTCTGGCTGACCTCTCGCCATGGCCCGATCATA
>Ga0315280_10005371_pt1 | contig 18319 bp, 14 predicted proteins | sample YL17G06_40_MG_FD_203697 | JGI IMG/M metagenome (GOLD analysis project Ga0315280, IMG submission 203697) | Sediment microbial communities from Yellowstone Lake, YNP, Wyoming, USA - YL17G06_40 | ecosystem: Environmental > Aquatic > Freshwater > Lake > Sediment | place: USA: Wyoming | collected... | reverse complement strand
GGGCGGCGGGTCCGTCACGTGGTGACCGAGGACGAGCGCGTGCTGGCGGCGGTAGAGGCGTTGCGCGACGCTGACCTCTGGCGTCTTGGCGAGCTCTTCGACGCCTCGCATGCATCGATGCGCGACGATTACGAGATCTCGATTCCCGAGATCGACCTGCTCGTGGATCTGGCGCGGCGCCTGCCGGCGGTGTACGGGGCGCGTCTGACCGGCGGCGGATTCGGCGGCGCAATCGTGGTTCTTGCCCGCGCGGGGCACGCGCGAGAGGTCGGCCGGCGGGTGGCGTCCCAGTACGCGGCGCAAACGGGGCGCCGGCCCTCGGTCCTCGTGCCGGCGGTATAAGCGGCGGGCAGGGGCCAGTGCGAAGCATTCGTTCCCGCTTCGCCTTTCGCCCTTGATCGGCTTCCGGTCCGCTGGTACGATCTCCCGGTCTCGGAGACTGGCCGCTAACTCTTTGAATCTGTGCAATCTGCGTAATCTGCGGATCGTCTGGAATCTGCGTAATCTGTGGATCCTGTATGGCGAAAGCATCCCGCGATCGCAAGCTGGAGGGTGAGGAACTGCAGCGGCGCCTGATGCCGCCTGCCGGCCCAGTCCTCCCGGAGGCGGACCGGGAGGCGGCGCTGCAGCGGGCGCTCGAGCGGCTGGCGCCGGATGAGGTGCGCGGCTATCGGGATTCGCCGGATCGAATGGTTACCGCGATCCGCCGGCTGCCGCCGCAGGCCGCCCGCGTGGCCGCCTGTCCGCCCGGCATCGACGACCGGCTGCGTGCCGCGCTGGCAGCGCGCGGCGTCACCGATCTCTACACGCACCAGGCCGAGGCGATCGCGCACGCGGTCGCCGGCCGCCACGTGGTCGTCACGACGCCCACCGCGTCCGGCAAGACGATCTGCTACAACGTGCCGGTCCTGAACGCGGTCCTCGGCGACCCGTCCACGCGCGCGCTCTACCTGTTTCCCACCAAGGCGCTCGCGCAGGACCAGCTCGCGGAGCTCGACCGCCTGTCGCAGTCGCTCGCGCGCGCCGCCTCCGTCGATCTCGGTGTGTTCACCTACGACGGCGACACGCCGCAGGACGCGCGCCGGGCCATCCGCAACCGCGCGCACATCGTGCTGACCAACCCCGACATGCTGCATTCGGGGATCCTGCCGCACCACCCGCGCTGGACGAAGCTGTTCGAGAACCTGCGGTTCATTGTCATCGACGAGCTGCACGCCTACCGCGGCGTGTTCGGCAGCCACCTGGCGAACGTGCTGCGGCGGTTGCAGCGGATCTGCCGGCACTACGGCTCGGATCCGGTCTTCATCTGCTCGTCCGCTACCATCGCCAACCCGCGGGAGCTGGCCGAGCGGCTCTCCGGGCGGCGCTTCGAGCTGGTCGGCGAAAGCGGGGCGCCGCGCGGCGAGAAGTTCGTGATGTTCGTGAACCCGCCGGTCGTCAACCAGCAGCTCGGCATCCGCCGCTCCTACATCGCCGAGGCGCGGCAGGTGGCGCTCGAGTTCCTCAGGCACGGCCTGCAGGTCATCGTCTTCGCGCAGAGCCGGCTGACGACCGAGATCCTGACGCGCTATCTGAAGGAGGCGTTCGACGGCCCGCCGGGCGCCTCGGACGTGATCCGCGGCTACCGCGGCGGCTACCTGCCGAAGCGGCGGCGCGAGATCGAGAAGGGGCTGCGGGACGGCACCGTGCGGGGAGTCGTGGCGACGAGCGCGCTGGAGCTGGGGATCGACATCGGGGCGCTCGACGTTTCGGTGATGGCCGGCTACCCGGGGACGATCGCCGCCACCTGGCAGCGCGCCGGCCGCGCCGGGCGGCGGGCGGGACGTTCCGCGGCGGTCGTCGTCGCCAGCAGCGCGCCCCTCGACCAGTTCATCGTGCGCAACCCCTCCTACTTCTTCGGGGCCTCGCCCGAGCACGCGCTCGTCAACCCGGACAACCTGCACATCCTCGTCGACCACATCAAGTGCGCGGCCTTCGAGCTTCCCTTGACGACAGAGGAGGCGTTCGGGGGCGAGGACGTGCAGGCGATCCTGGCGCTGCTCGAGGAAGAAGGGTTCGTGCACCTGACGCCGGCACCAGCCGGCTCGGCGGCGAGCGGACAGTGGAACTGGACGAGCGAATCGTATCCCGCCGACGCGATCAGCCTGCGATCGGTCTCCTCGGACAACTTCGTTGTCGTCGACACGACCGACGGCGCGAAGGTGATTGGCGAGACCGATTTCACCAGCGGGCCGTCCACGCTCCACCCGAGGGCGATCTACAGCGTCGAGGGCCGGCTGTTCGAGGTGGAGCGGCTCGACTTCGAGAACCGGAAGGCCTTCGTGCGGCAGGTGGACTGCGACTACTACACTGACGCCATCACGTACAGCCGGGTGACCATCCTCGATTGCTTCGACAGCGATCCGGGCCAGTCAAGCGCGCACCGGGCAGGGCTGAAGCCCTGCTCCACCGATGGTCAGGAGCCCGGCGGTGGGGCAGACGAGCGTCTCGGTGGGGCAGACCTTCAGGTCTTGCCGGCGGCGGTGCGCGCCCACGGCGAGGTCCATGTCGTGTCGCGCGTGGTCGGCTTCAAGAAGATCAAGTTCTACACCAACGAGAACGTCGGGTCGGGCGAACTGGACCTGCCCGAGCAGCAGATGCACACGACGGCGTACTGGCTGACCGTTCCGCGGGCGGTGATGGCCACGCTCGGCTACGCGCCCGACGACCGGCGCGACGGCATCGTCGGCCTCTCGCACGCGATGCGGCAGGTGGCGCAGTTGCTGCTGATGTGCGACGGTCACGACATCGGCATCTCGCTCGGCAGCGGTGAGCAGGGCGCCGGCGGCGGCCCGCTCACCGCCGCCGGCTGGCGGGGCGCAACCGGCGGTGGCCAGGCGGACACGCTTGGCGACTGCAGCGAGCCGAGGATCTTCGTCTACGATAGCTACCCGGGCGGGATCGGGTTCAGCGAGCCGCTGTTCGCCATGCACGACGAGCTGCTGCGGCAGACGCGCATCCTGATTGCCGGGTGCCCGTGCGAGATCGGGTGTCCGTCCTGTGTCGGCCCGCTCGGCCAGGTCGGGCCGCGTGCGAAGGTCGTGGCGCTGGCGATCCTGCAGGCGCTCGGCGCGTAGGACTGGCCTCGGAGACGCAGAGACACGGAGGTTTCTTCTCCCGGAGCCACCGAGGCACGGAGGCGCGGAGGACGGCGACAGCAACGAGCGGCGAGTAACGAGTGGAACTCCTTGCTCCTTGGTCCGGGTTCTTGTCCTTGGCCCGGGCCAGCGGGCTGGCAACCGACGGCGGACGACTGTCGACTGATGACTGTCGACTGTTTGAGATGGACGCTTCCAAGCTGGCGCGTTTGCGCGAAGCGGTGAGGAGCTCGCGGTCGCCCGGGCCGGGTCAGGCCAGCGGCGCCCGCGTGCCTGCGCCGGGATCATCCGAGGGCAGCGCGCCGCACCCGGGCTCGCTCGGCCGCACGCTCGGCGGCGTCTGGCTCAACGAGCGCACGCTCGTGGTCGAGCGAGAGTATCCGACGTCCGCGCGGCACGGCGGGCGGACCATCGCGGAGTACGCGGCGGCGGCCGAGCGCCATGCCGGCGCGCTTGAGCTGCTCTCTCGAGTGGCCGCGCGGGCGGATTCGTCCAGGCAGCAATGGCTCGACCTTCCGGGAGAGCCGCGGGGGCACAGCCGCCTGGTGTTTTTCGACCTCGAGACCACTGGACTGAGCGGTGGCGCGGGCACGTGCGCCTTCCTCGTCGGCTGCGGCTATTTCGATGGCGGCGCTTTCCACACGCACCAGTTCTTTCTGCCTTCCTATCCGACGGAGCGGGCGCTGCTCGAGACCGTCGGCGAGTTCATGGATGAGGCGGACGCCATCATCACCTTCAACGGCAGGGCGTTCGATCTCCCGCTGATCGAGATGCGGTACCTCTTCCACCGCATGACTTGTCCGCTGACCAAGCTGCCACACCTCGATCTGCTGCTCCCCGCGCGCCGGCTCTGGCGGCGGCGGGACGACGGCCCGGAGGCGGCGGCTGAGCGGCCGCGTAGATGGCCGGACGGCCGGGCGTCTGCCCCCGGACTCCTTGCGGCGGAGCGCTCGAGCTGCGCGCTGACCGCGCTCGAGGCGGCGATTCTGCGGGTGGTGCGTCACAGCGACGTTCCCGGGTTCGAGATTCCGGGGCGCTACTTCCAGTACGTGCGCAGCGGAGATCCGAGGCCGCTTGTGGCGGTCCTCGAGCACAACCGCCTGGACCTGCTCTCGCTGGCTGCGCTCACCTCCGTCGTCGCGAGACTCGTTGAAGAGGGGCCGCAGGCGGCGGGGACCGCGCGGGAGTGCTTCGCGCTCGGGCGGCTGTACGACCAGGTAGGCGATGGCGAGCGTGCGACCGCCTGCTACCGTCGGGCGGGAGGCCTCGAGGGTGAAGGCGACGCGATCGCCGCCGCCGATGCGGCCGTCCGCGTCGACGCGCTGCAGGTGCTGGCCCGGCGGATGAGGAGCGAGCGGCGTCATGCCGAAGCGGTCGAGGCGTGGGACCGGATCGTCACGCAGGCGGGCGGCAACCCGTGGGCCGAGCGCGAGGCGGCCGAGGCGCTCGCGATTCACCACGAGCACCGGTCGGGCAACCTCGACGGCGCGCGGATGTTCGCGTTGCGGGCGCTGGCGGCCGAGCCCGACCCGGTCCGCCAGGAGGCGGTCCGGCATCGGCTCGCGCGCCTGGACCGGAAGATCGCGGCAAGGCAGCGCGAGGCGTCTCTGGACGAGCCCTCGTCGTAGGGGCCGGCCTTCAGGCCGGCCCGCGGGCTCTGCGTCCTCTGCGCGTGTACGCAAGAAGGGCCGAGCGAGGTCGGCCCTTTGTCGCGCTTGTGGTTGGAGCGCGGATCCCTTATGCGGACGGCGAAGCCGGCTCGGCCGCCGGTGCGGCCGTCTTCTGCTTCTTCGCCCGTGCGGCCTGCTTGCGGCTCTCGGAGGTCTGCGCGCCGAACTTCTTCGTGAACCGCTCCACGCGGCCTTCGGTATCGACCAGCTTCTGGCGCCCGGTGAAGAACGGGTGGCAGTTCGAGCAGATCTCGAGGACCAGTTGCGGTTTGGTCGAACGCGTCTTCCAGGTCGCGCCGCACGCGCAGCGGACCGTCACTTCCTGGTACTTGGGATGAATACCTTCCTTCACGGGTGCTCCTTCTGACTCAGAACCTCTCATTCTAGCACATCAATCAGACGCAGCCCGCCCCGACCCCCTGGCCCCGCGCTCAGCCCTGATCCCCCACCGGTGAGCCCCCGTCCCCGATCCCTGGCCCCTGGCCTCTGGCCCCTGTACTGCTCTCATGGGATCACCGTTGTCCTGTCCCAGCGGTGCTCCCTCAGCGCCTTGTAGAGGTCGCGCGGCAGGGGAATGCTGTCGCTGGCGGCCAGGTTACGGTCGACGTGCGGCGGCCGGCGCATCCCGGGAATGGTCGTGGTGACGTCAGGGTTCTGCAGGATGAAGCGCAGCGCCAGCGCGGGGAGGTCCATGTCCGGCGGCAGCAGCTTCCTCAGCCGCTCCACGCGCTCCAGGGTGGCGGCCAGGTTCCCAGGGGTGAAATAGATGTTGCGCCAGTCGCCCTCCGGCCACCGCGCCTCCCGCGTGAGCGCCCCGGTGAGGCTGCCCTCGTCGAAGGGCACGCGCGCGATGAGGGCGACCTGATGCTCCCGGCACACCGGAAACAGATCGTCCTCCGGCGCCTGGTCGAAGATGTTGTAGACCACCTGTACGCAGTCGACCGCGCCCGTCTTGATGGCCGTGATCCCGTTCCACGGCTCCCAGCGGTTGAGGCTGATGCCGAACGCGCGGACCAGGCCCTGGCGCTTGAGGTCCTCCGCGGTTCGCTGCCACCGCTCGTCGTCGGCCCACGTGTCCGACCAGACGTGGAGCTGCTGCAGATCGATCGTCGCGCCGCCCAGGTTCTCGAGGCTCTTTTCGGTGTACTCGCGCACGTGCGCTGGCGGGAACGTCTCGTCGAGGGAGTACTCCGCCTTGGCGGGCCATTTCATGTTCTTCGGCGGCACCTTCGTCGCGATGTACACGCGCGTGTCCCTGTGCTGGCGGACCATCTGCCCGAGCAGCCGCTCGCTCCGGCCGGAGCCGTACGCCCACGCCGTGTCGAAGAAGTTGCAGCCGAGCGCGATCGCGCGGTCGAGCGCCTTCAGCGACTCCTCGTCGTCCGAGCCGCTCCAGCCGCCCATGCCCCACATGCCGTAGCCGATCTCGGCGACCTCCCAGCCTGTTCGCGGAAAACGTCGGTAGCGCATGAGGAGAGTATAGCGAGTCCTGGCTACCGTCCCCCGTTCATCGACGCCAGGAACTCGGCGTTCGTCTTCGTCTTGCCCATCTTCGACAGCAGCAGCTCCATCGCCTCGGTGGCGGAGAGCGGGTGGAGGACCTTCCGCAGCACCCAGACCCGGTTCAGATCCGCCTTCGGGATGAGCAGCTCCTCCTTGCGCATGCCGGTCGCGCCCGGCACCTCGAGCTCGCGCGCAATCGCGGTCAGCGACGCGATGTTCATCTCCTTGAGCGCCGAGAGCCCGATGAGGGCCGGCGTCACCTGGCCGGTCCGTGCGGCGCGATCCAGCTAAGCATCTGTTTCCACAGGTCGTCCAATCCTTCGCCCGTCACCGCCGACAGCGGCAGGACGCGGGCCTCAAACGTGGTTTCGAGCTGGCGGAGCGATCGTGTCCGCTCCGCGCGTGTGAGCTTGTCGACTTTGGTGGCGACAATCGCGAGCGGCAGCCCGAGGGCGCGCAGCCAGGCGTAGGCCGCCGCGTCGTTGGGGAGCCCCGGGTGCCGGCTGTCGACGGTCAGGATCGCGCCGGCGATCGGCGACCCCGCGGTCTGAAAGCCCCGGTTACGTCCCGACGACCCCGCGCGTCGTGCGCCGGCGGCCGATCGGGGACTCTGGGCCGTCGCCTCACGACCGTCGACCGCCTGCCGACTGTCGACTGTTGCCTGTCGACTGTCGACTGACTGTGGACTGCCGACTGTCGACTGTCGACTGAAGTATGCCTCGGTCAACCTCTCGAACGTGTGTGCCGCCTGCGACCCGCCTCGCGCATATCCGTACCCGGGCAGATCCATCAGGTAGAGGGCGCGCCCGCCCGCGACGCGGACGCGGTACACGTTGACCAGGCGGGTCTTGCCGGGGCTCGCGCTGACGCGGGCGACCGCCTGCCCGACCAGGGCGTTGATCAGCGTGGACTTGCCCACGTTGGACCGCCCGACCAGCGCCACCTCGGGCGTGCGGTCGCTGGGCAGATCCGGCAGGCCAGCCGCGCTCGTGACGAATTCGACGCCTTGGATTCTCAATCTCGTGATCGGCGGTCGTGAGCCGTCGGCCGGCAGGTTCCCCACCAACCACTGTCGACTGATGCCGACTGACGACGACTGGCGACTGATGACTGACGACTGTCGACTGCTGCTGACTGATGATGACTGGTACTGACTGACGACTGTCGACTGACGACTGACGACTGATACTGCCTGACGACGACCGTCGACTGATGACTGACATTGAGGGGCGCGGCGCGGGCAGGACGCCCGCGCACGGGGGCCACAGCTGACGAAGAACCGGTCAACGGCGAACGCAGAACGGAGAACGTAGACCCCCGGTCCTTCTTCGTTCTCCGTTCGGCGTGCTCCGTTCGGGCCGGGCGCGAGCCAGCGGCCCGCTAGTGAGTGATCCGGTCGTTGGCGAGGGCCGGCTCCACCTGGACCGGTGGCGTCTCGGCGGCGGTCTCCAGGCGGTCGGGCAGCGGGTCAGCCAGCGCGATCTTGAGCACCTCGTCCATGGTCTCGACGAGGTAGATGCTGAGGACGTCCTGCACGTTCTTCGGGATGTCCGCCAGGTCCTTCTCGTTGTCCTTCGGCAGGATGATGCTCTTCAGGCCCGCGCGGTGCGCGGCGAGGACCTTCTCCTTTACGCCGCCGATCGGCAGCACCTTGCCGCGGAGGGTGATCTCGCCGGTCATCGCCACGTCCTTGCGCGTGCGGACGTGCGCGAGCGCCGAGACGAGCGCGGTCGCCATCGTGATGCCCGCCGACGGCCCGTCCTTCGGGATGGCGCCCTCGGGCACGTGGATGTGGACGTCGGTCTTCCGGTTGAACTCCTTCGGGATGCCGTACTCCTCGGACTTCGACCGGACCCAGCTCATGGCCGCCTGCGCCGACTCCTGCATCACGTCGCCCAGCTTGCCCGTGAGCGTCAGGTGCCCCTTGCCCGGCATCAGCGTCGCCTCGGTCAGCAGGATCTCGCCGCCCACCTCGGTCCACGCCAGCCCGGTGGCGACGCCCACCTCGTTCTTCTCTTCCGCCATCGTCGGCCGGAAGCGCGGCACGCCGAGGTACTGGGTCACCTTGTCCGGCGTGATCTCCTCGAACGCCTCCTTCCCCTCGGTGACCACCTTGCGCGCCACCTTGCGGCAGATCGACGAGATCTCGCGCTCCAGGTTCCGCACGCCCGCCTCGCGCGTGTACCGCTGGATGATGGTCTGGATGGCGTCGTCGGTGAACCGGATGTTCTTGTCGCCGAGGCCGGTGCCGGTCATCGCCTTCGGGGCGAGGAAGCGCTTGGCGATCTCGGTCTTCTCCTGCTCCGTGTAGCCCGGCAGCTGCATCACTTCCATCCGGTCCCTGAGCGCCTGCGGGACGGTGTGCAGCACGTTGGCCGTGCAGATGAACATCACGTTCGACAGGTCGAACTCGACGTCGAGGTAGTGGTCGAGGAAGGTGTGGTTCTGGTCCGGGTCGAGCACCTCCAGCAGGGCCGCCGACGGGTCGCCCCGGAAGTCCATCGACATCTTGTCGACCTCGTCCAGCAGGAAGACCGGGTTGAGCGTGCCGGCCTTCTTCATCATCTGGATGATCTGCCCGGGGAAGGCGCCGATGTAGGTCCGCCGGTGGCCGCGGACCTCCGCCTCGTCGCGGACGCCGCCGAGGGAGAGGCGCACGAACCTGCGGTTCATCGCGCGCGCGATCGACTTGGCCAGCGAGGTCTTGCCGACGCCGGGGGGCCCGGCGAAGGTGAGGATGGTGGCCTTCGGCTTCTTGACCAGGGCGCGGACGGCGAGGAACTCCAGGATGCGCTCCTTCACCTTGTCCAGCCCATAGTGGTCCTCGTGGAGGATTTCCTCGGCGCGCTTGAGGTCGCGGCTCTCCTTGGTCCGCTTGTGCCACGGCACGGCGATCAGCCAGTCGAGGTAGTTGCGCGACACCGTCGCCTCGGCGGACATCGGCGGCATCGCCTCCAGGCGCTTCAGCTCCTGGATGGCCTTCTCCTCGACATCCTTCGGCATCTTCGCCTGCTCGATCTTCTTCTTCAGCTCGTCGATCTCGTTCCCCTTGTCGTCCTTGCGGCCCAGCTCCTTCTGGATCGCTTTCATCTTCTCGTTGAGGTAGTACTCCTTCTGCGCCTTCTCCATCTGCTTCTTGACGCGGGACTGGATGCGGCGGTCCACCTGGAGCTTGTCCACCTCGGCCTCGAGGATGCCGGCGATGCGGTTGAGCCGCTCGAGCGGCGAGATGATCTCGAGCAGGTTCTGCTTCTCGTCGACGCTGACGAGCAGGTGGGCGGCGATCGTGTCCGACAGCTTGCCCGGGTCGTCCACCCGCACGGCGGCGATCATCGCGTCGTAGTGCAGGTTGTTCGACAGCTTCACGTACTGCTCGAAGAGCGACACGACGCGGCTCATCGCGGCCTCGACGTCACCGGCGACCTCGCGCTGGCGCGCGATCACCTTGACGACGACGCGGTAGAAGCCCTTGTCTTCCTTCCACTCGATGGCGCGGGCGCGGTCGACACCTTCGACGAGCACCTTCACGTTGCCGTCGGGCAGCTTCAGGCTCTGGACGATGTTGGCGATGCAGCCCATCGTGTAGATGTCCTGCGGCGCCGGGTCGTCCACCGCGGCGTCGTGCTGCGCGGCCAGGAAGATCCGCTTGTCCTTGCTGAGCGCATGCTCGAGCGCGCGCGTGGACGCGGGCCGTCCGATGACGAACGGCATCATCATGTGCGGGAAGACGACGACATCGCGGAGCGGGACGATGGGGAGCGTTTCGTAGACTTCCATAACGTCCGACTGATCCCTGTCAGTCCTTCGTTCTTGGTCCTTGGTTCCTGGTGCGGCTCCTGGTACCTGGTGCCTGGTGCGTCGTCACGACGAACCGGGAACGAAGAACCGCACCATGCACCAAGGACTAAGAACCAAGAACCGACATGGTTCAGCTATCCAGCCTTCTCCATGAGCGTGATCGGCAGCTCCTTGGACTCGACGACCTCGCGCGTGATGACGCACTCGCGCACCTTTTTCTGACTGGGCAGCGCATACATCATCTCGAGCATCAGGTCCTCGATGATCATCCGGAGCCCGCGCGCCCCGATCTTCCGCTGGAGCGCCGACTCGGCGATGGCCTCGAGGGCGTCGTCGGTGAAGCGCAGCTTCACGTTCTCGTACTCGAACAGCTTCTGGTACTGGCGGGTGATTGCGTTGCGCGGCTGCGTCAGGATCTGCACGAGCGCCTGCTTGTCCAGCTCGTGCAGCGTGCCGACCACCGGCAGCCGGCCGACGAACTCGGGAATCAGCCCGTACTTGATCAGGTCCTCCGGCTCCACCTTCTCGAGCGTCGCGCCGATGTCGCGGGACCGGATCGGCTTGACGTCGGCCTTGAAGCCCATCGACTTCTTGCCGGTGCGCCGCTCGATGATCTTCTCGAGGCCGACGAAGGCGCCGCCGGAGATGAACAGGATGTTCGTCGTGTCGATCTGGAAGAACTCCTGGTGCGGGTGCTTCCGGCCGCCCTGGGGCGGCACGTTGGCCACCGTGCCCTCGAGGATCTTCAGCAGCGCCTGCTGCACCCCCTCGCCCGACACGTCACGCGTGATCGACGGGTTCTCGTCCTTGCGGCAGATCTTGTCGACCTCGTCGATGTAGATGATCCCCTGCTGGCACTTCTCGATGTCGCCGCCCGCCGCCTGCAAGAGCTTCAGGATGATGTTCTCGACGTCCTCGCCGACGTAGCCGGCCTCGGTCAGGGTAGTCGCGTCCACGATCGTGAAGGGCACCGAGAGCAGCTTCGCGAGCGTCTGCGCGAGCAGGGTCTTCCCGGTGCCGGTCGGGCCGATCAGCAGGATGTTCGACTTGGTCAGCTCGATTTCGCCGCGGCTGCGCGACTGCTTCTGGATCTCGATGCGCTTGTAGTGGTTGTAGACGGCCACCGCAAGCTTCTTCTTGGTCCGCTCCTGGCCGATGACGTACTCGTCGAGGAACTTCTTGATCTCCTGCGGCGTCGGCAGCGACGAGCGGGTGCCCCGGTTCTCGAAGCGGTTGTCGTCCGCGATGATGTCGTTGCAGACCTCGACGCACTCGTCGCAGATGAAAACCGTCGGGCCGGCGATCAGCTTCCGGACGTCGTTCTGGTCCTTGTTGCAGAACGAGCAGCGCAGCACCTCTGAGTCGCCGTTTTTCTTGACCATGGGGAAGGTGAACCTGCCGCACGTCCCGGACGCGTCACACGCGGGTCATTCCCGCTATGCCCGCTTCCGGATGACATCGTCAATGATACCGTATTCCTTGCCCTGTTCGGCCGACATGATGTAGTCGCGCTCGGTGTCGTTCTGGATGCGCTTGAGCGGCTGCCCGGTGTGGAGCACCAGGATCTCGTTCAGCCGTTCCCGCATCCGCAGGATCTCCTTGGCCGCGATGTCGATGTCGGTCGCCTGTCCCCCCAGCCCCTGCAGCAGCGGCTGGTGGATCACGATGCGCGAGTTCGGCAGCGAGAAACGCTTGCCCTTGGTGCCGCCCGCCAGCAGCACGGCGGCCATCGAGGCCGCCTGGCCCAGGCAATACGTCTGCACGTCCGGCCGGATGAACTGCATCGTGTCGTAGATCGCCAGCCCGGCCGTGATCGACCCGCCGGGGCTGTTGATGTACACGAGGATGTCCTTCTCCGGGTCCTCCGCCTCGAGGAACAGCATCTGCGCGATCACCAGGTTGGCGATCGTGTCGTCGATCGGCGTCCCAATGAAGACGATGCTGTCCTTCAGCAGCCGCGAGAAGATGTCGTACGCGCGTTCGCCCCGGTTGGTCTGCTCGACCACCATCGGGACGAGCTGCATCCGCGGAGCGTCGAAGTCGTGTCCCATACGCCGTCTCAGATCACAGCTCGAGAGCCGATCGGGCGCTCGCCGACGGGCACCACGACGCACGGCCGGCCTCCGGCTGCGCGACGTCGAATGGAGAAGGTGTGGACGGGAAGCGCAAGCTACTGTTCGATTGTAGCACGCGCCAGCAGAAAATCGACCGCCTTCTCCCGGCGCAGGCCGGCGCTCAACCGCGCGAGACCGCCCTCCTTCTCGAGTTCCGCGCCGACCGCCGCGGGCGAGCGTCCCGTCCGCTGCGCGTAGTCCGCCACCTCGCGATCGATCTCATCGCTCGTCACCATCAGCGCCTCGCGCCGCGCGACGGCGTCGAGCGCCAGCGCGCCTTTCACCGCTTCGGTCGCCGACTCGCGCTGGTTCTTCCGGAACTCTTCCCAGTCGATCTTGGTGCGCTGCGGATCGATCCCCTGCTCGATCAGCCGGTGCGCGAAGTCCTCGACCCGCCGGTCGATCTCGCGCTCGACCAGTGGTGACGGCACCTCGAACGTCACCCGCGCGGCCAGCTGCTTCAGCAGATCGGCGCGCACCTGCCGGTCGGCCTTGTGCCGCGCCTCGTGCAGCAGGTCGGCGTCCACCCGCTCGCGCAGCTTGTCGAGCGTCTCGAAGTCCCCCAGGTCCTTGGCCAGCTCGTCGTCCAGCTCCGGGACGACCCGCCGCCGGATTCCCTTCACCGCGACGGCGTACTCGACCTGGGTCCCGGCCAGTTCCGTGATCGCGTAGTCGGCCGGGTAGCGCACCGTGAACGTCTTCTGCGACCCGGCCACCAGCCCCGTCAGTTCGTCGTCGAAGCCCGGCGGGTTGGCTGGCGCCCCGATTTCGATCGACACGTCCTCGTGCCGGTCCGTCTCGCCCGGCCCCTCGCCGCCGGCTGGCCGCCGCTCGAGGTCGACGACCACCGTGTCGCCCTTCTCCACCGGCCGGTCCTCGACCGGCTCGTCACGCGCGGCCCGCTGCCGGATCCGCTCGAGGGCCTGGTCCGCGGCGCCCGGCTCGACTGCGGCCGGCGGCCTCCTCAGTCGCAACGACCTGTAGTCGCCCGGATCGATCGGCGGCACCGTCTCGAACGTCGCGGTGAACTTCAGCGGCTGGCCTTCCTCGACCAGCACGTCCCGGATGTCGGGCGCCTCCACCGGCTCGACGCCGCGTTCGCGCAGCGCTTCGTCCACCGCGCGCGGGATCAGGTCGTGCGCCACATCGTGCAGAATCTGATCCCGGAACCGCTGCTTCACGAGACGCGGCGGCACCTTGCCCGGGCGGAACCCGGGGATGCGCGCCGCACGGCTGTAATTGCGCGTCACCCGGTCGATCTCGGCATCCACCACCTCGCTCGGGATTTCGACGATGAGATTCTTCCGGGTCTCGCTGACGTCGACAAACTCTGTCTTCATGGAAGGTTATCGGTGCGTGTGGGGAACGCAATCAGCCGCCCTTCCTCGGCGGAAGGCCCGTCGCGTTTCGGCGCGTGGCCGGCCACGCGGGGGCATCGGGCCCCGGTGCGGGCGCGTCCCCGCTCGGAGGATGCCGGCTCACGCGCCTGAGGCGCCTGGAAGCTGACCGCTGACGGCTGAGCGCCTTCGAGCTGGTGCGAAAGGGGGGATTTGAACCCCCATAGCCTTGCGGCTACCGGATCCTAAGTCCGGCGCGTCTGCCAGTTCCGCCACTTTCGCAGAATCGAGCGCCTGCCCGCCCGCCGGGCGCGATCCGGCGACCGGGTGGATGATGGCCTCGCCTAGAGCCTAACATGCCCCTTTCAGCGGGGTCAATCGCACTGACACCCCAACATATTGCGGTTCCCGCGGGCGTGTGCTACCATCCCCGCCGCCATGGAAGAGGAAATCCGAACCGACCTGTATCACGGTGTCTTTGCGTGGCAGCCGCTCGGTGATGGGCACGCGCGATTGTGCCGCCACGGGGCCGCGCCGCCGAGCATCCCCGATCCTCAAACCGGCCGCCTGCTGCGCATCTCCACGATCCAGGCGAGCACGCGCGCGATCTGTCCCTCCTGCGCGTGTCCGGGTGAGGGCGGGTTCGTGTCCTTCGAATCGGACCTCCGCCTCGCCTATGCCTGCCCGGAATGCCGGAAGCTGGTCTGGATCAAGGGCGCCTGACGCTCACCGTGCCCGGCCTCGCAGCCGGGCCGAGCCGAGCATCACGACGCCGAAGACGAGCAGGGCGAGCCCCCACCACAGGTTGATGTTGATGCCGAGCGACGCCTGATAGAGGGCGCGGTCGCTGACGAGCCCGTAGCCGGTGAGCAAGACGCCCAGCAGCGAGAACAGCAGGCCGATCGGGATTCGGAGATCGAGAGCCATCTCATTAGGAGGCAGTAGGCAGAGCGAGTTCTTGGTCCCTGGTCCTTCGTCCTTGCTGCGGGTCCGGGTTTCCGGTCCTTGGCGGCGCCCGGCTAAAGCCCCTGGCGACTCTCGACTCTCGACTGACGACTCTCGACTACCGGAAGTACAGGTTCATCAGCACCGCCAGCACGAGCACGACCACCGCGAGGACGCCGGGGCGCCGGTACCACGCTAGTCCTTCCTCCCGTACCTTCGGCGTCAGCGACCACACGAGTCCCTTCAACTCTCCCGCCTCCCGCGGCCGGGTGAACAGGCTGATCGCGATCGTGATCACGAAGCAGGCTGTCCAGGCGTAGATCGCGCCCCAGAAGTTCTGGGCCATGTCGCTGGTGTAGACGTGCAGGCCGTGGGCGCGCTCTCCGGCCACACCGGTCAGGCCGTAGTGAACGGAGGCGGCCGCGGTCCCGCTGATCAGCCCCCAGAAGGCGCCGTGTGGCGTGGTGCGCGCCCAGAACATGCCGAGCAGGAAAGTCGCAAACAGCGGCGCGTTGATGAACGAGAAGACCAGCTGCAGCAGGTCCATGATGTTGCCGAACATCATGGCGACGTACGCGGTGGCCACGCTGGCCATCGTCCCGAACACGGTCGCCATCCGGCCCATCCACATGTAGTGCGCGTCGCCGGCGCGCGGGCGCAGGTACGCCTGGTAGATGTCGTACGTCCAGACGGTATTGAACGCGGTGACGTTGCCCGCCATGCCCGACATGAAGCTGGCGACGAGCGCCGTGAGGCCGAGGCCGAGCAGGCCCGGCGGGTAGAAGCGCTGGAGCATGAGCGGCAGCGCCATGTTGTAGTCGGTGCGGCCGCCAAAGACGAACGCGGTCGACGGCAGCAGCGCGATCGCCACCATGCCGGGCAGGATCACCAGGAGCGGGAACACCATCTTCGGCACGGCGGCCAGTAACGGGGTCCGCTGCGCGGCGTTCATGGACCTGGCGGCCATGGCCCGCTGGATGACCAGGAAATCGGTGCACCAGTATCCGAACGACAGCACGAAGCCCAGGCCCATCACCATCCCGAACCACTCGACGCCCATCGGATTGGCGGACGCGCTTCCCAGGAACCGCCAGGAACTGGTCAGCACGCCCGCTTGGTAGCCGCGGTCCACGGCCACGGTGGCGAGCCGTGCCTGCAGGCCGCTCCAGCCGCCCGCGCCGATCAGGCCGAGGAACGCGAGCGGCAGAAACCCGAAGACGATCAGGAAGAACTGGAGCACCTCGTTGTAGATCGAGCTGGTCAGCCCGCCGAGGAACGTGTAGATGAGCACGACGAGCGCGGCGATCGTGATGCTCAGGTTGATGTCCCACCCGAGGAAGAGCTGGAAGAGCCGGCCCATCGCATACATGCTGATGCCGGACGAGAAGAGCGTCATGACGGCGAACGAGATGGCGTTGAGGGCCCGCGTCTTCTCGTCGAAGCGCAGGCGCAGGTACTCGGGCACCGACCGCGCCCGGCTGCCGTAGTAGAACGGCATCATGAAGACGCCGACGAACGCCATCGCCGGGATGGCGCCCACCCAGTAGAAGTGGCTCGTGAGGATTCCGTACTTCGCGCCGCTCGCCGACATCCCGATAACCTCCTGCGCGCCGAGGTTGGCCGAGATGAACGCCAGGGCGGTGATCCAGGTGGCCAGGCTGCGGCCCGACAGGAAGAAATCGAGGCTCGTGCGCATGAACCGCTTGAGGGCCGCGCCGATGCCGAGGACGAACGCGAAGTAGACGACGATGATCGCGTAGTCGATCGGATGGAGTTGCACGGGACCAGCATAATTGAACGGGTCGATCCCTGCCTACTCACGTTCCGGCGGGCGTGTCGGTGCGAAGGTCGCGCGCGCGGCGCGGCGCCGGCCGGTTCCAGCATCGAAAGATGTCCCACCCGGCGCCCGCGCTTCGCGGCCGATCACGACTGGGGGCACGCCGAGGCCCAGATACGGTAATATCGGTTCCCCTCGCCCCGCCCGGTTCGCGCCGTGCGGCGAGGAGGGCAGGAGGAGGTATGGCGCGCTGCGGCCTGGCGACACCCGATCGCGCGATGTGCAGGACGCCGATCCGCCTCGCGCTCCTGGCGCTGATCCTGGTGCCGCTCGCCGCGGCAGGGCAGACACGGGTGGTGGCGAGGGGCATCTCCGGGGTGGCCACGGTGAAGGGCGCGAGCCTCTACTACGAGATGCGGGGCGAAGGAAAACCGGTGGTCCTCATCCACGGCGGCGGCCTGGACCGCCGGATGTGGGACGAGCAGTTCGAGAGATTCTCCCGCGCCTACAAGGTAATCCGCTACGACGTCCGCGGCTGGGGGAAGTCGAGTGAGGCGTCGGCGCCGTTTTCGAGCGTCGGGGATCTGCGCGGCCTTCTCGAGGCGCTGGGCGTCGGGCGGGTCTCGATCGTCGGCCTCTCACTGGGGGGCCGGATCGCGCTCGACTTTGCGCTGACCTATCCTGCGATGGTGAACGCGCTGGTTGTCTGCGGCCCCGGTTTGAGCGGGTTCCAGTGGTCCGAAGACGAGACGACGCGGCTGGCGGCCATCGCTGAAGCGGCCAAGACGAAGGGGCCCTCCGAATCTGCCGAGCTGTGGCTGAAGGATCCGTACCTGGCGCCGGCGATGGAGTCTCCGGCGCTCGCGCCGCGCCTCCGGCAACTGGTGATGGACAACCTGCGCGCGTTCTCCGGTCCGGAGGTTCCCGAGACCGTCCCCGACCCCCCGGCGGCCGCGCGGCTCTCCGAGATTCGTGCCCCGACACTGGTGATTGTCGGAAGCCGGGACGTGCCGGACATCCAGAAGATTGCCGATCTCATCGTCACTGGCGTCGCGGGGGCGAAAAAGACGGTGATCAGCGGCGCAGGACACCTCGTGAACATGGAGAAGCCGGCAGCGTTCGACCTCGCCGTATTGACCTTTCTCGGCGAGCCGCGTGTGCGCAAGTCCGAGCCCGGCTAGGGGATCGGCCTCCTGACGCTTGTCAGTGGAGAATGCAGAATGCAGAATGCGGAATGCGGAATGCAGAATGACTCTCGATGGCGCATGGCGCGGTCGTGGCGAGCGGCCGCTCTGGGCCTGTCCTTGATCAAGGTGCGCGATGCCCGTGCGTGAATCGCTGCTGGACCGGTTCGTCCGCTATGTGCGCATCGATACGCAGTCGAGCGCGACCTCCTCTACCCTTCCCTCGACCGAGAAGCAGAAAGACCTGCTGCGCGTGCTCGTGGACGACCTCAAGGCGGCCGGCCTCGCCGACGCCGCGATGGACGAGCACGGCTACGTGATGGCGACGCTTCCCTCCAACATTCCCGCAGGCCATCCGGCTCACGGGAAGGTCCCGACCATCGGGCTGATCGCGCACGTGGACACGTACCACGAGGTTTCGGGAGCGGACGTCAAGCCGCAGGTACACCGGGACTACGACGGTGGCGACCTCGTCTTGGCCGGCGATCCGAGCGTCGTCATCCGGGTCGCCGAGGAGCCTCGACTCGCCGCCTGCAAGGGGATGACGGTCATCACGTCGGACGGGACCACGCTGCTCGGGGCCGACGACAAGGCCGGGGTCGCCGAGATCGTGGAGGCGCTGTGGCGCCTCCACGAGGACCCGGCCCGCCTGCACGGGCGCATCCGCGTCTCTTTCACGCCGGACGAGGAGGTGGGACGCGGCACCGAGCGCTTCGACGTAAAGGCGTTCGATGCGGACTTCGCGTACACGGTCGACGGCTCGGGCCTGGGTGAGATCGAGGACGAGACGTTCTCGGCCGACTCGGCGTTCGTGACCGTCCGCGGCGCCGACGTGCACCCGGGCTACGCGAAAG
>Ga0315280_10005370_pt1 | contig 18328 bp, 24 predicted proteins | sample YL17G06_40_MG_FD_203697 | JGI IMG/M metagenome (GOLD analysis project Ga0315280, IMG submission 203697) | Sediment microbial communities from Yellowstone Lake, YNP, Wyoming, USA - YL17G06_40 | ecosystem: Environmental > Aquatic > Freshwater > Lake > Sediment | place: USA: Wyoming | collected... | reverse complement strand
TGTTTCTGCTCGGTGTGGCTCGTCGATTCAAGCAGTCGGGCGCTGCATACCTTTCTATGGGTGAGGCTGAAAACGCCTACGCAGTTGTCTGCGAAGAATACGGTGAAGAGAAGCGAGGGCACACTCAGCTCTGGAAGTATGTGCAGGGGCTGTCAGCCATAGACGTGATCAAGACGGAGCCTTCGAGTGTTGGACTGAGGGGAAAAACCACGTTGATCAGTCTGCCCCATGTCTCGGCAGCCGAGCTGGAGCGCGAGTTAAGCAAGACACTAGGAGCATAAAGGGTTATGTCTATTGAGGAAGTTTTCTCCTCGAAGGGCAGAATGAAGATTCTCAGAATTCTGGTTGAAATCGGCGAGCTCAACATCTCAGAAATAGCGCGTCGTGCGAGGCTCAACTACGCAACCACGAATCATCATCTGCGTGTTTTAGAAGATTCTGGAATTGTTAGGCACAAAAACTTTGGGAGAATTCGCATCTTTAGGTTTAATGAGGAAAGCCCAAGGGCGAGGATGATAAGGGAGCTCGTGGATTGTTGGGACAAGTAAGGAAATAGGGAATTGGCTAAGCCCATGTCCTGAATGTAATTGGTTAATCTGTAGGAACTGTTCTAAATCATTCGTTTGTTTAAAATGTTTGAATGGAAAGGAGAAAGAGAAAGCTAGCGGAAGTGAACTAGCCTTCCCTAACATCAGAGAGGAGATCCCTAATGCAACATAATTCTATGCTAAAAGAGTCTCTTAAGGGTTATTTCCCTGACTTGAACATAATAGTTGTAGGCTTTAACATAGGTTTCTTTGTAACTATTAGAACCCTTCATGTTGGCTATGCACTTACAGACATCATCAGGATTATCTAAATTGCATTGTTTAGCTAATCGTTTGAGTCTATATGAAACACCTTTCAAAGTGTCATCTGTCATTCCAGCATTGTGAAGTTTAACCAGAGTGTTTATTACCTTTCCTTTAAGAAAATGTATGTCTGTATGAGGTTTACACATGTCTATGGTTGACATAACGCCTAAGCCTAACGTGTATCGTGAAGCCACGGCTAAAGGACGCATCAAACTGAAGCCTGAAACTGTGCGTTTGATTAGGATGCAGAAGATTGAGAAGGGAGAACCTTTTGAGGTAGCCAAGGTTGCAGGCATATTGGCAGCTAAAAACACGAGTTCTTTGATTCCTCTGTGTCACCCCCTTCCATTAACCAACGTCAATGTAAGCCTAAAGATTGTTGATGGTTCAGCGGTTGAGGTTGAGGCCACGGTTAAGACTAGGGCTCAGACAGGCGTAGAGATGGAAGCCTTGGTAGCGGTGTCTGTTGCTTTATTAACTGTTTGGGACATGACTAAGCAGTATGAAAAAGACGCGAAGGGGCAGTATCCGAGTACAAGGATTGAAAACGTGCATGTTGTGCGAAAAATCAAACAGGAAAAGTAGGCAGGGAGAAGCAGGCTTCATGAGTGAAACAGCGCGAGTGCACAAGGAAGAGGCACCTAAAAAATTGGGCTTCGCTGTCATCGTTGTTAGCACGAGTCGTTTTCATGATTTTGAGGCTGGAAAACTGTTTTGGGATGAATCTGGCGACTTGATTGTGGAAACGTTAACGGCTCATGAGCATTCTGTCTTTATACGCGATTTGATTCCAGATGATAGCAGGCTTATTGAAGCAAGTGTGAAGAAGGCGTTGCAGTCGCAAAAGGTGGATGCCGTAATCACTTGTGGCGGAACGGGAATCAATCCTTCAGATGTAACCATTGAAACGGTTGAGCCTTTGTTAGACAAGCAGTTGCTTGGTTTCGGCGAACTTTTCAGATCGTTAAGTTACGAGGAAATTGGTTCATCAGCAGTTATGACCCGTGCAATTGCAGGTGTAGTAGAAGGCAAGGCGGTTTTTTGTTTGCCTGGGTCACCTCAAGCAGTCAAACTGTGTCTTGAAAGGCTTATATTACCCGAAGCTGGGCATATTATTCTCCACGCCCGTGGAAAGTAAGGTAAGTTAAGAGGCTAATAAAAAGTGGTATTAGTCGATAGTTACGGGCGTCCCACGCTCAACCTGCGGGTTTCGTTGACTCAGCGTTGCAACTTGCGCTGTCCTTATTGTCATAGAGAAGGGCAGACCTCTGGTTCGGGTTTGCGTGAGATGACAGCTCCTGAGGTTGTGCGCATTGTAAGTGTTGCTGTTGGGTTGGGTATTAATCGTGTTAAGTTGACTGGTGGTGAGCCTCTTCTTCGGAGTGATATTGTTGAGATTGTTGCGGGCTTAGCTAAGATTGATGGTCTGCGTGACTTGTCTATGACCACTAATGGCACGCGCCTTTCTGTTTTGGCTGAAAGGCTTCGAGAGGTTGGGTTGAAGCGTGTCAACGTGAACTTGCCTTCGCTGGATGTGAAAACTTTTAGTGAGTTGAATGGCGGCGACTTGAGCGATGTACTGAATGGTGTGGGCGCTGCGGTTAAGGCTGGCTTGTATCCTGTTAAATTGAACATGTTGCTTTTACGCGGTGTCAATGAACATGAGATAGTCAATATGATGGATTTTGCTAGAAAGGGCGGTGTGATTTTGCAGTTGTTGGAGTTGGAGCCTGTTAATGTTCGCGACCCGTATTATAGGCGGTATCATTATCCCTTAGACAGCGTTGAAGAGGAGTTGAAGAAACAGGCTTTAGATGTTGAAGTGCGGGGTGACATGCAAAGTAGACGTGTTTATTCTTTGTCTAATGGTTTACGGGTTGAGGTTGTTCATCCCATTGAAAACAGTGAGTTTTGCGCCCGTTGCACACGTTTGCGTGTGACGAGTGACGGTTTTTTGAAGCCTTGTTTGATGGTTACGGATAATCTTGTGGATGTTTTGACGCCTATGAGAAAGGGCGCAAGTGATGACGAGTTGAAAGAATTGTTTGTAACAGCTGTCAAAAGACGACACCCATACTACACAAAGTAGCAAAACCGATTCAAACGCCTGAAAGAGAGACTCGTTCTCCAAACCTAACATGTTTCTTTTTGATTTGGTTAGGGTGCATTGGTATCTTCTCGTGATTTTATGCAACCGTATTTTGAAAATGGGCATGAGTTTTGTAATTCTATGTCTTGTAAATATGGAAGTTCGAGTATTTTTACGCCTTCTATTACTTGGCAATTTAGTCTTTTATCTTGAAATGGTTCGTTATGATAAAAATGTCCTATGAACCAGAGGTTGTCAATGAGAATTTTATCTTCGCCTAGGACATCTTTGCCAAGGTCATTAAAAGCCATCGTTGCTTTCTCATTGAAAGTTCCTTTAGGTTTAGGTTTTCCTAGCTTTGCTTCAATGTTCTCTTTGCCGAAAAGCTTTTTGCACATTCTATAATTGACTCTGTCAAGTGGTGGAATTAACTTGTTCTTATCGACTTCAAAAAACCCACAATCCAAACAAACGAATCTCATAATCAGAGCAGCTGTTTTGATTCTTACGGATTTGAAACCTGTAAGGAGCCTTGTTAATTTAAGAGCTTCATTAGAAGGATCATGTAGAGTGGTTGATTTTCTAGGTTTAACCGCTGAGTAGTTTTCAAGTTTTTTTGAAAAGCTTTGAAGATTGTGTATCTTGTCCTTTGAGTTAAATGTTTTCAAAAACTCATCGAGTTGTCGAATAGACTGGTCGATAAATTCGAAGCGTTGATGACCCCAATCTAAGCACATCGCCCAAACATGCTTTAGGAAATCGATACTGGCTTCAAGATCTAATTCATTTGCGTTAGCGGGATCGACTCCTGTACGAAATTTAACCATGTTTTTGAAGTATCCTCTAACAAGAGGGTCATTTATTTCTAACAAAACCTTCTTTACATGTTCTTTACTTACCTTTTCTTCCAAACTCTCACCAATTTCAACTCTTGACCTAGGCATGCAATCTCCATTGTGCCTAATATAAGCTGCGATTTTAAAAGAGTCCTAATCACTCTCACTAATTTTGAGAATGGCTTTTGTTTGTCTTTTAGTTCCTGCTAGGTATTCTATCATTGCCTCATCTAGGTCTAACCATTTTGTTAAGCCTGCTGCCATCTCTGCGTTGTTTAAAAAGATTGTATGGGTAGGTGTTTCACTTGTATTTCTTTCACTTCTTTAAAGTCGCTGTCTGTAGTTAACAGTTGGGCTTTTTCTTTCACAGCCAAAGCCATGGCGAAGCAGTCTGCTAAGGATAACAAACGTCTGTATTTACTCTTGTAGATGCCGACCTCTCTGGCAAACGGAGCGTCGGCTGAGACAACTACCACATTGGAGTTTAAAATCCTGAAATACCATGTGTCCGCTGTTTCTCGACCAATCTTATCCGTTGTTTTATAGTATAACTCTGCCAAGTTGACGACTGATGTACAAGCTTTAGATGTTCCCCGAGAAATTTCATTCACACAACTGGTTAAACGTTCATCGCCCGAGAGAAGGAGAGTCAAAGCGCCAGCATCGAAGACATATGTTTTCATGCTTTTGCCTCTTCATCATGTTCTTCCTCAAGTTCCTTAATTCCTCTCAAAAGTTTTTCCTTATGCTCGGCACCCAAGCCGTGAAGAGTCTTAATATCTGTTAAGGGAACGATCACCAATACTCCGCCTTGCTCTATGATGCGAACTTTGTCTCCCTCCTTAAGCCCATATTTACGCCTAATCTCGCTAGGAATAGTCATTAACCCCTTCTTGGAAACCGTTGCTAAGTGACTCATGTATATCACCAAGAAAAATAATGAATTGCTTAGAATTTAAACATTTTGCTAAGTGACACTTAGACAGCAGCCTTAATAACAGCCTTTGCCTGCTTTTTGGTTCCAGCCAGATACTCTATCGTTGCTTCATCAAAATCAAACCATTTTACCAATCCAGCAGCCATTTCTGCGTTGTTTTCAAATATTATGCGTAGGTAAGGGAGAATCTCTTTTGTTGCTCTGTTCGCCGATATGTGGCAGTGTCTCTTTATTTTTAATCCTATCTGTCCTTGCATTTGGCGTTCGCTCCGTGTTTTAGACAGTTGCCTTATGCGTTCTGGAAACCGTAGGGGCACAAATCCAGCAGGCGTCGTCTTCTCCCTAGCCATAGCTACGCCAGCAGTCATGAAGTCAATCACGTATCGGGTTAAAGTCCAATCCTGCGACCTTCTAATCCTACCCCTATACAAGTCAGCTGTAGCCAACGAATCCATAGCCTTCGCCAAGTCACCTGAGTCGCGTAAATGATAGGGCAGGTTCTCATAAATCCACTCAAACAACATATCAGAGTCAACATCAGCCATGTCCACAGCACGCTTAGCCGCCTCAGCACTTTTGCCATAAAAAATCAAGCGTAAAACATTAAAAATCACGTCCTTACGGTCTCGATAAGCCAGCCAAGAAACATCCTCGTAAGTGAGCCTTGTCTTGCCCTGAGCCAAAGCCTGCAAGTCGTTTACAGCCGAGCGCACGTCGCCCTCACTGCGTTGAGCAACAAATTTAAGCGCTGCCTCATCAGCCGCTATGCCTTCACTCTTACAAATCTTGCTCAGATGTTTCATCACCTCGCCGGCAGGCGGCTTCTTAAACTCGATAAGCTGGCAGTAAAAGCGTAAAGTTGCTAGCCTCGGGTCGTAAGCGTTGTTGGCAATCAATATGATGGAACATTGAGCCATCTTAACAATGCTGGTTATGGCGCCAACTCCACCACGGTCCTCTTTACCTGTAATCCCGTCTAACTCATCAAACAAAATCAACCGTTTCTTACCAAACAAAGTACCGTATTGAGACGCCAAACCCGCAAATTTTTGAACAGCCTCCTCAGTCCTGTAATCACTGGCGTTACGTTCAACCAATTCCATGTTCAAATCGTTGGCTAAGGCTTCGACACTCAGGGTTTTTCCAATGCCAGGTGGACCGTAAAGAAAAACTGCCCTTCTTTTCGGTATGCCTTTATCCCATGATTTGACCCAGCTGGCAAGGTTTTCAATAGCCTCTTCGTTGCCCACAACTTCGCTTAGCGTCTTAGGCTTGTGTTTCACTGTCCAAGCAGCATACATAAGCGCAACTCTAACCTCGCTTCATTTCAGCGCCAGCCTCAACAAGACGAGCCAGTAGAGCGCTCAACTGAACCTCCTCGTCTGAACCCTGAACCAAACGAAAATCCACTTCACCAATAACATCGGCTAACTTAACCTTCCACGGTTCAGGCACGTCTTTCATGCGGAAAATTTCAATGTGAATCTGCTTGATAATGTCGCTTCCAGCCACCCCATACTTCAAAATCATTTCACGCAGTTTCTCTCGCGAACCGATAAAATCGCCTTTCATAGCTAAATCAAGCATGCCACGCACATCAGCGGGGTTGGCTCTGCCAATAACTGAATAAACTAGGTCAGAGTCAATCGGCTTACCCAAAGAGGCTGCAGCCTGCAACGTGTTAATGGCTCGGCGCAAGTCGCCTCCCGAAACCTCAAAAATCGCTTCCAAACCAGTGTCTAATAATTTGACTTTTTCTAACCCAGCGATGCGACGCAGAGAAGAGTCTTGATCCTCTTTAGACAGATACTTGAACCGAAAAGGCGCACAACGAGACTGAATGGGCTCAATAATCTTGCCACTGTAATTGGCGATGAGAATAAAACGGCAGGTTTCGGTGAAGCGCTCCATAGTTCGCCTCAACGCCTGCTGCGCATCACCAGTCATGTTGTCAGCTTCGTCTAAAATCAAAATCTTGAAGGGAATCTCACCAATCGACTTGATGCGCGCAAAGGTTTTCACGGTTTCACGCACAACGTTTATGCCTCTTTCGTCGCTGGCGTTCAACTCCATCAAATGCTCCCTAAAGCCTTCCCTATACAAGTCGTGAGCTAAACACAAAGCAGCTGTAGTCTTACCAGTTCCAGGCGGACCTGCAAAGATGCAGTGGGGCACGTTCCTGTTCTTGACAAAACTGTTTAGGCGTTCAACTATGTCCTTCTGATTCATCATCTCATTCAATTTTTTAGGACGATATTTTTCTGCCCACATTTCAAAACTCAAGGGTGTTCGCTCCTTTCGCAGCGTAATAGAGAGCTAAGAACTGCAATAAAACACTATTCACCCAACTTTTTGCTTTATTCAAGTACTTTTTGCTATTTGCGCTTGCGAAAGATTTTGCCGCCATCATGGTAGTCTCCTGTTACGTATTCAAAGCCCACTTCTATCAGGGCACAGGCTTCTTGAACATTGTTAGCTACCTTAGCGAAGAATTGATCATCGGTGCTCGTAAAGATGTTGGTTTCAAGGTCTATGTACTTCAGGGTGCTTCGAATCTGTTTGTGGCCCAGAATTTTCTTGACATACAGAATGTCTTTGGTTCGATGATATTCCATGGTTCCTTTCCAATGACGGTAGCTCCTGAAAGCTATGTTTTTCAATCTTGGGTTGGCGAATTTCTCAGCTGCTCTTTTCCTCACTTTTAGATAGAGTGAGCTCAGGCTTGGTACGCTGAAAATTCTCTCTGTCTTTGGAAGTAGTTGAAGTCTGTCTACGAATTGTTGGGATACTCTTATGACCCTGGCGTTATGTCCTTTCACTGGTCGGATTTGCACCGTTCTGCTTTCTATGTTGACGTCTGTCCACTGCAGCGCTCCCAACTCTCCTGGGTCAGCTCCTGTGTCTTTTAGTCCTTGAAGGAATGTTCCTAGTTTCTTACCTGCGTGTGCGATCAACTGATCTAACTCGGCTTCTGAGGGAATGAAAGGCAAGGCTTCGGACTGTGTGTATTTTGGTCTCTGCCATGAAAGCCCTAACATGCCAAGGAAGTTTTCGTATGCATAGCTAACCAGCATCTTGTAGCCGCTGTTCCAATTTTGTTTGGCAAGAATTTCCTTGACGGTTTCAGGATCCCAAAGGTTAGCACCCAAGTCGACCAGTCTTTTCATTATTCTGGTTCTATTTTTGACGTTATCTTCGTCATATCCCTGCTTGCTCAGCCAAAGGCAGAATTCTACGAGCTTACCCTTAATGGTCGCTGGATCTGGCTTTGTGGCCCCCGCAGCCTTTTCTTGGATTCGGGCTTCTACTTCGACCAAGTTTTTCGCCCCGTTGTCCGAGGCGCCTACTCGGCAAAAGACTGGTTTGTCGGCTCCGCTTTTTAAAATCAATGTATGAAGTTTCTGAAGGCGTTCAGAATGTTCAGGGCAGTCTGAAAATGATAGGGGGGTATCGCCGTTAGGCTGAAAATGAGCGTTAACGGCAGCGTTGTTAAAGGTCTCCGAAAACCTGTACCCGCAGTCTCTGCAGATCCAACGCTGCACTGAGCCTTGAGCTGTCTCCCTCAGGCCATCCTTCCAGACTCGTTGGCTGTGGCACTGAGGACACTCTGGCATTTGCTCTGGTCTCACCCGACACCGCAAAAAAAAGAGGGTGTTTCGTCTTGGACGCCATCAAGACTCTTCAGGGGTTTAGGCTGACAATGCCTTCAACAAAGCCTGCTTCTGCTCCGGCGTCAACTTGGCCACATCTATGGGCAACGGCTTAGCCCCGTAGAGGTTGGGGTTGAAAGGCTCAGGGTTCAACTGCTGCTGCGGTTCATGGTAGGGTCTGCCAAACAAAACCTCTTTGTCCACGCCTGACACGTTGCGAACTTCCTTCTTGATCTGAACCTTCTTGTTCAACCACTGGCCAGGGTCCTCGCCGAAGGCTTGAATCAGCTTATCCCACGTGGTGTTGTTCATGGTCCAAGTGCGTATGGCGCCAGTCCTCTGGATTTTGATAATAGCTTTGCCGCGTTCTTTTCCAAACTTGGTTTTCTCAGCTTCAACAATCCAAGGCTTCTCAACAATTTCAACAATGTCGTCCTGCTCAATCTCAGTTGGCAACAGATAGGCTGGGCGACCTAACGGTTTCAACGGCATTTCACATTCACGCTCCTCCCTTGCCAAAGGGTTTGGTTCTATCACGTGCACGTGACCGTGATTCAGGTTTAAGGCGAAACTTCTTCTCAGGCAGCAGCTTGTCCAAAACCTCAGCTATCTCAGCGGCTATGCGTTCTCTTTCAGCCAAGACCCTGCGAGCAACATCCTCTTCCCTGGGCGACAACGCCTTCAGAGGAACTTGGCCGTCACGAACAAAACTAATAGGCCTTCCAGGTTCGCGAAACAATTCTTTAGCGTACTTGGGCAAAAACGAGCCTGACCGCAACATAACGCGCATGCTCTGACGCAGATCAGCCTCCTCACGCCTCAACGCTACAAGCTTGGCTCTAAGCTTCAACTCCTCAACGTCAGCTGAGCCCAAAAGCAACTGGCAACCACGATTAACCAACTCATTAAAACCCACACCCTGCTCCCGACAAAAACGCTGAAGCAAAGGATACAGTTCCCGCCAAAAATACACAGTCCTATGCGTAGTGTTCTACTCCTTCGGCTTCTATGATAGAATGTGTCACATTGAAAAACTGGCGAATAAAGCACGAAGCAGGCTCCTTCTGTTGATTGCGCCACAGATTATGCTTAGTCGCCGATGTGTCACATTTTAACATAGCAGACGTAGTTGTAGCCATTAGTAGTGTGCTCCGCGGTAGGTGTTGAATTGGTTGTTTCTTTGCGTGGTGTCAAGTAGCGCGGTGAGCACGCAGACGAGGAATCTTTGTTCGCTCGGGTTGCAGTTGCCGCTACATTGTTGGCAATGTTCTTTTTGAAAGCGTTTCAGCGGTGAGAACATTAACTCTTTGATTGAGGCCGCAGTTCTTTGGGTTGTCACTTTTGTTTAGTCTCCCTTTTGGCTTGGTGCCGCAGGTCCGCCATGATGATCTCCAACGAGTCGAGTATGTCGGTGATTTTTGTTCCAGCCTGATAGATCACTGCAGCTTTGCTGTTTGGGAGAATCTCTATGGTGTTTACGAGGCCTGCTTGGCGTAGGGGTTTGGCTATGTAGATTTTTCCGATGTTGTCCATTTTCGTTTTGAAAGTGACCATTCTTTCACCTTGGCAATTTTTTGGCAAATTTTTATATGTTGGAAAAATATTTCAAAACTAAGTCCAGAGTTCTGGAATCTATCATCGGTGTGATTCTGATTTGAAAAAGGCAGGAAGACGGCGTGTAAACCATTCTCCATACAGCAAGAAAGGACTCAGTTCAGATGCCAGGATTATCATAGCTCTGTTGAAGAAGCAGCCTCAAAGCACAGATGACCTCTGCAAGAGCGCAGGCATAGGGCACTCAACATTCTATTTCGTCCGCCCAATCTTACAGGACTCGGGAGTCCTGAAAGGAAACGATGATGAAGGGTATTCGCTTTGGTTCTTCAGTGAGTTAGAGAAGGAAGTGGAGGATGCTTTGTTCCGCCTCACGAATAAGGGACTGGCTTTCGGCCTTGAAGAACTGACGAGCGAGGTGGGAAAACCGCTGTCAGAGATTGAGCCTGAAGCCTATAGGATCTTGAGAACCTACGGCTTGACTATACGAGATGTGGATGGAAATAAACGCATCCAAGGTTGGGAGAACAAGCGATTCCAGAAGCTTTACATTGAAAGGAATCGAGACCGCGTATTGCTTCGGGCTCCACGAGAACACCCCAAAAATTGAGAGCCTTATCTAAAATCAAGTAATTTGAGTTTCTCTGGTGGCAACATATGTTACCTGGAGGATCCCAGGTCGAGTTTACCCGTCGTAACAAGTTTGTTAACTTCATCTTGGAGCCAAAGCAAATTCTCCGCGAGCTGTCTCCGCAGTTTCCGTAACAGATTCTTCTCAACCGTAGTAGGGTCCAGGCTAGAAACGAGGGTTTGAGCGTAAACCTGTATTCCCGTGGTTTTGAAGGCGTGAACAAGAATAGCATCGTTGACCTCTCGAAGCCTCTCGGCTATGAGCGGCGTCTTCTCCATGTCACCACGAATATCCAAGAGCCTCTGCAAGAACTCAGCAGCGCATTCTGGCGCCTGTCTTCCCTTTACGTCGTCCCAGTTGATTTTCCAGAGTATCTTTTCGTGTCCCTTCCAAGTTAGCGGCCTGCTCTCGTAGGCTTCCATCAGTTCTCTTGCTTCAGGCAGTCGCATGAACGAGCTGCCAGGCTCGCTGGTGTCGTAGTCGTCAACCCAGAAAAGCTCAGCCATCTCTTGACCTTGAGACTCGCTTAAGAGTTCACCCGTCGGCTGCACCCAGTCGAATGGGATAGGCGCGGCTTTGACTTCAGCTTCAGCCTTCACGTTGAAGACGGTTGGTTTGCCGCAGAGAGTGCACTTCAACTCCATTGAGACAGAGCTTGACTGGCGGACATGCTTGTAGCCGTCTTTGTGCGCCTTGTAGACCTCCACCTTCTTAATCAAGTAGCTGATGAAGTCTGCGGTTTTCTCTAAGCGCTGCAGGTCCTCAGCGATGGCGGAGTACCTTTGAATCTGCCACAACGGATCCAAATCCATAGGACCCTTCTTGGCCATGAAAGCGAGGCGAACATCGTTCAAGTCTAACTTGTTGTGAGCCGAACAGAACGGACAGTTGTAATGGAATCCTCCGAGCCGACTCTTCTTCAAGCGTGTATCTTTGTCGAGTAAGCCAGACTCAACCGTGAATTGCACGCCTTTGTCCGTCTTAGAGACCACGGGAATAGTCTCAGTCATGGTTCTGGTGCTCCTTTCTTCAAGTCTTCAGCATGGTCGACTATGAAGGCGACGACTTCACCGAGACTCTTGAAACCGTAGCCTCCTTCCAAGGCTTCTCTGTAAACACTACGCAGCCACTTTAATCGGACAGCCTCCAGAGTTGCTAAATACTTCTGCTCCACCTGGCTCAGAACCTTCTCAACTTGTCTCTTGGACTTGCTCAAGTCTCTCCTTCCTCCTTCCTGGCTAGGGTCGATTCCTAGTAGCCTTGGGTTTGAAGAAAACTTCTATGCCATCCCTGTTTCTGAGGTCCATCCGCCTTGCCCAAACGTGGTAGTCGTGGGGTTTGTCCCATTCCCGGTCTTTCTCCAAGTCGTCGATTCTCTGCTGCCACTGGGCTCTTTCCTCTTCGGTTGTGGCTCGGTCTCTCTCCTGCTCATACTCTTCAACAATGTGCTCATGAAACTCCTTGATCTCCTCTTCCAAGCGGCGCAGTCGCAGGTAGTAGTCGGCTTGAACCACAGCGTAGCCCTTCAAAGACATAAGGATGAGACGAAGACGCTTCAGCTCCAAGCCCGTGATTCCAGGCTCGTTGAGACGCTTAACCACAGCCAACCACATTTTCAGCGCCTCCTCCATGCTGATCAGGTCTTCAGTAGGTTTTAGCGGCTGCAACGTTTGTTGTGGCGTTGATGATGAAACAACTTCTTTTCTACTCTCAGGAATCACAGCGCCAAGTCTGTGCAACTTAAGGCGTATAGCCTCAGGCGACCTGTTAAAATGTGCAGCCAATTCTTCGATCGCTTTGCGAGACTCCACTAGGTTTGTAAGCTCCACCTCTTGTTCACGCGTCCAATGAGGCATGCACAATATCTCCAAGATATGACATATACGAAAACAGACATATTAAATTTGCCACAGATGAGACGGCATTTTGACGTATCCAATGTACATGGAAAGAGTTTTTAGCATTTGTGTTGTTTAATTTTGTTTGGTATGTCCCAAAGAGAATGCAGGCTTGACGTTTGTCCTGAATGTAAGGTCAGAGAAGGGGATGGTTCAGAAAAGGAACTGTATCAATGTAAATATTGTGAAAGATGGTTCTGTGAGAGACATCTGGGACCGAGATTAGCTGTCATGAAGGATCTTAAGGCGACAATCAAAGATAAGACATGGAGAAACATGGTTGAGGAAGATTGGAAAAGAGAAGACGGGCATCCAGACTACGCATATACTTGGGAAAAATTGAATGAGCTCAGAATCGAGAAAGAAGTTCTTCAGGCCAAGATAAGCGCATTCCTTGATAGATCAAGGGTATACAGAAAACCAATTCCAATCAAGCCAGAGAAGAAGAGACCGTTAGACAGCACTAAGGGAGAAAGTTTGATTTGCCCTAAGTGTGGCTCAAAACGGACGATGAGCACCGCTTACCGTGAAGAGTTTGAGTCTTTCCAGTGTCTTTCATGCCAGTATACATGGAAAGAATGGAAAAGTGATGAAATCAAACCACCTGAGGCATATGCCAAGCCAATGTCAGTGGAAACCGAGAAGGAAGAAAAATCTTATTTTGTCAAAGAAGAAAGCATAGACGCCGAACGCTTCGACGCTGAAAAGAGAAGAGCCAGAAAGAGGAAAAGCGCAAAGACTCTTGCAACCGGTCTGATGGTGGGTGGAGTTTTAACCCTTCTTGGGCTAGGAATAATTTTCTGGGAGATATATAACCCGCTGTTTTGGACCATAATTTTCATATGGTTTATACCAATCCCACTAGTTCTTATCGGTGGCTTTCTTGTTCTACTTGGTGTGGTAGTAGCTATAGGTTCTATAGCTGATTTTGTAGGTTCTTTGCCGCCGATCAAGAAGATTGTGGCTGTTTTGCTTATTGTGATGATTTTGGGTATAGCTCTATGGAATGCACCGTCCATACTTTCAACTTTTCAAAAGATAACGGGACTTCAATCTTCCTCAACTTACTCTCACGAGGCTTTGACAAATTATGCGCTCTTCCTTATTAACACTGATAGGACGACACAGGGAGTTTCAAATGTCAGCCTGAGCCCCATAGATTCCGGCCAAAGACATGCCGAGAATATGCTTGCGAATCATTTCTTTAGTCACTGGGATACGAATGGCTACAAACCATACATGAGATATACCTTGGCTGGCGGGAAAGGCTCCGTTGCTGAGAACGTCGCATGGCAATATAGTAACGGTCCTTTTGACGCAAAAGAGGCCATAAGAAGTTTGGAATGGCAAATGATGTATAATGATTCAGACTGGGACTGGGGTCACAGAGATAACATTCTGAGCCCATTTCACAACAAAGTTAGTATTGGAATAGCTTACGACAATAACAACCTGTATTTTGTCCAGGATTTTGAGGATGACTACATTGATTGGTCAATGCTAAGCGTCTCTCAAAGTGGCGAAGTCAGAATGAGTGGAACTTTTCGGAAGGGGGAGCTTTCTGCTGGCTGGGTAAACATATTCTACGACAGTTTGCCATCAAATCTAACTTCAGAGCAGTTGAAAAAACCAGCATACAGCGGCGGCTATACTCAAGGCACTTTCGTTGGAATGGTTGTCCCTTCAGGCTATGAATCGCCAGAGGGGATTACGATAACGGCTCAAACATGGACCCAGACAGGTAGAACGTTCCAAATCAAATTCGACCTTTCCCCTGCTTTTAATGTTCATGGTAAAGGTGTCTACACGCTATATCTTCAACCAGATCCAAAAATAACAGATGATTCACTCACAAGCTATTCAGTTTGGCGCCGTTAGTCTTAACCATGTTCGAATGGAACAAGCGAACAATAAGAAGGCGACTATCTCTGCCACCATCTTCTTCTCCATCTCTCAAAATACAAGAACCCAACCGCTAAAACAAAAGCTAAGATGACAGCACCATACATGGAAAGTTCCCAACCTAATCCGTATTCTTTCACCACCAAGATGTAATACTCACCAAGAATGACCAAAAGAAGACCAGCTACAAGCAGAATCAAAAGAAACCGATACCAAAGCCTCATTTTCTTAACTCCTTGAAGAGAGGGATTATGATTCAATGAACGTCAACCTTCATGGCTGGTCGTTCTATCCAAAGACCGTTTTTTGCAGGTCGAAGATGCTTCCTAGCGCGGTATTGCTGCAGTTTCATAAGTTCTCCATTCTCCACATCTGGTGCAGAATCTTGCCGTGGCGGCGTTTATTCGCATACATCTTGGGCATTTCCAGTTTCCATCTTCAACAGCTTCTTTTTCAGGATTGGCAAAAGAACCCAGCAATCTGTTCAGTTCTGAACTGCAATATGGACATAATCGCTTCTTGAAAAGGATTCCTTTTTGGCGATAACAATTCCCGCAAAAAATTTTCTCACAACGTGGACATTGCCAGACTTTTGGTCTTAAGAAACCTGTGACCTCCTTCCTACATTTTCCACAAGTGACTACTCCTCTAAAGGGTTCTAATGTTATTTCTCTGTCTTCTTGAAGACCTTCAATCCATGTTTTGCCATATTTTTCTAAATCAATTCTGTAATGTCCTTTTGGTAGTTTCATTTGTATCGTGCCTGAACTATCAGTTCTAAGCGTGCATAAGGGAATTGTCTTTGAGTACATTCCAAATATTGGGGCTTTTACGTAAGATATTTGGGTCTCTACCTGACAAAGAGGGAAACCGTGGAAATCAACAATTTTTATAGTTATTTCAGGAGTTTGGCTCGTCAATATGCAAATTTCTTTAGAGAAGTGAGTCATTCTCAGCTCTCTGTCTAACAAGTGGAAGAAATGTTCAAGAGGTTTAAGTAATTGGTCGACAAGATAGTTCTTTTCATCATTCGTGAAGACACCGAATCGAGAGAGATGTTCAGTGTTAACATAAAACTGCATTAAGGTCTCAAGTTCCTCCTTAAATGAGTCTGACTCTAAAGACCAGTCAACGCATTTAGAGTACAATTCGTCTCTAAAGTTTGCGAGCCAATCCGCATATCTTCCTAAGGTACTCGTATTTCTTACTTTAATCTCCATTAACCCGCCAGTCTGCATCGTCTCGAATATTTTTCCTTCACCAAATCGAGCAATAAATTCATTGAGTTTTGTATTGAAGAGAGTGGTTATTATTCTGTGTACGTTGATTTTCATGAGTGGCCACTCTTAACTATTAAGGTCAGTTTTTCCCTAACTTATTAATTTGACTTGGTACTAAAATACCCAGCGCTTGGAAAAACACGTAAACAACTAAGCCAATTGTTACTCCACAAACGTTACCTCTTCTTCTAAGCTGATGATCAAAACATTGTATCGGCGACGCAATAAGAAGAGAGAATCCCTGAACGCAGTTTAGGAAAAAAGGGGATTTTGCGGGGGATATCGCCACTTTTGATAGATAAAACACTATTTGCAGATAAACAAAAATAGAAAGGGGGTAGAAAAAGTTTATTCGAGGATTTTTTCCATTTCTTCTGCTTCAGCGTCTTCAGCCAATGGAATGCCCGTGACTTTGGCGGCTCGTTCAGACAGCGCCATCAGGTCTTTGCGACTTATCAGGTTTAGTTTCCACTTGCGTGAACCAGCCAACAATTGTTTTAATCCAACGCCTACACGGTCGTATAGGTAGGTGTACAAGCCTACAGCTTCCCATGGAATCTCTCCTGCGCGTTCGCCGAACTGCTTCTTCAATTCGGGTGTGGCTATGAAGAATTTGTCGGGGGTGGTGCCGAATCTGTCGGCGAAGGTTCTTGCTAATCTGCCTTCTTTGGCTAACTGTACGAAGTAGGAGGATTTCATGACTGCGGTTACGGGTGAACGTGCCATCAACACTGCTTTGACTAGTGGTTCGTTGCCGTAGTTGCTCAGGGCGATTGCTTTGTAAATTTGGGTTTCGCTGATGAAGCCGCCTGCCATGATTAGGTCGGGTACATGGCGTCCTTTCTTTTTGAGTATGTTGGCGCACTTGAGCACTTGTGCTTCCAGATAGACTGTAGGCGTGCTCATTTCGTCCATCATTGGCACGGGGCTCATGCCTGTTCCGCCGCCTGCGCCGTCTAATGTGACAGCTTCAATTTTGGCTTCTGAAGCCATTTTCATGGTCCATGCTACGGCGGATGGTCTGTATGCGCCTGTTTTGAGAATCACGTGCTTAGCTCCTTGAGCTCGTAGCCAGTCGATGTCTTCGGCGAATGTTTTTGGGTTGGGCATGCCGACTCGGCTGTGGCGTTCAAAGGTTTTGAAGACGCCGTCTTTGAACGCTTGCTGCGCGGCTTTGTCTTCTGGGTCTGCAATCACTATGTAACCTCGTTTTTTCAATGCGATTGCTTTGTCTATGTCGTGTATGCGGACTTCGCCGCCGATGGCTTTGGCTCCTTGTCCCCATTTGCGTTCGATTACGTTGACTTCTAGTTTGTTTATGGCGTAAACATCGATGCCTAATCGTTGGTCTTCCACGTTTGTTTGAACTACGATGTCGCCGTGTTTTCCATCCCAGAATTTGCGGAATGTGTCAACTCTGCGTTTTAGTTCTTTGCTTTCGGTGACTTTGCCGTTTTCGATTTGGGCGTCCATGTCCATGCCGACGACGTTTTCGCCCACGGTTATGATGACGCCTGAAAGTGCTGCGCCTATAGCTAAGCCTTCCCAGTTAACTCGAGCTACGTCGGTTGAGCCGAAGGCTCCTGTTAAAATTGGCAGTTTTAAGGGTATGCCTGCGATTTTGGTTGATATATCAACGTTTTCGAATAGAGCTATGTCGCTGTTGGGTTCGATGCCTTCTGCGCCGAATAATGCTGCATGTATGTTGAAGTCGCTCCAGTCTAGGCGGAAGTCTTTAAGGGCTCCAGCAGTAGAGGCGCCGTATTGGACGGGTTCGGGGTAGAGGGCTTCTCGTCCTCTGAAGGCTGAGAGGCTGATTTCGCATAGGATTGGGCAGTCTCGGATGCAGATGGGGCACATGCCGCTGGTTGGGCTGACATCTTTAACTCGAGTTGTTGTTCCACTGGTGGATTTGCCGTTTAAGTATGCACTGTTTTTGGATACTCTTTCACTCATAGTCCATTCTCTCCTATACATTTGCTCAAACTATTGTATGACTAGTGCATTCTCTCCTGCACGTTTGTTTAAAACTAGAGTATGAGGGATAAACCACCACACTATTAAAGATTACGTAAACCAACCATCTTGTGAGCATTTAACAGATTTTTGAGAGAAAATGCAATCAAGCGAAATTTTTTCATGGACTTGAATTACTATAAATAATCTTTAATGTGTAAGATTTTAAATCGTTTTTTTGCGGTTTCGTAGAGTGTTTTGTCAGCTGTGATAAGTGGGACTTTTAATTCATTAGCGAGGAAAACATACGATGTGTCATAAATTGTTAAATCTAAATCGCATGCGATGCTTAATGCTTGCGCTGTTTGAGCCCAGTTTAGCTCATGTAATTCAATTCTCATGTCATTCAACGCCTTCAACGCTTCTTTGGCATCTGCCTCAGAAATTCTATTCAATTTTGTAGCTCTCCAGAGAGCATTAGCTACCTCCTGTACAATTACACTGGGTGCAGATAGCTCTGTCACTCCTGAAACGTGGTCTTCTTTTAGTCTCAAAGCCTTATCTTGATAGGGTTCGCCTGGCAGAACCCATTTTGCTATGACGCTGGCATCAACAACGTATTGTGGCGTGTTTTTATCTCTCCCTGTCTTCTCGTATCCATGAAGCAAGCTCATCTGTGGGCACTGGCTTGGCTCGCTTCCTAACCTCGTCGATTTTGGCTGAAGCGGTTTTCAACTTCTG
>Ga0315280_10005368_pt1 | contig 18334 bp, 16 predicted proteins | sample YL17G06_40_MG_FD_203697 | JGI IMG/M metagenome (GOLD analysis project Ga0315280, IMG submission 203697) | Sediment microbial communities from Yellowstone Lake, YNP, Wyoming, USA - YL17G06_40 | ecosystem: Environmental > Aquatic > Freshwater > Lake > Sediment | place: USA: Wyoming | collected... | reverse complement strand
GAGGTTCGCGAGTATCAACATGCAATAGCGAAGTCCGCGTTGGAGTCGAACACGCTCGTTGTCCTTCCCACTGGACTGGGGAAGACAGTCGTTGCGTTGCTGGTTGCTGTTGAGCGGCTCAGCATGTTTCCTGATGGCAAGGTGCTGGTTCTGGCTCCGACGAGACCGCTTGTTCTGCAGCATGCTCGCTTCTTCAAGGAACATCTCGCCGGCAATGATGTCTCTTCCGTGACGCTGACCGGAGAGAGTTCGCCTGAGCTGAGAGGCGTGCTCTTTCAGGAGTCGCGATTGGTCTTCGCTACGCCTGAGGTGATACGGAACGACGTTCATGAACACCGCTACACGCTCGCGGCCGTCTGCCTGGTCGTCTTCGATGAGGCTCACCGCTGCGTGAAAGAATACCCCTACTCTGAGGTCGCGGAAGCGTACAAGCGTGAAGCATCGAATCCGCTGATCCTGGGTTTGACGGCCTCCCCAAGCGCCCGCAAAGACAGAGTCCTTGAGATCTGCGGGAAACTTGCCATCGAGAACATTGAAGCACGCAATGAGGCTGACGAGGATGTGGCGGGATACGTCAAGCCGGTCTTGCTCCGCTGGGAACGAATCGCATTACCTGAAGGCTACAAGAACGTCAGCCAGATCCTCCACGGCGTCCTTGGTGAGAAGGTTGAGAAACTGCGTAGGATGCACCTGCTACCGCGCGATGTGACGGTCACGAAACGAATGCTGCTCGACCTAGGCGAGACGTTGCATCGAAGACTCGCAAGCCGTCGGGCGGGTTACCTCTTCGGAGCCACGCTCCTCCAGTCACAGGCCATCTCGCTCCAGCACGCGATCGAGCTTGTTGAAACACAGGGAATCTCCAGTCTCACGAAATATCTTACACGACTGCCTGAAAGCAAGAACAGGTCCTCACGCGCCCTCGCGAACGACCCACGAATTATTCAGGCACTGGAGCGCTCCGAGTCTCTTGTGGAGGTGGAGCATCCGAAGCAGGCGCGACTGCGAGAACTAATCACCGAGCAACTGGACGCCAACCCTGACTCGAAGCTGATCGTCTTCACACAGTTCCGGGACACAGTCGAAACGATCGTTCAGAACCTCAACCGGGCTAGCCGGGTCTCGGCTGTCCGCTTCGTAGGTCAGGCCACACGCGACCCCGAGGATGCGGGATTGAAGCAGAGCGAACAGGTAAGGATACTGGAGGAGTTCCGTTCGGGACGTTACAACGTCCTCGTGACCACCAGCATCTGAGAGGAAGGCCTACACGTGCCCGACGTGGACCATGTGATCTTCTACGAGGCGGTCCCGTCCGAGATACGCTCCATACAACGTCGAGGCAGGACCGGCAGGACAAGCGTTGGAAAGGTGACGGTGCTGATGGCTGAAGGCACAGTCGACGAGGCATACTACTACAGCAGCAGACGCAAAGAGCAACAGATGCATCACCTCCTCGAGACCGTGAAGCGGAGAGGCCTCAAAAGCCCCAGAAGACGAAAAACCACACTCCTCGACTACATCGAACCATAAAGCCACTCTAGCAACACATGGGTTCCGACCTTCGATCTTCCTGACTCGAACTACAGCATGCAAGCAAGTAGATAGCGCGCGCAGACTTGACATAGTTTTTTCACATAGTGCAGTAGGAGGCCACGTGCTTCCGCGATGTCTGACCAAGCCCTTCTCCTCTTCGTCGGCACCTTGTTTGTAGTTGGGTGGGCAGCCATAATCGTCGTCTTGGTCCTGACGTCCGTTAGAATATTCCCCAAGATGCCCTCAGCAATAGTCCTGATTCTCGGTCTGTTGATTGCTGTCTCAGGCTTCCTCGCAATCCCCTACCTCTATGCTGCAATTCTAGCTTTCACGATTATTGTGTCAGGATTTGCGGGAGGGGTTGGCATCGGCTTGGTGCGCATGCGGGGGATCTTTGCTGAGAGAGCCCACATCGCTTTGGCGGTTCTCGCAATAGCATTGGAGGCTCTCAGATTCTCAGGTTTCGGGCAAGTTGGTTTCATTCTCAGAATCGTGACTCTGATCGGACTAGTTCTGTTGCTTTCAGTGGACCATGTGCGTAGCGTTCTCGCAAGGATCGTTGGAGGAGCCTCGCGCCTTATGATTCTCGTTATGCTGGGCGCCTCTGCACTTGTCCTTCCGATGCTTCTGCCTAGCTTCACGCTACTTCTCGACGGGGCAACTATCACTGGTCTTGTACTCGGCATCTCTCTGAACTACGTGTTCTTTGCACGCATCATTTGACCACGTCGTCACGTGTCTCTTGTGGAGTTACTGAGGAGAGCGTTTGTACACCATCCCCCGAAGCGCGGCCAAAAGCGATACAATGCCCATTGAATCGCTCTCCTCTCATGACCGTATCTTCGCTCATTCTTCTGCCCCTGATTGACTGCGAGGACGGCAGTTCAAATCACGACGCCCGCACCACTAGTACCACACACACGAGGAGTCAAATTTCAATGCTCGCACCAGCTAGACATACGACATCTGGTTAAAGAAGTGGGAAAGCAGATTTTCCGGTTACAGTGAAACACATGGGAAAGAACCGGAGAAAGTTTCACATCGGTAGAAGCCTAAGAAAAAAGATTGCGCCAGACAGAATCGGCATAGGGCCCACTGGACCTTACGCGGAGTGGGACATGAAAAAGAATGAAGCTCACGCAACGCCGGAACGTAGTCCAGAATCAGACCCTGCGATTGCCGAAGATGTAGCCGTCAAATATGCCAAAGAACATAGATCTTGTTTGGCGTGGTGAAGGAGCCCCCAGGCGCCACCCTTGACTGTTCCGCGGCCAAAAGCACTTGTTCGCCGGGCAGAAGCATCTCGGCGACTTCTCGATCTACACCGCTAGACAAGAAGCCTCGCAACAAGGTTGCCAGCAACATTGGCTTAGGTTTTTCGATTGGTTACCCCCCCTGATGATCACGTATTTGTCCTGAACCACGTGGTGAAATCTCGAAGATTCGTCGCGTGCTCGGAAGCGCTATATGCTCATTGCGTGACATTCACTGGGGCGGCGTTCTTCTTGCCCTTTTGCGAGAATTGTGGGCATGAGATGCCTGTCGACGACGAGTTTTGTCAGAACTGCGGCGCTCCCCGAAAAGAGACTTTGAAACGGGAATCCGAAACCGCTGCAAGGAGAAGAATTCGCCTGAGAAGAAAATATGCGCAAAATGTGGATTGATCCTAGATGCAAAGCTCGCCATTCAACATGAAGAAGCGGAACGAAAGAGCCTCGAAACAGTAAACGAAGTTCTGGAAGTTCCATATGTGAAGAAGGCACTCGCCCGGGTGATCAAAGAGAAAGGCCTGCTTCCTCTAGTGAGTGATGCAATGAAACTGAAGTGAGTCAACCCCTTCGCATCCAACTAAGAGCGAGGGTTAGAACTGACGCCAAGACGAGCGCCACGCTAGAACCTAGCGAAGGTGACACCGAATGGAGTAGGTCCGTGAAGACCAGCGCAATGATTGCTGTTTGAATTCGGTGTTTCATAACTGCTTGTATGACTTGTCTGATTGGTTCTGTAATGGATCGCCTCTTTACTGTCTGGATTATCCATTCCAGAGGAATGGGGTCAACGTATAGGTAGAACTCTCGCAGCGAGTTCTTCTCGAATGCATGCGTGTTAGCCAGGAAATGGCCATACCCAGGCATCAGCTTCTTCAGGATCTCCGTGAAGATCTTCCTGTCCGAAGTCTTCACGTAGAAGTGGGTGAGAAGCAGCACAAATTTGTGAAGGTCCAGACTTACGAGAACTGGCCGCTCTGTTGAGAGTGTCACGAGTCCGATTCTCTGCAAGTCTTGAACCGAAGCTCTAACTGTATTCTCTCTTTTGTCGACATGCCACCTCGCCTTGATCTGCCGTCTGAGCGACGCCCTTGCGATTGCCGTGCCGTAGTTCGCTATTAGGAAGTTGAGGACGAGGAACAGATTCTCGGGGGCACAGAATCCCTTGGTCCTCTTTTGTTCGACGAAGATCCTCTTGAAAACGTCTGCGTCCATTTAGTAATTAGGGAGTCTTGCCGTTAAAACGCTATGGAAAACGAACCTGAGCACTTTCTTTAAGTATTTTTTGGCGGTTTCGCGGCTGAAACCGTGGAATCGCAGATACCTACCCCTGTCCTCGAATTGTTTGAGGTGATTGACCATGAGAACGATCGAGGAAATACTGGATGACCTGGATAGGGTTTGCCCCAGAATAAGCAGTGAACTCAGGCAGCATTTCGGAACAAAGAGGATTCGCGAAATGCCAGACAGTGAAGGAACAGGCAGAGAACAGAGGCCTGTGACTAAGCTTCCGGATGCGTATGCGAAGATCAGGGAGGTCTACTGGAGGTAGAGCATGAGCCGCTTAGAGTCAGGGAGAATCACTGGAAAGTGCGTTCCTCTCGCACTGCGCCGATGGGCTTGTAAGGTTCAGAAGATGGGCAGAGTGAGCAGGGGGATAATTCTGCCTAAGGATATCTGTTTGGCCTATGCACTTGAGGTTGGAGATATCGTCGTGCTTGAAGTTCATCCATGCGAGATTTTGATCAACTTTGACAACTCCATTAGGGCGTTTGTAGAGGGCGACATCCAAGTCCGAAGACACTAGTCGTCCCTGCACTATTATCACTCTTAACGCACTTCTCAACTGCTGGCTCGAAACGCATTTAAGGACAGGGAAGCTTGCTGATTTGGAATTTTCGAATAGCTATAGGTCGGATACATGCATTTTATGGGATAGGTGTAAGAGCTAAACAACAGGAGCGGAGAATGACCGAAGAGACGAAGGGAAGGAAGCTCTATCTTGAAGAGCCGATTGCCAGCGAAGAGGAGGACAAGTTCGAGCGGTCTGTCTACGCGAACGTCATAGCCGATACCATAGCGAATTCCGAGGGAGGCTTCAACTTTGGCATTTCGGGCGATTGGGGGATGGGAAAGAGCAGCGTTCTCAAACTCATTGAGCCTAAACTCCGGCAAAGAGGCGTCACGGTTGTTTGGTTCAATCCTTGGAAGATCGCGGGCGAAATTGTTTCTGTGCGACGGAAATTCCTGCTGAATTTGGTTAGAGGATTAAAGAAGGAAGGCATCAAGGTTGAGGTCCCTGAGAATCTCGAAAAGAGCACGCTCAGGGTAACAGAACCCGGAATTAGAGGAAAGCTTCAGGCCGTATTTTCCGCTCTTTTGAGATTTGTGATTTGGTTTAGTGTTCTCGGAATTTTGCCTCTTGCAACATTTTGGGTTTTCGCGCAACTCGTGCCAGGTCAGAAAGATGTTTTTGACTCGCTGTTTAATTGGTATAGTCAGGTTCTATTGATTCCAGCGCTTGCGGCTCTCTTTCCAACAGTTCGAGAATACATAGGGAGTATTCGGCTGGAGCAAGTCAATCCCGAGATGGAGACAGCTCTGCAGTTTGAAGATGCCTTCAAGAAAATCATTGAAGAAGCGAACCGACAGAGAAACAACCGCATGAGCCTTGCGGTGTTCATAGATGACCTAGATCGCTGTTCTCCACGAGACATGATGACGATTTTCTCAAGCATAATGACGTTCTTCGAGCGAAAGGGAATCACTTTCGTGATAGCTGCAGATCAAAGAATGGTTGAAACCATCATTCAGAAAGAGCTGGGCGGAGAGAAGTCAGACGCGCGAGAGTTTGTGAAGAAGATATTCCAAGTTAACTGGATCATGCCCCCGATTCCCTACCATATGCAGCGCCAGTTCGTGCACGACAATCTTCCACCTATTGTTGCACCTGTTGAGAAAGTCAAAGACAAACTGAGCAGCGAATGGATAGTTGACATAGTAAGGAGAGAATTCGGTGGCAATCCTCGAAAAGTGAGGTACTTCATGAGAGAGCTTGAGTTTCAAGTTCGCGCAGTTGAAGCTAAGATAGGCAATCTTGAGGCGACCAACAATCCGAACCAGGAAGAACTGGAGAATCTCAAGAGCATAAGAGTTCACCCAGAGCTGCTTGCGAAGATTCTAATGCTCAGGGAGTCGGACAGATTAGCCAGCGAGTGGCCGAAACTTCAGCAAGAACCGTACTTGATTTTGCGAGAGGAAACTGGGGATGCTCAAATCCCAGAACCGGTGAAGACGTTCCTTGAATCCAAGCCGCTATTCAGCGAAAATGAGCAGAATCCGCAGTACTATGTATTCTTCTCCGGAATTACCGGATTTGAAGAGGTGATTCGAGCAGCAGATCCCTCGTATTTCATCGAGTATTCAAAAAATGGAGATTTCGAAAAAGCCAAGGCTGTCATCCAGGGCGCGCCGGATATCTATCGCTATAATCACCTTGACCGACTGATATTCAGCATAGCTCAAACAAAGGACCAGAAGGAAAGAGTAAACTTCGCGCGAAGCTTTTCACAGAATATCCCTACGCTAGAGGATGGACAAAATCGAAAGAAATTGACGATGCGTTTCATTGAATCCGCGAGAAGGCTTCATCCCCAACAGCCTTTCCTGAACCAATTGCAGGAAGTAGACTTTGCAGGCCTTGCCCTTGGCTTCACAAATGATTCTGATTCGATCTCTGAAGCAAAGAGAATTCTCGCTGAATCTCCTTTCACGAATCCAGATATCAAACCGCAGATATACTACGGTTTTGCAGCATCCTCGTCAAGACTCGCAACGGCAGTTTTCGACACATATACACAGCAGATCCTGGAAGAGCTGCGTACTGGGGACCGCAACAGAGAGAACTTCGCACTAGACGTTCTGAAGAGAATCAATGGCAACATCGTGAGAACTGGCGCGAGAGAAGTGGCCCTTGACGCAGTCATCGCGATGATGCCCAAAAGAGGGTTGTCTTCTGAGCCTATCGCCTTCCAGACAATTGCCGCGTGCGCGGATGCTCTTACAGAAACACAAAAAGAAGTAATCGCATCAAACCTTCAGAAATTCATAGACGGCGGGGTCCAGGAAACCATCTTTCTAACCCAAAACCTCACAGCCTATCCAAGAATAACGCCGACTGGGTCGATGCAACGCCTAGTTGATAGCTATAAGCGCAGAAATCTCCAAGAGAAACAGCAGATTCTGTCCACGGCGAGAAACCTAGCTGGCTCAATAGACGACCTGAGTCGATTGCAGATGCTCGAAAGTCTGTTGGAGCACACGCGAAATCCTGACGCAAATGAAGCGCGTCTGGCGTTGGGTATCCTCAAAGAGAACACTGCGTTACTTCCAGGAGAAGCGAGAGAAAGAAAGAAGATCTTCGAATTTCTACGTGAACGCGTCGGAGATGAGCAATGCCAAGTGCGAAAAGAGACATTGACGCTGCTGGGCGAGATGAGGGATTTGTGGATGAACGATAAGAGATTTCTGAGAGAAACAACCCAGAAACTCCAAGTCTGGGGGGAGAATGCTCTGCTGTCTGAGATAGCAAAAGGTCTGCTTGTTCAGCTTAAGGAGAAGCAACCGGCCTAGAGGGTTTCAAATAGACGCTAGCAAAGGGAGTTCAAAGGACTGAATAATGGCATCTGCGGAGCAGGAGGACAAGAAGCCCGTTATTGAGTTAGCCCTATCCAAGGGAATGCTCAATGTTTCCTACAACCCTGAAGTTGCCAAGAAGATTGCCGATGCTATTCCAGTAGAAGGAATCAACCCAGAGATTACTAGGCTGATCAACGAAATTGATGGATACTTTTCAGTTTCAGTAAACCGAACAGCGGACTCCAAGTCAAAGTGATTACATGACAGCACGCGGTGACAAGCCTTAGGAATTCTGGATCCGCTCTACAATCCCCAAACGAAGTATCTGCTCGATGTCCTATTTGCTTTTCTGGCTACTGGAGTAACCTACCTCGCAGACAGGGATGGAGATCTAGAAGGATGGGAGCATTTGTACAAGTCGGACATCAGTGGTGGGACGATAAACTGGACGATGTTTGCATTCTATCTCACCTTGTACTTTCCCCAGTATTGGGGGGACTTCAAGAGGTTGCAGGTGCTTTCCTTTGTCTTAGTTGTCTTCTGGCTGATAGTAATTGGTTGTTGGGTGGTGACGACTAAGGGTAGCGAATGGCGCATCCATGAAAACTTAGCTTACGTAGCCATGGCGGGAGGTTCCATAACTCTTGCCATCATCTCAGCAGTCCTGTTCATGTTCTTGGACTACTTCTTCTGGCTGGTCGCCCCCTATTTGTGAATTCAACGTTTTGACACCTTCGAAGTAAATTGCGACCACGCTGACTACGCTAAGCTTCGGAAGTTACCTCTGCAGTTACGAGTTCTCCTCTCAACTAACAGCAATAGCGACTGCAATCGTGGGCCACTCGCCGTATAGGCTCTCAGCTTGTTCCATAATCAATGGAATAACTCGTTCGCATTCTTGGGGCTGGAACTCATGCTTCCTTAAGAGCCTGCGAACAGTTGCACGAATCTTTGCTTTGACGTTCTCGTGGTCAGTCCAGTCTATGCTAAGATTACGCTTGACCGACACAACCAGTTCCCTCGCAACAGATCTCAGTTTCGCATCATCTAAGACGTGGTCACGTCCTTTCGCCACAGCGTCATAGAATGCTAACTCTTCGTCGCTGAGCCCAAGCTCTTGTGCTTCGTGGCCGTAGTCCTGGATTTCCTTTGCCAGCTGGACAAGTTTGGTTATGATTTCCGCAGAGGTCAGTGTCCGCTGATGGTATGCTTGAATCGCTTGCTCCAGCATTTCTTGGAACGACCTGTATCGCAGGACATTCCTTCGGGTCCTGACTCGGATCTCGTCGTCTAGGAGCTTTCTAAAGAGTTCAATCTGCAGATTCGGGAATTTCATTCCCTTGGCTTCTTCGAGAAATTCCGGACTTAGGATTGATATGTTCGGCTTCTCGACCTTGGCTAGGGCGAAGATATCTACTACTTCTTCAGAAGAAACGGCTTCTGAGACGAGTTGTCTTACGCCGGTCTCGGCAGTCTCGGATGGTTGGTATACAGTGATTGTGTACTTGGCCACGTTCCTTCGCACGTATTGGAAGAAAGCCACATCGTCCCTGATTCTCAACGCTTCCGGATCGGGGCTGGCGAGTGCGAACGCCTTGGTCATTTCAGAGCATGATTTCAGATAGTGGATCTTCGTCTCATCGTCTCCTGTCACTGCGTTGAGTGCTTGTTGCAGGATTCGGGCAAGCGAAACTGGCTCCAATCCCCTCCAGTTCTTGTAGTCTATTTCTTTGAAGAATTGCTGGACAGCGCTGTACTTGCTTTGAAGGAGGGCCAAGGCTTGTTCGATCGGAATCAGAGCCTCGTTTCGTTCCTTCTGACTATATAGAGCGAGGGCACGCTTAAGGTCATCAACTATGCCAATGTAGTCTACGATCAATCCTCCTGGTTTGTCACGGAAAACTCTGTTCACTCGTGCTATGGCTTGCATCAGAGTGTGGCCCTTTATCGGCTTGTCAATATACATCGTGTGAAGGCTTGGATTGTCAAAGCCAGTCAGCCACATGTCACGAACAACGACGAGCTTCAGCGGGTCATCTGGATCAATGAATCGTGCTTTGATTTGCTCGCGTCCTTGTTTACTTCGAATGTGGGGTTGGAACTCAGCTGGGTCGCTGGCAGAACCAGTGATTACCACGGCCACTTCTGGGCAGTCCGAGATCTCCTTGAGCTTCTGGTAAAGTTCAACACATATCCGCCGACTCATGCAGACTATCATTGCCTTGCCAAAGAGAGTCCTTGAACGCTCGCTGAAGTGTCGCACAATATCTCCAGCGATTTCTTGTAGCCGCTCGGAAGTGCCTGCCATGGACTCTAGTCTTGTCCACCTTCCCTTCAGCCGCTCCTTTGCCTCTTCTTCTTCACCCTCGGTGATTTCCTCGAACTCCTCATCGATGAACTCCTTGGTAAGGTGAAGTTTGGCCAGCCTGCCTTCATAGTAGATGGATACTGTAGCTCCATCGTCTATAGAGCGCTGAATGTCATAGATACTGATGTAGTCGCCGAATACTTGGCGAGTTGAGCGTTCATCCAGTTCTATGGGAGTTCCGGTGAAGCCGATGAACGCAGCGTTGGGCAAGCCCTCACGCACAAATCGTGCATATCCACTGACGAAATTGTATTGGGTCCTGTGCGCCTCGTCAGCTATGACTATGACGTTTCTGCGTTCAGAGAGCAGAGGATAGCTTTCGCCTTGCTCGGGCTTGAACTTCTGAATGGTTGTGAATAGCACTCCGCCGGCAGGCACCGAAAGAAGCTGCTTGAGGTTGTCAACGGTTTCAGCCTGTTTCGGAAAAGGAATGATTTCCTGAGCTTTGCAAAAGTTCTGGTAGATCTGGTTGTCTAGGTCGTTGCGATCTGTCAGGACAAGCACTGTCGGATTGACTAGGTCTGGATGCCGAATGATTTTGGCCGTGTAAAAGACCATTGAGAGAGATTTTCCAGATCCCTGGGTATGCCAGATTACGCCGATTCTTGTGTCGCCGCTGAGGATCGCCTTGAGCGTGTGGGCGACTGCCATATTGACAGCGTTGAACTGATGGTACATCGCCATTTTCTTTTCGATGCGAGCGCCATCTGTCTCGAAAACAACAAAGTTGCGAACCAAGTCGAGGAATCTGCTTTTCTCAAACATCCCTCGGATTAGGACTTCTAGTTGTGGTAGGTCTTCCGGAGTGTCCTTCTCGCTTTCGATTGTACGCCATGGGCTAAATCGTTCCCATTCACTCGTTAGTGTTCCATGCCTGGCCTCTGTTGAGTCCGAGACTACAAGTATCTCGTTATAATGGAAGAGCTCCGGGACATCGTGCTTGTATGTCTGGAGCTGCTGGAACGCCTTCTGGATTGTTGCAGTCTTTTCCAGTGGGTTCTTGAATTCAAAGAGAGCGAGCGGTAGGCCGTTTACAAACACGACAATGTCTGCTCGCCTGTTCTTATCCCCGGAGACGATGGTGAACTGATTGACTGCCAGCCAATCGTTGTTTGCGGGATCTTCAAAATCAAACAGACGAGCCGTATCTCCACGACGCTCGCCACTCGCATCAACAATTTCGACCTTGGCTCCGTCGCGAAGCATTCGATGAAACCTGCGATTATTCTCTACGAAGTTCGGCGAGTCTAGGCGCATCACCTGATTGAACGCATCCTCAAGGGCCTCCTCTGGCAGGTTCGGATTCAGCCGTCGCAGAGCTGCACGCAATCTTCCTACGAGAACAACTTCGCTGAACGAGTTTCTCTCTTGATACAAGCCGCCTGGACTAATGTCGGGACCGAAGGCGGTATCGTAACCTAGCTCCTCTTTCAACAACTGCAAAGCGGCTTTCTCGAACATGCTTTCGTCGATCTGAGTTACTTCCATGTTTTCACCCTGCATTGACGCGCATTTCCCCGGACAAAAGCTTCGGAAGTAGAGCGTCTCGGATTGCGGAAAGTACCTGTGATTCACGCACTAACGCAGCACGCAGGACATCGAGAGGGCGGACAATTTCGCGGAAGCGCTTGGCAATGTCTGCTGGAGGAAATGCGAATGTAGCCCCTGCAAGTACCTGGGCGCTGGCGTTAGGCTGCGCCGATCCTCCAATTGCACCAGCAACATAGTCGAAATAGCTCCGAGTGCGTAAGAATGCGCCTATCACTCGCGCCTCGTTGGGACTGGCGAAATGAAGTCGAATCAAGTATGAAGCGAAGACCGCGTCGGGAGGGTCGATGACGTAGATGTTCTCACCTGTTGAAGCCCCAGTTCTTGCAATGAAAATATCCCCCTCGTGGATTCGATACCGTTCATGCTCAGCGGAAGATGCGGAGCAGAAAGGTACTTTGTCCCAGTCGACACGCCCGCCTTGGATGTCTGTAATACGCAGAAAGCGGGGACCTATGCAGATCTGAGATGCGCTTCGGGTCAGCCCGTATTGGACACTAGATGCGCGTGTTCGGAGCTGCGCAACGGTCCACCCCTTCGGAGTCTTACCCAACATTGAGTCCTCGAAGGAGTCCGGGAAGAGTGCGGTAGTTTCAGGGTCTATACCTGCGGGTTGACGCCCTTGCATCTTGGCGTGGACAGGCTCAAAGTCTACGAACCACGACTTGAAGATGGCTTGAGCTATGGCTTCAAGTGTTTCGTTCATCTGACGATTAAGTTCAATCTTATCATCAAAAGCGGTCAAGATGGCGGCAATTGCTTGCTGCTCTCCAACAGGAGGACAGGGGACAGGTAACGACATTAGGTCGGATCCGGTTATTCCAGCGGCTGCAACTTGGCGGACGATAGATCTCATCGCATATTTTCCATAAAGAGAGCGGAAGGCGTAGAAGAGAAATTCTGAGCTTGCTTTCGTTGGGTCCGGACGAGCGCGGAGAAGGTGTCCCTCGAAGGTTCTTGGTTCGCCCTCACATAATACGATTGAACAGGCACCCGCCCCCTCGGCGATTAGGGATTGACGCGCAAAGAGAAGATCCCCATGTCGTAGGAGAAATCTCTCCTGCTCGGAACTGGTCAGCGGGACCCGTTCCATTTCTTGCTGCTTGATGCGGGGATAGGCGAATAGTTCTCCCATGTTGACCATTTTGAAACCTTGGCCGCGGACGGCCCTCGGCTTTGTGACTCCGTTGGTCACTCGTTCCATGAGAAGGTCGCCGAACCGCACAATGCGCCATGAATCAGGCAGCGTACCCAGTATTGGCAGCTCTAAGGTTGCCTCAGTCATGTTTGAGACCTCGGAGATTTTGTCTTATTAGTTGCTCTAGTCGCCTAGCCTCAGAGAATTGTGTCTCAAGATTAGCTGTCAGCTTGACCAATTTCTGGTCGAAAGGCTCCTCCTCCTCTTCAACTTCTTCGGCCCCAACATAACGTCCTGAAGTAAGGACGCAATTGTGGGCTCGAACTTCTTCTAGTGTGACGCTCTTGCAGAATCCAGCAACATCTTCGTACTTCCCGGCTGTTTTCTCCCCTCGCCAAGCGTGATAGGTGTTGGCTATTCTCTTGATGTGTTCCTCTCCAAACTCAATCTGTACTCTTGATATCTTATTGAAGAGTTGGCGGGCGTCAATGAATAGGGCTTCACCACGTCGATCTCTGAGACCTCTCGTCTGCTCGTTCTTATTTCTTGAAATGAACCAGAGACAACAAGGAATCATCGTCGTGAAAAAAAGTTGGCCTGGGCATGCCACAATACAGTCGACAAGATCAGCCTCGATAATTTTCTTCCGAATTTCGCCTTCCGAACCGCCGACCGAAAGCGACCCATTCGACATCACAAAACCAGTTCTTCCGTTAGGCGCCAAGTGGTGGATGAAATGCTGAATCCACATGTAGTTAGCATTGGAGCCTGGGGGTTGACCAAACTTTAGGCGAGCATCTCCAACTACTTTGTCACCGCCCCACTCCTTCATATTAAAAGGCGGATTCGCCATGATGAAGTCGGCACGCAAGTCCTTGTGCAAATCGTTCGTGAATGTGTTACCTAGTAGAATATTCTCGTTCGGGATTCCCCTGGCTGCGAGGTTCATCTTGCAAATTCGCCAGGTCGCTTCGTTGCTCTCCTCACCGTAAATGGAGATTCCCTGGGGATTGCCCTCGTGTGCTTGCACGAATTTGTGGCTCTGAACAAACATACCACCTGACCCGCAAGCCGGGTCGTAGATTCGGCCTTGATACGGCTCAAGCATCTCGACAATGAGTCGAACGACAGAGTTGGGCGTGTAGAACTCGCCACCCCGATGGCCCTCGGCCTTGGCGAACATCTTGATGAAATATTCATAGGTACGCCCCAGCTTGTCTTGAGCGACAGCTTCCTTACCGCCGAAGTCAATCTGTGAAAGGAGATTGATGAGCTCACCCAAAGTCTCGCTAGGTATTGTGGCACGGGCGTATATCTTGGGAAGCACGCTGCGGAGCTGCCGAGGATTCTCTTTTTCGATTGCGACCATGCCATCATCAATGAGCTTGCCTAAGTTGGGCTGCATCGCATTTGCCATCAAGTACGCCCAACGCGCATGAGGGGGAACATAGAACACGTTTGCTGAAAGATACTCGTCACGGTCATTGACGACGCGTTCTACGTCTGCTGATGTTGCGTTCGTCACATAGTACTCATCATTGCTTGGGTCTTTGATCGCTTCCGTCAACCATTTTCGGCGGTTTTCGAAAGCGTCAGAGATGTACTTCAGAAAGAGAAGTCCAAGAACAATGTGTTTGTATTCTGCGGCCTCCACTGAACCTCTAAGTTTGTTGGCCGCCGTCCATAGATGGTCAGCGAAGTCCATGTCGCCGTTGCCTTTTTTTTCCTTGACAACTTGGGCTGTCTGTAGCAGAACCCGTCCTGCTTCGCTGCCCTGGGTCTTAGGTGACTCTATCAAAGTTTGCCTTATGTCGGCGGTCTTGCCTGCCGATCTCCCCCGTTTACTTGCTCTCTGTCTTCTCCTCACAAGCTCCCGACCTCACCATCCCAGAGCGCCCGTTGTGCGTGTGGCTGAATTTCAGCCTAGTTAGTGCGTTAGGTTGCCTTAGGCTTTCTGATTCCTCCGACTAGTCTCTCGGAGACAGCCAATCTTCAGATCGCTTACGAATTCGCTGAGGCTTAACCGCTGTATTCCAGCAGTTGGTTCCACCAATGCTGGCGTGGCTGGGGTGGTTGCATGATTTCTCCTGCAATCGGCCCGAACGTTCCATAGAATCGTCTCCGCACGCCAACCTGAACCGCTCTTACAAACGCCTGTGCTTCGCCATTGTTCACGCCTGTTATGATGAAAGGATCTGACAGGAAGCGAACGCGAAACTCGATGTTGCCTGCAAAGATGCCTTTGTGAAATCTGACGTTCGAGATGTCCTCGTAGCGGTAGTCCTCGTAGTCCCTGCGAATCAGGCCCGGAAGTCGGAATATCACCCTCTCGTCAGTCGCGAAGACATGTGCGGGGAAGATGAACCTGGGCCCGAAGATCCTCGAAGAATGAAATGCGACCAGAACTCTCTCCGCTGGAGCCAATATGCTTACAATGTCGCCAGGGATTCCCAAGTGTCCTCCTCCCCTGGATGGTAAGACAGCCAAGCAGTTGGGCAGTCAACAGATATAAAGGCATTGTCAGCATGCTGCCTAGAGGTATGCGAACTTGCCTAAGAAGGGGCAGAAGAAGATAACTGTGGTAATGCCTGAGGATCTCTATGTGGAGTTCTCCAAGAAAGTTCTAGACGAGAAGAAGAAGCTCGCAATCTCTGAGAAGATTGTGGAGCTAGTTCAAGGCTATTTGAAGAAATGAAAAAGGGGTTCAAGCAAGGGTGCCAATCGCTTCCCCCGCACCAAGAGACCCGACGACGACGAAAAACGATCTCCTATGACGGTTCAAATTACGACGCCCGCACCACAAAGAACACACACAAGACGCCGCACGACGAACGACACTCCCTATTCTCTACAGAAGTAGGCTTACAATCTCAGTGATGTCGTGCCCCATCAGATCGATTCTCCATAGTTCCATCAAGTTGTAGAGCATGGCGCCTGTTCCCTGGACGTTCATCTTGCCTGGTGTGACACCTGGCAAGTCAATGAGCGCTACTCCTGACGCATTCAGCATTCCTTGGGAGTAAAGGTCGTATATTTCCTGCAGTAGGCCGACTCTCGCTGCCCCAACTTTCCCTGCCTTGCTATAGTCCTCTTGTCTCAACCCAAGATTCTGCTTCTCGGGTGAACCGAAAAGGGCCAACAGACAGATCTGGCGATAGGAAATCCGTTCGGCAACTCTAATCAGGAGGTTTGCCTGTGCCCTGTCGATCTCGGGGTGAAAGGCTATGTTCGCGATGAGATTCCCGTAGAACGGCAATTTTCTCTCTTGGTGTTCTCTCTGGGCGACGAGAAGTATGCCCTCCAAGATCTCGTCGGCTGCAGCGCGCTCGTTCGGTTGCTTCTGGAAGAAGCCATCCTGGCGTATCTGCTCACCATTCGCCAGCTTCTGCTTGATCCTCTCAGCGGCAAACGCGAATGTTGCACCGATTCGCAGTTCTTCCCGTGGTCCAAGTTGACGTCGCCTCATTTCGGCTCCGAGACGGCTGAAGGTGTATGCGAGTAGAGGACCAGTTGCACCTCCAAGAGCAGCACCTGCAGGACCAGCCGTGAAAAAACCGATAGTCGCGCCGGCCGCGCTTCCAGCAATCTCTGACCCAATCTTGATCAGATCGTCTACGGCTAGCTTCTCCTTCCTCTTCTGAGGCACCAAATCGCTACACCCGATATGGCTTCTATCGGAACTTTCTCTGCGACAGCTCACAACATCGTAGGCTCTGAGATGACAGTGAGTTCAGTTGTTAATCTTTTCTCGTGCGACAGACTCCCGTCTGTGTGTGTGGTCCTAGTGGTGCGAGCATCTGAATTTGAACCGTCCATTTCTCGGGAGAAATGCGACACAGCCCTGTACAGCAGCCACTTCTTCTCGAAACAAAGCCACGTCAAAGATTGCTCAAGTCATTCATGGCTTTTCAGGCCATTCGAGAGTCTCAAGCAAATCAAGGCTTAGACTTCAGACTATGAGCATTCAAGACTGTTTTGCGATTTGCCGGGTGGCAAGTTGTGTTATGAAACGGATTGGAGGTTAGGATTGCGCGGTTGCCGGCGGGCTGGGCTTTTTGGGTTCTTCGTTTAGCATTCTCTCAAATCGGTACGTTTCTTCGTTCTTGTGTAGAATGCGTTTCAGGATGCCTTCTGCATCGACCGGTTTGCGCCATATTGCTTCAAGGATTTCTCGAACCTCCTTCTCGTCTTTTGCGGCTTTGCAGATGCTCTGGGTCGTGATGTTCCGTTTGCATCCGCGTTTCCGCAACTGTTCGTTGAAGTCAGCTGTCTTCAAGAGACGGATGTTTAGTCGGTTCGCGTATGTTGCGAGACTCATGGTTTCACCCCGCACTGAGACCTTCTCTTGTGGATTGAAGGCGCTTCCAGCGAAGAGTCCTGTCACTCCTTGCTTGAGTCGACGACCTTGACTTGCGTCTACGCCGTAATCTTGGCTCCAACGCAGAACTTCGAAGAAGTCATCGATGTCGCCTTTGCGTACTAGGCCCCATTTGCATTCTAGTACGTTGGTTGTGACGGGAGAGAATAGGCCTGATGTGATGGTCCAGACGCGGTCTACCTCGGCGTTCTGTCGTCTTTTGCCGACGGGTTTGATTAGGTGTAGCGTGATGCGTCTGGGGTCCATTCCTGCTGTTCTGTGGGTTTGCTGCTGGAAGGCGGCGTGGGGCGTGAACTTGTCTACGAACCATTCCACGGCCGCTTCCCAGTTGTGACCCACACGAAGGTCGCGGCCTTTTTCGATGCGAATGTAGTTTTCTTTCATTGTTATGGTGGCTTGCAGGTCCTCGGGGGACATGGAGTCGTGGTAGTAGTAATTGTACGCGTTGAAGAGTTTCAACTCTTTGAGCTTGGGGTAAAGCTGCAAGGCCCGTTGGAGGGCGCCTTCCGTTTCATACTCCGTGCATCCCAGTTCATGCATGATGAATGACTGTGATGGAAGGTCGTGGGTCTTCGACGCAGCCAGGATGAGGTCGTGGATGCGGTGGACGCGACTCATTATGGGGCTGGTTGCGGCTCTTCCCGTGAGGGCTTCCTCGGTTCTTTGAACGGCTTCCTCGATGGCCATCTCTCTTGGCTTGTTGGGGTCTATGTATGTGAGCAGGTAGCCTTCCTTGAACGGAGTTTGCCGCTCATTGGTCCGGTAGCCTCGGACATAGATTAGACCCGCCCTCTCGAATCTTCGAACGTTAGCCATGATGTCCGATATTTTGACGCCCTTTGACTTCAGCAAGTCAGCGAGCATCTTCGAGAAGTAGGCCTTGTCCACGTGGTCTCGGAGGAAGTTCAGGATTAGGCTTGCCTTGCTTGTGCTTCTATTGCGTTGGTCAAGGAACCTAGAAGCGTATTGAACGAATTCCATCCCTCCAACAGTGGCTGTTGCAGCCTTGGTGGAGTTCAGTAGGTAGAGGTAGTAGGACCTGAGGTTGACTCGAACGCCTGCTCTCCCCTTGAAGACTCGTTGTTTTTCTCGCAATGGTGTCCTAGAACGCAACACGAGGCCCTTCTGCCAGCATCTCCGCAGACCGGCCCAGACCGCTCCTTCACTCATCCCAGCAGCCTTCACAATCTCACGCTGAGCCTTCGGTCGTCCGTCAGCCAGAACGGTCAGAATCCTTCTGGCACTGGGACGCCACCGCCTACCCAAGTCCTCCCCCCTCGCTGCGATTCTGGGAGCTCGACAGATTTAAACGCTCATGGGAATTGAAAAGCTGAGCAAAAATCAAGCGGAAAAAAAGCTGACTTTCAGCTCAAAAGCAGCTCAAAACCAGCTCAAACAGCCATCCGGAGATGGCGCCGGGGGTGGGATTTGAACCCACGAGGCCCGAAGACCATCGGCTTAGC
>Ga0315280_10005367_pt1 | contig 18334 bp, 13 predicted proteins | sample YL17G06_40_MG_FD_203697 | JGI IMG/M metagenome (GOLD analysis project Ga0315280, IMG submission 203697) | Sediment microbial communities from Yellowstone Lake, YNP, Wyoming, USA - YL17G06_40 | ecosystem: Environmental > Aquatic > Freshwater > Lake > Sediment | place: USA: Wyoming | collected... | reverse complement strand
GGCCGGTCCCCTACCGGGGTTGCTGAAGGGGCGATAGGGGACGCCTTCGTCCGCCGACGCCTTCGTCCGCCGGAGCGGAACTGCCCACTTCGCCGAAGTAGCTTCGGCTACGAAGGCTGAATCGTCGTCTGCGAAGGCGGATTCCTCGCGGAGTCTACCCTGAGCGAAGCCGAAGGGCTCGGAATGACATTTTCCTTGCCTTACGCATAATCCGGGACTAACCACCGGGGAGTTCTCACTGCGCGGCTAGGTCGCTCTCGCGACCGCCGTGGCGGCCTTTGGCCTAGCCACTCGAAATGACGACGCTGTTGGCAGGCGAGACGCCTGCCCTACCATGTTCGGCAGCAGGCGAGACGCCTGCCCTACCATTTTCGGGAGGCACGAAATGACGCCGGATGAAGGACTGACGAGACGGGATTTTCTGAAGAAATCGGCGGTGGCGGCCGCGGCGCTGACGATGGGGACGACGGCCGTGGCGCGCGCCGAGGAGGCGGCGGCGCCGCTGCACTGCGGCATCATCGGCACTGGCAGCCAGGGGCGGCAGTTGATGCGGCAGATCCTGCGCCTGCCCGATGTCAAGATCGCGGCGGTGTGCGACATCTATCCGCCGAACCTCGAGGAAGGCCTCAAGCTGGCGACCGAGGCCAAGGCGTACAAGGATTACCGGCGGCTGCTGGCGCGCGACGACCTCAAGGCGGTGATCGTCGCGACGCCGCTCGACCGCCACGCCTACATGAGCATTGACGGGCTGCATGCCGGCAAGTGGGTCTTCTGCGAGAAAGCGATGGCGCGCACGATCGACCTGGCGAAGGCGATGGCGCGGGCGGTGCGCGAGACCGGCTGCCACATGCAGATCGGGCACCAGCGGCGCTACAGCCCGATGTACCAGCACGCCTATAAGATGGTCAAGGACGGCATGCTGGGCACCATCACCCACGTGCGCGCGCAATGGAACCGCAACGGCAGCTGGCGGCGCTCGCTGCCCGACGAGAAATACGAGCAGCTGCTCAACTGGCGCTTGTACTGGGAGCATTCCGGCGGGCTGATGACCGAGCTCGGCAGCCACCAGATGGATGCCGTCAACTGGTTCCTGGACGCGCGGCCGCTGGCGGTGACGGGCATGGCGGGGCTCGACTACTGGAAGGACGGGCGCGAGGTGTGGGACAACGTCCAGTGCATCTTCGAGTACCCGGGCAACGACAAGGTGGATAAGGTGCGGGTCACCTACCAGTCCATCTGCACCAACGCCTTCGACGACTGCGCGGAGCAATTCATGGGCGACAAGGGGACGCTGATCATGACCTCCAACGGCGCGGAGGACAGCGGGCGGCTCATCCGCGAGGCCGGCAGCGAGGAGGTGGAGTGGTCGCAGTTCGCGCACAAGCAGAAGCTGGGCGACAAGGATGCGATCGTGCTCGACGCCCAGGCGACGGTGCACAAGACCGCAAGCCAGAAAGAGGGCGAGGCGCTGACGGCGCAGGAGCACGCGGACGATTACTTCCTGGAGTTGCAGCAGTTCTTCAAGGACGTGCGGGCGGGCACGAAGCCGGTGTGCGACGTGCAGGTCGGGCTGGAGTCGGACGTGACGGTGCTGGTGGCCAACGAGGCGATGCGCACCGGCCGCCGCATCGAGTACACGCCGGATATGTTCCGGGCGTGAGGGCCTTTCAGGCCCCATCGAGAACCAAGGGTACGATGTCACCCTGAGCTAAGCGAAGAGCCTGCCCTGAGCGGAGCCGAAGGGGTCCCCTATCGGGGTTGCTGACGAGCGATAGGGGACGCCTTCGTCCGCCGACGCCTTCGTCCGCCGGAGCGGAACTGCCCACTTCGCCGAAGTAGCTTCGGCTACGAAGGCTGAATCGTCGTCCGCGAAGGCGGATTCCTCGCGGAGTGTACCCTGAGCGAAGCCGAAGGACTCGGAATGAAGGTGTCGAGTGAGGAGTTGAGAATGGCGCAACGGATGAATCGCAGGGATTTTCTTCGCAAGGCGGGAGGCGCGGCGGCGGGAGTCGCCCTGGCGCAGGCGGGCGGGGTGCTGCGCGCGGCGACGGTGAGCCCGAACGAGAAGATCATCATGGGCATCATCGGCGTCGGCGGCATGGGCACGGGGGACATGGGATACTTCCGCGCCAACCCCGACGTCGAGTTCGCCGCGGTGTGCGACGTGGACAAGGACCACCTGGCGGAGGCGGTGGACAAGGCGGGGGGCAAGGCCACGCCCTACTCCGACTTCCGCAAGCTGCTGGAGCGCAAAGACATCGACGCGGTCATCGTCGCCACGCCCGACCACTGGCACGCGCTGGCGACGATCCATGCCTGCCAAGCGGGCAAGGACGTTTACTGCGAGAAGCCGGTGGCGACCAGCATCGGCGAAGGGCGGGCGATGGTCAACGCGGCGCGGCGCTATGGCCGCGTGGTGCAGATCGGCACGCAGCAGCGCAGCGGCGCGCACTTCCAGCGGGCGGTGGAGATCGTGCGCTCGGGCGGCATCGGCAAGGTCATGCTGTGCCGCGCCTGGAACGCGGAGAACCTGCTGCCCGACGGCATCGGCAACCCGCCGGACGGCAACCCGCCGCCGGAGCTCGATTACGACATGTGGCTGGGGCCGGCGCCGAAGCGCCCCTATAACCCCAACCGGTCGCACTACAAGTTCCGCTACTTCTGGGACTACGCGGGGGGCAAGCTCACCGATTGGGGGACGCACCTGATCGACATCCTGCACTGGGGCATGGGCACGGATGCGCCGCTCGCAGTGGCGGCCAGCGGCGGCAAGTACGTCGCGCCGGACAACCGCGAGACGCCCGACACCCTGGAGGTGGTGTACGACCACCCCGGCTGCACCATGGTCTATTCATTCCGCGGCGTCAACGAGCGCGAGATTGACGGCCACGGCTATGGCATGCAGTTCCACGGCACCAAGGGCACGCTGTTCGTTGACCGCGGCGGGTTTGAGGTGTACCCGGAGGAAGAGGGCGGGATTCAGCCGGTGACCAGCGGCGGCTCGGCGCAGAACGAGCCGCACGTGCGCAACTTCCTGGACTGCGTCAAGTCGCGGCAGCGGCCGATCTGCGATGTCGAGATCGCGCACCGCTCCAGCGCGGCGTGCCACCTCGGCAACATCGCCCTGCTCACCGGGCGCAAGCTGCACTGGGACCGCAACAACGAGCGGTTCATCAATGACGCGGATGCCAACCGCCTGCTGACCAAGCCCTACCGGGCGCCGTGGCACTTGTGAGGGGGACGATCCCGCCCGAGGGACCGGAGCCTGCTCGGTTCCTGTGCCCGCCCGACAGCGGGGCAAGCCGAATAGGTTGCGCGGATTGCGCACACGGCGCAGATCAGCGCAGTGGAGGGATGAATGAGACGCGCGTGCGTGCTCGCCGCCTGGGCGGCGATGATTCTGGCGATAAGCGGCGCCGCCGCCCTGGCGGCCAAGGCGCCGACGGCAGCTAAGGCCAAGCCCAGGGCCAAGCTCAACATCCTGATCGTCACCGGGCAGAACAACCACGACTGGCGCGCGACGACGCCGGTGCTGAAGGACATCCTCGAGCGGTCGGGGCGCTTCACCGTCGCGGTCACCGAGCATCCGGAGAAATGCACCGCCGCCGACTTCGCCCCGTATGACGCCATCCTCAGCAACTACAACAACAACGACGGCCGGCGCTGGGGGCCGACCGCGGAGAAGGCTTTCCTCGATTTCATCCGCGCCGGCAAGGGCTTCGTCGTCATCCACGCTGCGGACAATGCCTTTACCGACTGGCCGGAATACGTGGCGCTCATCGGCGGCATCTGGGCCGGCGCGGCGGGCCATGGCGCGCGCCACGAGTTCATGGTGCGCATCGTTGACCACAGCCATCCCATCACCCGCGGGATGAGCGATTTCATGCACTCGACCGACGAGCTGTACCATCGCCTGCAGATGCAGCCCAACCTCCACCTGCTGGCGACGGCCTATTCCGCGCCGGACAAGGGCGGCACGGGGCGCGACGAGCCGATCGCATGGACCGTCGAGTATCAAGGCGGGCGCTGCTTCCACAATGTCTTGGGCCACGACGTGGAGGCGATGCAGGATGCGGGCTTCGTCGCCCTGGTGCAGCGTGGCACGGAATGGGCGGCGACGGGGCAGGTCTCGACCGCGAGCGACGTGCGGATGCTCATCCCCCAGCTCGGGGCGAAAGACCAGCCCGCGCGCTACGCCGCGAAGTCGGGCTTGATCGGCATCGGCGCCGAGGCGGTGGCCCCGTTGATGCCGGTAGTCGCCACGGGTGACGCAGCGACGGCAGGTGAGGCGCGCGACGTGGTGCTATGGATCGCGCAGCGCTGGGCGGGAACGCCGCAGGCGCCGGGGATCGAGAAGGTGGTCATCGGGTTTGCCGCAGCATCAAATTCGGCCGAGGTGCGCGCGCTGGCGGCGCGAATGCTGGGCCTGATGGGCGATGCGCGGGCGACGGGCGTGCTGACGGCGATGCTGCGCGAGCCGGCGCTGCGGGAGGAGGCGCGCGTCGCGCTGATGCAGATTCCGGGGCCGGAGGCGACGCAGGCGCTGGTGGCGATGCTGAGGGGCGCGCCCGGGGAGTCTGGAGCGGACATCGCGTTGGCCCTGGGCGCGCGGGGCGATAAGGCGGCGACACCGGCGCTGATCGCGGCGGCGACATCGGGCGCAGTCGAGGTTCGCCGGGCGGCGATCGCGTCGCTCGGCCGGCTGGGCGACGGGACGGCGGCGAAGCCGCTGTGGGAGATTTCGCGGCGCGGGCCTGAGGGGCTGCGCTCCGACGCGGTTGACGCATACCTGCGGCTGGCGGATGCGGCGCTGGCGCGGAAGCAGACCGATGGAGCGAGCGCCATGTACCGCCAGGTTGCGACCGGGACCGGGGCGCGAAACGAGATGCAGCAGGTCGCTGCCCTGACGGGACTGGGGCGCACAAGGCGACCGGATGTGACGCCAGTGCTCGCCGAGTACGTGCAGAACGGCTCGACGGTGGTGCAGCTAGCGGCGGCCGCGGCGCTGGCGCAGATCCCAGGACGCGCGGCAACCGAAGCGCTAGCGACGGGAATCAGGCCGGACTCGCCGGTGCTGAGCTTTGCGGTCATGGGATTTCTGGGGAGAAGACACGACCCGACGGCGACGCCGGCGATCGTTGCGGCGCTGTCCGATCCTGATGAGCGGTTGCGGCTGGCGGCGGTCGAGGCGGCGGGCGCAAATGGCGACCCGGCGGCGGCACCGGCGCTGCGCAAGGTGATCGAGAGCGGGCCCGATTCGCTGCGCGTCGCAGCTATGAAGTCTTACCTGGACGTCGCGGATGCGCAACTAAAGGGGCGCGACAAGGCGGGCGCGGCCAAGGCGTATGCGTTTGCCGCCAGCGCGGCGCAATCAGGCGAGTCCCAGGCGCGCGCGCTGCGCGGGCTGGGCGCGGCCGGCGGCGCGCAGGCGCTGACGACGGTAAGGGCGGCGCTGGATTCGCCGGATGCGACCGTGGCCGAGGCTGCGGTTGACGCGTACATGGCTTTGGGCGACGCGGCTGCGGCGCGAGACAAGCAGCAGGCGATGGGGATTTACGGCGAAGCGCTGAAGTATGCCAACACGCCGCAAGCGCTGGCGGCGGCCAACAAGCTCAAGGCGCTGGGCGCTGACATCAATCTCGCCGCGGTGCAGGGCTTCATCACCAACTGGTGGATCATCGGGCCGTTCCCCAACGCTGGCGGGGAGGCGTGGAGCAAGGTCTACTTCCCCGAGCAGGAGACAAAGCTCGACCAGGAATACGATGTGGCGGGGCAGAAGCTGGCGTGGCGCTTCTGCGACGCGACCGATGCACAGGGCATCGTTGCCCTCGACAAGCTGATAAAGCCGACCGACAACCAGGCGGCCTACATGTACGCCCAGGTGACCTCGCCGCGGGCGCAGAAGGTGAAGTTCAAGGTGGGCAGCGACGACGGCATCAAGGTGTGGGTCAACGGCGAGAAGGTCTTCGGCAACAACGCGTCTCGGGGCGTTCTGGTTGACAACGACATCTTCGACGCGAGCCTGAGGCAGGGGGCAAACGACATCCTGGTCGAGATCCTCAATGGCTCGTCGGACTGGGCGGGGGTGGTGCGGATAACCGAGGAGCGCGACCGGCCGCTGCGGCTGGAGCAGCGAAAGCCATAGGCCAGACGGCAGGCAGAAGGATAGCGATGGGGCAGCGTCTAACTGAAGGCCACCGAGCGGATTCGGGGGCAGAATCATCAGGAGGTGCGCGCGCGTGACCTCACAGAGCGGCATGACCAGTCCGATGGGCACCAGCAGCCGTGGGCAGATGTTCGTTGCCAGTTGCATCGCTCTCAGCGCGACGGCGATCATTTTCGCCGTGCGCGGCGACATCCTGGGCGACCTCAGCCGGCAGTTCCACCTGACCAAGGAGCAGTTGGGGTGGGTCATCAGCGGCGCCTTCTGGGGATTCGCGCTCTCGATCTTCATCGGCGGCCAGTTGTGCGACCTGCTGGGGATGCGCGCGATCCTGGCGCTCGCCTTTCTGGGGCAGGTCGTAGGCACACTAATGACCATCTTCGCCAACGGGTATCTCGTGCTGGCGGCGGCGACGCTGTTGATAGGTCTCGGCAACGGCTTCGTGGAGGCGGCCATCAACCCGCTGGTAGCAACGATCTACCCTGACAGCAAGACGCACAAGCTGAACTTCCTCCATGCGTGGTGGCCGGGCGGGATCGTGATCGGGAGCGTTGTGTCGTATGCGCTTACCAGGGCCGGGCAAGGGTGGCAGTTGAAGCAGGCGGTGGTGCTCATCCCGGCGCTGGTCTATGGATTCATGCTGCTGCGGCTGAGGCTGCCGCGCACGGAGCGCGTGCAGTCGGGCGTCTCGACCGGGCGGATGTACAAGGAGGCCTTGCGACCGCTGTTCATCTTGTGGTTCATCTGCATGTTTCTGACGGCGGCGACCGAGCTCGGGCCAAACCAGTGGATCGGCGAGATCATGAAGAATACGGCCACCAAGTCGGGCATTCTGGTGCTGGCCTGGATCAGCCTGCTCATGCTCATCGGGCGCCTGTTCGCGGGGCCGGTGGTGCACAAGCTCTCGCCGATTGGGCTGCTGATCGCTTCCGCGGTGGCGTCGGCCCTGGGGCTGGTGGCGCTGAGCCGCGTCAGTTCCGCGCCCGCCGCTTTTGGCGCGTCGTTCGTGTTCGCGGTGGGGATCTGCTACTTCTGGCCGACAATGCTGGGGGTGACCTCGGAGCGCTTCCCGGCTGGCGGCGCGTTTCTGCTCGGCCTGATGGGCGCGGCGGGCAATGTGTCAACCGCAGTTGCCCAACCGGTGATGGGTTACTTCTACGACACGTTCGGGCCGGCTGGCGCGCTGCGTTACGTGGCGATACTGCCGGCGGCGTTGGTCATCATATTCGGGGCGATATTCCTGCGCGACCGGGCCCGGGGCGGCTACCAGGTGGTGCAGTTAAAGCAAGGGCAATAGGGGCAGTGCGCTGTCCGCCGCCGGGCGCTCAGCGCAATCTGCTGGGGGATTAGGGGACGGCGCCCTTTATGCGTGCCAGTCCAGGTCGCCGTAGGCGCGCAGGAAATCAATCGCCTCGCCGAAGCTGGGGATACCAGTGCGCCCGCCAAGTTGGCGGCACTTGAGCGCCGCAACCGCAGCGGCGAACTCGACGCAGCGTCCCGCCGCCCATCCGCGCGCCAGGGCGTAGGCAAACGCGCCGTGGAAGACATCGCCCGCGCCGGTCGTGTCCACCACCTCGACATCGAAGGCCGGGCAATGGCCGCTCTGGCTGTCGCTGGAGTACCAGCAGCCGCGGCCGCCCGCGGTCACCACCGCGATCTTCGCCCCATAGGAATGCAGCAAGCGCAGCGTGCGCTCGAAGCTAGTGGCGACGGCGGAATCAGGCCCCGCCGCGGCCTGGCCGTGCGCGATCGCCCACGACTCGGGCACGATGAATACATCCACCAACCCGGCCAGCTCTTCGACGTCAGCGCCGGGCGCGAAATCCGCCACCACCGGCACGCCGGCCTCGCGCGCCGCGGCTGCCGCGGCCAGCGCCGCCTCGGGCCAGAAGGCATCCACCACCAGCGCCTTGGACGACCGCACGAAAGACACGTCGGGGGCCGACTTGTCGCGGTCGAGGCCGGCGCCGGGGAAGTAGTAGATGGTGCGGTCGCCGGCATCGGGGTCAACCATCACCACGCTGCACGGCGTCGCCGCCCCGGCAACCAGCCGCGAGCCCAACGGATTGACCCCTTCCAGGCGCAGACCCTCGATCACCTGGCGGCCCACATCATCATCGCCGACGCGCGTCAGCAGGCGGACGCTCGCGCCGAGGCGCGCCATGGCAACCGCGGCGGTGCCGGTCAGGCCGCCGCCTTGAATGAGCAGGCGGCGCATGGGGGCGGTGCTGCCAACCGGCGCCTGCTTGGCAAGCGCCAGGAAATCCAGGCAGGCGAGGCCGACCGCGGCAAGCTGTATCCTTTCGGTGGCGCTGGTCATGGGTGATCCGCACTGACAGAATGCGTGGGGCTATTCTTCGGCGACGCAGCGGGGCTCACCTCTCCGCGGCTGATGAGTGCGCGGCCCCGAGAGCAACCGCACATCAGCCATGGCGCCCGAGGACGAACGCACGACCGCGGCCCGAAGCGCGCAGGGGCGCGCCCCAGGTCGAGGTCAGCGAGCACCCGCCTGAGCAGTGCGCGCCGGCAGGGCCGTCAATACGTCTGGAGCTTGGGCTGCGCCTGCTGCTGAAACGACGGGATCTTGGGCTGCGGCAGCTCGCGGCAGATAGGGCAGTTGGCGGTCAAGGCCTGGGCGACGCGGGTGACCTTGGTCATGTCGACGTTAATCTCGCCCGAGCTCTTCAGGTTGAGATTGTAGTCATAGCGCAAGATCTGGTTGCCCGCCACGGCATAGAGCGAGTTCTCGGCGGCGTAAAGCGAGGGGCCCCCGAGCCAGCCGCTCATGAGCCCGGCGCACATGGGCGAGACCTGCGGCAGGCCCGGTTGCAGCGGCATGCCCGGTTGCGGCGCCATGCCCGGTTGCGGCGCCATGCCGGGCTGCGGCGCCATGCCGGGCTGCGGCGGCATGCCCGGTTGCGGCGACATGCCGGGCTGCGTCATCCCGCCGCCACCCATCATCGGCTCTCCGGCGCCCATGCCGGGGCTACCGGGGACAGTGCTGGGGCTGGACGGAGGCGCGGCCGCGCACTGCTGCCACGTCGACTGCGCCCAACTGTTGAGCTTGTCCCAGTCGAAGGCGACATCCAACGTCTTTTGCAGCGTGAGGTTGGGGCCGTATTTCATCAACTGGTTGCCGGCGAGAATGAAGACCGCTCCGTCGGCGAACGCGATTGTCCGGGACCCCGCCCAGGCCGTGATCATGGCTGCGTGCATGGGGCAGACGCTCATCATGCCAGGCGCCGGAACCATCGCCGGCGGCGGAGGCGCCTGGGGCGCCGGCTTGTCCTGCGCCGCCAAGCTCGCCGCCGTCAACAGCAGCGCCGCAACTGCGGTGGCAAACGCGACTTGGAACTTCGTGGGCTTCATGATTTCTCCCCTCTCTTGGCTAGGAGTCGCGCCGCGAGACGGCACGACTGCGGTTGCTATTATGGCCCGCGCGCCGCGTTGGTCAGAGGTAGGAATGTCTGGGGGTTGGCACGGATGTCGCGGCTGGGTCACACGTCGGTGCGGTAATGAGACGAAGGCGGCGGCGCCGCACGATGCCTTGTTTCCTCTCCCTTCGGGGAGGGGTTTAGCCGCCGAAGGCGGGACTAACAGGCCTGTGATAAAGTGGCTCGCGGGCTCAGGGACTGCAAGTCCAGGCCTTGTAGGGCGGGGATTCCTGGGGCTGTTGCACAATTACTGTTAGCGCAGCCCGAGGCACATGAGCGAGGCCGAGATTCTTCGCTCCGCGCTGCGCGCTACGCTCTGAATGACATTTTCCGGGTCGTCTGTCGCGGCGTTAGCGAATTGCGCAGCGGCCTCTCCTATCCCCGCCGCCTCTAGGCGGGCGTAGGAACGCCCGCCCTAGCAGGTGGAAACCTGCTCGTCGCACAGAGGCGTTGGACTTTATCACAGGCCTGCTAAGGTGAGGGTGAAAGGCGCCGTGTCCTACCGTCACCCCCCCTCTCTCTTAAAGCTTAGCATTACCCACATCTCGCCTGGCGGCGGAACGTGCCTTATGGAGTGCGGGAGCTGCGCTCCCGCTTTGAAAGCGGCGGCGAGCCGCCGCACTCCAAATCGGCCGCCACATTCCCGTTGGCGCAAGGTGAGACCAGCCCGTCGCTTGCCGCGAACCTCCTCTCGATCTGTTCCGCGAGCACGATGTGGGTAATGGTAAGCTCTTAAAGGGAGAGGCCGGGCATGGTGCGGCGGCGTCAGACGGTCTGCGACCGCGGAAGCCGGTCAGGTCGATCTACTGGCTGGGCTTGGGGGCAGTCGCCGGCGGCTTCGCCTTCTTCGCGCGCGGCTTGCGCGGCGCGGCGGGCTTGGCTGGCGGCTGCATCTGCTGCCACATGGGGCAGTTCTGCATGAACTGCTGCATCATGCGCCAGTTCACCGCCATGTCCACCGGGATCTCGGCCTCGCTCTTGAGGTTGAGATCGGTGTCGTACTTCAGCAGCTGATCGCCCGCCAGCACGTAGACGCCATCGCGCTCAACGGTGATCGAGGCGCGCCCCATCATGCCGCCCATCATGCCGCCGCAGAACGGGCCCATGGTGGTCATGCTCATGCCGCGTCCGCGGCCCATCATCCCTCGACCGGGGCCCATCCCGCGACCGGGGCCCATCCCGCGGCCAGCTCCGGCGCCGGGTGCCTGCATCCACGGGCAGGACTGCATCATCTGCTGGCTCATGCGGCCCATCCGCGCCATGTCGGGCATGATGCGCGCCTGCTTAAGAGGCGTGAGGTTGTGGTCGTACTTTATCAGCTCGCTACCGGCCAGAACGTAGACGGCGTCGGGGGTCACCGCCACCGCCGAGCGCCCCATCATGGCGCCCATCATCGGCCCGCACATGCCCATCATGCCGGCGGGCGGGGCCATGCCCGGACCCCACATCGGCGGGCCGGGGGCCGGCGCGGGCGGCTGGGTTGGCTCTGCGGGCGCCGCGGGCTGCGCGGCGGCGAGCGCGACGGCGATTGCGATCACCAAAATAACCAGAACAACGACGGCAACCTGCGTTCGGCTTCTCACTAGAGTCTCTCCTTTTGACGATCCGTATTCCGCCGGCGACGGCGAGAGCTCACACTCGGCCTCGGCGTCATGTTATGTTTTTGCGCGAGGCCAGACGCTCCTGTCGGCCGATGTCAGATTCCGTAACAACGCGGACGCCTACGCCCCTTTGACCACCGCGATGTCGTTGAAGTAGCAGAAGGATTCGAGGGCGGCGGCGACGGCGGGGTCGTGGATGAGCACGCCGTGGTGGATGATGCCGTGCTCGATCATCTTGCGTTCCCAGTCCATGACATCGGCGACCTGCACCCAGCCGTACGATCCACGCGTGACGGGCTCGATGGGGATGACCTCGCCGCGGCCGATGAACATGGTGAAGTCGCCGTCGTATTCCACCAGGCGGGCGCAGGTGACCGGCCCTGGCTTCATCCTGAACTCGAGCGCGCCGCAGGCGGGGCGCAACTGGATGATGCTGTGGTCGCGCAGGGAGGGCTTGCAGTTGGGCTCGCAGAGGGTGCGCGGGCAGTTGCCGCAGTGCCACGCCAGCCAGACGTTTGGGCGCTCGGGATGCAGCTCGGTCCAGTCTATGAAATGCGGCGGCGTCTGGTCCAGGCCGGCTCCATAGACGGCTAACATGCTGGCGGCGCCGTAGATGTCAACCTCGCACGCGGCCATGATGCCCTTGTCGGTCAGGCGGCCGAGCGCTTCGCAGACCGAGATGCCGAAGCGCTGCTGCACGCGCGTCCAGCAGTTGACGCCCATGGCGGCGAGGTCTTTCTCGCGCGCGAGGGCTTCGAGGGCGAGCTCGTAGCGCGCCAGGTTCGCCAGCAGCTCGGGGCTCGCAGGCGGCGCACCGCTCGCGTCGGAGGCGGCGAGGCCGGCGCTGACCTCCTTGACGACGGCCTTGACCGCTTTGGAATCGGCGGGAATGGCCTCGACGCGGGCGAAGGTCTCGTCGAGGTCAACCGGCACGACGGTCTGGTTGAAGCGCTTCTGGAGCGACGCCTCGTCCCACCACACCGACTCGAACTCCTCGGGGCGGGCGCCGATCTGGCCGATGCGCGCGCCGTGAAAGGCGTCGTTGGCGGCGCAGGCGCGAACGAACCGCGCGGCGGTCTCGGAGAAGACCGGCTCCTCGGGGAAACAGGTGGGGAGGTGCTCGAACTTGATGCCGCGGCGCTTCATCGCCGAGGCGGTCATGAACATGCCGCACCACGAGTCGGAGGCGCGCAGGCCGTCGGGTCCGATGGGCGCGCCCCTGGTGCCGAAATGCAGCACCGGCGTGCCCCGCGCCATGCCGGCGACGATGACGCCAATGGCGGAGACCTCGTGGCTGAAGGTCATGCCGCCGACGATGACGCCGGCGACGCCTTTGCGCCGAAAGAGATCGAGCGTCTTGCGTCCTTCCTCGATGGTGGCGACGAGGCCCTGCGGCGTGAGGTCGGGCCCCGGGACGACCAATTCGAGGCCGGGGATCTTGTCCAGCGCGGCGATGCAGCGCGCGCGCATCTTCTCGCCCCAGTCGCGACTGAATGGATCGCGGTGGGAGGGGATGAAGCCGATTCTGACGTGTCGCATGGTGGCGCTCCTGGGATGGGCTGTGTGTAGTTTCGCGTGACGGGGCAAGGGTTCCTTTCAAGCGGGGATGTCATCCGTGCACACCGAAAGTGGGCGGAGCAATCGCGGCCATGCTCGCGCGCCCGGTAGGAGATTCCTCGCTCCGCGGACACTTCGCTCGGAATGACCGGCGCGCGGCTACGCCCACACGCCGGGGATGGCGGCGCCGCAGGACTTGCACTTGCCGCTGCGCAGGTTATCCTGCAGGATGGTGAAGACCCGGCGCTCGATAAGAACGCGCTTGCACCTGGGGCAGTAGGTGCTCTCGCCGGGATGGCCGGGGACGTTGCCGACATAGACATAATGCAGCCCCTGCGCCAGGGCGATGTCGCGGCAGCGGGTCAACGTCTCGACCGGCGTCGGCGGGACGTTGGTGAGGCGGTAGGTGGGATAGAAGCGCGAAAAGTGCAGCGGCACATCGGGCCCCAGGTGCGCCTTGATCCAGCGCGCGAGGTCGCGGATCTCGGCATCGCTGTCATTCATGGTGGGAATGACGAGGTAGACGATCTCGAGCCAGATGCCGGTCTGCTTGGCGGCGACGATGGCGTCGAGCACCGGCTTGAGCTGCGCCGAGCAGTTGCGGCGGTAGAAGTCGTCGCGCATGGACTTGAGGTCAACCTTGATCGCGCCCAGCTCGCGGCAGAGGCGCTGCATGGGCTGCGGATTGATGTAGCCGGCGGTGATGGCGATGGTGCGCACGCCGCGCTGCTTGCCCTCGCGCGCGACGCCCTCGAGGTATTCGTAGTAGACGACCGGCTCGGAGTAGGTGCCGGCGATCAGGCGCACGCCGCGCGCGCGGGCCTGGGCCACCATATCCGCCGGCGGCAGACGGATCTCCTTGACCTGCTCGGGGCGCGACTGCGAGATCTGCCAGTTCTGGCAGTTCTTGCACTCCAGGTTGCAGCCGGCGGTGGCGAAGGAGAGGATCTCGCTGCCCGGCAGGTAGTGGAACAGCGGCTTCTTCTCGATGGGGTCAACCTGGATCGTGCAGGCGCGGCCGTAGACGACGGTGTAATAGTCGCCGCCGCGGTTCTCGCGCACGCCGCAGTAGCCGCGCTCGAGGTCGCCGACCTCGCACTGGCGCGGGCAGAGCTCGCAGCGCACGCGCTGCTTGGAGAGGCGCTTGTAGAACAGCGCGCGCCGCAGGAACCATTCGCTGTCGCGCGCGACTGGCGACCCGGAGGCACGCGCCGCCGATGCCGGAGCAATGCCGCAGCCGGCCAGCGCGGCGCACCCGGCGGTCAGGGCGCACGCGCCGACGGCCTTGAGCGCGCAATCGCGCACGAACTCGCGGCGGGTCGTTCCGCTCATTGGCGGTCACCCCGCGAGAGGTCGCAATCCAAGCGGCGGATGCGTGACAGGTCGGCGATGCCGAGCTTGTGATCGGCATCGGCGGCGACGGCGAGGTACTTCGGCGCGCGGTCTTCGGCGGCCAGCGAGGGCAAGCCCGCGCGGCGGCGCAGGCCCTCGATGATGTCATAGCCCACGGCGTCGAGGGCGACCGGATCGGTCGCGGCGAGGAGAGTTTTCAGGTGCGTCGAGGCGGCGGGCTTGTATGACGGGCCGCCGTCATAGGTCACGATGAGCGCGTCGGCGATGACCAGGCGCTGCTTGGCGCGAATGGGCGGTAGGAGGTTGACATCGGCGACCTGCGGCGAGCAACGGTTTTCGTGCTGCTTGTTGGGGTTGTTGATGCTGCCGAAGTGGTTCTTGAGGGCGATGCTGACGCCGGCGACATCGTGATCTTTGACCACCGGGACGTTGATGATGGCGGTGCACATGCCCGAGACGATGCGGGTGAGGCAGGAGCCGACGATGCCGGCCTCGGTGGGCTCGGGGTCATAGCCTGAGGCGTCGGAGCCAAAGCAGCGCACGCCGCCCCGGGTATTGGGGGTGAAGCCGGCGCGCTCGAGCTCGCGGGTGAGGCGGTCGTAGATGATGATGTTGCTGTCGGGCACGCCGGCGGCGCGCAGGCCGGATACGATTGCGGTCACGACTTCGGGATGAGTAGCGAGCGGCGGCGCGGGCAGGCAGTTGACCTTGATGGCTACTTCGTCATCGGGCGAGAACAGCACCGCCCAGGCCGCCGCGCGGTCGGGTTTGCCCGTGAGGCGGGTCATCACGCTATCGAGCATTGCGCTGACGGCAGCAGCGTCAACGCGCCCGGCGTTGTCAATCGCCTGCGCGTAAGTCGCCTTGACGACGGCGCCGGGAAGGCTGAGATGGGCGGCGCCAGGGGCAGGCGGGGCGGGAATGGCTGCGGAGGAGCGTCCTGCGCCGCGCGCGCGGCAGCCGATCCAGCCCGCGCCGGCGATGGCTGCCGCGGACGCGCCGAGCCAGGCGAGGAAGCGGCGGCGAGAGGTCGATGATTGATCGTCCATGCGCAGGGGCGCGCCTTGGGGAACCGCGGATTCCTGGCTCGGCGCCGAATGACGACGTGGCTTAGCCCGCGCCGTCACTTCTTCTTCTCCCCGAAAACCTGGGCGGTGAAGCAGTAGAGCTCTGCGCCATGCTTCCACGCGTCCGGCGGCAAGCCGGCCTTGTACTGGCACAGGTGGGTCAGCATCTGCTCGCGATTCCAGCCCTGCTCGGTCGCCACCTGGGGCAGATAGACGCCGGCGCAGCGCCCCTCGCGCACCAGCACGCCGTGCTTGCCGGCGATGATCTCGCACGGATCGCCCACGCGCCGCATGGGCGAAAGCACCGACAGCTCGATGCACAGCTCGTCAACCTCGGCCGGTCGGACGGGATCGAAACGATAGTCCTGGGTCGCGGATAGGATAGCGTGGTCGCGCACATTGAGGTAGAGCGGCTTACGCCCCTCGAGATCGCCAATGCAGCCGCGCAGCATGGGCCCATCGTGCAGCGTGACGAAGACGCCGCGCGGCTGATTCAGGAGCGGGTCATCCTCGGTGACGTCAATGACCTTGCCGTGGCGCACGTACTCCTCGATAGCGCGACGCGCAAGGCGCAGCAGCTTGGCCTGTTGCTCCGCGTTCAACTTGCCCTCGTCCGGATTGGCTTTCGCGCCCACGGGTGTCTCGCTCATCTCTGTACGCTCCTTGCCATACATGGCGACCGCGCCGTAGCCTACCACGCGGCCGCGCTCGCTGGGCAAAGCATCGCCGGAGTTGGCGTAGGTCAACACTTGCACGCGATCGGCGCCGAGCTTCTTCGCCGCCTCCATCACCGCCACCACCGGCCCCAGGCCGCACAACGTGCAGACCAGGTTGGGCGTGCCCGCGCGCATGAGCTTGGCGTCGGCCGCAAAGACTCGCCCCGGGTCGAAGGAGCGGATGGCGGCGAGCATGTCCTGATCGGACTTGCGCGCGTCGTCATACGCCGGGTAGTGCGACATGTCGGAGCTGGCGACGAGCAGGGCGTTGCGCCCGCGCAGGACCTCGGCGAGCGCCGAGCCTATGCGCGCGCAGTTGTCGCGCGAGAAGTCGGTCATGAGCACGCCAACGAGGCGGAAGTTGTCCAGGGTGCGCTGAAGGAACGGCAGTTGCACCTCGATGCAGTGCTCGGGCGCGTGGGCGTCGTCGAAGATCGCAAAGCCGTCGCGCTTGGAGAGCGCGGCGATGATTTCGGTGTCTGCGGGCACGGTCCCGAGCGGAGTTTGCCATGCGTCAGCGGAGCACAATGCGGCGCCGTCCACGCTCACGTGGTGGCTCGGGCCAACGATGATGACGGTGGAGACGGCTTGACCCTTGAGCAGCCGGTACGCCTGCGCGGCGACCTTGCCGCAGAACGGGTAGCCGGCGTGCGGGACGATGAGGGCGGTAATGGCGCGCGGTTTGGCCGGGGCCTTGGCGTTCGGTTCGGTTGGCGCCTTGGCGGCGGCGAGGTAGCTATCCACGAGGCGGGTCAACTGCGCCGGGTCCGCAGGGTAGAACTGCCCGGCGACGGCGGCGAGGCGGACGTGCTGCGCGGCCGTCGGCGCGGCAGACGCGGCCTGGCGCGGCGAGCGGGAACAGCCGGCGGCGATGAGCACCAGGCCGGCCAGGGCAATGCCCAGGGTCCTGATGTGAGGGTTGTTGGAGCGGGCCAGATGCTGCGCCGCCATGATGCCGTTTTGATTCGACGGCGGCGGGCGATATCCTTGCCACCCGGGGATGCCAAACACCCTACACCTCCACCCGGAAGACCCCTTTGAGGGCGAGGCCGAAGGCGATGGAGAGGATGAAGAAGCCGACCAGCCAGTGCAGATTCCAGCGGAAAAACGGCAGCGGCGCAGGCTCGTATTGAACGGCGATGGAGCGGATCGCCGAGCCCTGTGGCAGCGGCCTCTCGCCTGGGTTCATTGCGATGGCCCACAGCCCGGAGCCGACGCGCGCGGGGGAGACGCGGGCGCGGCGATCTGAGACGACCACCTGCTTATTGAGGCGCTGGCCTCCGGTGACCACCGAGACGACATAGCGGCCCCGCGACTGGGCGCGTATGCGCCAGTCCACCTCGCGCAGGGAGGGGATGTGAAGCGGCAGCGCCTCGACTGTCAGGCCGCGCGGGACGATGAGCCGGGGCGCCGCGGCGGTGACATCGCCAGGCGCGAACTGGGCGGCGAGTATCGCTGCATCGCCGGGCCGCAAGGGACGGTAGCCGTAATGGGCATTGAGCTGGATCAAGATGAGCACGACCGGGATGATCATGACCGCGAGCGGCCGGAGAGAATGGGCGAGGTAAACCAGGTTAGCGAGCAGGATGTCCTTCTGGGCGCGCAGGAGGACGCGCATGTCGTCGCGGTAGAGGCGCACCTCGAGCAGGTGGGCGCGGATGCGGTCCTTGGCGCGGCGGATGGCGCGCTGGTTGGAGGTGTAACGGTAAACGACGAGCATCACGACGCCGGTGAGCAGCGCAACAACAGCGATGCCGGACCACGGGCTGAGCGCGGCGAACGGTCGCAGCAGGGCGTCGAATATGGAGGTCATTATGGAGTTGATGGCGATCATGATGCGTCAGGCGCGCGGCTGTCATGCCGAGCGAAGCGAAGCATCTTATGGCGCGGCCAAGATTCTTCGCTCTGCTTCACGGCGCTCAGAATGACATGATCCGGGATCACGAGATATACCCCAGGCCCTGCAGCTTTTTCTTGATCTCCTCCTCGGAGTCGGAGTCGTCGAGCTTGGCGATCTCGCGCGCGAGCAGATGCTCGACGAACTCATCGACCGATGAATAGCCGGCCATCTCGGCGTAGCGTTTCGCTTTCTCCAGCAGCGCTTTGTCAATCTTCAGCTTGGGGCCGAACATGATTGTCTCCGGGGAATGTTATCCACAGATTTCGCAGATTTCACGATCTGCTCTCAGCTTGTCCTCATCTGCGGGAATCGTGTAATCTGCGGATGACTCTTTGAGCCTCTAACAGGCCTGTGATAAAGTGCAATGCCTCTGTGCGACGAGCAGGTTTCCACCTGTAGGGCGGGCGTTCCTACGCCCGCCTAGAGGCGGCGGGGATAGGAATCCCCGCCCTACAAGGCCTGGACTTGCAGTCCCTGAGCCCGAGAGCCACTTTACCACAGGGCTGCTAATATTACTCCGTTACTTGGCGTCGGTGGCACGTT
>Ga0315280_10005366_pt1 | contig 18335 bp, 14 predicted proteins | sample YL17G06_40_MG_FD_203697 | JGI IMG/M metagenome (GOLD analysis project Ga0315280, IMG submission 203697) | Sediment microbial communities from Yellowstone Lake, YNP, Wyoming, USA - YL17G06_40 | ecosystem: Environmental > Aquatic > Freshwater > Lake > Sediment | place: USA: Wyoming | collected... | reverse complement strand
AAGACAAACCCCAAGAAGCGGCCATCAAGTCGTCAACCAAGCAGGAGAATGAGAAGCTCAAGAAGGATAACTAACTGGCTGGTTTTGAACCGACCGCGAGTGGCTGGTTTTCAACCGACCGGTGACAGCGTCCGCCAGACTACCGCTTTGGAGTTCACCTCGGGCGCGGGCGTTACGAGTTCGCTCGGCCGTTCGTGGATTGCCGCGCTCGCGGCAAGTGCCTTATCTGACTTGGGAACCTGCGCCGCACCCACCACGAGACCTGCTGCCCAAGCGAAGAGGCCCACCGCAACCAACCAGCCTAGCCAGATACGTCTCATGGGCCACCTCCATGAATGTAGAGTCATCCGTCAGCACTCCTTTCTTCGGCAAGCCCTCCCTTCTCCCTCCTGCGCAAAAAACCGCTTTGCCGACGTCCCTCCGCCCTATGGTTAGACGCCTACCGCGCGAGAACTATGTCCCGACCCTGCTGTGAGGTATCCCCCGGGCACCGCAACGGCGTAACGATCAGCGACGACAACAACTCTGACCATCGGACGCTGCCACATTGAAACTAGGTGACTGTTCCGCAGTGGCAGTCTGACAGTTCGAAGTCGTCACTGTTCAACCATCCAGATGTAGCCGTACGGGCGGCTGAGCGGGGGCTGGTTAGCGAAGAACGAGATCAGGAAAGTGCCGGCCAGAGGCTCACGTGTTTCACTCTTGCCAGCCGTTTGATCAAGCATTTCCTGAGCCGGCAGTCTTCCGCCGACTTCGACGGCCTTTTTCAAGTCACGAGTTGACCCGCTTGGGTCGCCCATCTTTGACTTGATGACTCCCCGGTAATAATAGGCCCCCTGAAACTCCGGGTTGGTCGAGATCACCTTGTCCAGCCCTGCTACAGCTTCGCGGAGCCTGCCCCCTTGCCAAAGAGCAAGTGCTTTCAGGTAGAGAACGCTGTTCCTGGCGGGGAATTCCAGTCCCAAGACGCGCGTGTCTTTGTCAAGTTCTAGCGCTTTGTCGTAGTCTCCAACAGCCATATCATATTCCCCAATGGATGAGTGAAGAAAGCCGCGCCACGCGTAGAGTTCTGCCCTCTCGTGGTCAGCCAAAGCTTTGGTGATCTTGAGAACATCCTCAGCCAACCAAGAGGCGTCAAAGCCAAACCGAGCCGTAGTCAGATTGGATTTTCTCGCTCCATCGAGTTTGCTGAGGGAAGTGTCAAGGGCCTTTTTCGCCAAGCCTATGGCTCTCCTGTGCTGGCCCTGCAGCTCCAATTGCTGGGCTCTCGCCCATCGGCCTGACCTCGCCTGACCACAGCCGAGCAGAGCGAGACAGATCAGAAAAGCAGCTATCTTCTTCATCGTACTTGCGCTCTCCGTAGGAAATCGGGACAGCAACCCATTTCTGGGCTTTGTCCTGTCCGCTCGCAGTCTGCCCCTCTGGTTTGCCGATGACCAAGCGCTGGAAGGCATTCCGAAGAAGCCTGCCAAGTGATGGAGAAGTGCACCTGTACCCGTGGGGAAGGCCAGCCGACCCACTGCTACTTGCTCGCTCTCTCCAGCAGCCATTTCTTCAGATCCTTGTCCCGCAGTCCCTGGAGGATTCTATCCCGGTCTTGCCAGATGGCTTTCTTCGTGATGTCTATGCCTGACCGGTCGCAAATCTTCATAGCCTTGGCTACCTCGTACTCCTTGATGGTTCTCTCGCCACCGAACACCTGGAACGCTGGCCTGCGAACGAGCATCCCGAGATCATCATAATCCGCATCGTCTGTGACGATCCAGATTGCCGCCTGTTGAACGGCAAAGTCGACATTTGCCCTGCGGAGCGCTGGCAACAGTCTGGCCAACTCCTCCTGGTTGGGAGACTGCTGTATCTCGAACTTGTCCTCGCTTCCGGGAATGTCTCTGAGCCTGTTTGCGCAAGCGGCGGAAACGTCGACAGAAACCCACCGGTCGTTATCCAGCACGACTGACGCTTCTCCAGTGGTCACCATATTCTGCGAAGACTCTCGACTGGATACGAAGAAAGTGCCACCGGGAATCCGCACCCTGATCCTGTGGTTCACCAAACGGCGAACTTTCACCCCGACAGTTCGAATTCCTGAACCTTCCGTCTTGACCTCCAACTTCTTCCGCGCGATCAGATCGAGTATCTCCCGACCCTCCATGTCCTTCACGTTGTCGAGCGTCGCTGGAACGCCTCGCGGCCACCACTTGGGGATGTTGCCGAGCTCTACAGTCAGGCGCACGGTCTGGGCATCTGCGTGCAACACTACCTCGGAGGAGGGCTCGTCGAATTCCACCCTCAAGCCGAATGCCTCTGCCAGGAAGCGCAGGGGCGCATAGGCGGTCCCATTAACCACCCGAGGCTCCGTGGCAAGCTGGATCGTCTCACCGTTGATCCGGGCGGTCTTGTCTCCAATGCTCAGTTCTATCCGCTTGTCTCCCTTGGTAATCGCGACCGTCGGCGGTTGCCAGTCCAACTCGGCTCCCGACCATTCCGCGATGTCCCGTATCGGCGCCACGGTAACCTCCCCAAATAGGAGGGCCGAGCGGCCCAACCTGGAGGCCTCCTGCCCCTGGCCCTCTGCCAGACTGAGCACCAGGCCGACAATGGCGACTACCAAGATCCGGGCCCACCTTGATGCCATTCCGTTTACCTCCTTTCCGAACTTCGCTCTGGCCTACGGTTTCACCGGCCTTTGACTATCGCAGCAGGTCACGATGCTCCTTTCCTCCCCTGCTGGGGCTTGTCGCTCTTGGCACCGTGCTTCCTCAAGACATCCTTGATCTCATCACTCGCTGCCCAGTAATATGCCGTGTGGCCGCTTTCGTCCTTTGCGTTCGCACTTGCTCCTTTCTCCAGTAGTAGCTTGACAACGCTCAGGTGCCCTCTCTGCGCGGCTACAGACAAAGGCGTGACTTTACGCCGAGGCAGACTGAATGGTGTTCCACTCGGCATATCCCCCTTCTGATCAATCTGTGCACCTTTATGAAGGAGATACTCACAGACACCAACATGCCCGCCCCATGCTGCTGCGTGCAATACTCCACCTCCGCAGCCGAAGTCCGCTTCCTCATCTTTGCCGGTGCTCGTGTTACGGATCACTAGCTTCGCACTCACGAAGTTCACATCAGCGCCCTTTGCCATAAGCAACTTCACAACTTCCAGCTGACCCCCCAAGGCAGCGACATAGGGAGGAGTGACTGGCGCCGTTATGTCCGTAACGTCTAGCTGCCATCTCGCCAGCTCATCTACGTTCAACCCCTTTTCCAGAAGGAACTGAACTACCTCCGCGCGGCCTTCATATGCGGCCATATGCAGAGGAGAACCGTAATAGGTGCACTTTGCATTAGTGGAAGCCCCGCTGTTCTGGAGCAGTTCAGCGATGCGCCTTGATCCGGCCGCATGCATCGGACTCCCGAAAGTGTCATCGTTCATGTTCACGACCGCACCTCTAGCCATGAGCAACTCGACCAAGTCCTCATGCTGTTCTCGTGCGGCGAAGTAGATTGGCGTCCAGCGATAAGCCGTCGTTGCATTCACGTCGGCACCCTTGGAGATCAGAAATTCCGCGATATCTGCTCGCCCGGTGTGTGCTGCCCAGTGTAGCGGCGTTCCGTCTATCGTTTCTATTCTCCTGGTCTGCCAAGTCACGGTTCCAGCACCATCGTAGTAGATGGCTGTACCCGGCCGCTCGGCCACACCGGCTATGTCCGCTCCCTTGCCAATTATTGTTCGGACAATGTCCAAGGAACCACCTTTCACAGCCCAATGGAGCGGGGTGGATTCCGCTTCATCTTTGACGTTGATGTCCACCTTGCTCTGTGTCATGTACTCGACAATAGCCTGCCTGCCTTGTAGTGCCGCCCAATGCAGTGGGGTAGACCGGTATATTCCGGCCGGAGCATCGGGCCTCGTACCCTTACCGATCAGTGCCTTGACCCGCGGAAGGTCGTTCCGACTGATCGCTTCTAGGAGCGCGATCTCTGGCGACTGAGCCCCGTATTTGAGGAGTAGATCGACAATCTGCTGGAAGCCTTTGTAGGCCGCAACCTGCAGGGGGGTTAGCCTATCATTGTTCTTTGCGTTGACGTCTGCACCCTTACGAACGAGCATCTCAGCAATTCCGGTCTGACTCCGGTCTGCCGCCCAGTGCAACGGGGTGTCGCCATTTTCGTCTCGGGCGTTGACATCTGCTTTGAAGGCCATCAGAGCCTCGACAACATCCTTCTTGCCTTTGGCGACCGCCCAATGAAGCGGAGTGAGGCCATCTTGGGTCTTTGCGTTTGGGTTCGCACCTTGTGCCAGAAGCAGCCGAGCAATCTGCGAATTGCCAGCAGACCAATGAAGTGGCGTTATTCCTTCTCCGTCAGCCGCGTTCACGTTGACTTTCCTGCCCAGGATCTTCCGTGTTGCAAGGACATCGTTGTTCTTCACCGCCTTGAACAGGGCCTCCTGAACGTTCTGAGCGTCCACGACCTGGATCGGGAATAAGACTAGCGCGGGAATGATGAAGTGCGACCAGCGAGTTCTTCTCTTCATCGTGCTGCCCCTTTCTTCTCGGAATGTTCAATGCGCAACGATGTACGTCCTCCGCGTGAGACGACGACTTCGGCGTCTTGGATCCTTCTTCGTGGCGTCGACGATGCAGGCACCGCAAGACCCGATGGAACCCGAGCTCCTCGTGGCCTCGTAACGTCGTCCTCGCCACGATGAGCCCGGTCTCAGCGACACCGCAGACAGACCCCCGCGAGTCGCTTCACCCAACCTCCTGCCGATCCCCGACGGGGCAGCGATGACGAAGAACACCATCGCAGATCGCGTACCCCCTTCGTGTAGCGTAAATCTGCTATGCCAACACATACGAGCTCGCCGCAGTCTGCCTCAGTTGTCGGTGCCTGCCAGCCTGATTAGCACCTCCTTTGCGGCCTCCTTCACCTTGATGTCTGGGTCGCTTTCCGATAGCCTTGTCAGCGTTTCCCGTGCTTCCACGCACTTTGCAGCCTCCAAGAGCCGCACAGACGCCAACCTCTCGGTCGGGTCGGCGGAGCCAAGGCGGGATACCAGCGCGTGCCGAGCAGATAGGCCAACTTTCTCGATGCGCCTGACAGTCACTTTGTCAGCCCACCCGGTTCGTCCCCAGCAGTAGAGTTTTGCTGCCTCAGCCCCCAGCAACTGAGGCGCGGATGAAGCCTCGATCAGTTTGTTCCCCGCGCACAGGGCCAACCCTTCGGCAATGAACCGCTTTACTTTCCAGCTCTTCTCTCGACGGCTAGCGGCCTTGAGAGCGTCCACGCACTCCTGCCGCCCGATCAACCCCAGACCCTCTGCGGCACCACAACGGACGTTTGCCACCGGGTCAGCCAAGAGGGTTGCGAGTCTCGGCACCACGCGTCCGCAGTCTCCCTCAGTTGAGAGCCGCCCCAATTCGCGGGCTCCGCCCTCGCGCTGGACCGCGTTGGAGGCCGCGAGGTACCTCAGGCAAGAGTCAACCGTGCTCTTCTCACCAAGTCTGATAGTTCTCCGCTGCTTCCCCCCATAGTCTATCTGGCCGACGCCGCACAGATAGGCCCAGGCACTGTCAACCTTCCTGAAACACAGGCGGCCCCCAGGGGCCACTGTGATCGTACAGCCTCCCCCTTTGACGAACCCGCCAAAACGCACCTCGCTACCCGGACCCACGCAGATTACTGGCCAGCTGGGAACCATCGGGTCCAAAGAAACAGTGACCAAGAGCTTGTCACCTGGCCTCTCTGTACTGTACATGACCAAGCCCGACTCCAGACCTAGTAGACTGACCGACTGCACGTCCTTACGCGTGCCCTTGGGCGGAAATGAGCCAAGAAGCTCACCCTCACCGATTGCCAGGGTTCCTGCATAGGAATCCCCGAACCTCAGTTGTACGATGGTCCCCGGGCCACCATAGTCATGCCTCGCGACCTTCTGGGCGGCCGCGTCTGACTGCAATGGATTCCCCAGAACGTTGGCCAGAACGACTAGAGCGACTGATGTGCATGCTATTCCGATTCTCATGGCGTTGTACACTCCTCGTCGCGTGCCCTCTCTCTGATGCGGGCAGCTCGATCTTCGCCCAATGCCCTTAGGTTACTGCGTCCGACTTTCGCCCCTGCCCCCTAACTCCTTCATCCTCATCTGAGCGTGTTCTATCTGCGCCTCATACTGGGCCGGCGCAAGCTCAATGAATCCCCTGTAGGCATCCAGCGCCTCCTTGAAACGCTTTGCCATATCGCACGCCAATGCTTTGTTGAAGTAGGCAGCCGCACGGTCAGTTGGAGCGGCCAGCAACGCAAGTGCGCTATCGAAGTCCGAGATGGCGCGGCGGAGGTCTCCCATCTGCATATAGGCGTTCCCGCGGTTGTTGTAGGCTTCACCGAACTTGCGGTTTATGTCAATGGCCCTGCCATAGTCAGCCGCGGCCCGGGCGTAATCGGCCTTGTCGTAGTATATCCGCCCACGATTGTTGTACGCCGCGGCATAGTTACGATCCAGGCCAAGGGCTCTGTCGTACTCAGCGAGGGCTCGGGCGAAGTCCCTCTTGGCGTAATAGGCACCGCCTCGGTTGTAGTATGCCGCGGGGGAATCTGGATCGATGGCAATGGCTTTGTCGAAATCAGCGATGGCACCATCGTAATCATGGAGGCCTTGAGCGCGGAAGGCGCCTCGGGTAACATAGAACTTGGCGCGATTCGGATCCAAGGAGATGGCCTCGTCTAGATCCGCAAGAGCCTGGCGATAATTGTGCTTCAACTCAGCGTATGCGATGCCACGGTTCTCGTAGATCTCAGCGCGTTCCGGAGGTGTCTGCTGTAGTACGATGGCCTTATCGTAATCGACGAGGGCCTTGTCGAAGTCTTTCAGACTGTAGTAGGCCGCCCCACGATTATTGTAGGCTTTGGAGAAGTTGGGGTTCTGCAACCGCCCTGTCGTAGTCAGCTATTGCGCGCTCCCAGTCTTGCTTCCCTCGCGCGAACGCGTTGCCCCGATTGTTATAGATCTCGGCGCGAGTTCCGGATTCAAGGCCAAGTGCTGTCTGGTAGTCTGCAATGGCGCGGTCGTAGTCCCCCTTCTCCTGCCAAAGGTTCCCCCGGTTGTTGTACGCTTCCACGCACTTTGGCTCTACCTGCACGATCTTGTCGTAGGACTCAATCGCGGCCTCACGGCGTTTCTTTTCCTCGAGAAAGAGGGCTTGCGCGAACAGCGATGCGATCTGGCCCGGATCTGCAAGTCCCTTCGGTAGGACAACGCCCGCGAGCTGTCCGCCTTGCATCACTGCCTCGAATGCCCAGTCCAAGGTATCCGCCGCAGGCCGCCCACCGAGAACCAGGTCGCGGAGCGCACCAGTATCCCCGCCCTTGAGCCGCATCGCCAGCGCCGTCAGGCTGACGCCGCCTGATATGTCAAATCCCATCTCCTGGTTCTCGACCTTCAGCACCTGCACTTCCCGTGGCGTCTCTGACTTCAGGCCCGGATAACCAGCGAGGTAGAAGTCCGCCTGCGGCTTCTGATCTACCTGCGTCAGCCCCTTCGCCAAGGCTGCCAGCCGAGTCAGCCCTCGCAGCGTTTCCAGTACTTCCCGCGCCTGCGTAGCCGTGTCGTAATTCTCGCTGAAAGACCGGGAGAACCCCTCCGACGGGTAGTGCTCGAACTTGTCCACATCCTGAACCGGTTTGCCATCCATCTCAGCATACAGTACCTCAGTGAAAACCCCCATCTGAAACTTCTCGAGGAGTACCACATCCTCGAAGACATTCACCCGGTTCACGATGGGATAGAACCAGAAGCGCGAACCTACGTTGGTCTTGGTCCCTCCCGCACTTCGAGCTTGTTCGACCGAGAGGTCGTAATAGGTTTTGAGTCTCTCAACCGGCAGCCTCTCCAGTCCCAGCCCAATCTTCTTCATCAGCCAGTCGGCCTCATAGCACACTTGCCCAAAGTGGGTATCCTCAATGCCTCCGAAGAAGTGGACATCCTGTTTCGATGCATGCTTGCACGGGATGCCTGCCTTCCGGCATTCGTCGCACGGTCGCGGGTCAATCGTGACGCCCGGGTCCCTGTCCGCACGGATGAACCTGGCACGCAGGGCTGTTACCCAGTCATCCAGTGTCAGCACTGACGACTTCGGGTCGCGCTCCCCCACGAGAATCCAATCGCCGCTCTTGGTATCCAACACCACAGCCCAGGGCTTGGTGATACCCCCGAGGTAATACAAGTCAGGCTGCTTCTTGCGGAAGTCCTCGCCGGCCTTGACCGCCGCCTCCACGCGCGCCTGCGCGACCGTCATGGAGTAGGCGACAAAGGTCTTCGTCTCCTCGGTCGTGGCGGACGCACGAAGCACCCACAGTACACATAGGGCAATCACCCCGCCGACTGCCCCATTCGCTTTTCTCATTGCGCACCCTCTGTCAGGCAGCATTCCAGAGCATCGCTAACCACCTTGAGGAGCGGCGCAGAACAACAGGAACGGACAGAGAAGCCCCTGCTGCTCGCGGGAGCCTGCACCCGTCGCTGCCCCCTCGCCCCCGAAGATGCCGCTGGTATCGGCTGGCTGGCCCTTGACTACGTCCGCCTTCAGCTTCACGCCGCCGCGCTTGTCGCCAAGCAGATCAGTCGAAGGAAGCCGATAGCTTGGCACACCCGCGCCGCCGAACTTGTCTGGCGGGAACGGACCCATGTAACGCTTTGTGAGGTCAATGTAAGGCCTCTTCCAGGCCGGATCAAGCTGGCTCAGGTCAGGCACCCCAGTCGGGATGGTCGGGCGCATCGTCTTCCCTCCGGCCGACGCATTTGCCCAGCTGGTGTAGTTGTCCAGTTCCGCCACAGTCTTGGTGTCAAATCCCACCTGCGTCACCAGCCGAGGGGTGAACATCTCTGTAAAGGTCTTGGCCGGCACTCCTCGAGCCGTTGCCGCTTCGACGTGCGTACGCCAATCGCTCAGCATCTGCTTCCGCACCGGGTCGTGCGCCCATCTCTGGAAAAGCGGCTCGGTCGCTCCCCGAAGAACGTCCGCCGTCAACCCGGCAGCCGACTCGGCGATCCTTGCTGCTTTGGGCCCGCCCTTGAGGTAGCCCACCACAGCCCAGCTCATCTTGTTAAGCCCATCCAGGTAGCGGGTTACCTCATCGACACTCGGCCGCCAGGTCCCGCGGCCAAGCTGTGAGGCTCCCCCAGCCACGAATTCGTCAATCCCAAAGGTGGTCGGCGGCAGGTTGAAGGAGGCAGGCAGTCGGCCGGCCTGCTTCAGGGCGTCCACTATCCTGGGCATCTGTTTCAGGCCAAGCTCTCCGACCCGTTCCAGGGTCTGAGAAGTGAGCGGGCTGAACTGGCCGGCGCGGGCGCTCCGCAAGTCTTGAATGATTGGCGCAGTGAACGCCAAGGGTACCTTCATTTCCGGCGCCAGGTCCCTTCCCGCAACGTCATAGAGCAAGTTGACCGCTTTGTCGAAGCGTTCGATGTTCTGCGCCAGAGGCCTTAGGGACGGCAGCGGCGCACTGGACAACCTTGCGGTGTCTCCAATCAGTGACTTGGAAAGGTCGTCCGGCCCACCCGGCCTCACCAATAGGATGCGCGTGTAGCCTTCCGACTGGGCGATCCTTTGCAGGCCGGCAGGGTCGGTAATGGGACGCCATTCTACCGGCCGCGCCGTACGTCGGAACACGTCGGACATGGCGTCGGCAATCCTCGCGTCGGCGCAGCCGATCAGAACCCGATCCCCGCTGATAAGTCCTTTCTCCGCCATGGATGACATGCTCAGCGCTACGGACAGGGGTTCGGACTGCGGCACCGTGTACATCGGGATTTCCCTGCCCCTTCCCAGCCTGTCGGCTTGGCTTTGAATGATGGGGGGCGAGATCCCGCGGAAGTGAAGCGCCGCCAACTCCGGGATGGGGTTCATCCGGTTGCCCCACATGGGGTCGTTCAAGCGTCCATGATCCACGCCGCGGTTCCCGTCCAGCAGCTCAATGCTCCGGGTTCCTGCTATGGGCTGGCTTGCGATGAAGGGCTGTGGAGAAGGGGTCGTGATGGTTAGCGGGGCGCTCGCGAAGCATTCTTGCCGGTATCGCTCCGGCATCTTCATCGCAGGCAACGGGGCGCCTGTGAACACCGCGGTGTTGATCTTGAAGGATCGGGCGATATCGGGTGGCAAGAGCCGTTCCTCATACAGCCTGCCCACCTCCACTGCCGCCATCCGCGTCGCCTGGGAGTTTGCGAGGAGATCGGGAGGCCGACCGAACTCTTGGTTGATCGCCGCGATCCCGCGGGCGAAGAACTGACTGGCCTCGGGCAGCGTGTCGCCGGAGAGAACGCGCGACCGCTGGAACCAGCGGGTGGTGTCGAAGGCAACGACGAAATCCCTGCCGGCCTGATGGGCAGTCCGCGTCGAGTGCAGTCGTTCCGCGTATGCGCTGCTGCCCAGCCCAGGCTGGGCGACGAGTATGTTGGGCTCCCAATCTGACCGCAAGTGTGCCTCAGTCCGTACCTGATCCCTAATCTGGGACAGCACGCTCCGCATGCCCGTGAGGGTGGCAGTTTGCTCGGTTGGCTTGATGACGAACAGATCCATCGTCCTGCCGGCGCCGAGGTCCACAATCTGCCGCTCGTAGGATTGTGCGATAAGGGTCGTCCCCCGGGCATCTTCGCCTTCCGCCGTGCGTTGGCTCATCTGGAACTCGGCCTCAGCCTTGGCCCATGCCAGGAACCCCAGGTTCCCTTTGGCGAGTGGCAACCCCGGCGCCAACTTCGCAGCCTTCTGGAAGTCTGCCTCCGCCTCCTCCCACATCTCCAGAGCGCACAGAGCGGCCCCTCGTCCGTTGTAGGCGAGTGCGAACTCCGGGGCCAGTTCGATAGCCTTCGTCAGGGCTTCCAACGCGCCATCCCAGTCGCCCTCCGATAGTCGCACCAGCCCGCGACCGACATAGGCGTCGGCGAAACCCGGCTCCAACTCGATGGCTTTGTCGAAGTCCTCGGTGGCGGACTCGGTCTTGCCCGCGAGAGCCTTCATCACTCCGCGCACGTCGTACATGAGCGCGGACCGTGGGTCGAGATGGATGGTTTCGTCAAGCGCGGCGAGGGCCTCGTCGTACTCGCCACTGCGCGCGAGGGCGTCTCCCTTGAGCATCTGTGCGATCGCGCTCTGAGGATGTTCTTGCGCTATCGCCTTCGCCCAGTCCAGCAGTCGCTTTGGGGTCTGAGGACCGCCGAGGCGCGAGAATGCCTCCGTCGCCTCACGGTAGTCGCCTTGGGCCAGGCTCGCATAGCCCAGCACTAGGTTAGACCTCGGATCGGTCACCTGGCCTGCCAGGGCGGCCTTCACGTCTGCCCACTTGCCGCTGATGGCCAGCTCATCCGCCTGCCGGGGAGAATCCGCCCAGCATGCACAGCCTGTCAGAACCACTACGGAAGCAACCGATATCAGAGCTGCGTAACGTGTTCTGCGTTTCCTCTGCATATTGGGATTCCTCCCTTCCCAAGCGCACGGTAGGACAGCGCTATCTCTTCTCTAGCTCCTCTATAACCTGGTTCACATCCTTAACCTTTTGGGCGTCCTCCGGCGGCGCAAGCTCGATGAACTTCTTGTAGTCCGAGATGGCGCGGTCGTAATCACTCTTGTGGCGATAAGCATTGCCACGATTGAGGTACGCCAGAGCCAGCTTCGGGTTGAGTTCGAGCGCCTTGTCGAAGTCCGATATCGCACGGTCGTAACTGCCTTTGCGGTAACAAGCAAGCCCGCGGTTGAGATATGCCTCAGCATACCTCGGGTCGAGTTCAAGTGCCTTGTCAAGGTCCGATATCGCGCGGTCGTAATCGCCTTTGTCGGCATAGGCATACCCACGGTTACTGTACGCAAAGGCATAGTTCGGGTCGAGTTCGAGCGCCTTGTCAAAGTCCGATATCGCGCGATCGTAATCGCCTTTGTCGGCATAAGCACACCCGCGTTTGTTGTAGGCCGCAGCATTCGTCGGCATTTGCGCAGCCCATGTGCCTCTTAACGTCTTGCTCCTCGTCGAGGGAAAAGATGGGATGGAAGGTCCCCTACCCCACGGCGAGATCGGCTCGTAAGACGTGGAGTACGATGTAACTGAGGCGGAGCCAGACGCCATGGTCGGAGTCGAGAACTTGCCGGAAACCCCCGAAGCGTTGAATGCGCCGTCAGTGATCGGAACTTCACCGCTGATCTTCGAGTTGACCGACCCAGACTCTACGTATCCGCCGGCATACTCTGTATAGCGAATCGTAACGACCAGATCTCTGAGTGTCCGACCGTGATTAGCAACAGTGAAGCCGATATCCACACCGCCACTGGTGCCTTCCCACTTACCGTCTCTGGGTACCACCTCAGCACCGTTAGCGATCAGCAACTGGAGGATCTCTTCGTTACCCGCAGTATCAGCTAAGGCTATCGCAGTGTTGCCATGCAGATCGGCGAGGTCCAGCTTCGCACCATTCATGATCAGCAGTCTGGCGATCAATGGCAAGCCTGCCTTAGTGGCTTCCATCAGGGGGGTGGTCCCGCCCTTATCCTGCGCGTTGACGTCGGCTTTCTTCTTGACGAGCAACTCCGCCAGTCCGGGGGAACCTGCTCGGACTGCTGCTAGCAAAGGCCCGGTACCCTGGCCGTCACGCCCGTTCACATCAGCTCCTCGCTTTATCAGCAGCTCGGCTAATTCCAGATGATTCCCAATGACTGCCAGTAGTAGAGGGGATACCCCTCTTACGTCTGTGCAGTTTAGCGGGGCACCCTTTGCTACAAGCTCGGCGGCGATTCGGATATCGCCCAGCACGCACGCTGCGTGCAACGGCGTCCGCAGGCTATCGTCCTTACCAGTGACGACCATTGGGTTGCTCTTGATCAGACCTAGCGCCACAGCAATTTCACGCTTCTCTATTGCGGTGATTAACTTGATCACCTCAACCTTCGTGGGCGGATGCGATATGGGTTTCGTGGGAGCCTTTCCTCTGAGAGAGACTTTAGGTGACTTGCTGGCATGGCGCGGCACACTCTTTGCCGCCTTACCCCCTGCAAAACAAACCAGGCAGGTCGTGGCACAGAAAATGAACACACTCGCGAGAATCGAAAGCCGCCTCATTTTCAGAGTCCTCCTGAGATCCTGATTACCGCTTTCTCTCCAGTTGCCCGATCTTCTGTTCCACTTCCCTAACCAGTGCCGCATCCCTGGGAGGCGCCAGCTCAACTACCTTACGGTAGGCCGCGAGCGCCTGGTCATACATGAGCGCGCTCTCGCACGCGTGCGCCTTGCAACAATAGGCATCCAGGAAGCTGGGGTCCAGCTTGATCGCCCGGTCGTAGTCCGCGATAGCGTGGCTCAGGTCACCCCTGAGTTCATAGACAAGTCCCCGATTCTTATAGAGGGTGGCATCTCTGGGGTTGATAGCAATCGCCCTCTCGATGTCAGAATTGGCCAGGTTGAGGTCGCCGATCTTGGCGTATGCCGCAGCGCGGTTACTATACCCTTTGTAGTAGTTTGGATTCAGGTCGATCGTCTTGTCGTAGTCAGCTATGGCAAGGGGAATGTCACCCTTCCGATAGTACGCCGCTCCTCGTCCGAAATACGCTTCGGCATGGTTTGCATCCAGGGCTATTGACCTCTCATAGTCAGCGATCGCGCGTTCGTAATCTCCCTGGGCAGAATACGCGTTCCCTCGATTGCTGTAGATTACCGCTGAGTTCGGATCAAGCTCTGCAGCAGCATCAAGGTCTTGTACTGCTCGGCCATAGTCCCCGACGTCAACATACGCGCATCCCCGGTTATTGTAGGCGTCCCGAAGCCTGGGGTCGATGGCAATGGCCCTGTCAAAGTCCGTTATAGCACGGAAGAGCCAACCCATACCGTGGTACGCCACGCCGCGGTTATTGTAGGCCTTCGCGAGGTTTGGGTTCAGCTCGAGCGCCTCTCCACAGTCCGAGATCGCACGATCGTACTCACCTTTGTCATTATAGGCGGCCGCACGGTTGCTGTACGCCATGGCATCCTGGGGGTCTAGAACAAGTGCTTTGTCATAGTCCGAGATAGCGCGACCGAGATCGCCTTTGTCGGCACAAGCAACCCCGCGATTATTGTACGCCTCAGCGCACTGCGGGTTGAGGGTGATCACTTTGCTGTAGCTTTCGATTGCACCATCGTAGCGCTTCTTCTGTGCGAGGAAGGCAGCCTGGGCCATCAGGCCCGCAATGTCCTGGGGTTTTGCCAACTCCGACGGAATCCTGATTGCTATTGGTTGGCCATCGCGCGACTGACGCGCCGCGAAACCCCACAGAAGAGCCTCGGCTGATGGCCTTGCTCCGAGCACCACCTTTCTGAAGGCGCTTGTATCCCCGCCGCGGAATTGCATAGCCAGCGCGGTCAGGCTAACGCCGCCGGAGATCTCGAATCCTACGTCCCTATTGTCAACCGTGAGCACCTCGACATCCCTTGGCGTTTGTGCCTTCTCCATTGGGTAAGCGGTTAGGCAGAAATCCAGGCTCGGCTTGCGATCTAGCTGGCAAAGTCCTTTCGCCAAGGCTGCCAGGCGCGTCAGGCCGCGCAAGGTCTCCAACAGCTCTCGTGCTTCCGCCGCCGAGTCATAGTTCTCACTGAAGGAACGAGAGAATCCCTCCGATGGATAGTGCTCGAACTTGTCAACGTCCGTTACGGGCTTGCCCTCTACTTCGGCGTACAGTACCTCTGTGAACACGCCCATCTGGAACTTCTCGAGAAGCACCACGTCCCCGATCACGTTCACTCGATTGACGATGGGGTAGAACCAGAAGCGCGAGCCCACGTTGGTCCTTACCGCTCCTGTGTTTCGGGCCTGCTCGACCGAGAGGTCGTAATAGGTTTTCAGTCTCTCGACTGGCAGCCTCTCCAGCCCCAGCCCGATCCGCTTCATCAGCCAGTCGGCCTCATAGCACACCTGGCCAAAGTGGGTGTTTTCAATACCTCCGAAGAATCGAACGTCTTGCTTCGTCGCATGCTTACACGGGACGCCTGCTTTCCGGCATTCAGCACACGGACGCGGGTCAATGGTCACGCCGGGGTCCTTCTCCGCATGAATAAAACGTGCTCGCAGGGCAGTCACCCAGTCATCCAGCGTCAGCACCGATGATTTGGGATCACGCTCTCCCACCAGAATCCAGTCCCCGGTCTTCGCGTCCAGTACCACCGCCCAGGGCTTGGTGATGCCGCCCAGGTAGTATAAGTCGGGCTGCTTCTTGCGGAAATCCTCGTCGGCCTTGACCGCCGCCTCCACCCTCGCCTGCGCGACTTTCATCGAGTAGGCGACAAAGGTCTTCGTCTCCTGGGCCGAAGCCGCAGCTGCCCACGCCATCGCGACGCTTGCCATCAACAGTATCCGACTACGACTCACCCCGTTAGCCTCCCCATCAACACATCTTTGCCTTTGTGTCAGCCCCTCGTACTCGCCGAAAAGCACAAAGCCGCCCGGTGTCGGCGGACGGCTTCGCTAAAACTTCCTCTCGGGACCCAGGACTGAAGGCTATGCTGTATCACGCCGCCAGCGGGACCTAGGACTATTCGATTATCCGGTCATTCAAACAAACAGTTCTGCGCCCCCTCGTCGTTCTCCTGCCGCCCGCTATCATAGCACATGTGTCCGTCCGACTGCCGCATACCAGGCCCCCAGGCGTCGGGTACAGAGCGACGGTTCACGGCATGCGACAGAACCCTGGCTATGGTGCCATCTGCGGCGGACATCCGCCGAGGCAACAATGGGGCTCTTGAGAGCACTCCAGGTCAGCGTTTACTCTCATTGGAGATGGACCAGATTCCGGGGTTCAGACCACACAGCCACCTCTCGCGACCAGCCACCCGGGGCCGGATCGCCGCGGGCGCAGGCGGCCGGTACCCCAACGCACTGTGCGGCCGGACCGTATTGTAGTGCATTCGATAGCGTTTGACCGATAGCTTCGTTTCCAGCAGCGTATCGAAGATCTCAACGTTCAGCAACTCGTCCCGCAGCTTGCCATTGAAGGACTCAATGTAGGCCGTTCTCCCACGGGCTGCCCGGTTCGATGTACAGCGCCTTGACGCCGACGCGCTGCAAGTGCTACAACCAGCCTCAGGCGGGGGGGGGGGCGCGGAAAACTGGGGACAGCCCACTTGGGAGGCTCGAGAATGCACGGCACCGGGCACCCGTAGGAACAGTCCCCGTTTTCCGCGACGCTGCCCCTCTCGCCAAGGCCCCGATTGTCATCGCCCGAAAAGGTGCGACGTCAGCGGGGCCACGGCGACGAAGGCATCGTGGACATGAAGCCCGAGCAGGCCGATGCAAGGCGCCAACGCCAGCCAGCCCCAGCGCGGCCAGCGCTCGCGGCACCACATCAGCAGGGCCCAGCAAACGAAGCCGGTGACGGCCTGGCTGCCGGCCTCGGGCAGATAGTAGAACCGGCGGTAGGGCATCACCGCGATCTCACCCGACACCGGGAGCAAGGCCAACGGGTAGATCGCCATCAGCATGACCGTGGACCGCCACTGCCGACGCGCCGCGAGCGTCAGCGCCCCCACCCACATGGCGAGCCCGCCCCAAAACTCGATGAACGGCATCGGCTGAATCAGAAGCACCACCAGTGGTGGCCACGACCCGGTGACGATACCTTGGTAACCGATGATCGGGGTACGCCACCACCATTCGCCGCCGAGCATCACGGCTTTGCGCCAGAAGACCTGGCCGTGCGCGAGCTGCGTCTGGTGATGAGTCCCCATGACCGTCGCCTTCACGTGCAGCGCCCAATAGCCGGCGGCCACCGCGATCAGAATGGCGACGGTTATGCCGGTCCACAGCCAATGCCGGCCCGACCGCCGCAACGGCGCCGTTGAGACCACGGCCCACACGATGACCAGGGGGATCACCGCCAAGCCCATCTCCTTGGCGGAGTAGCCGGCCACGGCGCACAGCACGCCTCCCGCCCACAGCCACAGGTTCTGCTGGCGCTCAGCGCGCACCAGTAGGGCGAGCGCGGCAAGGACGAAGAGCGCCGCCAGGATGTCCGCCCGCGCGCTGATCCAGTAGGCAACCTCCCAGTTGCCAGCGAAGACCTCATAGAACGCGGCGGCGAAGAACGCGGCGGTTCGACTCCGCGTCACCTCGTACACGAACCATCCCAGGGCGAGCGCGGCGGCGATGTAGAGCAGCAAGTGGCTGATGCGAAACGCCAGGGGGTTATTACCCCATACGGTCCAATCGAGGAAAAATGATATACGCGTCAGCGGCCGGTAGAAGAACGCCGGTTGGTGGGTGAACCAGGAGGGGATGTCCCACAGGTGGGCGCCACGGACCATGCGAAGCCACACCATGTCGTCGTCGGGCGCCACGACCCAGCCGCGGCCGAGGGTCTGCCCGTACACCGCGAACGCCATCAACACCAACGCAGCAGTTCCGAGCCATGTGGCACGCCGCGGATGATCCTGAAGCCAGAGGACGGCGGAACGCATGACGGCAGGGCGCCTCGACGCTTGAGACACTAGAGTGTAATGCGACCGTGACCCCGGCGGCGCATCCAGATGGTGTTGAGGTTCAGCATTCTTGGGACAAATCCGGTGGTGAATTAACGTATATGAGAAGGCTGGTCTTGTCAAGCATTCGATGCGGTCATCGTACCCCCAACGTTGCTTCCGCATTCGGGCCGGCACTCGATGGGCATAGCCTGCCAAACATCTATCCGTCCTTGCTCACAGGACAATAAGTCGTATGCGGCGCGGGCTGCTCAGTCAAATCCGGGGCCGTTGATGGCCATGTCCCACAAGGAGCTCGCCCTGCGCGGTCATGTTATGGCACACTTCAGCGAAGGTTCGGTCTTCTTTGAGCATCCAGTAGATCGCCTTCAGCAGCTTGCGGGCGGCGGCGACCTTGGTGGCGCCGTTGCCTTTGCGCCGGGCGACATGTCGGTAGTGCTCACCCACGAAGTCGGTCCGGTGCGCTCCAGCGGCGACCTACTGGACGTGAACCTCAAGCCCTACCAGATCCGCAGTTTCAAGATCCGGTGGTAGTGCGACCTCTGGCCGCGCTGCGGTTAGCGCCCGCTTGCGGAGTTATCGGTTAGAAGGAGACGTCGTGTCGTGCCGGCGCCTGCTCGAACCTGTCGTCCGGGCGGGCGCCGCGCACTATGCGCTTCCATCCTGGAGCGCCGGGCCGAAGACCACTGACGCTGTTCTGTAACCTTCAAGATGCTACAGTTTTGTAACTTCAAAGTGCTACACCTCCGCGACGGAGTATTGGGCTATCGTTAGGTTGTTGGCGCGGACCGTGATCTGGTCTCCCAGCAGTTGCAGCCAGACGTGCTGGCCCAGATATTCCGGCGGCACCGCAAGGCG
>Ga0315280_10005364_pt1 | contig 18336 bp, 19 predicted proteins | sample YL17G06_40_MG_FD_203697 | JGI IMG/M metagenome (GOLD analysis project Ga0315280, IMG submission 203697) | Sediment microbial communities from Yellowstone Lake, YNP, Wyoming, USA - YL17G06_40 | ecosystem: Environmental > Aquatic > Freshwater > Lake > Sediment | place: USA: Wyoming | collected... | reverse complement strand
TCCCTACCATACTCAGAGCTTGATTTCCAGTACCCGTTGGTTTACTATGCCGAGATTCAGGTCATCGTCTCCTCTCCCCTCCAGTTGCCCGAGCGCTTCGCTAGCCTGAAAAGTGCCCTGCCCCTGCTGCGGGGAATGCTTTTCGAGGCTCAACAGAGGCACCTGCTGCAGGAAAGCCTGGAAAAGCTCTGCGCCCTGCTGGAGGGCTTGTTTCTCGAGGGCCGGAGAAAGGGGCTGCTCACCACCACCCAGAGCGAGGAGAACCTCCAGCTTTTAATCCGCCTCCCTGATTCCGGAGCAGGCTCTGGATGAGGAGATCCTGGCCCTCAAGCAAGGCCTGACCCGGTCCTTCCAGGAGCGTCTCCGGCCAGGGGAATCCCGATGAGCCGGAAGCCGTTTTGGATCTCGCTCTTCCTCCTGCTGGCGGCCGCCTTCACTACCTCCCTGATCTGGCAGCTCGCCAGGCACAAGGCCCCTGCGGAGCCGGAGATCGTCGCCACGGTGATCGCCCGCAAGCCTGAAAGAGGGGAAATCGCCTCCTGCCTGAGATACTCCGGCACCTTGAAGCCGAAGAACACTGTGACGATCATCTCCAAGGTCCAGGGCAGGGTGGAGCGGATCTTCGTCGAGGAGGGCGAGCCGGTGCGGGCGGGGCAGCTCCTGGCACAGATCGAGGACCGGGCGGCCGTGCTGCAGATGCAGCAAGCTACGCGCCTGGCAGGCGGCCGAAGCCCAGCACGAGAAAGCCAAAAAAGGCATCCGCCAGGAGGAGCAGAGGGTGGCCGAATCCCAGGCCGGGGCACTGAAGGCCGGCTACGAGCTGGCCAGGCTCCAGGTGGAGGACACCCGCCTCGAGGCCCCTGTATCCGGCAGCGTGGCCGAGATCCTGGTGGACGAGGGTAACCTGGTGGACAAAACGGTACCCTTGCTGGTCCTAGTCCAGGATGATCCCATCCGGGCCAATATCCCCCTGCCGGAGAAATACTACGGCCTGATCAGCGCTGGCAAAGGGTTCATCCCCGTGCTGGTGAGCCCGGAAGCTTACCCGCAGAAGGAGCCTTTCCGGGGCCGCATCGGCTCCGTGTCTCCCACGATCAATCCCCGCAGCCGGACCTTCACCGTGGAGGTGGAGATCGACAACCCTGCCAGAGCCCTGCGGCAGGGCATGTATGTAAGCGCGCAGTTCATCCTCGAGCGAGCTGCGGCAGCCCTGCTCGTGCCGTCGGAGGCGAGCGCGATGAAGAGCCTCTCCGCCCTGTTTCTGCTGATCCCCCTCACCCTGCAGGGCTGGAACCTATCTTTCGAAGAGGCCTGGGCGCGGGCCCTTTCCCGGGCGGACAGCCTGAAGCTGGAGCGCACGGCCGTGTCTAAATCCGCCGCCACCCTGAAGCAGCCCCTCTTCAGCTGGGGCAAGCTCAACAGCGCCGTGTCCATCGCTTCCTTGGACCTCGAGCTGGCCTCCTTATCCCTGGAGAAGAGAAAGAAGGAGGTGCACCGGGAGCTGCGCCGCCTTTGCTTCTCGACCCTTCTTTACGAAACCTCCACCGGCATGCTGGAGCGGACGGCTGCCGCGTTGGAGGAGATCCTGGCCGACCGGAAAATCTCCTTCCAGGCCGGGGAGGCCAACCTGCACAGCGTGCTGGAGGCAGAGGCCCGCCTGGCCGCCGTGCGCACGAAACTGGAGGAGGCCAGGCAGGGAGCCCTGAGCGCCCGGGAGGGCCTTGGAGTTCTTACCGGTCTGGATGTTTCCCCGGCCGAGTTGACCACGGGCTTTCCCGGCAAGCTGCCCCCATTGGAAGAGCAGGCGCTCAAGGAACGCAGCTTGCTGAGCTCCGAGGACCTGAAGCGCCTCAGGCTGGAGCTGAAAAAGGCGGAAGCCAACCTGATCCGGGCCAGGGGGGCCGCCGCCCTCCACCCCGATATCCGCCTGGAGATCACCCTTTCCCTGGCCGGCCAGAGTGTGCCCTTTACAAAAACCTCCTGGGACGAGAACTGGAGGTCCAACCTCACCGTCAGCCTGGGCGCCCAGGGAACGCTCCTCACCCGGGAGCAGCTCGACTCGGCCCGCCTCCTGTCCCTGGAAAAGGAGCTGGAGCGCCAGACAGGCTTCTTCCGCTACGCCGAAACTCTGGCCGAGCTGGAGCTCCTGGACCCAGGAGTTTCTCCCTGAAGGCTGGACGCGGCTAGTCAAACCTGCTATAACCATTCTTGATTTAAAAGGAGGGGAACATGAAAAAGCTTGCCTCCTGGATCCTGCCCTTTCTAGCGGCCTTTTTGCTCGCTGGCTGCTTGGAGACCACCACCCTGGTGCGTGTCGACAAGAATGGAGGGGGCACCATTGAGGAGAGGGTTGTCATCTCGGACAGTTTCATGCAGATCCTGAACAGCATGAGCGAAAACGCCCAGACAGAAACCCAAGAAGCCCAAACCCTCGACGAAGAGGAGTTGGAGGCCAGGGCTGCCCGCATGGGGGAAGGGGTCAGCCTGCAGTCAACGGAAAAGCTCACCACGGAAAAGGGAAAGGGGTTCATGGCGGTGTTCCAGTTCCAGGACATCAACAAGGTGCGCATCAATCAGAATCCGGGCGAAAACGTTCCCACCACGGCCCAGGCCCTGGGCGGGCAAGAGGTGGAGCAGGAGTACATCCAGTTCCGCTTCACCAAGGGCAGCCCCAACACCCTTGTGATCCTCGCCCCCAAGCTCCAGCCCAAAGAAAAGACCGAAGCCGAAGGGGAAAAGAAAGCCTCTGAGCAGGAGGAAGATAGCACCGTGATGATGGATATGCTGCGCCAGATCTATCAGGACATGAGGATCGGTATGGCCGTAGAGGTGCAGGGCACCATCGTGGACAGCAATGCCGCCTATAGGGAAGGCTCCCGGATCACCCTCATGGAGGTGAATTTCGGCACCCTGCTGCAGGACGAGGAGACTTTCAAGCGCTTGGTCACCGCGGACCCTCAGTCCCTGGAGGAGACCAAGGCCCTGATCAAGAACAGCCCGGGAATGAAGGTGGACCTCCAGGAGGAGATCCGGGTGCGATTTAAATAGCAGAGCGGGCGGGCATCACTGCGCCCCGCTGATGCGCACGTTCAGCAGCCGGATCGTCTCCGGGCCGGAGAAGCCGCCCTGCGACCGGGTTTCCCTGGAGAAGCGGCAGCTTCCCTCCACCTCGCGCACAGTGCCGCTGATGGAGCCCCCGCTGACCGGAAAGCGGCGCCCGCCCCGCCTGCAGTAGGCCAGGCGGATCTCGCCGCCGAAGTCCCCGGTGATCCCATCGTACTGGAAATCGGAGAAGGAAACCACCTCCAGGCAGTCTTCCCCGCGCAGCTCCTGCGCCGGGGTGCCGCCGGGCAGGACGATCATGTTCTTCAAGTCTCCCGTAGGCTCAACCCCCAGGTAGTGGGTGAAGTGCAGGGGGCCCAAGTAACGTCTCAGGATGCCCTCCTCCGCCACCACCGTCTCGCGCAGGGGGAAACCGTCCTCATCGCAGGGGGAGGAGTGCGGAGAGTTGGGCAGGAAGGGGACCAGGCGCAGGGTAAGGGTGTCTCCGCTCACCTTCTCGCCCTGGAGGGAGCACCCCAGCCTGGCGGTGGATAGCTTCTGGTAGACCATTTGCGCGCTAGCCCGCTCCAGGTAGTAACGGAGGAACAGGGAGACCGGCTCACCGCTCAACAGCACGGGCAGGGCCTTCAGCCGGGGAGTGGGCGAGGCGGAAGCGCGGTCCCTGCTGGCCAGAAGCTGCTCGCGCACCGAGCGGGCGATCCAATCGGGCTGGAAGTCCGCAAACGAGAGGGATCGGTACAGCTCGAACTCCTCCCTGCCCCGCCATTCGCTGATGAACTCCAGGAAAACCTGGGGGGCGGTGTAGGTAGCGTCCACCCCTTGCGAGTTCAGCACCCGCGTTCGTACCCGGCTCAGGAAGAGCTCGCCCGTGTTCAGGCCCCCCTCCTGGCAGCGGTCCTCCCGGAACAGGGCCTCCGTCAGCGGCAGGAGCCAGCTCTCCAGCGTCCCGGAGGCCAGCCTGCTCTGTGGGAGCTCCAGCGCCCCGGCGCCCGGCTCGGGGAGAGGAAAAGGCTCATTGCGGACCAGCGCAGCCGCTTCCAGGCCCCGGCCGACCAAGGCCTTCAGCTCCCCGGGCCCCTGACCGGGGTGAACGACCAGATCCGCACAGCCGCGGTAGTCCCGGCCTTGGAGAGAGAAATCGCGGTAGAGGGTCAACAGGAAGCGGCGCACTCGCTTACCCCGGCGCATGTCCAGCATCCGCTTGAGCCTATCGATCATCAGCCCAACCTCGCCACCGTCTTCAGATAGGGCCCGCCGCAGGAGACCTTGGTGTATTCCTTGTAGCCCTTGCCGCACATGCCGCTGCCGCTCAGAGTCACCTGCCCCGAGACCATACTGATCCTCTGCAGCAGCTCCGGCACATAGCCGGTCATGATGACCGGCGAGACGATCTTTCCTGTCAGCTTACCGCCGAAGATCTCTCGGCCGTAGTGAATCAGGCCCTGGAAACCCCAGTTCTTGGGGTCTTCCATGCCGCTCAGGCAGCGCTGCAATAGATAGCCCCGCTTCACCGAGGCCACCATCTCCTCCAGGCTGCTTGCCCCCGGTGTGAACAGGGTGTTGGTCATGCGGGCATAGGCTTTGCGCTCGAAGGATTCGCGCCTCCTGTTACCGGTGGGCTCCATCGCGCATGCCCACCAGGGGGGAGGCTATACGCCTGCCCAGATAGGCGGCGGCCCGGGCCCTTCCCTTCACGAATAGGTCCATCTCCACCCCATGGCCGAAGGCCTCGTGGGCCAGCAGGCCGGCCACATCGGGGGAAAGGATCACCTCATACTCGCCCGGCTCCACCGTCCCGGCGCCGAGGAGCAGCTGGGCTTCGCTGAGAGTCTCCTCCAGGGCGGCCTCCATTTCGGCCAGAAGCTCGGGTCCCTTCTGCCCGGAGAAGGAGCGGAACAGGTAGCGGGTCTCGTCCCCCTCTCTCAGGTAGGGCACGAGGTAGCCCTGGCTCCAGACATAGGCCTGCTCCAGATGCCTCTGGGAGGAAAGGAAGAGCTTGGCCACCCGGACCTCCTCGTAAAGGAGCCTCATCTCCACCAGGCGGGGAGAAAGCCGGAAGGCCTTTTCCCTCAGCACGAGGAGGCGGTCCATCTTTTCCCGGGGGCTGATCGCTTCCGGCAACTCTTCCACTTCCCCCTGCCAGCTGCGGCGCAGTGGTTGCTCCCCGGGCGCGGGATAGCGGGCATGCTTCAGCCCCAGCTCTTCCAGCCCGGGCACAGATCGCCTGACCCGCTCGCGGAGACTCCGGCAGAGGGCCTGCGGTCCGTCGGGGGGCAGTTCGTTGAAGGAGAGCTCCCCGTAGCCCAGCCCATCGTGGACTCGCAGCACGAAACCCCTTTCCACCGAGAATGAATCCTTGAGGCTCGTTTCGCTCTTCCGCGCCTTGAAGCGGCTGCCGCCGGTGTCGCTGGCCAGCAAGGAGACATAGGGAAACTCCCGGGAGAGCTCCCGGACCAGCCTCTCGCTTCCCCGCCTCTGACGCCCAAGAAAGGGCGAAAGCGGAACCTTCACCGTCCGCCCTCCTGGGCCAGGCCGACGATCTCCCTCACCGAGGCGAATCCGCCGTCTCTCAGATAGCCTTCGAGCCCCCGGATCACTTCTCTCATCGCCAGGGGGTTGACGAAGTTGCCGGTGCCAACCGCCACGGCGCTGGCCCCCGCCAGAAGGAACTCCACCGCATCCCGCCAGGAGGAGACGCCGCCGATACCGATGATGGGTATCTTCACCCGCGAGTAGGTGGCGTAGACCGCATACACGGCCAGGGGTCGGATGGCCGGCCCGGAAAGGCCTCCGGTTACGTTGCCCAGCACCGGTCGGCGCGCTTCGATGTCGATGGCCATGCCCCGGAAGGTGTTCACCAGGGAAAGGGCCCTCGCTCCGGCCTGCTCGGCAGCCACGCCCATGGCGGCGATGTCGCTCACCGCCGGAGAGAGCTTGGCGATCACCGGCAGGCTCGTGGCCGCAGCCACCCGGGAGACGACCCGGCGCAGGTCGCCCTCGTCCGTGGCCCAGGGGATCCCGTCCCGCAGGTTGGGGCAGGAGAGGTCCAGCTCCAGGAGGTCCGCCATACCCGTGGCGGTGATCTTCCCGGCCAGCTCGCAGAACTCCTCCAGGGTGTTCCCGGCGATGCTGACGATCACCGGGGGTCCAAGACGGCGCAGCAGGGGGAGCTTCTCGGCGATGAAGGCCTCCACCCCTTCCCCGGGGATGCCGATGGCGTTCAGCATGCCGCAGGGGGTTTCGCAGATCCGGGGTGGAGGGTTGCCCGGCCGCGGCTCCTGAAAGATGGTTTTATTGATTACCGCTCCCAGCTCGGCGGGGGAGAAGAAGCCCTGGTGAGCCGCGGAGAACTCATAGGTCCCCGAGGCGGGCAGGACGGGGTTGGCAAGCCTCACCCCGGCGATGGTCACGGACAGGTCGATCATTCCAGCACCACCTCCCCGGCACGTAACACGGGGCCGTCCTGGCAGACCAGGAAATAGCCCTCCCCCCGCTCCCGCTTCACCGCGCAGCCGTGGCAGTCTCCCAGACCGCAGGCCATGAAACCCTCCAGGAAAACGAAGCCCTTTACCTTCCCCGAGCAGTCCAGCTCCTTCACGTAACGGGCGAAGCGCCTGGAACCGCAGCTGTAGATACGTTCCACGGGGCTACCAGTCAAAAGCTGCTCCACCAGATCCAGCGCGCTGCCGTGGTAACCGGCGGAACCATCGTCGGTGGCCACCGCCAGGCTGGTGGAAGCCTCCTCCAGAAGCTTCCGGCAGACCAGCCGCTCCGCGCTGGAGGCGGAGAGGAAGCTGTAGACCCGCAGGCCCCGCTTCAGAGCCTCCGCGGCCAGGAAGGTCACCGCCGCCGCCCCCACCCCCCGCGCCAGGAGGGCCAGGGAGGAGCAGTCCAGGTCCGCTATCGGCCGCCCCAGGGGCCCGGCCAGCTGGAGCGGGGCCCCGGGTTTCAGTTCCCGCAGCAAGGCGGTCCCCCGGCCCTCGATCTTGACGAACATCCTCAGGGTGGAGCGCGCCGGGTCCGCCTGGGCGATGTCGAAGGGCCGGGGCAGGAAGGGGTCATCCCCGGGCCAGGCCCGCAGCATCACGAACTGCCCCGGCCTGGCCTGAGCCGGGATCGAGTCCACCTCCACCAGGAGATCCAGGTAACCTCTTGGCTCCTCGGCCAGCCCCAGCAGCCGGCCCTCACGATAAACAGCAACAGACATGGCTTTTAACAAGAAGGGGAAAGCTCGCCGCTTTCCCCTTGCATTGAATCCAGCCTAATAGCCTTAAGGCCGAATGGCCTTAAGGCTTGGGATAGATCGGAGCCGCCCCGGCCGCCTGCTTGGGCCACACGGTCTTGATCACCCCTTCCTGGATCTGGAAGGTGACCGCGCCGCCGGCGATGTTCTGCCCGGTGGCGTCCCATTTCACGGGTCCCCAGAAGGTGCTGCCGTCGTAGGATTTGAGGGCTTCCCGCACCTTGTCGTTGTCGAGGCTGCCCGCTTTCTCGATGGCCATCTGCAACAGCAATCCTCCCTGGCTGCCGCCGGCGCCTTGATAGGCCAGCCCCTCACCGAACTTGGCGGTGTAAGCTTTGGCGTAGGCCTCGGCCGTGCCGAACAGGGGGTCGCTGTACTTCATCTGGGGCATCCACCAGGCCACGCCGCAGATGGCATTGGCATCCGTGCCCAGGGCGTTGGTGAAGTCGGCCAGCTCGGGGCCGGTGGTGAAACCTACAGCCTTCAGGCTGACCTTCTGCTCCTTCAGCTGGCGCACGGTGAGGATGGCCTCCTCCAGGTAGCCGGAGCCCATCAACGCCTCGGCGCCGGAGTTCTTGATCTTCAGGATGGTGGAGGAGAGGTCCTTCACCCCCTTGGGATACTCCTCGTAGTAGACCACCTCGAAGCCCTTGCCCTCGGCGTAGGCCTTGGCGCCCTTGGCCACGCTGGTGGGGAACAGGTCGTTGGGGGCGATGATGGCCACCTTCTTGGGCACGGGGCTCTGGGCGGCCAGCATCTCGATGAAGCTATAGAAAATCTTGGTCCCCGGGGGCAGGACGGAGAAGACGTTCTTGAAGCCCCGCGCGTAGATGTTGGAGGCGTTGGCCAGGGTGGCTATGGTAATGATGTTGTACTTCTCGGCGATGGCGGTGGTAGCGAAGGTGGGGCCGCTGCCGTAGGGGCCGAGGAGAAAGTTCACCTTGTCTTCAGTAATCAGCTTCTCCGTCAGCTTGGCGGAGGTCTGGTTGTCGGACTGGTCGTCGTAGGAAACGATCTCCACCTTCATCATCTTCGACCCGACCTTGATCCCGCCTTTGGCGTTCACCGCCTCTTTCCACAGCTCGTAGCCGTTCTTCACCATGTTGCCGAAGCGGGCCAGACCCCCGGTCAGCGACACGGAGGCGCCGATCTTGATCACCTGGGGCTCCGCTTCCTTCTGACCGGCGGCGAAGAGGCTGCCACCTGCCAGCAGGCTCAGGGCCAAGAGGCCGAGAGCGAGCTTCCTGAGCATTCTGTTCATCTCATACTCCTTTATAGATATTTTTAGATCCCTAAATAGGCTTTTTGGATATCCGGGTTGGCCAGCAGGGTGCGGGAGTCACCCGACAACTCCACCCGCCCCTGCACGATCACGTATCCCTCGCTGGCGATCTCCAGGGCCGTCTGGACATCCTGGTCCACCAGCAGGATCGTCAGCCCCCCTGGCTCGTGGATCTCCCTGAGCACCTTGATCAGGGAGTCCACCAACACCGGCGCCAGGCCCAGGGACAGCTCGTCGATGAGCAGGAGCCTGGGGGCGGCCATCAGGCCACGGCCGATAGCGCACATCTGGGCCTCGCCGCCGGAGAGGGTGCCGGCCAGCTGCTTGCGCCGCTCCTTGAGCACGGGCAGGATCGAGTAGACCCACTCCAGGTCGGTCTTAATCTTCCCCTTGTCCCGGCGGGTGTAGGCGCCCATGAGAAGGTTGTCCTCCACAGTCAGTCCGCTGTACAGCTGCCTGCCCTCCGGGATCATCATGATCCCCAGCCCGGCCCTGCGAGGCTGACTGAGGGGGGTGATGTCCCTGCCGCCGTAGAGGATCTGCCCGGAGTAGGGCCGGATGGCGCCCGCCACGGTGCGCAGGAAGGTGGTCTTGCCCACTCCGTTGGAGCCGATGAGGGCGGTGATGCTGCCCTCCTTGATCGAGAGTCCCAGGTCCCAGAGGATCTGCGCGTCCCCGTAGCCGGCGTTCAAGCCGCGAACCTCAAGCATGGCTTCCTCGCATTCGTGAGTAGCGTTGGCCCAGGTAGGCGGAGATGACATCCGGGTTGTCGCGGATCTCGGCCGGGTTTCCCTCGGCGATCTTCTCCCCGTGGTGCAGCACCAGGATGCGCTGGGAAATCCCCATGATGGCCTTCATCACGTGCTCGATCACCAGGATGGTCCTGCCTTCCCGGTTCAGCTGCTTGATCAGGTCCATGACGAACTGGATTTCGGAGGGGTTGAGGCCGGCCATCACCTCGTCCAGCAGGAGCAGCTCCGGGTCCATGGCCAGGGCCCGGGCCAGCTCCAGGCGCTTGCGCTCGGAGATGTTCAGGTTCTCCACCGCCTCATCCTCCCGGCCCTGGAGGTTGACCTTGGACAGGATGGAGCGGGTCTTCTCCCTGGCTTGCCTGGCGTCGCGGATCTTGTCCTTGCCAAACAGAGCGCCGATGGACACGTTTTCAAGAACGGTCATGCCGGGGAAGGGCTTGACGATCTGGAAGGTCCTGGAGATGCCCAGCTCGGCGATACGGAAGGGCTTGAGCCCCGAGATCCTCTGGCCCTTGAAGAAGATCTCCCCCCGGGTGAGTGCCAGGGTGCCGTTCACCATGGACAGCAGCGTGGTCTTGCCGGCCCCGTTGGGCCCGATGATGCCGAGGATCTCGCCCTGCTTCACCTCGAAATCCACCTTCCAGACCGCCCGCAGGGCGCCGAAGGTCTTGCTGATCCCCCGGCCGCTCAAGATGATCGCGCTCATATGCGGTTCTCCCCCGTGCGGATGCTGCGCAGGACGTCCTTCAAACCCCTGCCCTGGCCGACCAGGCTGAGCAGGCCGTTGGGCATGAAGAGCACCACCAGGATGATGATGGTGCCGAGGATGCCCAGATGCAGGTTGATGAACCTGGACCAGACCAACTCGGAGATGGTTTCCAGGATGAAGGCCCCGATCACCGGGCCGAACACCGTCCCGGCTCCGCCGATCAGGATGATGACGAACATCTTCACCACCCACATGACGTCGAACACGGTGGGGGGGTCGATGTAGGAGAACCAGTAGGCGTACACCGAACCAGCCACGCCGGTGAACAGGGCGCTCAGGCACCAGGAGACGATCTTGTAGCGGGTAGTGTCGATGCCCATGACCCCCGCGGCCTCCTCGTTGGCCCGGATGGCCTTTAAGGCATAGCCCAGGCGGTTCTTGGACAGCCTCCAGGCCACGAAGAGGATGAGGATCAGCAGGACGAGCATCAGGAAATAGAAGGTGGTGTTGACCAGGAACGGTTTTCCCCGCAGCGGCGGAAGGGTGATGCCCTGCCCGCCGCCGGTGAGCCCGGTGAGGTTGTCGACCACCTGTCGCATGGCCTCCGCCGCTCCCAGGGTGGCCAGGGCGAAGTAGTGCCCCTTCAGCCGCAGCAGGATGAGCCCCAGCAGGACGCAAACCACCAGCGCCACCGCCGCCGCGCCGGCCAGAGCCAGGGGAAAGGGCAGCCGGGCCTTGGTCATCAGCACCGCGGTGGTGTAGGCCCCCAGGCCGAAGAAAACCATGTTCCCGAAGGCGGCGTAGCCGGTGAAACCGGTGATGATGTTGAGGGCGCTGGCGAGCACGGAGAACATGAAGATGTAGGTGACCAAGCGCACCCAGAAGCCGCTCAACAGGAAAGGCACGAGGGCGAAGAGGACCAGCAGCCCGGCCAGGATGAGTGGGGAGCGTTTCATTCGTAGAACCTCTTGCCCAGAATTCCCTGGGGCCGGAAGACCAGGACCAGCACCAGGACTACGAAGCCCAGGAGCTCCTGGAAGGAGGAGGGAAGCAGCACGGTGCCCACGGTCTCGACCAGCCCCAGGACCAGGCCGCCCACCAGGGCGCCGATGGTGCTGCCCAACCCGCCCAGGATGGCGATGACGAAGGCCTTGCCAACCAGGGGCCCTCCCAGGAAGGGGTTGATGCTCATGATCGGGGAAATCAGGGCCCCAGCGGCCCCGGCCAGGGCCGCGCTGACCCCGAAGGTCAGGGCGTAGATCTGACCCACATCGACCCCCACCGTGCGGGCGCCTTCCAGGTTGAGGGCCGTGGCGTTGATGGCCACCCCCACCCGGGTCTTGCGCATGAACAGGTAGAAAAGCCCGCTGAGAACCAGGGCCACGGCGAAGATCTCCAACCTCACGTAGGGAATCACCAGGCCCCCGAGCTCCAGGCCCAAGCCGGCGTAGGGGAGATTGATGCTGCGGTAATCAGCACTCCAAACCAACAGGCAGGCGTTGGCGATCAGGATCTGCAGGCCGAAGGTGAAGGTCAGGGTGATGAACACGCTGCCGCGCACCACCAGGTTGAGCAGGTACCTCTGGATCAGGTAGGCTACGCCGAAGAGCACGGCCATCACCAGCGGGATGGAGAGGAAGGGGTCCACCTGGTAGGCGGAAAAGAGGGTATAGGAGAGGTAGGCGCCGATCATGATGAAGGAGCCATGGGCCAGGTTGATGATGTTCATCACCCCCCAGACCAGAGAGAAGCCTATCCCGATAGTGGCGTATACAGCCCCGTACAGGAGTCCGTTCACGATTGCCTGCAAAAGCATGCTGCAGACCTTTCCCCTCTATGATGGTGGAGATGCGGAATCCCGCCTCAAAGCATTTTATTCTACCCACTCCCCAAGAAAAAGGCAAGTATTTATGAGATCAGTCTTTGCCGACTGAAGGGGGATATTCTATACTCAATACTGTAAGACAAATGGTTTAGGGGAGAAAAGCGATGAGCAATATAGCCGATACGTTCACTCTTGATCCCACGGAGCGGGCGTTTTTTATTGAGCGCACGGGGGTAATCATGCGCTGGATCCTCATCGTCACCTGCTCGCTGATTCAATTCATCAGCCCCGTGATTCCATACAGCGTGTACTGGCCGGTCGTGGCGCTTTCCCTTCTTTATAACGGCGCTCTTTTTTGGCTGATACACAAGAGGCGCGACTGCATCATCCCCATCAGTTATTTTTCGGGGCTGGCTGACAGTATCATTTCTGTGGTCTTGATCTATTTTGCCGGCCTGAAGGACGTCTACCTCTGGTACTTCGTGCTGCTGGTTTCCCACGCGGCGCGATACGGGTTTGTGGGCTCTCTTGTTTCTCCGCTCGCTTTTTCCATCGTCTATATCGGAGGTTTGCTTATCCGCGGCCTCCGGCTGCCCTGGGATACCCTGGCCATCCGCTCCACCTTTTTTATCATCACCGGAGTCGTAAGCGGCTACCTGGCGCGGGAGGAACACAGAAGGTTCAACAACATCCTGAAGCAGCAGCAGGAAATCTTCATTGCCCAGACGAAACGGAAGGAACTGCGCGATATGCTCCAGCGCTACGTGAGCTACAACGTGGTGGATGAGCTTATTTCCAGGACGGGCGAACTTAAGCTGGGCGGAGCGCGAAAAAAAGTTTCCGTTTTGTTTTCCGACATTCAGGGTTTTACAGGTCTGCTCTCCCAGGTGGAACCGGAGGCCATTATCGTGCAGCTCAATGAGTACCTGGGCGAAATGACCAACATCATCTTCCAGTACAACGGTATGGTGGACAAGTTTGTCGGGGACGCTATGATCGGCATCTTCGGCGCCATTAAAGAAAGCCCCGACGATGCCAGGCGGGCCGTGCTGTGCGCCCTGTCGATGCAAAAGAAGCTGCAGGAACTGCAGGAAAGGTGGCAGAAGACCTATGCCATGGTTTTTCAGGTGCGGATCGCGATCAGTACCGGATCCGTCATCATGGGCAATGTGGGCTCGCCCAGGCGCATGGATTTTACCGCCATAGGCGATCCGGTGAATACCGCCTCGCGGCTTCAGGCCGTGGCCAGGCCCGGAGCGGTGGTGATTTCCAGCGATACCTATGGAGAAGTACAGGACCTGGTGGAGGTGGAGCCTCTCGGCGGCTGCAAGCTGAAAGGCAAGACTCATCCCCTGGAAGTCTTTGAAGTGAAGGGAGTCAAAAATGCGTAAATGGGCGGCAAGCCTGGGTATTTTTTTTCTCGCTCTGGCATATCTCTTCGCTGAGGATTTGACGCCGGAAATGCTGACCGGCAACATCCAGAAGATGTATGATGGAATCACGGATTATCAGTGCCGCTTCAGCGAATGGTGCACCAAAGGCTCGCAGCGTGAGGAGCGCACCATCAATTACTACTTCAAGCGGCCGCGCTGGATCAGGATGGATATCATCGCCGGGAACAACTGGCTGGACATCGGTTCAGCGGGGGTGTATAAGAACGACGGCAAAGTAAGCGGCAGAAAGGGCGGTATCCTCGGTTTTTTGCCCCTCAGGGTGCGTTTAAGTAGCCCTCTGGCTACCACCCTCCGCGGGTCGCGTTTCGACCAGAGCGACCTTTATGCCACCTTGGAAAAGCTGTATTTTCATCTGAGTGGCAGCGCGGTCAGCCTCGAGAGGCTGCCGAACGGCCTGATCCAATTCAGCGCCATACCGCGGGATCCCCGACTGAACGACGGCTTCAGCAAAGATGTACTTATTATTGATCCCGCCACCTGGCTCCCACAATCTTCCGACAGCTACGAGGGCGACGCGGTGGTCCAGCACGCGGAATGGTCGCACTATATCTGTAACGCCGGACTGCCCGATGAGCTGTTCGATGTGAGGTGGGATGCCAAACGGCTGGCCAAATCCGGAATACCGTCCATTCATGAAGTGCCGGTAGAAATGGAAAAACGATGAAGCGGTACGAGGTACTCGTCGTAGGAGCGGGACCGGCAGGCTGCACCGCGGCACGCCAGTGCGCCAAGGCGGGGCTTTCCACCTTGCTGTTGGAGAAGGAAAAGATTCCCCGCGAAAAGCGCTGCGCGGGCGGTGTCTCTTTCGCAGCGCTGAAGGAGCTGGACTTCGAGCTGCCGGAAGAGATCATCGAGCGCAGGTGCATCGGCATGCGGGCCGTTCAAGGGGAGATCCAGAATGAGGTCAGGGATACCTCCTGTGTGGCCAATATGGTGACCCGCTCCATTTTTGATGAGTTTTTGGCCGGCAAGGCCAAGGAGTCCGGTGCAGAAATCAAGGAGGAAGAGGCCTGCACCGGGGTAGAGGAAAACAGGGATCATGTAACGGTCACTACCAATAAGAGCCAGTACCGCGCCAATATTGTCATCGGCGCCGACGGTGTGTTCAGCGTGGTGGCCCGGGCAGTGCGTCCCGCCTTCACGGACAAGGAGCTCAGGTTCTGCCTGATTGCCGACGTGCCTCTGGGTAAAACCCGGGTGGATGAGCTTTCAGGTAATCTGGTGGAGCTGCATTACGGTTATATCGAGATGGGGTATGCCTGGCTTTTCCCCAAGCGGGATTATATTTCTTTCGGTTTGGGCGGAGATTTTACCGCCGCCAAAGGCCTTAAAGACAGGTTCTCTTCGTTCTTGGAGCTCTTCGGCATCAATGCCGCAGGCAAATACAAGGGCTGCTTCATTCCCATCACCCACTTCAAACAAGACCTGCACACCGATCGCCTCATGCTGGCAGGCGATGCGGCGGGCTTCGTGGATTGCTTCAGCGGCGAGGGCATCCGCTTTGCCGTGGCGGCGGGAAAACGGGCAGCGCAGGCTGCGGTAATGGCCCATAACGAAAAGAGTTTTTCAAAACAGGTACTGCATGAGTATCAGGATCAATTCTATAAGGAGTTTAAGGCCGATCTGCAGTGGTCGCGCTGGTTTTCCAGCCTCCTGTTCCGTTTCCCCGGCTTGATCTTGGGAAACCTGATCATCCGTGATGAAGTCATTCTGAACTATTTCAAAGTGATGTCGGGAGAAAAGCATTTCAAGGACTTTGCCTTATGGGCGCTGGCTCGGCTTCCATACTACCTGCTGCGCTCGGGGGACAGGAAGAAGTACCGCCATGCTCCGCCTGAAACCGGGGCGGCCGTTCCATGGGTTTGACGAAAAACTCCTCATGGGATAGACCTTTCACTATCTCTGCCAGAGAAGCTAGGATGGAATGACCGAGGTAAAAGAGAAGGCGCTGCAGAGGCGCCTGGAGACCTCGTTGAGGCGTTTCCGCTAGACCCGGCAGGGATCGCGGCGAGGGAAGAGACATGCGTGAAGTCACGGTGGAGGCGATCGCCCGCAAGGTCAAGGAGCTCTTCCTCGCAGCCAACACCCGCATCGGCGCTGACATCCTGGAAGCACTGGAGGGGGCCCTGGGCAGGGAAAAATCTCCCCTCGGGCGCTCAGTCCTATCGATGATCCTGGAGAACAACCGGCTGGCGGCGCAGGAGGGGATGGCGGTCTGCCAGGACACCGGCCTGGCGGTGGTGTTCGTCAAGCTGGGCCAGGAGGTCCTCATCCGGGGCGGGGGGTATCAGGATGCCATCAACCGGGGGGTGGAAGAGGCCTACCGGGAGGGCTACCTGCGCCTGTCCGTGGTGGACGATCCGCTCTTCGAGCGCAGGAACACCCTCACCAACACTCCGGCGGTGGTCTACACCGACCTGGTCCCGGGGGACCGCATCCTGATCCGGGTTACGGCCAGGGGCTTTGGCAGCGAAAACATGAGCGCCCTGGGCATGCTGAAACCGGCCGACGGGCCCCAGGGGGTGATCGACTTCATCGTGACGGCGGTTAAAAATGCCGGCCCCAACCCCTGCCCGCCCACCGTGGTCGGAGTGGGCATCGGGGGTACGGCGGACAGGGCCATGGTCATGGCCAAGGAAGCGACCCTCAGAAGGCTGGGCCGGCCCCATCCCGACGAGCGGTATGCCCGCCTGGAGGCGGAGGCCCTGAAGCGCATCAATGCCCTGGGGATCGGCCCCGCTGGGCTGGGGGGGAGCACCACCGCCCTGGCGGTGCACATCGAGACGATGCCGACCCACATCGCCGGCCTGCCGGTGGCGGTGAACCTCTGCTGTCACGCGGCGCGGCACGCAGAGGGATCCCTGTGAGCGCGAGGGTCTGCAGGTGGCGATGATCGAGGCGATCCGCATCCAAACTCCCCTCAGGGCGGGAGCTGCGGAAGCCCTGAAGGCTGGCCAGGCCGTGTCCATCAGCGGCATTCTCTACACGGCCCGCGACGCCGCCCACAAGCGCCTGGCACAGCTGATCGAGGCGGGACGGGAGCTGCCTATCGACCTGCGGGACCAGGTGCTGTACTACGTGGGCCCGGCTCCGGCCAGGCCGGGGCAGGTCATCGGCCCAGCCGGCCCCACCACCAGCACCCGCCTGGACCCCTACACCCCGGCCCTCCTGGAGCGGGGCCTGCGGGGGATGATCGGCAAGGGGCAGCGTTCCCGCGAAGTGATCGACAGCATGATCCGCCACCGGGCCGTGTACTTCGCCGCGGTGGGGGGCGCCGCCGTCTTGATCGCCAAACGCATCAAGCGCGTCGAGGTGATCTGCTACCCCGACCTGGGCACAGAGGCCATCCATCGCTTCACCGTGGAGGAGTTCCCGGCAATCGTGGTGATCGACGCCTGGGGCAACAACCTGTACGAGAGCGAGCCGCCCAAGTACGCCGGGCTCTAAAATCCGAGCCAGCGATCATTTCTGTAACAGCCAGACTGCAGGCGCCGCGTCTTGAGCAGAATCCCTCCCGGGGCTATGATCGGGGGTGGGCAGGACCGCTCAGCGCGGGCCGGCGCTTCCCTTGTACCCGATTTTTTTGGAGGCTTTCTGTGGCAAAGGTTTTCGACTGCGTGGTGCGCAACGGTTTACTGGTTTATCCGGAAAAGATCATCCGGGCCAATATCGGCATCTTCAAGGGCCTGATCAGATCCATCGATCCCGAGGAGAGCATGGAAGCAAAGATGGATCTGGATGCCCAGGGCTGCTACGTCTTCCCCGGGCTGATCGATCCCCACCTCCATCCAGTCTACCTGGATGATCTGGGGGCGATTTCGCGGACCGCCGCCTACGGCGGGATCACCACCCTGGTCCACTACGCCTACGCCAAACCAGGTCAGAGCCTGCTCGAGGTGCTGCGCCAGTATCAGAAAGAGGGCGAGGAAAAATCCTGCCTGGACTTCGCCCTGCACGGAGGGCTCTTCGAAACCCTGAAGCAATCGGAGGAGATCCCCCGGGCGGTCGGCCTGGGAGTCACCTCTTTCAAGATGTTCATGGCCTACGCCAAGCTCGGCTGGATGACTGACGACTACGCCATGAGCAAGGCCATGGACATCATCGCCCGGCGGGGGGCGATGGCCTGCGTGCACGCGGAAACGGGGCTGGCCATCGACTATATCCAGGACCGGATGCTGAAGGAGAAGGCAAACTTCACCCTGCGCTTCCAGGAGACCAGCCCGGACATCGCCGAGGCGGAAGGGATCTTCCGGGCCGTGTCCATCGGCCGGCTGATGGGTTGTCCGGTGTACATCCCCCACATCTCCTCCCGCGAGGGGGTGGAGGTGATCCGCTTCCTGAAGCAGAGGAGCTTCCGGGTGTTCGCCGAGACCTGCCCCCATTACCTGGGCCTCACCTGGTCGGAGCTCAAGGCTCGGGGCCCCCTGGGCAAGATCGGACCCTCCGTCAAGACCCGGGAGGACCAGGACGCCCTCTGGAAGGCGGTCCAGGAGGGCCTGATCGATACCATCGGCAGCGACCATGCCCCCAAGGACAAGAAGGTGAAGGACGACTTCTTCAAAGCCCCCTATGGAGCGCCGGGGGTGGAGACCATGCTGCCCATGCTCTGGCACAACGGGGTGAACAGCGGGAGAATCACCCCCTCGCAGCTGGTGCGCATGATGGCGGAAAATCCGGCCAAGATCCTGGGCCTCTACCCCCAGAAGGGGAGGCTGGAAAGGGGCTCGGACGGGGACCTGGTGATCTTCGACCCCTCCGAGCGCTGGACCGTCTCGGTGAGCAACCAGCACTCGAACACCCCCTACACCCTCTACGAGGGCAAGGAGATCCTGGGCCGGGTGGTGCGCGTGGTCGCCGGGGGCAAGCTCGTGGTGGATCGGGAGAGCTTCCAGGGCCAGGCCGGGGCGGGGAGGTTCCTCCCCACCCGGGCCGGCAAATGGCAAATCGAACAGCCCTAGGCCGGCGGGGGCTCCTTCGCCCTGTACAGTTGCCGCTCTGAGCGTATATA